>Ga0209063_1001293_pt1 | contig 13145 bp, 7 predicted proteins | sample KloWWTmeKNB19Kit_FD_187177 | JGI IMG/M metagenome (GOLD analysis project Ga0209063, IMG submission 187177) | Active sludge microbial communities from Klosterneuburg, Austria, studying microevolution and ecology of nitrifiers - Klosterneuburg... | ecosystem: Engineered > WWTP > Aerobic digester >...
CAAGGTTGTTGGCATTGAAGTCCAATTTCAAGGACTTGGTGATGTCGTAGCGGAACCCGTATTGGCTGTTCCAGTTGAAATTCTTGTTGTAGGTGGGTCGTGGTGCCAAGGTCTCGATATCCGGGTTGGGCCGCACAAGCCGCTCCAAGTACATGCGGTCCACGCCGGTGCGCATGGTGATCTGTTTGAACCCAAGATTCACGTTGAATTCCTTGATCAACTTCAACCACTTGCTCTTCGCAATGAAGCCGATGCCAGCAAAGGGTTCGATCGGTCGCGGTTTCGGATTGTGCGTGTAGGCCAGTGAACCGCGGTAGGTACGCGTGTTCTCGTACGCCGTGTTCACATCGTGGTATTCTTGGTCACTATACGCATAGGTCAGGCTCAGGTTCTCCACGTCGAAGAATCGTTCATCCTTGCCGGACTCACGGTCCTTATGCACATTCGTCAGGTTGATGCTGCGTCTTCGGGTATAGGTTTGCGACTGTTTCAACCTGGCCTTCCTTTCCTCCCGAGTTAAGGTTCTTGTGGCATCGTCGAACTTGATATCCGGGTTCAAAGGGTCGAATTGCGGATTGCTGATCTGCTCAGAGAACCCGAGGTACAGGGGAACTTTCACCTTGGTTGCTTCCGGCAGGAATTTTCCCATCTCCAGGTTGGCGCTCACATCCACACCGTACTTCGTCTCGCGCTGTCTCTCGCTCACCTTCTTATCGATGCTGCCCCAGAACGGTGTGCTGTAGTTGCCTGCAACACTTACGCTACCAAGGTCGGCCAATTGCGCATTCACGCGCGCCAAAGCAGCCCAGCCGCCGCTCTGGTCGAAATCGGTCAACCGCAACTCGTTCACCCACACCTCCAAGCATTGCGGCATTCCATCATCCTGCACCCAGGGGTTGGCCTCTTCGCCTTCACGCTTGGGATTGCGGATACCGATCATGACCGTCCGCATCTGGCTCAAGTTCGGGTTGCCCCGCACGAATACGCGGCGGTCCCCGTCATTGCCCATATAGCGAATGTTGCGCGGCGTCCCACTTTGATCACGTTGGATCTTGAGGTCGTTGAGCTTTGCGAACTCGATGATCATATCGTTCGCTTCGGGCCAAACATTGAACGGGTCACTATTGTTGAACGCCGAGGGGGTCAAAGGCACTTCGTACTCGTAATAGTTCTGGTCAAAGTCATTTCCCAAACGCACGAAAACCGATGCTTCACCATATTGCAAGAGGCGACCCGGATCACTGCCCTCCGCATGGATGTACATGCGCATCTTCTTGTAGCTGCGAATGTCGAATTGAACGTTCCTGAAGCCCGCCCTGGAATCCCCGTCACGCAAGTTGCACACCTTCAATTGCAACGATTGTTCATTCAGGTTCCGAAGGTTCGCGCTGGCCACGTCCACTTCTTTGTTGATCCCCGGAGGCAATACATAATTGATGGGTGTGCGGTTTCCGTTCTCCTCTACGTTCACGGCAGCGATCTGGAAGGTGGTCGGGTCCGGATCCCCGCCGATCCCTTCTCCTGGCGTGTCCAAGCTCTGAAGGTATTTGCGCCATTCGCCACGAACGAATTCGAAGCGCGCAAAGCGCAAGGTCACTTCCTGCTGCCAGCCGTGCAGGTACATGCGGAGGAAGCGAATGCTACGGAAATCCTGGATCCCGTTCACCATGTCCGTAGGCTGCCGTACCGGGACCTTGAACTGGTACCAGTATACCTGTTTGGGGCCGTCGGGTGTACTGGCCGTGGCAAGGATACGATCAGTAATGAACCCTTGGCCCACCACCATGTCCGCAGGCTTCAACGGGATCTTGTATTGGAAATAACTCTCGCTCTCGCCCAAGTTCTGGTCCTGGTTGATGTCTTCGGTCGTGGGCAAGGTGGTCTGTTGTGTCGGGTAGTCCTCCGGAGAATCCTCATCGGTCACCGAGTTGCCTTCCGGTGAGTTGAAGCGTTTGTAGCGTTCCAAGATGTCCGCATTGGCATTGTCGTAGTCGTCTCCACGGAAGAAACGATAGTCATCGTTCGAAGGGTCGTTCTGCCAGATCGCCCGCGCACTTGGGGATAATTGGTCCAGGAAGCTGCTGGAGAAGAACTCCGCCTCGTTGCGACCCGGGATCCCCGCACCTGGACTTCCCAATCCATCCATGCCCACATCCTGGAATTTGTTGCTGTTGGTGCCGCCTTGCACGATCGCGAATGCATTCACTACGCTCTGTGTGGCAGGAACCACACCCCAATTGGTCTGGTCCGTTTGGTGTGAAATATCATCGGCCGCATTGGGTAATCCGTTCTCGAAGGCCTTGCGACCATCGCGAAGCACATCTTCACTGATGTTGCCCAAGTTGATGTAGAGGTCTCCACCGGTGCTGTTCGGGGAATCCACGTTGGTGGCCGGTTCTCCACTACTGTTGCTGGCATTGAAGAAGGGGTCCATGACCCAGAACTGGATCGTTTCAATGTTACTGGCCTCGAAATCCGTAGTGGTGATCCGGCGCGTGATCCCGGCCCAATTGTCCTCCGGGTTGTTCAAGCGGCCCTGATCGTTCAAGCCGGGATTGTAGTTGTATGGTCCCCGATCCGAAGGGTAGTAACTGAGGTCTAGCACAGGAATGTTGGTGGGGGTGCCGGCCGCAAGTTGTCTATTGGGGAACACCTCCTGTTCCAACACTTCGCGCATTCTATTATCGCTGCGTATGGCTGAACTGTTGCTGATGTTCGCAGGAGTAAGGTTGTTCTGTCGGAAGAACAAGGGGTCGATCACGTACCACGACAACTGCGCCCTTCGGAAACCGGCGTCCAAGTTGTTCACGAATTCCCCTTCCGGGAACAGCGACAAGCCCTGTGGCACTGCGGCATGGAACCAAAGGCTCTGTGTACGCAGATCGATCACACTTACACTGCCCTCGAAGTCATCGATGTAACTGGTGCCCGAATTGCCGATGGCCTTGCTGTGGCCGGGGATCAAGTACGCTCCTTCCACGCTGGCACTCACATTGCTTTCCGCCTTGGTGGCAAAGAACGGCAACTTGTCCACCATGTTCGTGATCCATTGGCTCTTGGTCTGCCAAGTCGCATCGAGCCCCACCATGGTGTTACGTATCGGCTCTTCCCCCACGTTCACTTTTTGGGTCAACGGTCTTTCGTAAAGGTTCATGATCGTACCACCGATCACGAAGTCCTTGTTCACTTTGAAATCGAACCGCGCACCGGCCAAGGTCTTCGTCTGTATGCTGAAGAGCGAGTTGCTCTCCAAGGCCACGTTCACCGGAGTACCGCTTTCGAGGATCCCTTGGTTCAGGATCCTTACGCGACCCAAATTGTAATCAACGGTGTAATCCTGGTTCTCAACCAACCGCACCCCCCCGGCAGTTACCGTTACGGAACCTTGCGGAATGTTCACCGAGTTCAGCGGGATCACGTCGCTGCTGCTGCTTCGGTAGCTTCCCTTCAACCGGAAACGGTTCAGTTCCGGTATGTTCATGGCAGCGGTCTTGGTGCTGTCGTACAACTGCTGGAAGACGATGGTGTTCTTGATCGCTTGGTCCACGCCTACCAATTGCGCATCCAAATAACTGCCGAAGGGTTCCAATACCGGGAAATAGATGCGGCCGGTCTGGCTCTGGATCGTTCCGCCCGTACTTGCCGCACCATCTATGAAATCGAACCAGCCATCGGGGTTGGGAGCGTTATTGGGATCCAACCTGTCCAAGCCGACCGTTTGGATCAACGGTATCTGGTCAAGCGGTGCACGCGGGATGTAGTTGATATCGACCCCGGTGGTCGGGTTGTTGTAGATCACATCCAATCGGAAATTCTCCCGGTTCACTTGGAAGGCACCCAATGAGTAAACGTTCTTCATCATCAAGTCCCACAGCGGTATGCGTGGGTTGGTGATGGTGGCTTTCAATAGACGCAACACCAATGCATCGGTCCCGGCATAAACAGTGGTATCACCGGGTGTGATCTGGGTTCCATCCTGCGAGAACTGCCCTACTTGATAGGTGTTGCCATCCAAGGTGTACTGGAAGGCCACGGCCAATACCTCGTCATTGTTCAGCGATTGGTTCAGTGAAATGAAACCCAAACGGGTATTCACATTGTACTCACTTGGTGTCAACAAGCGTGCACTCTCCACCTTCTCGTAATGGCGCGATGCCACCAATCCCAAGGCTTGTAACGCTTGGCTCGAGTTGGCGAACCCGGTAATGTTCGTATTCGTGCTGATGATGTTGAACAGCGCATTGGCATTGTTGTTCGCGTAGTTGCTGTTCGGCAGGTCGGCGATCAAGTTGGGTGGGATATCCAAACTCACGTGACCAGCATCAGTGGCGGCCTGGCTCGCATCTTCCCCCAGATCCGTGAACGCAACGAAATTGCGCGTCTGCTGGAAATCCTGCCGCGTATTGGTCACCCAGACCTCGATCCGTTGGATCACCACACCGCTGTTCACGGTAGGCAGCGTGCGCATGGCCTGATCGTAGCGATCGCGGAAGTAGTAGCTGAGGAAGTAGTGCTTGTTCGCTTCGTATTCGTCCGACTTGATATCGTAGTTGGTCGTTTGTGCACCACCTTGGGTTGATACGTTCCGGCGCTGACCTTTCTCTTGGCTGAAGATGGCCGTTGCTGTTAACCGGCCGAATTTCAATTCCGTCTTGAGGCCGAACAAGCTCTGGCTTCCGGTGATCAAAGTGCCACGCAAAGGAAGGCTCACGTTACCGGCTTCGATCTTCTGAATGATCTCGTCCTCATAACCGGTATAGTCCAACTTCACCTGGTTCTCGAAATCGAAGGTGGCCTGCGTGTTGTAGTTCGTGCTGATCTTCAACTTTTCCCCGATGTTGCCTTGCAGGTTGAGCTGTATCCGCTGGTCGAAATCAAATGTGGTTACACGCCGCTGGTTGATCGGGATCCGCGGGTTGTCCGTTTTGCTGATGTTGACACCGAAGATCACTTCGGCACTGCCCCGCGGTTTGATGTCGATCGTATTTCCCCCGAAGATCCTGTCGAAGGCTTTGCCCCTGACCTTGATGGCCGGGATAAGGTCCTTCTGTGCACTCTCACTGTCCTCCTCAACACGATCCAACCAGTAGTTGTCCATGGACTTCTCCATGTCGTAGTTCAGGTACTCTTCCAGCGACATGCTCATCGGTGGCCGATAGTCGAACCCATCTCCTACGGTACTACGAATGATGTACTGCCCGGTCTCCGGGTCATAGATCACATTCTCTTGGATGTTCTCCGGATCGGCTAGGTTGATGTTCCCACCGCCTCCTTCACCTGGTGAAAGCGGGTCCGTGATCGGGTATTGCAGGTCCGTTTCCGGTGAATCGACCTGCAATACAAGTGCGGTGTAGAGGAAGGTGCGCGCTTTCGCATCACTTGCACTGCCGAACAATACTGCCACAACAAGCAGTTTGAACCACCATCCCACCAAATTCCGTGGGCAACGCGAACACACCGTATGCAATACCGCGCTGATCACAGGTTCTTCAGGGTCAACTTGATCAATTCCTCCACAGCGGGCATCTCCTTGCTCCCATCCTGCAACACCATGGCCAAAGCGCGCTCGGCCTTCCCACGGTCCACACCCAAGGAGATCAGTGCCGATAACGCTTCACCCTTCACGGTATTGCCTCCGCCCCTTTGAACACCTCCGGTCGGCATGGCAACGCCGGCCAATTTCCCCTGTAGGTCGGCAACGATCCGTTGCGCCAATTTGGGTCCAATGCCTTTTACACCACGCAACACGCTTTCATCGCCGACGAGGATCGCCGTATGGATCTCTTGTGCAGTGCGCGCTCCCATGATCAACATGCCGATGGTGGCACTCACACCTTGCACCTCGATCAAACGCCGAAAAAGCTGCCGATCATCCTTGTGCAAGAAACCGTACAACCGATGATCACTGCTTCCGGAACGCACATCTATGGAAACCGAGTAATGCACGAACACCCGCACTTTGCCTTCGCGTGGCAAATGGGCCAAGGTAGTGGTGGGGGCATGCACCAAGTAGCCAACGCCGTGGCAATCCAGCGTCGCGTGGTCGGTTGAAACCTCCAGTACTTCTCCGTTCAGGCTATCGATCATCCTGGCCCCTTTGCGGTGCGAAATTCAATAAAAGGGGGAGTAGCGTAGTGCTATGCGAGAAAGGTAAAGTGCAACAGGGAGCGCGAAAATAACGGAAGAACCGGTACCCACAACCACTGCGGAGCATTCCATCTGGAAATAACCCGCATCCCTCTATCTTTCGCCAATGGATCGGCAACGTTTGGTTGTCTTCTCCGGGGCCGGGATAAGTGCCGAGAGCGGCCTGCGCACGTTCCGTGATAGCGATGGACTTTGGGAAGAGCACCGCATTGAGGATGTAGCTACACCGGAGGCTTGGCACCGGGACCCGACCTCTGTTCTACGGTTCTATGACCAGCGACGCGCTCAGGTGATCGCCGCGATGCCCAATGCGGCCCATATTGCCATAGCCCAGCTGCAGGGGAAATTCGAAGTGGTCGTGGTTACCCAGAACATTGATGATCTCCATGAGCGAGCCGGAAGTGAACATGTTCTGCATCTGCATGGTGAGATCCTGAAGGCACGTAGCACAAAAGATCCTGGTTTGGTCGTTCAACTTGAAAAGCCAACCATTGAAATTGGGGATCGTTGCGCATTGGGATCCCAACTACGACCGGATATCGTGTGGTTCGGGGAGGCTGTGCCGATGATGGATCCTGCAATTGATCTGATCGCTCGTGCCGATCATTTGCTGGTGGTGGGCACCTCGTTGAACGTATACCCCGCAGCTGGTCTTATACAATATGCCCCGCGCTACTGTTCCATCACCTTGGTGGACCCTGCTGATGTGACGCTGGCAAGAGCAGGCATGGAGCATATCAAAGCGAAAGCCAGTGAAGGCGTTCCCTCACTGGCTTCCGGATGGCTAAGAAAAGGATCGATCAGCGCGTGACCACGAACCGCTTGCTTGCCAAAGCGGAACCATTGCGTTCAACCGTAACGAAGTAGAGCCCCGCGGAAAGATCGGATGTGGGAACCATGGTCCGGGATTGCAACCCACGCACCGTTGATGTAAGGACGCGCTCCCCAACCATATTGTAGACCACCAACTTTGTGTTCTGCAAACTGCCCGAAAGGTCCAACACGACCTCAACATCGTTGCCGAGCGTTGGATTCGGATATACCTGCATGTTCTTAACGGAAGAAGCGCGTTCCTCTATGCCAACGGAGGTCGTCGTGAACTGGATATCGACCCAAGCACTATCGGTGGGCTCTGCGGTATTGAACCATACATAGCGATATGTGCTGGTTCCCACCAAATTACGCGGCTCGTGGTAGGCATGGAAATTCCGGACCGTATCCAACTGGGTCAGGACCAACGAATGGATCGCCAATGCGTTCCAAACAGGACGGGCACCCGCATTCTGGGCTGCATAGCAAACCCCCCAGCAGAAATAGTTGCCGGTCCCTGCCTGCACATCGACCTCATACCTGCGAACATTCACATCAGCTTCCCCTTCCGTTGCCCACAACACTTCCACATCAACTTCCATTGCTGTAGAATCGGTAGGTCGACTATAGGTGAGCAGACTACCATTTGTCACCACTTCGTTGTTATAGAGCAACTGAATGTTCTGCGCGTTGGAGAAGAAAGCAAACGAGAAAAACAAGGAAAGTGTAAGGGTATGTTTCATAGGAAAGATTGTTCAATTAATTAGCATCTGTCTTACGACTGATCCACATGCTACAAAGGTAGGCACTGCTCCGTACGACCTACCCGATCATCTATCCTTCTCTGGCAAGGAATTGCAAGCTTAGGATCCCAATGTAACGCATCATCGCTTTCGTCAATGACAAGCCCTACCGCTTACTTTGGTTGCGTGTTAGCCAATTCCGGCTTTCATACGACGGTCCGTCGTCGGCTCCGAACTTACTTAACCCTAAACAAATGAAGAAGACCTTACTCATCGGCTTGGCTCTCTCGCTTGGCACCATGGCGTCCGCGCAAATGCCGGATTACCGGATCTGCCCGGACTTTACCGGTACCGACATCAACGGACAATCCCATAACCTGTATAGCCTATTGGACCAAGGGTACACCGTAATTGTGGACGTAAGTGCCACTTGGTGTGGACCTTGCTGGACGTACCATCAGACACATACCCTCGAAAATCTTTACACCACTTATGGCCCCGGCACCGCAGAGGACAAGGTGATCGTGTTGATGATCGAAGGGGATGGTTCTACAACATTGGCCAATTTGAACGGTACGGGCGCGAACACCCAAGGTAATTGGGTAACCGGCATTTCCTACCCGATCATTGATGACGCTGCTATTGCCAATTTGCTGGAGATCGCCTACTACCCGACCATCTACCGCATTTGCCCGAACCGTATGATCACCGAGATCGGACAACAAACACTTGCGGCCATGTGGACTTCTTGCCAAGGTTGCGATAAATACAGAGCCGACTCCCCCACGGATGGCACTGTGCTGCCCAACCTGCAAAATGATGTCGTTTGCGTAGGTGGTTCAGTGGACCTCCACGTTCGTTTGCAGAACACCGGTACAACGCCATTGACCAGCGCAACCATCGAAGCAAAGCGCGGCACGACCGTTCTTGGCACACAGAACTGGACCGGTTCGTTGAACACGTATGACCTTGAGGACGTTACCATCACGCCCTTCACACCAACGGCGCCGACCAACACCATTGTCTATACCATTACCTCTACTGATGACGAGCCAGCTAACAATACAGCGTCGAATACTGTAGTTGGTTCCAATACGGTCGCATCCAGTACTACGGTGCAATTCACTTTGCTCACGGATAACTACGGTGCCGAGACCACTTGGAAGCTGTTCGATGGAGCAGGGGCCATTGCCTACCAGGACCCTGCTGGGAACTACGCGAATGCAACTACCTATAACCAGACCTGGACGCTCAACAACGATGACTGCTATCGCTTTGAGATCTATGATTCTGCTGGCGATGGGGTCTGCTGCGGATACGGGATCGGCAGCTATAGCATTAGTGCCAATGGGACCAATTTCATCACCGGAGGTGAGTTTGACGATATCGAATCCAAGCCTTTCCTGACCAACGCTGCAACGTCCGTTGAGGAGAACAGCTTGGAGACCGGCCTGTCGATCTACCCGAACCCGACCGCCGGCTTGGTGAACATCAATATGGACCTGCGCAGTGCCTCCACGGTGAACATGACCGTTTTGAACATTGTAGGTGAGACCGTGATGCAGCAAGCCAAAGGATTCGGCGCCGGGGCACAGCGCACCACGTTGGACCTTAGCGGTCTAGCGCAAGGCAGCTACATCGTGAATATCGTTGCTGATGGTATGACCGCGACACGTCAAATTGCGATCACCAAGTAAGAAGCAGGTTCCTGATATTCACATCGAAATGAAAGGTCAGCTTTCTTGGCTCAGTCTTTGCCAAGATCGCTGACCTTTCCTTTTGACCCCACCCCTGACAAACGCATGAAGATCATCCTCACGACTTTCGCATTCCTATCACTTGCATTCGCGGCCAACGCGCAAGGCAAGGTCCCTTCTGTTTCGGTGCAAGACCTCGCCAATAAGAAGATCGATACCGGCTCCTTCAGCAACGACGGCAAACCATACATCATCAACTTCTGGGCAACATGGTGCGCACCCTGTAAACGTGAGCTACAAGCCATTGCCGAGAAATACGAAGGATGGCAGGAAAAGACCGGGGTGAAGCTGATCGCCATTTCCATTGATGACAGCCGCAGCATGGCTCGAGTGTCTCCATACGTGAACGGACAGGATTGGGATTTTGAATTCTACTTGGACCCCAACGGTGATTTTAAGCGTGCTTTGAACGTGAACAACATTCCGCACACTTTTCTGGTCGATGGTAACGGTGCAATTGTCTACCAGCACAACAATTACGAACCCGGGGACGAGAACGAATTGTTCAAGAAGGTATTGGAGCTTACCTCCAAGAACTAACATTTAACTGCATAAGTTGGTCCGGCTCGAGAGCTTGGGTCACTTGCTGTTCCAACAAGAAAAGGCCGATCCTCAAGGGGTCGGCCTTTTCTTGTTGGAACTTGGAGATCCGCCTCCAGCCATCTGGGGTCCAATAGTACGGATCCGAGTTGCACGTGCCGATCGATCTTGAACCAATGATATTCACGTTCTTGTAGCCGCTAAGCGAGTACCTTTCCCTTTCGGGAAATTCTCATCGTCTTTCCTTTTCGCTATGACATACGTTCACTGCATGTCCCTCGTGGACAGACTGCTTGCTTCCTTCTTGCTGCTGCTCCTACTTGCCACGATTACAACTACGGCGACGGCTCAAGGAGGCACCCAGATCCATGGTAATTTCAGTACCGATGTACAGTACTACAACATCGACTCGGCGATCGGGGCGGTGGTGCCTCCGCAACGTTTCGGTAACAATGCGTGGGCCAACTTCATCGCCACACATGGCAATTTTGAAGTTGGGGCAAGGCTCGAGAGCTACAACCCCTCATTGGCCGGATACCCTGCAGGACAACCTTACCAAGGAACCGGCATCGGCTACCGTTACGCGAAATTCACGGTGAGCGATCTGGAGATCACCGTGGGTAATTTCTTTGAGCAATTCGGCCAAGGGCTCATTTTCCGCAGCTACGAGGAACGCTACCTTGGTGTGGACAATGCCATAGATGGCGTGCGGCTCAAATACAAACCCTACCGTGGGGTCTATTTGAAGGGGATCATGGGTCAACAACGTGCCGCCTTTGACAATGGCTTCACCAAAGGACCCGGCATTGTGCGGGGGTTGGATGCCGAAGTGAGCCTGGCCGAATTGCTCGATAGTGCGTGGACGCATGCGGGCAACCTGATCATCGGCGGAAGCTTTGTGAGCAAGTACCAACGCGATGATGTGAGCACTTTGGTCTTACCAGAGAACGTGGCAGCAGGCGCAGTACGATTGAACTACACCACGACCAAATTGAACTTCTACACCGAATACGCCTACAAGGTGAACGACCCCAATAACCAGAACCGTAACATCTACAAGAACGGCCAAGCATTGATGGCCAACTTGACCTATAGCGTGAAGGGGCTCGGTGCCAGCATTGGTGCCCACAGCTTTGATAACATGTTCTTTCAAAGCAACCGTGCCGCGACAACACCGTTCGACCTCAACATCAATTACCTGCCACCACTCACCAAACAACACACCTATAATTTGCCAGCTACCCTTTACCCCTACGCGACACAGCCCAACGGCGAGGTGAGTGGCCAAGGGGAGGTCTTCTGGAAGATCAAGAAAGGCTCAAAATTGGGCGGAAAATACGGGACCAAAATAGCCGTTAACTATTCCGTGGCCTTCGGACTGGATACCACCCAACTCGGCTTGGCCGACGACACCACTAAACTGTACGGGTACTCATCCAAGTTCTTCACACCGAACCTCGATCGCATGTATTTCCAGGACATCAATATCGAGATCAGAAGGAAGCTGAGCCCCACCTGGCAGCTGGCCCTCACCTACCTCAACTTCACGTACGACATAGATGTGATCCAAGGGAAGGCGGGACAAAAGGTGGTCTATGCGGACATGTTCGTCTTGGAGGGACTGCACAACTTCAGCGAGAAGAACTCCCTGCGCTTCGAAGTGCAGCACCTGAGCACCAAGCAGGACCAAGGAAATTGGGTAACCGGGCTGGCCGAATTCACCTTCAGCCCCCACTGGTTCCTAGCCGTTATGGACCAATTCAATTACGTGACCACCGCACCCACGTTCGAAAAGGACGGCAAGGCCGTTGCACCCGATCGACTGCATTACCCGATCGCTTCAGTGGGCTATATCCGCAGTGGTACCCGTTTCCAGGTGAACTATGGTAGGCAGCGCGCCGGGATCTTCTGCGTGGGTGGCGTGTGCAGACAGGTACCCGCAGCCAATGGTCTTGCGCTTTCGATCACCAGTACATTTTGATCAACATGAAGCTTCTCATTCCTCTTTCCTTCTTCGCATTACTGGCCTTGGTCGGTTGCGATATTGTAAAAGACCCAGTGATACCAAGTGGTTCCGGCCAGATCGATACGACCTGCACCGAGGTCATTCCACTCTTTACCACACGGCGTGCATTACTTGAGGACTTCAGCGGATTCCGTTGCAACAACTGCCCGGCGGCCTCTGAGGTGGCACAAGGACTACTCGACACCTACAACGAGGAGGTGGTCGTGGTGGGAATTCATGTTCTAGCCAGTTTCGCAGCGCCCGTGCCACCGCTGGATGATGCGTTCTTTGACACGGACTTCCGCACGGATGCCGGCAATACATATGCACAGGATCTCCAGATCAGCTTTTTGCCCGTGGGGGCAGTTAGTCGAAAGGACTACAGCGGATCACAACTCCTGAGTGATGGTGCATGGGGCGCGGCAGTGTCTGAAATAATTGGGCAACCCGCAGATATGGATGTCCAGTTGGCCTGCTTTTCTTACAATGCAACCACCAACACTGTGAACGTTACCGCACGGGTGATCGCCTTGAACGATGTGGTCGGTGACCACAATTTGGTGATCTACCTGACCGAAGACCACATAATCGATTGGCAAATTGATGCGCGCGAGGACGAACCGAATATTCCTGATTACGAGCACCGGCACGTATTACGCGGCAACTTGAATGGCGCCTATGGCGACCCTGTGATCACTGGCACCCTTGCCGCGGGTGATACTACCTCGCTATCGTTCGCATACACCTTGCCGCCCAATGTATTGCAACCCAATAATTGCGCCTTGGTGGCCTATGTCGCTAATTCAGCAACAAAGGAGGTTATGCAGGTGGTTGAACGCAAGTTCGTGCAGTAAGACGTGGCCGCGGGAAGCTCAGATCAACACTGGGTGATCCTGTTAATTTTTCCCGATCATGTATCTATCCAGATGCACTACCGTTCGACTTTTCAACAGGTGAGCATGGCGGTGGATAACCTGTTCGTCACCTCTTGACAATTTACCGGGATTTGATAGTACCTTCATCGTCGCAAAAGCCGAACCGTGCATGAAAGATCAGGGAAGAAAGATGATGGAGTTCAGCAAACAAGTGCTCCAGAAGGTCAGCTTCGACCAGCGATTATTCAAGAAAGAACTTATCAAAGCC
>Ga0209063_1001294_pt1 | contig 13132 bp, 9 predicted proteins | sample KloWWTmeKNB19Kit_FD_187177 | JGI IMG/M metagenome (GOLD analysis project Ga0209063, IMG submission 187177) | Active sludge microbial communities from Klosterneuburg, Austria, studying microevolution and ecology of nitrifiers - Klosterneuburg... | ecosystem: Engineered > WWTP > Aerobic digester >...
GCGACGATCGACCCGTCCAGTCCGATCGGCTCGTTCACCAGTGGTAGTGAAGGGGAACGCATCCTCATCGATTCCGGTGAATTCCCCTATTTCTGCGACTTCCATTTTGCCGTGGGCATGAAGGGATCAATCGTCGTGGTTCCCCAACTGTTTGCCGACGGCTTTGACTGAGCGACGTTGATCGGGTTTCGTTGCGGCGGGCTGTTCGGGCATCATCAGCGGTTGGTATTCGTATCGGCGTTGCGGCATTGCCGGCAGTGCGCCGGAGAACACCGACTTCCTGCAGCGTCTGGATCAATCGATGGCAAATGTTCCCGGAATCAGCAAGGTTGAATGGCGCAAGCGCCTTGCCGACCTCTCGCCGCGCGTGGTCAAGATGGCGGAACAGGCGTCGGCAGGAATCGAGGCGCGTCGCCTGGACGATGCGCGCCGCAGCCTGGTTGCCGCCTGCGCGATCGCGCCCGCGCATCCCGAGATCCTGCGCCTGCAGGGTGTCCTCAAGCATCTGGAGGAAAACTATGCGGAAGCCGTGGAAATGTTCAGGCAGGCACTGGCCGCGGCACCCGAAGATGTCCTCATTCTCAACAATCTCGGCAGTTCGCTGCGCGCGAGCGGCGAGGTTGACGCGGCCATCGAGATGTTCCGTCGGGCGACCTCGCTCGATCCGGGCCTGAGCGCTGCCTGGTTCAATCTCGGCAAGACTCTCAAGTCGCGCGCCCAGCCCGAGCACGCCTTGCCGGCGCTTGAGCGTGCCTTGCAGCTGACGCCCGGCCATGTGCCGGCGCGCATCGTGCTTGGCGATTCGTTGAAGGCATTGGGGCGCATTGACGAGGCAGCCCAGGCGTTCCGTCACGCGCTCAAATTGAATCCGCGAAATGCCCAAGCCTGGTTTTCGCTGGCCAATCTCAAGACCGTGCCGCTGACCGCTGCCGAGGCCGGCCAGCTCGGCCAACTCCTTGGCGAGAAGTCCTTGTCCGATGACGATCGCATCCGCATGGGTTTTTCACGGGCCAAGGCGCTGGAGGACAACCATCGGTATGCAGAATCGTTTGCGGCGCTGGTCGAAGCCAATCGCTGCAAGCGCCGGCAGAAGCCCTGGCACGCTGCCGATTTCTCGGCAAAGGTCGACGCAATCCTTGCCGCCTGTGCGCGGCCTGCGCCCGCCACCGCGCCTGCAACACAAGGCGCTGAGGTGATCTTCATTGTCAGTCTGCCGCGCTCGGGTTCGACGCTGACCGAGCAGATCCTTGCCGCGCATCCGGACATTGAAGGCGCCAGTGAATTGCCCGATTTGCCGGCAATCATCAACGAGGAATCCGAACGCCGCGGCGTCGATTTTCCGGCCTGGTTCAACCAGGCAACGGCGGATGACTGGGAGCGACTTGGAAAGGAGTACCTGCAGCGCACCGAGCGCTGGCGCGAAGAGCACCCCCGGTTTACCGACAAGGGTCTGGCCAATTGGCAATCGGTCGCTGCCGCCCTCGCCATGTTGCCGGCGGCAAAGGTCGTGGTCTGCCGCCGCGATCCGTTGGAGACTTGCTTTTCTTGCTTTATCCAGTTGTTTGCCAGAGGCCAGCGCTTCAGTTACGACATAGAGGATGTCGTCGCCTATTGGCGTGATTTCGACCGGCTTTGTCGCCACTGGACATCCATCTACCCGAACCAGGTGCGCGACATGGTCTACGAATCGCTGCTCGCCGAGCCGGAAGCGTCGACCCGGGCCCTGCTGGATTTCTGTGGATTGTCTTTTGATCCGGCCTGCCTGCGTTTTCATGAAGTCCGCCGCAAGGTGCGAACGGCAAGCGCCGCGCAGGTGCTGCAGCCACTTCGGCGCGACACGGCCCGCTCCGAACGCTATGGTCCGGCGCTTGATGCCTTCCGGAAAGCACTGGCCTGAGCGTCTGCGCCGCGCCGGCCTGACCCGTCCAAATTGCGGTGCGGCGGTGGTTCTTGCTAACCTCCGCTGCCGCTGCAGGAAATCCGCCAGCGCCCGCACCCGTCTCGCTGTCGGGAGTTGAATCGATGGAATCACATTGGGGTTGTTCATGATCAGTCACAAAACCTTGCTTGCCTGCGGTATCGCGGCGGCCTTCTTTTCGATCTCCAGCGCCGACGCGGCGACCCTGCAGGCCAGCCATACTGGCGCTGTGGCTCAACCCAGCTTCACGGTTCCGAACGGGTCGACCGTCCTTTTTGATCAGACGGCGAACCCGAGTGCAAGTGGAGTCACGGCACAGAACTTCTCGTCGGGCTTCGATGCCTATGACAACGAAGCAGCCGACGATTTTGCGGTGCCGGCGGGTGGCTGGACGCTGTCCTCGGTCAATCTGGTGACCTCGACATCCGGCGGTTTCACGGGCCCCACCACCGTTTCGGTAAACATCTATCCGGATGCAACCGGCGTGCCGGGTACGACGGCTGCATGCTCGTATGCCGCGGCACCCGCGGTAATTGGCGCCACCTCGACGACAATCACGTTGCCGTCCACATGTTCGCTTGCCGCGGGCACGTATTGGCTGGCGGCGTCGATCGCCCTCGATTTTACCCCGAATGGACAAGTATTCTGGACAAACGTTACGGTTGGAAGCCTGAGTGATTCCGTGTGGCGCAATCCCGGCGACGGCTTTGCCACCGGATGCACCGATTGGGGCACGCTTGCAGCCTGTGGAGTTGGTGGCGGCGTGGATCCGGGATACTCCTTCCAGTTGCTCGGTGCGGTGGGCGGCGGTGGCGTCCCGGCTGCACCCGTACAGGAGTTGCCCACGCTGAATCAGTGGAGCGCCCTGCTTGCCGCGGGCGGCCTGGCTCTGCTCGGCCTGTTCGGCGTGCGTCGCCGCGCGCGTCGCTGAACCATCAAGTTCCAGCAAATGTTGCAAACCGGGGGCCATCTGGCCCCCGTTCTATTTATGGCCATGGATGGCCTGTATGCCGGCAACGCAGGAGCAGTTGTCGGCGATGGCCATGGATGGCCTGTATGCCGGCAACGCAGGAGCAGTTGTCGGCGATGGCCATGGATGGCCTGTATGCCGGCAACGCAGGACCGATTGCAGGCGACGCCTGCAGGCCCGACGCAACAGGCAGGCGGACCTCCCTCAAGCTCAATCCTTGGCGTCATTTCCGGGCACATGCCGCGGGCGTGGCCCTTTGCAGCCCTGCAACACGTTTTCCCTGCGTGCGTGCTGGCGGGCCAGCGACGGCTCTGGCCTCACTCCGGGCAGGCCTTGCGTCACAGTCGCGGTGGCCGCCGGCAGCGGACAATGGCCACTTCCGGGGTAGGGAGATTGCAATGAATCACGTGTGGAGATGTCTCATCCTGCTGCTGGGGGCAACCGTTAGCACCGTTGTCTCCGCGCAAGCCTTGCCGTATCCGATCCTCTTCGTCACCCAATTCCCGATCAGCTACGATTTCACTGCGATCGGATCGGTATTCGGCAACCATCGTGGCAGCATCGATCTGGCCGGTCGTGGCGGTGACCTGTATATCCGCTATCCGGATGGCAGCCTGCGCAACCTGACCGCCGAGACCGGTTATGGCAACGCCGGCCAGCAAGGGGCAAACTCGATTGCCGTCCGCGATCCGGCCGTATCCTGGGATGGCAACCGCGCCATCTTCAGCATGGTCGTCGGCGCGCCGACCCAGCAGTACCAGCAGCTCGAATCCTGGTTCCAGCTCTACGAAGTCAGCGGACTCGCCCAGGGCCAGGTTGCAGTCATCACCAAGCTTGCCAACCAGCCACTCAATCGCAACAACGTCAGCCCGGCCTATCTGAGCGATGGCAGCATCCTGTTTGTCAGCGACATGCCACGCAACGGCGCGGCGCATTTGTACCCGCAACTCGACGAATACGAGGAAGCGCCGACACCAACCGGCCTGTGGCGCCTGCAGCCATCGAATGGGCACCTTGAACTGCTGCAATATTCGGTATCCGGCTCGTTCAATCCGATCGTGGACAGCTTCGGGCGCGTCATCTTCACGCGCTGGGATCATCTGCAGCGCGACCAGCAGAACGACGATCCCGGCAACGGCTATGGCACGTTCAACTATTCCGGAGAGGGCAGCACCTCGGTGCCGACGCCGGATCGCACCGAGGTGTTTCCGGAGCCGCGCATCGGCGTGCCGGGCAGTGGCATCAACGGCCTGACGATCAACCATTTCTTCCCGTGGATGATCAACCAGGATGGCAGCGGCGAGGAAACCCTCAACCATGTTGGCCGGCACGAACTGCATTCCTATTTCGATCGCAGCTTCAACAACGATGCGGCCCTGGTCGAGTTCATCCCGCCCGCGCGCAACAACCTGTTGAACATGCTGCAGATGCGCGAGGATCCGACCATGCCGGGCCGCTATGTCGGCATCGATGCGCCGGAGTTCTACACGCATGCGTCCGGCCAGATCATCCGCATGGATGCACCCCCCTCGCGCAACCCGGCGACGATGACCGTCGACTATCTGAATCCGCGCAGCAACACGGGTTTCTACCAGGGAACGCCAGGCGATCCGGTTCCGGCGGATTTCACCGGCCACTTCCGCAATCCGCTGCCGCTCTCGGATGGGCGCATGATCGCAGCACACACCAGCCAGCCGCGCGAAGCGGGCAACGATGGCACGCGTGGCAATCCCGATCCGCGCTACGATTTCCGCCTCAAGCGCCTTGCCGCGGGTGCCGGGGGTTACCTGGTGCCGGTCGAGAATCTGACCAGCGGCATCAACAAAAGCGTCAGCTACTGGGATCCGGATGTGCTGGTCAGTTACAACGGGCCATTCTGGGAATTGTCGCCGGTCGAAGTGCGTGCGCGAACGGTTCCTCCGACAACGCAGATGGCGCTGCAGGCCCCCGAGCAAAACGCCTTCGACCTCGAGAATGTCGATGCGCAGCAGTTCCGAACCTACCTGCGCGCCAATGGCCTCGCCCTCGTGGTCATGCGCAACGTGACCACGCGTGATCGTGCCGACCGGCAGCAACCCTACAACCTGCGCGTGCCGGGCGGCACCCAGACCACGGCCAGCGGCGGCGGCCTGCTCTACGACATCGCCCATATGCAATTTTTCCAGGGCGATCAGATCCGTGGCGTTGGCGGTGCCGCGTCGCCCACACAGGGACGCCGCATTCTCGCGCAAGTCCTGCATGACAAGCCCGCGACCGTAGCCAATGTGGCCAACCCCGGCGGCCCGCCGGGCAGTGTTTCAATTGCGGGCGATGGTTCGGTCGCCTTGTTCGTGCCGGCGCGCCGCGCCTTGGCCTGGCATTCGACCAGCCCGTCCGGTACGCCGGTGGTGCGCGAGCGTTACTGGATCTCCTTCCAGCCAGGGGAAATCCGCGCTTGCGACGGCTGTCACGGCGTCAACCAGGAGAACCAGGCGACGCCACCTTCGCCGCCCGCGCAGAACACCTCGATTGCATTGCGTGCGCTGCTTGCACGCTGGCGCGACAAGCAGATCGACCTGATCTTCACGGATGGATTGGAAACGCGCTGAGCGCGCGTGGCGTCATCGTCAAGCCGGAACCAGCTTGCGCCCGGCCATGCAAACGGCGGTGCAGGGGCCTGGACGCAAAAGCCCGGCGCGAGGCCGGGCTCTGCGTCTTGCGTGAGCGATATGCTCAGTCGATTCGTGCGGCGCGCTCGCGACGTTCGACCAGGCTCATGTCGGCCTGATTGATCAGGCGCAGATCGCGGATTTCGTAGGGCGCGCGCAGCAGTGAATTGCCAAGGCTCTGCCCGTCGAAGGTGAGCGTGATCGCCGCTGTTCCCGCTTCAAGCCATGCGGCAGAGTGGGCAATGGCCAGTGGCGCCAAGGATCCATCGCTGCGACTGCCATACAGCGTGCCGGCAAGCTGGTAGCGACTGGCGGTTGCCGCCTCGACACCGATCACCAGTTTCAATGCGGGGTCCTTGGCAATCCCCGGCGCTCGCTCGATCGACCCACTCAGGCGTGCGCTGGCAACACTCACCGCGAATGCCGTGCGTGCATCACGCGGAACGCTGAGACCGCGATTCGAGACATTGCCGAAGGCGTGCACCTCCCACAGGCCAAAGCCGCCGGCATGCGCCGGATCAGGCCGCACCAGCGCCGCATAACTGCCGTTGCCCTGGCGCAGGAAGCTCACGTCCTGACTGGAGCCGTCCGGTGCACTGAGCAAACCCTCGACGCGATCCAGAGTCGCGCCTTCGATGGCAGTGACGATGCGCACGCGGTCGCCGGCGAGCACGGTATCGCGTTCGGCCTGCAGGGACATGACGATCTTGCTGGCCGGTTCGAATACATGCACGAGGTAGCTGCCGGCGGCGTCGGGCGCAATCAATTCGATGCGACCACTGCCCAGCGTATCGGCGAGTTTGACGACGACACTGCCGCTGGGAACATCCATGCCGGCGGCACGCAGCGCATCCTGGTCGGCGGCGGAACGCACGGCATCGCTTGCCGTGTAGAGCCGGCCATTGGCCCGAAACAACAGGGTCGAGGCGTCGATGACCTGTGCGTTGTCCGCGTGCGGGCTGAGGCGGATCAACGCGCCATTGGCGCTGGTCGACAGGGCGAAGCCTTGTTGCAGCTGGTCGGCACTGGCATCGATCCAGTATTCACGGCTTTGCCGGGTGAACGGAACGGGTCGCGCGTCAAGCGCCTGCTTCGCATCGAGGGCCCAGGACATGGACACGGGCTGGCGATCGAGATCTGCAATCGCCGATCTTGCCGGCGTGGTTGCTTGCAGGCGGCTCGGCACGAGGTCGCTCGAACGGGGGGCGATCAATTGCAGCGGTGTTGCCGCCGTTGCCGCAGAGCCGGCCAGCAGCAGGGAGACGATCAGGGAACTCATGGAAATCTTCATCTGCAGTCTCCTCAAAGATCGTCGCGAAGGATGTTTTGCAGGCCGAAGCATGCGCGTCGGCTCTGGTTGTGGCTCAGCGGTTCGCCACCGGCCATGCGCGTGGTGTCGTTGAACCAGACATTGCCGGCGGCGCGCTGGCTGGAGCATTCGAGGAAGCCGTCGGAGCAGGAGGCGAGCCAGGCCTGCGTGATTTCCAGTCCCACGTTCAAGCTGTAGCCGCCGCAATAACTGTCGCCATCCCAGACTGCCGTTTCGACATCGGTGCCGACCACGCTCCAGAAACCCTTGCTCATGCCAGGCCGTCCACTCGTGCCGAGCAGATAGTTCTGGTTGTAGTAGGACATCCAGCTCACCTGCTGCATGCGCACGGCGTCACTCTTGTAGCCAAGCAGCCAGCCGAGGGCGGACTCAAAGACATTGCCGCTGATGACGGCATCGGCAAGCGGTGTGCCTGCACTCGACGGTGCCAGTGCGTTGACCCAGCGGATCTTGCTGATGATTGCCGGATAGCGGCTGTCCCAGGTCGGATTCGACATGATCCAGCGCATCACGTTGCCACCGTTGGAATGCGTGATGACGACGAGATCGGTGATGTTCTTGCTGGTGATGAAGGCGGTCAGTTGCGTGGCCAGGCAACCGGCGGCGCGGCTATCCCACATGTATTGCTCGAAATCGCAATTGATCACCGTGTAGTTGTTCTGATTGACAAGGCCCTGACGCACGGTGTTGACCATGGTCGGTTGCCAGTAGTCGTTGTAGGCGTCGGTTTGATGGCCGGTGCCATGGACAAAGGCCACGCCGGTACCGGCGCTGGTGGCGTACGCGGATGTCGTGCCCAGCGCGAGCAGGAGCACAAGTGCAATGCGGATCATTGAATCCCTCCCGGTGCAGCCGCTCAAGGGGCGGGCTGCGGTTGGGCTTCGTCGGGCTTGAGCGTTGCGGCATCCATGCCGGCGCAAGGCACGGCGGAGCGGAGTCGGCAGCTTGCACCGTGATCGCGTCCCCTCCCGGAGCGACATGGCGCCCGGGCAACATAGTCCACAATAGGCCGCGAGTCAAACATGCGTTTGATTGAAGGAGGCTGGAAGCGGGAAGCGGGACGGAGTTTCCTTTTCCCCGGGAATGAGACGGGGCCCGCAGAGCCTGCTCCTGACCCGATCCGGGGGCGGATGAGGAGGCTTCGATCTTGCCTTGTTCGTGCGCTTTCGGCTCAGACTTCGAGCGAAGCGAGATCGCCTTTCTCCTCAAGCCAGCTCTTGCGATCCGCAGCGCGCTTCTTCGACAGCAGCATGTCCATGAGCTTGGTGGTGCCGTCATCGCCATCTTCGATGGCACCGATGGTCAACTGCACGAGGCGGCGCGTGTCCGGATTGATCGTCGATTCGCGCAACTGGCTCGGGTTCATTTCGCCCAGGCCCTTGAAGCGGGTGACATTGACCGCGCCGCGCATCTTCTCGCGCTCGATGCGCTCGAGGATCGCGTCGCGTTCGGACTCGTCGAGGCAATAGAACATCTGCTTGCCGACATCCACGCGAAACAGCGGCGGCATGGCGACGAAGACATGGCCTTCGCGCACCAGCGCAGGAAAGTGTTTGACGAACAATGCCGACAACAGCGTGGCGATATGCAGGCCATCGGAATCGGCATCGGCGAGGATGCAGATCTTGCCGTAGCGCAGTCCGCCAATGTCGTTCTTGCCCGGATCGCAACCAATGGCGACGGCGAGGTCATGCACTTCCTGCGAGGCCAGCACGCTGCCGGACTCGACTTCCCAGGTGTTCAGGATCTTGCCGCGCAAGGGCAGGATCGCCTGGAAATCCTTGTCCCGGGCCTGGCGTGCCGAGCCGCCGGCGGAATCGCCTTCGACAAGGAAAAGTTCGGTGCGCGAGAGATCGCTGGACGCGCAATCGGCGAGCTTTCCGGGCAGGGCCGGACCCTGGGTGATCTTCTTGCGCACGATCTGTTTTTCCGCCTTGAGGCGAAGGGTCGCGCGCTCGATGGCAAGTTGGGCGATCTTTTCGCCGACCTCGACATGCTGGTTCAAATACAGGGAAAAGCCGTCGTGGGCGGCGCCCTGCACGAGGCCGGCGGCATCGCGCGAGGACAGGCGTTCCTTGGTCTGCCCGGAGAACTGCGGCTCCTGCATGCGCAGCGAGAGCACGAAACACAGACGATCCCAGACGTCTTCCGGCGCCAGTTTGACTCCGCGTGGCAGCAGGTTGCGGAAATCGCAGAACTCGCGCAAGGCCTCTGTCAGCCCGGTGCGCAGGCCATTGACATGGGTGCCGCCTTGCGCGGTCGGAATCAGGTTGACGTAGCTTTCCTGGGTCAATTCGCCTTCCGGTAGCCAGGCGATGGCGAAATCAACGGAACTCTTTTCGCGCTTTTGCACGCCGATGAACAGTTCGGCAGGCAGGCGTTCGGCATCGCCAATCATCGAGCGCAGGTAGTCGCGCAACCCATCCTCGTACAGCCAGCGGATTTCCTCGCCGCTGGCTTCGTCTTTCAACGATACCGCCAGGCCCGCACAGAGAACCGCTTTCGCGCGCAACACGTGCTTGAGCCTGGGCAGCGAAATCCTTGCCGAGTCGAAGTATTTCGGATCGGGCCAGAAGCGCAGCGTGGTGCCGGTGTTCTTCTTGCCGACCGTGCCGATGACTTCGAGCGCCGTCTTGCGATCACCGTCCCGGAATTCCATGCGATGGATCTCGCCTTCGCGACGGATGGCCACTTCGACCCGCGTCGACAAGGCGTTGACCACGGAGACGCCGACGCCGTGCAGGCCGCCGGAAAACTCGTAGTTGCGATTGTTGAACTTGCCGCCCGCATGCAGGCGGGTAAGGATCAGTTCGACACCCGGGATGCCTTCATCGGGATGGATATCGACCGGCATGCCGCGACCGTCGTCGCTGACCGTCACCGAACCGTCCGCGTGGACGATGACGTCGATGGATCTGGCGTGTCCGGCAAGCGCCTCGTCAACCGAGTTGTCGACGACTTCCTGGACCAGATGGTTGGGGCGCGATGTATCGGTGTACATGCCCGGTCGGCGCTTGACCGGGTCGAGGCCGGAGAGAACCTCGATATCTGCTGCGTTGTAGCGACTGCTCATTGCCAGTGCGGAATTTGGGGGACCGCCCATGGTGGCGGGATCGCCCAAGGCTGGCAAGCTCGGGGCGGGGAATCGGAAGTGGGGAATGGGGAATGGGGCGTGATCGAAGCAGGATAAAGAACCCCTCATCCGCCCTCCGGGCACCGTCTCCCAAAGGCGGGAGAAGGAAAAGCAGCGGGGATTTCCTGTTTCCCATTCCCGATTCTCGATTCTCGATTCTCGCAGGCGTCGACGTTAGCCGGTAGAATACGGTTTTCCTGCGGATTGCTTGCCATGACCCCCCTGATATTCGTGACTGGAGGCGTGGTGTCCTCGCTTGGCAAGGGCATTGCCGCCGCGTCGCTGGCCGCCATTCTCGAGGCACGCGGCTTGCGTGTGACGATGATGAAGCTGGATCCCTACATCAACGTCGATCCGGGCACGATGAGCCCGTTCCAGCACGGCGAGGTCTACGTCACCGACGACGGCGCCGAAACCGACCTCGATCTCGGCCACTACGAGCGCTTCATGCGCACGCGCCTGACCGGCAAGAACTCGATCACCACCGGCAAGATCTACGAAAGCGTCATCGCCAAGGAGCGTCGCGGCGATTACCTCGGTGCGACCGTGCAGGTGATCCCGCACATCACCGACGAGATCAAGCACCGCATCTACGAAGCCACCAGTGGCTACGATGTCGCCCTCGTCGAGATTGGCGGCACGGTCGGTGACATCGAATCGCTGCCGTTCCTCGAGGCGATCCGCCAGATCCGCATCGAGCACGGTGCGGAAATGTCGATGTTCATGCATCTGACCCTGGTCCCGTACATCAAGGCCGCCGGCGAGATCAAGACCAAGCCGACCCAGCACTCGGTCAAGGAATTGCGTTCGATCGGCATCCAGGCCGATGTCCTGCTGTGCCGCAGCGAACAACCGTTGCCGCAATCGGATCGGCGCAAGATCGCCCTGTTCACCAATGTCCCGGAAAAGGCGGTGATCAGCGCAATCGACGTCGACATCATCTACAGCCTGCCGTTGTGGCTGCACCAGCAAGGCCTCGACGACATCGTCCTCGACCGGCTCGGGATCAAGGCCAAGGCGGCAGACCTTTCCGAGTGGAAGGCCGTGGTCGAAGCCATCGAGCATCCGAAGGACGAAGTCAGCATCGCCATCGTCGGCAAGTATGTCGAGCACAAGGATGCCTACAAGTCGCTCGGTGAGGCGCTGCGCCATGGCGGCCTCAAGCAGCACACGCGGGTCAACCTGCGCTGGGTCGAGTCCGAGGAGGTCGAACGGCGCGGTGGCGAGGCGCTCAAGGATGTCGATGGCGTGCTGGTACCTGGCGGTTTCGGCAAGCGCGGTTTCGAAGGCAAGATTGCCGCAGCCCGCTTCGCCCGCGAGAATCGCGTGCCGTATTTCGGCATCTGCTATGGCATGCATGCCGCCGTGGTCGAGTTCGCGCGCAATGTGGCCGGCCTGGAAGGGGCCAATTCAAGCGAGAACGATCGGGCCTGCAAGGATCCGGTGATCGCCATGATCACCGAATGGACGACCAGCTCGGGCGACATCGAGAGGCGCGACGAGAATTCCGACATGGGCGGGACCATGCGCCTCGGTGCGCAGGAGTGCCGACTCAAGCCCGGCACTCTGGCACGCGAGCTGTACGGCCAGGATGTCGTCCGCGAGCGCCACCGGCATCGCTACGAATTCAACAATCACTACCGGCAGAAGTTCAAGGATCTCGGCCTGGTCATCTCCGGCAAGTCGATGGACGACCTGCTCGTCGAAATGATCGAACTGGCCAACCATCCATGGTTCATCGCCTGCCAGGCGCACCCCGAATTCACCTCGACGCCGCGCGACGGCCATCCGCTGTTCATCGGATTCATCCGCGCGGCGCGCGAATTCAAGGTCGTCCGCGGAGCGCCTGCCGTCGATGATGTTGTCACTCCCCGAATCGGAGCCACTGCGTGAAACTTTGTGACTTCGAGGTCGGCCTCGAGCAACCGTTGTTCCTGATTGCCGGACCCTGCGTCATCGAATCGATGCAATTGCAGCTCGACACGGCCGGCACGCTGAAGGAGATCACCGGCAGGCTCGGCATTCCCTTCATCTTCAAGTCCAGCTTCGACAAGGCCAACCGCACCTCGGGCACGAGCTTTCGCGGGCCAGGCCTTGAAGAAGGGCTGAAGGTGCTGGCTGAAGTGAAACGCCAAATCGGTGTGCCGGTATTGACCGACGTGCATGAATACACGCCGATGAACGAAGTCGCAGCCGTCGTCGACGTGCTGCAGACGCCCGCGTTCCTGTGCCGCCAGACCGATTTCATCGAAAACGTCTGCCGGGCCGGCAAGCCGGTCAATATCAAGAAAGGCCAGTTCCTCTCGCCGTGGGAAATGAAGCACGTCGCGGCGAAGGCAACGGCCACCGGCAACACGCAGGTCATGGTGTGCGAGCGCGGTGCGAGCTTTGGCTACAACAACCTCGTCTCCGACATGCGCTCGCTCAGCGTGATGCGCGACACTGGCTGCCCGGTCGTGTTCGACGCCACGCACTCGGTGCAGTTGCCGGGTGGCGCCGATGGCAAGTCCGGCGGCCAGCGCGAGTTCGTGCCGGTGCTCGCCCGCGCAGCAGTGGCAGTCGGCATCGCCGGCATCTTCATGGAAACCCATCCCGATCCCGACAAGGCGCTCAGCGACGGACCGAATGCGTGGCCGCTCGGGAAGATGGAAGCCTTGCTCGAAAATATCATCGAGCTTGATCGCGTGATCAAGCGCAGTGGTTTTCTTGAAAACTGAAATCCTCGGATGAGGGATTGACCATGAACGAAGAAAGAATCATCCAGTTGCTTGTCGAGTTGCGTGAAGGCCAGAAAGAGCAACTTGCGTTTTCTCGCGACGTGACACAACGATCCCTCGACGCACAGCATGTGGCCATGGACATCCAGCGACGCAGCGCGCGGCTGTACAAGGTCGTGGTTTCAGTCACCTTGTTGATCGTGGTCGGACTCGCCCTCTTCATTTACTCCATCGCGCACTGAACGAGCCCACTTTCATGACGAGTATCCAGTCCATCCACGCCCGCGAAATCCTCGATTCCCGCGGCAATCCCACCCTCGAAGCCGAGGTCATCCTGGTCGATGGCTCATTCCGTCGCGCCATGGTGCCGAGTGGCGCTTCGACCGGCTCGCGCGAAGCGGTCGAGCTGCGTGATG
>Ga0209063_1001296_pt1 | contig 13130 bp, 15 predicted proteins | sample KloWWTmeKNB19Kit_FD_187177 | JGI IMG/M metagenome (GOLD analysis project Ga0209063, IMG submission 187177) | Active sludge microbial communities from Klosterneuburg, Austria, studying microevolution and ecology of nitrifiers - Klosterneuburg... | ecosystem: Engineered > WWTP > Aerobic digester >...
GTTCCGCAGCCGCTGATCATTTCAACGTTGTCCGAGTACCAGGCACCTGCACCTTGACGCAATGAAATGATCCAATTACCACTAGTGCCATCAGCCTCGAATCGTGCTGTTAGTAGGACAGTGCCAGACGCATCCCAAACAAAGAAATCGTAGATGTCACCATCTACCGAATCTATGGTCTCAAACGTGACGATGAATGACCCAAGCGGATCGACGACCTCTTGCGCGTACTTGATCGTGCCCGATGTTATCTTGGCTGTGTTGCCGTCGATGGCAGCCGTGTCGCTTGCGGTCCAGTCAGCACCAAGCGAGCCGTCGGCGCGATTGAAGTTATCAGCACCGACAACACACCCGCAGCAGCCTTTGTTGTGTTTTCCTCCACCCATTGCAATCCATTTCCTTGTTACGGTGGGCAGCAAATACCGTCTAGAACCCAGTGGCATGGAGTCAGGTCGCCAGCCTCAGCTTCGGCGGATTGGTCCTGAAAAACACCCTCGAACGCCCACCCCTTGCGGCCTACTAACGCCTCGTCGGTCTCGTCTCCAGTAAGGCACAGCGGGACATGCTCATAAACCTTGACGCCCGTTTCTCCGAGCATGCTGGCACGATTGCACGATGGTCCAACAACCGTGACTGTAAGCTCCCGCATTCCGTCGTAGGGTGAGCCTGAGTCGCTGATTGTCGTGGCTGATGTTACCTCGAACTCAATGCGACCCATGCCACCAGATGCACCGATAAACGCACGCATGATATTCGTGTCAATGTCATCTGCGCCGGCTGCGGTGAATAGCGAGCCGCCCGTTGTCACAGACCAGGAACCAACGACAGGCTGCCACGAATCGCCACAAGTGACGGTCGAGCCATCGGTGAGCATGCGCACGAGCGGCCCCGCATAGGCAACGCCATAGCCGCCAATCTCAATGGGGGCGATTGAGTTAAACAGGTATCTACCAGCAGCTCCGGTATCGTCGACAGGCTTGACGACCTTGATGTAGTTCTGCCCGCCTGCGTCTACTGCGCCGCTGGTCTGCATGCAGGCAAACGGCGGGATCTCCGCGCCGCTGTCGTTGCGCACGTAGATTGGCGCTTCGGGTGGGACGAATTGGGATCCACGACCGGGGCGCGGAACCACGAATCCGTTAGCACGCAAGTATCGCACGGTCTCCAATACGATGCGGGCAGTGTCGGCAGTGTAGACGCCTGGACGATCCACTGGCTACGCCTTCGCGGTATTGCTAATCGATGGTTGGAAGTCCAGCAGTGCCGTGGTTGTCGCGACCCCGAGCACGGTAACGAACTCGCCGCTGCCGATGTCAGAGAGCGGTGCGATAGCTCCCTTGGTGGCAGAGACTGCGTAAGCGGTGCCGACGGCGAGCGTCGCCCCGAGATTAACGAGCGATCGACCGGGAGTGCTGGACGGCAGTGCGACTATCCCGTACCCGTCAATAGCTCCAGGTGTGAGTGCGATAACCGCCGCTAGAGCTTTGGCGACTCCATCGTTTGCATCGCACTGGTAGTACTTGCCATCGGTGTGCTGGTAGAGCGGCTGCCCCTGCGTGACAGCTTCGCCGAATTGAACGAGCCGCGTCGGGGTGGTCGATGCGCCAACCGCTACGTTGGCGGCGGTCTGGGAGATGTTAGCCATTAGCTGATTAATCCTAGTGTGGAAAACGGGAGCGAGTTGAGCGTCTGGAATTCGATCCAGTACGCGTTGTCGGGATCGGTTTCGCGGGTGCCGTCCTCGGTAAGCAATATCGGCTTGGTGACCGGCGTTTTGGTTTTTTCGTCCCAGGCAATGTGGGGTTCGTCGCCCGCAGTATCGCGCACTAAATAACCCTCATGACGAACCCGCTTGTACCATGCTTTGTCCGGTGTCGTGCGGTACGGTTCGCGGAATTGAAGCGTTGCCGATACCTTCCAGAATCCGCCGATGCCGTTGGTGAATGTCTTGTTCGCTTGGTAATCCATGAGGCGTCCGGTACCGGCCGGCCAACCAAGAAACTCGTCTGAGTTTGTAGCCCGCAGATAAGCGCTGAGCGCGTACATATTGATCGAAGCAAAGTTGCGGTCGATGGTTGCAACTTGATCGCTGATTCGCTCGGTTATGCCCTCGATTGGCTCCCCGTTTTTCGTCACGATTGGCTTGCCGTTCCAGTCCTCGTCGATGGCTTCGTCGGTCGTTGCGTTGCGCCAGGAGATATTTACCTCGTTGTCAATTGGCGACGACTCGATGCCTTCGCCAGGTCCGATTTCGCCAGAGTAGCTGGCCGTGACGACGGCCATAATTGGCGACACTCGTTGCGGCGTAAGCGAGCGGCAAATGACGAATAACGTCCCAGGGTACAGGTCGTTTACCAGCGGTAGACCGGCAGCGGAATAGCAGACCTCCAGCGGATCGCTAGCGGCAAGCGTAACGGTAAACGCCTTCTGCATCGTCAAGATGCGTTGGCGACCGTCTGGGCTTTCTGCGGTGCCTGATTGTTTTGACCACATTTCAATAGCTGGACCAGCCGCCATTACTTTATCAATTCAAATTCGGGTTGTGATTTGAGCTGCTTCCCAAGAGCCTCTTTGATTTCGCTGAGCAGTGACGTGTGCTTCTCGGCGCTCTTGGCGATCTTGTCGATGCCACGCTCGGCTGGGCCTCGAGTGAGTAGTCGCGATTGGACCGCTTGCGTGCCGACCTGCTGCGTGCCGGTGCCTCCTGCTTTCTCTTCTTCCGCTTGCTTGCGTCGTTCTTCGAGCACCGCGCCCTCGCGAGCCAGCCTTTCAGCGGTTGCTTTGTCGAGCCCCTGCTGCTCAAGCGAGAACGCCTTGGCCGCTTCCGCTCCTTGCTCAAGCAGAATGCGTTGTTCTTCGAGCCGATCAATTTCGCGCTGCTTGATGTCCTCGAGTTTTCTCGCATCGTCGAATGCCTTATTCGCTGCGGATATTCGTGCGTCGTCGGCTGCCTTTTCGGCTGCGATTCTTTCCGCAGCGGCGTTCTTCTCGGCTTCGATTGCTGCCTGGTTGTCGGCGCGTATCTGGTCGTTTATCGCTTTCCGGTCTGACAGCTCCCGCCGCAGTTCATCGCGCATTTCCTTAGCCTGCGAAAGCCTCTGCTTGTCGATCTCGACTTGCTTTTGCGCTTCCTCTGCGTATGCCTTTCGGTTGCCGGTAATCTGCCAAGCGTCGGCCCATTCGTCGGCTGCCTTGGTCGATTCTTTGAGTTGCTGTGTTATGCCCTGCACATCGTTATCAAGCTGCTTGAACAATGCTTCCTGTGCAGCCCGCTTTTCTTCAGGATCTCGGATTAAATCGATGTCCTCTTTTTGGTCCGAAAACGTCTGGTCGCGAGCCCTGGCAAGCTCCGCGTTCAGTTCGGCTGCGGCTTCCTTGGTGCGAGTAAACGCACGCTCCAGCTTGCCAGTCTGAAACACGACGTCGCCAATCGCCTTACCGACCTGGAATGCGAGCACGGCAACGACACTCGCCAGACCAGCCTTGAACGCAAGAGCGCCGGCGCCCCCGGCTTTGCTTACCTCACTGAACGCCGATACTCGCTCTGTGAGCTGTGCAAGCTGTCCGGCGTAAGATCCAAACTGCGAGCCACCAAGCGTCGTCGCGAGCGTGCCGATGAACTCAGTGGATGCCTTAGCTTTGCCGCCTACGTCCTTGATGCTCTTAATGTTCGCTTCGACGTTGCGCGCAGCTTCTGCGATCTTCTTGGACGCTAAATCCTCGGCGTCGATGATTACTTTTGCGGATTCGCTAGGCACTATACGATTCGGCTTTGATTAAGTTTTCCTGATGCTCCGAGTACCGAGCGGCGCGAATAAACCACGCTGCTTGATCGAGCGTCCCGCCTGCGACAGGCGGCAAGCCCTTTGCGTATAAATCCATTAGCTCGATCGCTGGTGCCATATCGCGGCAGTAGGCATTGGGGCAACCGTCGATTCCAAAGCTACCGTCGTCGCAATGCTCGCAGCCTTCGCCGTCGCAACTAGGACACTCGACCTCTATTGATTCCTCTGGTGTGGCGAGCGATCTGCAGGTGTGCGAGCAGGTTAGGCAGAGCTTCCCCTGACGAATTAAGGCAGCAACCCTTAGCTTTTTTTTTCCTCTAACGATACGTGCGAGTTACCCAGGATTTTGCGGAGCAGTTCGCGTGCTTCTCCGTGAGTAAGAAAATCGGTAACGCTCGCCTCTGAGTAGTCGTGCGGTCCCATGTTTGTCCAGCCGACGAGATAGTTGTCGAGCAGTTCGCAGGTCGCATCGAATATCGCCTCGGTGCTGTCGTGGCTCAGCGCGGCGTCCATGCCGGCGCTTAACTTCATCTGCTCGCGCATCGATAGCGACACGACAAAAAACGTAGGCCGCGATTCAACCGGCTTGTCTTTGTCGCTGTCGAGGACGATGGGAAAGCGCTGGTTGGGCTCAAGGCAGATTGGCATTAGGTGGCCTCGGTGAAAATGATGGACAGTTCTTGGTCGTGGGTCGCGCCGTTCTTGTTGCACGCAAACTCAAGCTGGTCGGTCACGAGCTTGCCGCGATCCGCCTCTTGGCTGTTGATGATTTGTGCCTTCGGAGCGTCGAAGCTCAGTACGCTGTTCGTAGGTCCGCCTACGTCTAGCTCGAGTGCGTATTCGGTCGACTCCAGCCACGCGGCCCAACGGTCCTGCGATGCAACTGTGACCGCTTCGGGGTCAAGCGTTATCCGTGGCTTGCGGTCGGTGATGATTGCGGAAATGTAGCCTGCGTCAGTCGTCGGACACTCGCGCATAACGACTTCGTTTCCGCTGTCGATGGTGGCTTGCGACACGCATAGATTGACGTCGTTCCACTCAGCGAGCCCGCCAGCAAAGCGCAGTGGCTTAGCGGTCGGGTAGGTCGGAGTGATTAGCGCGACGTCGCTATAGGCTTGGAGCACTCCGGTAAACTCCCAGTCGATGTAGCCGCTCTTGCCGGTCGGAAGCGTAACTGTGAATTTGCCAGCAGCACCGGCGATGGACTTGAACACGCCGTCGACGTAGCAGCCAATCGTCAGCGTCTTGACGTTGGTTCCAGGGGCCTCGCTGCGGGGCGTATAGGTGCCGCCGCTCTTGACCCAGCCGCAGGCAGGCAGGAACGTATCGGCCCACGTTGGCTCTGTAGCGGTCCCGTCCCACTCAAGGTAAGTGCGGAAGGTCGCAACGCCGATGCGACCAGCAGCGATCGACGACAGGTAGCCGAATCCGCCCTGTCCCTCGCGCGGCTCCATCTCGACTTGTGCCTGAATCATGGGGTTGTAGACGTTCATCGCCGCGTCCGCAGCCGCGAGCGACTCTGCTGTGCCGATAGTCGTCTCGATCTTGGCTGCGAGTACTCGCTTGCGTTTTAGTAGTGGCATTGCTGCAATCGCTTCTCCACGTAGCGAATGAGCAAGTAATAAAGTCCGACTGGCTTTGGTGGCCACCTCCACCAGCCGGCGCTACGTGGTTCAAATAGCTCCACTAGCTTTGAGTTCAATGAATCTGATTCGTCTGTCGATCTGCTTTTTTAGTTCTGCCTCGATCTCTGTCACGCTTGGTCCCTGTTTCTTACCAACTACAAACACACCCCATGTCGATGGGCCATACAGCTTGACGATCGGCAGTCGTGCCTTGCCAGCTCGCTTGAACACATTGCCTTTCGTCTTGACGTTGATTAAGCCAGGCTTCGGGCCTTGAAACGCTCCTGGTATCGACTTGCGGCCACGTGACGTGCTGATCTTGTAGCTGACTCCCGTTTTAGTCTGGCGCGCTCCAAATTCTTTCAGCGAAATGCGTCTGTCTTTTCTAACTTCGAGCGTCGCGCTGATGTCAGTGTCTTTCGCTTTTCTGCTTTGTGAAATTGTTGCTCTGATGTTTTTTTGCGGTGTCGCAAGCTCTTTGCTAATTTGCTTGGCTATGATCGACTTTCCTTTGGATGCCGTCGCATTGCACGCTACCGCCAACTCTTTCCGCAAGTTACGGCCTGTATCCTCAATCGACTTCTTCATGCGCGCGATCTGCGATGGGTCAATGGAGATCCTCACAGTTCACGCGCCCAAAGCGTTATTGGGTTGTTGTATGTCGTGACGTTCATGCGGTAGTTGCCAGCCGGCACACGCACGTTCTGCTTTCCTGTCGTGCTGTCAATCGTTACCTTGCCCGATGCGTCGTAAACGTCATCCCAACTAACCCCGTCGCCAGCCATAATCTGTAAGTCAAACGCAAACGCGCCAGCCGACGATGCCGAGATTGCGTACTCGCGGCCAGGAACAAGCGAGATATGATCGCTGGTTGTTGCTGACGATACTGTTACGCTTCCTGAGCTGTTTGTCGCGGATTGTCCCATGCTATGCCCTCACGTTATATGGGTTATTTTCGTCAGTGCGATATGTCACAAGCAGCGGAAGATTGAAGCCAACAAAGCTACCGTCTGCATCGATCGATTCTCTCGTTTGAAATTCGGCATTGACTGCGAATCCGCCGAGTGTGTACCACATCTCGCCGTAAATCGACGCATCCGTTACGACTCGAATAACGTCGGCATCGAATGTGTTGATGATCTCGTCAACGACTGTCGTGTCGCGTTCGCTGGGCATCACATGGCAGCGAATGTTAAACAGCAAATTGAATGCGGTCGCAGGTGGATTCCCTGGACAACCAAGCTCATCGTTTACCTCTGGATCGTTTTGCGTGAGCACAACCTGCAAATGCTTCGGCGTGTAGCCGCCCATTCGCGTTGGTCTAATCACTTCGCTAACTGGCGTATAAACCGAGTATTGAGCAGCCAGTAATTGCAGTCGGTCGAACAACTCGCACGCTATTCGTTCGCTCACTGGTCTGGCTGCTGCAACTAGCGACATTCGAGTATCAACATCCCGTGATCTTGGCCGATCAATTGAGTAATGGTCCGAGTCTCTGCTGGCTTTCCATCGCGCGGCGGGAACTCTAATTGATCCCCGCCGAGGTCTAGTTCTTCGCTAGTGATTCCAAGCGTCGCATGGTTGGCAACGTGTATCTGCCAAACAGGTGCCACCGTATCGCCGTCTTGCGTGAGCACTTGTATTTGCTCACGAAAAACGACGGCCTTGATGCTCCGTGGATCTCTTGCCGCTTCACCGTAGTAACGGTGTGGGTAGTACGTGATGACTTCTGCAAAATCATCCGTGCTAGTGAATACCGTTACAGCATCGGCGGCAATGAGATCGTGGAGCGTCATGGTTACGACCTACGAGAACGGATGCGAACATAGTCAACCTTGCACACATCAGCATTCGTGTTGGCCGCCTTTTGCAGTTGCACCAATGGCTGGAAACCCGACGAATAGGCCGACAGGTCAAACGTCTGTGATGCGGCAACGCGAGCGCCGTCAATGTAGAACTTGACGTTGCTCTTGCCACCCGAAAAGTCAATCACAAACTTCTTGTAGGCAGTGCCAAGCGTTTTGCCGCTGGAAATGTCGTTTACGTCGCGAGTGGCATCGTCGCTTTCGCAATATACGACAGTCGTGCTGTTGGCACCCTCCATTCGGAACCAAGCATGCTCGCCAACACTGTCGGCTGTGTCGTTGCGAGCCGATGCAACTCCGAACACTAAGATCGATCCCGACGTAAATGTTGCAGCGCCGAGCTTGACTCGCATTTCAACATTGAGCAGGTCGTCGATGTCGAACGCCAGAGAATCGTTGTGATGCAATCCGAGGATTTGTGCTTGGTTGTCAACAGTGAGCGACAACACAGCTTCCGATCCGCTGCGAACGTGCGTTGGAGGTGCAGCACCTGTTACATCCGTCAACCAAGGTGTGCCGATGTTGGCAGACGTTGGGAACGTGACAGGAGTTCCGATGAAGTCATCGTAGTATTCAACGAAATCTTGTACGCCAGCCATTTAAGTATCTTTCAGTCTAGAACAACGGTCGTCGCATTCCGCTACGTTGTGGAGTGCAAAAGGTACCGGTCTTTCCCGGCTGTCAACTCAGTTCTTTGACGGGAGCAGTCACCCGTGTGTTATCAGGCGCTGTTGCGGAACAGACCGCGCCAATCGATTGCCTTAACGCCGAACGTCTGTCGGATCTTGTACTTGTAGCAGTCCTTGTCGAAGTCCCATTCACTTTCGAGAACTGGAGACTCTTCACCGCTGAGGAACGAGATTTCCACGGTGTCGATCTGACCTGGATCAGCGGCCATGTACCAGACAGTTGCCGAGGCTGCGTCTAGCACAGGCTCGCCGATGACAGTCACGTTGCGAGGTCCGCCAACACCGTAGATGTTCTTCACACCTTCGTTGTTGTTGGCCGCGTTGTAGCTGATCGAATTGACCAGTTCCAAAGCGGTAGCTTCGTATGCCACAGGTACGATCAAGTAGCGAGGGACGACGTTAAGTATCGCATCGCTATTGAGCCCAGTTTGCTTACGCATCGCAAGGAACGCAGCGTTTAGCGTGGTAACGCTTGGTGCTGCGGCGGCACCTGTGGTATTGCTACCAGAAGAGTGAGCGCCGAATAGTGCAACACCATCACCCATAACTGGGTTGCTGGTCAGCACCTCGTACACCTTCTTGTTCTGGGTGCGGCGAGCTGCGTTGCCGTGCATTGCAGGCACGCGGCTGATCGCGTCCAGGTCGTCATTGACAACGGTTTCCCATGTGACAGAGAAAATCTTGCCGAACTTCTCGACGCGATACGACTCTTTCGAGTCAGTCATCACGCCCTCTTTGTAGTTGGTGTTTTCAGGAACGTGCTCCAGATCCGGCGACTCACTGAACCGAATGCGATTGATGTTCTTAAAGTCATCGACCGAGCCGGCTTGCCGTGCCCATAGGTTCCATGTGTATGGAGCCTCTTCGTAACCAGCCAGCAGCGTCTTGTTAGACGCATCCAGCAAGAGATTTGCAAAGCTTCCAGTCGTGTGGTACGCAGGATCGCTGCGGGAAATGTTCATGCGAGCCAGTGCCTTTGGATCGCCGATCGCAGCGCGTGCAATGTCGGGCGAACCAAAGCGAGCGGTGTTAACGCCAGAACGACGCAGGAAGTCTTCAGCCATACGCAGCAGGCTCATGCGTTCAAAATCTTGCGATCCTGGTGCAGGCTTTTCGCCCGAAACTAGCGATCGCTGTACGCGGCTTGCGGTTTGTGCTCTTCGCAGCAGGCCGTCGCGTGCTGCCTCGAAATACTTGTCATCGGCAGACTTGGTAACGCGAACCGCGTCACCGTCGACCGAACGTCCCAGCGGTTGAGTTGCCATCTTTTCGATGATCCTTTGTTTCGCTACTTCGACGCTAACGCCTGCGTCACACAATTCATCAGCAAAGGCGCGTTCTACCTTTGCAAGTTTGCACGTTGCTTGAATTTCGTTGCGACGCTTTTGGTCACCTGCCAAAGCTCGCTTGATCTTGCCTTCGATAGCCTTTCGTGCTGTAGCTTCAATGGCTGGCTTTTCTTCGCCTTCCATCTTTTCGATGACCTCTGGCTCGCCTTCCATTTGCTCGACGACTTCCTCTGCTGGCTTTTCTTCTTCAATCGATTCGACGACTTCAGCCGACTCTGACTCGCCGCCCAGCTTTCCGACTACCCAGGCTAATACTTGATTGGGATCTTCCATTCCTTCGGGAAGCCCCATTGATTTGAGTTGCTCCAATAGTGCTGCGTCCACTGTTCTTTTCCTTTGTTTAAGGTCTGTATAAGACCGACGCACCGTCGATCGTGAATCGGCCCCAGTGGCCACTAGGCTCGCGTCTAATGCGGTCCAGTTCGTTATGACATTCGCTGGTCCTATAATTTCTGTCCCTCGCGATGTCGTGTATCGTTGTCCGGTCTTCAACTCAAGCACTTCGTTGGGTTGTGCTGTGATGCTGAAATCAGTGATGTGTCCGTCGAGCAGCTTGGTATAGGCTCGCTGCGATTCGTCATCGCTTGCGAAGTAAGCGACTCCACCAAACTCGTCACCGTCGACGCTGAGGTTGCGCAAGCTGCCGAGCACGTTGCGGACTGTGCTGGTGTCGTGGCTATCGACGATTGGGATCTGCGTTGATCCTGGACGCATTGTCAGGCCGTCCATTTCGAGAACTTCAGACACTACCTCTCCGCGCCTTTCGTCCCAACGGTCTATCGGATTCTCCGTTGCCGTGACAACTCGAACGCTTCGCTTGCTTGTGTCTGCCGTCGACGACTGAATGTTGACCGACCGCATTGCAAGTGCGTCAGTCTTGAATGGTGGCAGCTTACCTTTCTTATTCGACATTGGCTGGTTCCTCTTCTGGCAGCGGATTGTCCACTATGCCATCGGTGGCATCGGCAATAATCGCGTCAATGTTCTTTTGCGCCATGCCGATCATTGCAAGCTGTGCTTCGGCCAGTGCTGTAGACATTGACCCGTCGGCTAGGCCATTAAGCACATCGGTCAGTGCTTTGCGATTGCGATTCCATTGGAGTCTGCTAAGTCCCATCCATTCGCCGGTCCCACCTTCGGACTCGATTGCGATATCCGCAGCTTCGTCCGCTGGCCCAGCCGCGCCAGTCTGTGCTGCCATCATTTGCGTGGTCTGTTCTTCTGGAGTCAGCAGGCCTAGCTTGAGCCGAAGCTTGCGTTCCTTGGCCGCCTGGTAGTACACTGCGCGATAGCTTAGCCCGCGAGCACCGAGCACGTTTTGAGCTGTGTCGGTGAATGAATTCAGCGCAGACTCGGCGGCCTGCTGCTCGCTCATTGGATCAACCCAATCTTGCTCAGGTAGCTGCCACTCGACTGGCGTGACCTTACGTCGATCTTCGAGCAGTTCTGTCGATGTTGGGAATCCATCTGCGTCGATTCGTGCAGCAGCATCGCAGAATCGATCCCATACCGGATAACAGCAATGCTGCACCATGTAGTTTTGGCCTCGTTTGTATCGTGGCCGGTCTTCGAGCTTGCTGGTTCGCGAGCTGCTGTAGCTAGTCTTGCTGAAGTCCTTGGCTATCGCTTCGTAGTTGGTGCCTGTGCCGGCGCAGATGCCACGTAGCATTAGATTGATCCAAGGCTCGCTAGCTGAGTTTGGGCGGCCAGGATTGATTGACTCGACGGACTCACCTGGACGCAGGCGAACCACCATTGCTGGCTCTAGGTACTCTAAGCTGTTCCCGTTGTCGTCAGTGCTTTCTTCGCCATTAGGAGCCATCATGGTTCCGACTGGCATCTCTGACTTGATCGCTACACCAAAACACGAAGCGACCGCAGACGCTTGAATCTCGTTGTCTACGTAAACTCCAAGGTCACGCATCCACGACATGATGGGTGCAAACCAAGTGACGCCGCGAGTTTGGCCCACGCGATCTTTGCGGTACAGGTGGATGATTTCGCTTGCTTGTATCCGCTCCGGTGTCTGGTTCATCACCGCGTATGGGCTGTTCGGATGCTGCGGATAAATCCAGTAGGCGACCGGCTTACCTTTTTCGTCGATCTCAACTCCTCGGATAACTGAGTTGCCGTCGCCACGGGCTGGCCGCGTGGTGAATGTGTCACGCTCTAGCGATAGTCGGTCAGCTTCGATCATTTCGAGTGCCAGCGGAACTGGTCTAGCGATTCCTTTGTATTCTTTTCCAGGCGTGTTGATGATCCTAATAAGCACTTCACCAGCTTCGACCATTTCACGCTGGGCTAGGATCTGGATTTCGGCAAACGTCAACTCACCGTTAATGTCCGCAACTTCGCACCATTCATTCCATAGCTTGTCGCGAGCGTCGTTTACATCTTCGACGTCTTCACCGTCTGGCGTCTCGTAGGTGCTCTGAGCGGTGATGCCATCACCTATGATGTTGCTGACGATCGTATCAACTACGTTCCAGGCATAGGCGTTGTCGCGGACCAAAGCACGCGCCCACGCCCGCAATGCGTCAGCACCGAACGGCCCCATCAACTCGGAGTCTGCTGCTAGGTTGCGAGGCTTTTTATGATTCGTTAAGCGGTTAGCCTCGGCACCCTGATAGGCTCGCTTGAGCAACTGTCGAGCTTGTGCGCGACGCAGGCCAACATGCGGGGAAATGTAGCCAACGACTCGATCTAGAATATTCATCGGCGTCTCCCTAGCTTGGCTAAGGAGAATGCACCGGAACCACTGGCACGCTCGACCTCAGTCAGCAACATGCGCCGCTCGTTCATCAGGTCAGCAAGATCAAGCTTTGTAACAGATCGCGATCCGATAGAGTACGAACTAGCTCCGCCCGTCAGTAGAGCTGAGATAGCTGCTTCGATCTGTGCTAGAAGATTTGCAGTGTCCATGCAATAAGCATGGCCTACCGTGCAAATCTGCCAACGTCTTTCAGTACACTACTACTATGACTATGGTAGTTCAGCCGATTGAGTCCATGTGTTGTTGCATAATTTGCATTTGCAATAACGTACGCGACCAGCAGTATGATAGACGTAGCTATAGTTTTTTCCATCGCGATGTACCGTACACAGAGAGCATGGACGCGGCGTGAACCTACGTGGTGCAACTGCATCCGTCACCGTTTCCACGATTGTTGAGGTGTCTTCTATGATCTGCAAGACAACCTTCGTCTCTTCGATTTCTTTCACCTCGGAATCCGTGAATCCTACCGACTCTGTCCGTACATCCGGCTGTCGTTCGGTTCTGTTGTCAATTCGTCGCTTCTTGCTCATTGTGTTCGCTCTCATGCTATCTCCGTTTTGGAACCCATCCACCAGGCCGACGCCGAAACCTATCGCTGCCATGCTGCCTAACTGTCGGCTGCTTTGTCTTATGTTTATCAACGTCAACCTGCCTCGCCTCAACGCTTACTTCTGGTCCTCCGATCAGCTTAATGCCGCATACCTCTGATGATGCCGCTGCCATGTACGTCGCGTCAAACCAGTGATTGTTCTCGTTCTTCACATTCCAGTACGTCTTAACGCCCTTGCCCTCCTTGAACTCTGTCAACAGTTCCTCGGCTGCTATGTGCTGCGAGAAGCTTCCGTGCTTCTCATATCCGTCAAGCTCGAACAACGACAACGATCCACGACGAAGCATGTTGTTCTCGTCCATCGTAGTCGTCAAGAATCGCTCATGCACCCATTGCTTCCAGTGGTTCGTGTCAAGCTCGTAAAGCCAAATGTCTTCAGATGTAAACTTCTGCGCGTGCAGGTTAGCCGATGCCAAGCATGTATCGGTTGA
>Ga0209063_1001297_pt1 | contig 13127 bp, 4 predicted proteins | sample KloWWTmeKNB19Kit_FD_187177 | JGI IMG/M metagenome (GOLD analysis project Ga0209063, IMG submission 187177) | Active sludge microbial communities from Klosterneuburg, Austria, studying microevolution and ecology of nitrifiers - Klosterneuburg... | ecosystem: Engineered > WWTP > Aerobic digester >...
TGATGGCATATATTTAGTACTTCAAAGCACAATATTCAAATACGCTAGTGGTAAACAGCTATCGCTGATAACTGCCAAAAATTTATTTATAGTAAAATATTATAATATAGATGTATAAGGCTTTATATATTTGGACGTTATAAGTGCATAACTCAAATTTTGTTGGTTAGAAATAAACGCTAATTATTGCTACAACTAAGTTAGAAGTTAGAAATCAGAAATCAGAATAAAACTTCGATTGTAGTGACAAGTGAATGCATCCAATTGTATAAATTTAATAAAATTAAAATCGTATTCACACATAATAGATGATCAATCTTTAAACTACTTTTATAAATTTCCAGGGAGCATGGGGCAACTCATGCTCTTTTTTTTGTTACTTCAGTTATCTAAAACAACAATAATCGGGAACCTCACAAGAAGTGATGAGAACATCAAGGGATTGTGAAAAACCGGTATTAATTGCATTCAATTTTTTAGTAATTTTTAAACATACCTATTTCATAACGATACATATATCAAGTATTTATATATTTATTTAAAAGAAAACATCCGCATTATTTGTAATATATTTGCAGCGTATCGGTATGTCAAATGATATAATAAGTGACCTACCACAATTAATATTAAGTTCACATTAACCTTCTACCTTTGGTTTATTATTCTTAATTTAAAAAACATTACAAATGATTAGAAATTTACTAATAATTTTATTTTTTAGCGTATTGGGATTTGAAGGGTATTCTCAAATTGCAAGTTGGAATTTCACAGGTGAAACAATGGTGGCGACATCTACTGCTGAAGTATATAATGCAAATATGGATGCTTCAAACCTTCTCACAAGAGGTGCAGGAGCAGCTGCGAGTTCAGGAAATAACTCCTTTCGAACTCAGGGATTTCAAAACAATGGAATTTCTACAGCGAATACTGATTATTTTCAATTTACTCTGTCTGCGAGTCCAGGATTTAAAATGTCATTGTCAAATATTGATAGCCGTGTTTCTGGTACATCTTCATATGGAGCTTCGCCTGGAGCCTCTCATCAATATGCTTTTAGTACAGATGGAGTATCATTTACATTGATAAACAGTCCGAGTATAACCGTTGGAACTAACCAAGCTTTCTCTGTGGATCTTACCAGTGTTGCTGCTTTACAAAACATCCCTGAAACCACAACAATCACATTCAGATTTTATGTAACAGGGCAAACATCAACTGGAGGTTGGGGATATTTCTCTAATTCAGCAGCCGCAAGTGATAATGGTTTGTCAATAAATGGCTCTATTGTAATTGCTTCAGGTTGCACCCCACCAATGGCTTTAGCGACAACTCCAATTTTAAGCAATATAACACAAACTACAGCTGATTTATCATGGACTTCACCAGCTGATGGCGACGGGGTTATAATTCTTGCCAAAGCAAACGCACCTGTTGACGCTGACCCTGTGAGCACTATAACATATACTGCCGATAATAATTTCGGTATGGGAAGTGAAATTGGGGTTGGAAATTATGTAGTTTATATTGGAAATGCCGCTTCAGTTTCTTTGGCTGATTTAATTGAAGCAACCAATTATCATTTTGAAATCTTCAACTATAATACTACAGGACCTTGTTACATGACTTCAGGATTGACAGGTTCATTTGCAACAACTGGTCCTGAACTGCAACTAGAATACCCTGTCGCTACCAATGTTTCTTGTGGATTTACAATGCCTTATGGTAGCATTAACAATGGAAGTTCTTCTGATCAAACATTTAGAATTAGAAATTTAGGGACTGCGGATTTGGTTCTATCCGGCCTTCCTTTAGTTATAGCCGGCGCAAATGCCAATCAGTTTTCAATTATTACACAACCAGTCAGTCCTGTCACTGCTGGTGGGTTTACAGATGTGGTGGTTCGATTTTCTCCAACCTCATCTGGTAGTAAAGTCGCAAATATCTCCCTAGTATCAAATGATGGAGATGAAACACCATGTGCAATTAATCTTACGGGGACTGGTGTTACTGTTTCGATGTATTATAGATCAATTGGCTCAGGACCCTGGTTTTCAACATCAACTTGGGAATCTTCCAGTGACAATATGACTTGGGCTCCTGCTATTGCAACTCCTTCTTCTGCGGACAATGACATAACAATTCAGACTGGAAATATTGTTACAGTATCTTTGGCTGTGGGCGCTGATCAGCTCACCATTGAAACCGGGGCAACATTAGAAATTCTAAGTGGTTTATTTACAGTTGCTGATGGCACAGGTACAGATTTGACAGTTAATGGTATTTGGAAATTAACCGACGGAACAATAATAACTACTGGTTCAGTAGAAATAAACAATGCAGCTTCTTTCCAATACAACAAAATTACAGCAACAACAGTAGTAGTCCCAACATGTACCTGGAATACTGGCTCTAATTTTGAAGTTCTTGCTACAGGCATTGCTTCAGGATTTAACACAACTGCAAATCAAGCTTATTACAATTTTATATGGAACAACCCAACACAACCTAATGGAGTTAACATGTCAGGTAATGTTCACACTATCAATGGTGATTTCCAGATTCTTAATACTGGTCCAACGCTTGAAGAGTTGAGAATAACTGGAAGTGCTATTAATACTCTAAACGTGGCAGGTAATGTAATTATTGATGTAAATGGTATTTTGAATCTTAGCAATGGTAATGGAATAAGCACTTTAAATATTGGAGGTAATATTACAAATGACGGCGGAATTTTATTATGTAGTGATTTTACATCCGCTTATGGAAATGGTATAATCAATCTAAGTGGCAATCTTATTTCTAATGGCTCTATTATCAAAGTAGGTGGAGGTACAGGTAATAAATTAGTCATGACCGGAACAACATTACAGACAATAAATTCAAGTGGAGGAATTACTAGTGGTGTGTCTCTTGAAATTAACAATGCAGCGGGAGTAAAATTGATCAATGATTTATTCCTTGAAAATGATTTAATTTTTACTCTAGGGCTATTTTATACTAATGATTTTACTATTACAATCCTTGGCGCTATTACTGGTGCTAGTTCTGCAAAATACATTTCAACAAGTGATGAACTAAATGTATCATCAACCAATGGCGGATTATCTAGATTAGTGGATATTACAGTTCCTGCCAACCAAATAGTTGAATACCCGATAGGGCCAAATGGTATTTACTTTATGCCTGCAACTTTAAATGCAAATTCCGGTACTGATTATGATAACTTCACGGCAAGGGTAACTCCTCTTGGAACAGGTGGGGTAACCCCTACGGATGCAACAAAGTGTATTCAATACCAATGGGAAATAGAAAATAGTGGAGCAGCCGCAAATATTAATTTGGAGTTGCAATGGATGGTTGGAACTGAGGGTTCTAATTTCGTTGGTGGCTCCGGCTTAGTAATAGGTCATTGGAATGGATCTAAATTTGATGTAATAGATCCAGCTACTTACAATGCTTCAGACCCATCAGCTTCATCCCTTTCTGGATTTACTGATTTTTCACCTTTCGTAGTTGCATCTGAAAACATTGCACTTCCTGTGCGATGGTTAAATGTAATTGCAGAAAACAAGAGTACTTCCATAAAAGTTTCTTGGTCTACTGCAAGTGAAATCGATAACAAATTATTTGAAATTGAAAGGAGTTCTGATGGAAAATCATTTAAAACTATCGGCCAAAAATCACCAGAGTACAATGCGACAATCATAAGTAACTATGCGTTTATGGATAATAATCCGACAAAAGGTATAAATTACTACAGGATTAAACAGATCGATCTTAATGGAAAATCCTCATTTTCTCCTGTTGCAAGTGTAAATTTTGATTCTGAACAATTATTAAGAATCACAAATTTTGATCAAAGGTCCATTAGGATAAGCGGAATTGAAGGAGATGCATCATTACAAATTTTTGATGTTAATGGCAAAGTTGTTGCTTTCAGACAAATAAATAATAATGATAGTTATGATTTTGAAAATCTTCGTAATGGTGTTTATTTTTGCAAAGCTGAAAATAAAAACCATTCTTGTACCTTAAGATTTATATTAAATAAATAAGATTAAAAAGAGGGTAGAACTTACACTACCCTCTTTTTTAATTAACCCTGTTGTATGTTGAAAGCCATTTGTAAAAGTATTTTTTGTTTCATTCTTGGTTTTTTGATTCTGCCATCGAATCAAACCTACGCTCAGGTTTTAACTCAGGCCACTTTTACAAATCCAAATGGGACCACCTCTGGCTTAATGTCAGGTGGTCAAGCCTGGTCAGCAAGTGTCCCAGGCGGATGCCCTGGACCAGTGAGTGTTTTTAGTGTTCAAGCACAACAATTTGTGGTCACCTTGGCTAATGGCTTTAACTGCGTAAATTGTGCAGACGCAAGCAATAATCCACCTTTAAACTGTGGTGACAATTTAAATCTTATTTCATTCGGTCCGATTGATATTTCCAATCGCTGTAAAATAGGAATAGCTACGCAGATCACTGCAGCTGGCAGTTTAGAATGTTCATCTCCTGGCGGCCCACCAGTTGGCAGTATTGCAGGGGGACATGATCAGGTGGCCTGTTATTATTCGCTCGATGGTGGTCCTGATGTGCTGTATGGTTATATGTGTGGTAATGTTTTAATCATGCCTGCAAACACGGGGAATGTGCTTTCAGGAAATTCTCTTAGTATAAAAATATATGCCGGAAACCAAAACCCTGCTGAGACTTATAGAATTGACAATGTCGTAGTTTCTTATCTCCCTAAGACGACACCAACCTTTAACCAATTAGGCCCTTATTGTGTAGGTGATACCCCTGGAACTTTATCAAATAATTCAATTGAAGGAATTAGTGGTACTTGGTCGCCAGCCACCATTAACACTGCAAGTTCGAGCAGCGTTATTCATACCTTCACCCCATCTGACCTTATCTGCTATAACCCTACTACTATGACAGTAGTAGTAAATGCTGCTGCTTCACCTACTTTTACTCCAACCCCGTCATATTGCGCCGGAGATCCAATACCCGTTCTGCCTACGACCTCTAATAATGGCTATACAGGAACTTGGAGTCCCGCTATAGACAATACGACAACCACCACTTACACTTTTACACCTACTCCCGGTCTATGTGCTTCAACTACTACTCTGGCAATAACAGTTAACCAACCCACCATTCCTACTTTTACACCACCTCCAAGTTATTGCGCGGGCGCTGTGATTCCGGCTCTTCCAACTACCTCCCTTAATGGAATAAATGGATCCTGGTCTCCTGCTATTGACAATACAATGACCACTACTTACACTTTTACACCAACTCCCGGACTTTGTGCTTCAACTACTACTCTGGCTATAACAATTAACCAACCCACCTTACCTACTTTTACACCACCTCCAAGTTATTGTGCAGGCACTGCGATACCAGCCCTTCCAACTACTTCCCTTAATGGTATAAATGGTACTTGGTCTCCTGCTATTGACAATACAATGACCACGACTTACACATTTACACCCACTCCCGGACTATGTGCTTCGAATACTACCTTGTCGATTACAATTAACCAACCCACCATACCTAATTTTACAGCACCACCAAGCTATTGCGCCGGCGCTGCGATACCAGCCCTTCCAACTACTTCTTTGAATGGAGTAAATGGTACCTGGTCTCCTGCTATTGACAATACAATGACCACTACTTACACCTTTACACCCACTGCCGGACAGTGTGCGTCAACTACGACCTTGTCGATTACAATTGATCCACAAACTGTACCCGACTTCGGCGCTCTAGGTCCATTTTGTCAAAATTCAACGCCACCTGTTCTGGTTACTACTTCTCCGAATATGGTCAATGGAACCTGGTCTCCACCGGCTATAAATACAAATGTAACCGGAAGTTCAAGCTATATTTTTACACCTGACATAGGTCAATGCGCGTCTGGTCAGACTATAAGTATATTGATAAATACATTACCTTCAGTTAGTGTTAACCCGGCTGGTCCTCTTTGCACTATTGATGCTGCAATCACACTTACCGGATCTCCGGCAGGCGGCACATGGACTGGAACTGGAGTGAGCGGCAACTCATTCGATCCTGCCGCAGCAGGTTCGGGAAACTGGTTGATTACTTATTCTTTTACGGATGGAAATGGATGCAGCAATACTGCCAATACCTCCATCTTAGTTTCTGATTGTGGATGCTTAAACCCAATAATGGCGGACGCAGGTCCAGATCAACAAATATGCGCGAATGAAATTCCTATAGTAAGTGGAACAGTGGTTAATTCAGCTATTTTTACATGGACTACCTCTGGCGACGGTACCTTTGATAACGATGCAGCCTTGACAACAAATTATAATCCAGGTCCATTGGATATTGCCGGCGGGACAGTTACTATTACGCTCACGGCACCTGATCCGGATGGAGCTGGCCCCTGTTCATCCGTTGATGATTTTTTTATCCTTGATATTGTTCAGCAACCAACGATTTCTATTGCTGGAGATATAGATCTATGTATAAACGAATGTGGAACTTTTTCAATCCTCATAACAGGTGGAACCGGCGGCACATATCAATTATCTTTTAATATCACAGACGGTACTTTCAACTATAATTTTATGGATCCGTCCATTACAAATGGCGAAACCATTAATGTATGTTATGGAGCAGCTACGTCATCCTATAATGCTGCAACTAACACCCTAAATATTCCAAATACAGTTAGCCAAGGTGATTTTATAATTTCTGCCACCTTAATTGTTGATAACAATTTTACTACATGTCCAGGCATTATTAATCCACCTAACACAGTTACTGTAAGCGTAAATTCAAATCCAAGCATTACCCTCAGCGGCACAGCAGGTCTTTGCCCCGGAGAATGTGAGAATGTATCCTTCAATATCAGCGGAGGATCAGGGCTGTACAACGTAGATTTCTTAATAACCAGCCCATTTTTTGGTTATAACTTCAGCGATAATGCACTATCAGCTTCTAATAACTTTACTTTTTGCTACTCTGGACTTTTCCCATCCTATAATGCTGCCACCAATACTATTACCATTCCATCATTTGTGCCTCCTGGTGTTTTAAATATCACAGTAACATCACTTGAAGATGCCAATACTGGTTGCCCTGGAACTATTAATATGCCCAATAATCTCGGCATAACGCTGTATTCTAATCCTGCAGTAAGTATTACTCCAGTGCCAACTCAATGTTTAAATGACCCTGCCGTAACATTATCAGGCAGTCCTTCAGGAGGAATCTGGTCTGGGACAGGAGTAATTGGTAATACATTTGATCCACTACTGGCAGGTGTCGGATCATGGCAAGTAACTTATAACTATACAGATGCGAATGGTTGTATGGGAAGCAATTCCACAAGTATTGTTGTTTCGGATTGTGGTTGTGCAAATCCTGCGATAGCTGATGCTGGTATGGATTTAATTATTTGCAATGGTGATGATGCAGATCTAACCGGTAGTGTTAGTAGTACAGCAATTTGGTCAACAAGTGGAAGCGGAATATTTGCAAACCCTAATTCCGCCATTACAACATATACTCCCAGTGCCTCTGATTATATAGCTGGAACAGTTACATTGACCTTGACTGCTACTGATCCGGATGGTGTAGGTCCTTGCAGTTCTGCCAGTGATCAAATTGTCCTAACTTTCACTACAGTTGTAGTAAATATCGATCCCGTGGCTGATATCTGTTTGACGGATGCTCCAATTACATTGTCAGCAACGCCTCCAGGAGGAATTTGGACGGGAACCGGCGTCACAGGAAATATTTTTGACCCTTCTGTGGCTGGTGTTGGTACTGCACAATTAATATATGAGTATACGGATGCAAACAATTGTTCTGATGCTGAAACTTTAGCGATTCTTGTGCTTGATTGTGGATGTGCTGATCCGGCTTTCGCCGATGCAGGACCAGACGATATAGTCTGTGCAGGTGATGCCGCAATACTTTCCGGTACTGCTAACCATGCAGGAACATGGTCCACTTCAGGCAGTGGTACCTTTTCAAATATCAATGATGTAAACACTACTTATACGCCAAGTCAGGCAGATATTAATTTTGGTTCAGTAATTCTAACTTTAACAGATGCTGATCCTGACGGAATTGGTCCTTGTGTAAGTGCTGGGGATCAAGTGGTCATTACCTTTGATTTCCTTGTGATTAATATTTCACCGGTAAGTCAATTATGCGATGGTGATCCAAGTGTAATACTTTCAGCCACTCCTATTGGTGGTTTATGGTCAGGACCGGGTGTAAACGGTAATAGTTTTGATCCCTCTACGGCTGGACCTGGCACCCACACTATCAATTATACTTTCATTAATTCAAATAATTGCACAGCAAGCGAAGACATTCAAATAGTTGTAACTGATTGCAATTGCCCTAATCCTGCTATGGCAAATGCAGGTAGTGACCTAAAAGTCTGCGGCAACCAATTAATTCTGCTTAATGGAACAGTAAATACAACTCCTTTGTGGAGCACCAACGGCACCGGATTTTTTGATGATCCGAATATGGCACTCACTATTTATAATGCAAGTCCGGCAGATATACTTGCAGGTTCAGTAACTTTAACCTTAACAGCATCGGATCCTGATGGGGCAGGACCCTGCTCAGCAGCCACTGATCAGACTGTCATTACTTTTCAAGCGATGCTTTCCGTTGTTGCCAATCCTGTGAATGATCTGTGTATCAGCGCTAATCCTGTTACCCTTACAGGAAATCCAGGCGGTGGAACGTGGTCAGGTATCGGAGTAACAGGCAATACCTTTGATCCCGCTATTGCAGGAATCGGAAGCTTTACATTGTCTTACGATGTGAGTAGCGGAGGATGTGACGGCAGTGATGATATTGTAGTGAATGTTATTGATCTACCTGCTGTTTCAATAGGAACACTGGCAGATTTTTGCATTGGCGATCCTGCAATAGTCTTAAATATAGGTAGTCCGGCCGGTGGTTCATATTACTTAAACGGAGATCTGGTAAATGCAATTACTTCCTTCAATCCAAGTATGATAGGCACTCAGACTATAACCTACATAGTTGGTACTTCTCCATGCACCAATCAAGCTATAACAAGTTTTAAAGTCAATGACTGCGCATGTCCAAATCAAGCTACTTCGGATGCAGGTATCGATCAAGCAGCGTGCAAGGGGTCAACTTTTTCTTTGGTGGGTATCATCTCAAACGCAAATAGTGCTACCTGGACTACTGCCGGAGATGGGATATTTGGTAACGCAAATTCATTGAATACCAGCTATGCTCCCGGACTAAATGATGTGTTAAATGGTTCAGTTATTATTACGCTGACTACCGAAGATCCTGATGGAATAGGCCCTTGCAATCCCGCTTCCAATACTATGAAGATCACAATAAATACTCCTCCTGTCATTGTATTTCAAAGTGTTGCAGATCTTTGTTTGGACGATCTACCTATTACGCTAACGGTTACTCCTACCGGAGGAATATTTACTGGTAATGGAATATCCGGCAATCAGTTTGATCCAATGATAGCAGGTGTAGGTACACACAAAATATTTTATAAGGCAAACGTTGGGACTTGCGTTTCAATAGACTCAATAACTATTAATGTAGCCAATTGTGACTGTACAAACAACGTCACCGTAAATGTAGGACCTGATACGACTATATGTCAATTAAATCCAGTGCAATTAAATCCAATAATATCAGGAATTGCAAACGGTTCATGGACCACAAATGGATCTGGGAATTTCAACAATTCTAACATAAAAAATGCGATATATACTCCTTCTCCACAGGACCTTCTGAATGGAACTATAGTAGTTACTTATACAACTGTGGATCCTGATGGTGCTGGACCATGTCTGAGCGCCACAGATCAAAAAAATATAATTTTAAAACCACAGCCAGAAGTATTACTCCTCGTCACCCAACCCTCTTGTAACAAACCTTTAGGGAGTCTTAAGATAACGGTATTGGCAGGCCAAAACCTGTTATATTCTATCGACAATGGTTTAACATTTACCGCGAACTTATCAATTGACAATATTGAACCTAATGATTACCAACTCATAATTCAAAGTCCCGGGTTTGATTGTCAGACAACTCTTGATTTCAAAATTGCAACATTACCGATTAGCGAAGCATTTTGGACTATTAAATCTTCTGCATGTTCAGATGATGATAATAACTCTTTTGTCCTTTATCAGACCAGTAATTTAACTTTACCTTATCAGATCACGATCAACGGTGAAAAAAAATCTCCTGTTACTTCTCTCCCTGCCACATTTGAGATGTTGGACTTTGGAATATATGATGTAATTCTAACTGATTCTAAAGGCTGTATTGTCACCAAACAAATTGAATTTAAGTTCAATAGTTCTGTTGAATTAAATATTAATCCAATATATATTATTGATAAGGGGGAGAGTGTAGTCCTTAAAACTGACATTCTGGGTGATTATGAGACTATATCATGGACTCCTGCTACCTGGCTCTCTTGCGATGACTGTCCGGATCCAACTGCCAAACCGGATTCAAATGTAACATATAAGGTTGTCGTAATGGATAGTCAAGGTTGCATGGATGAAGGAATAATAGAGGTAAGAATCCGAAAAAAGATCAATGTATTTATCCCTAATGTGATTTCTCCAAATCATGATGGAATAAATGATGGATTCACAGTGTTTGCTGATGAAAATATTAAATCAGTCAAAACTCTCCGCATATTTAATAGGTGGGGCGGATTAGTATTCGAAAGAAATAATTTCGAACCAAATAAGGAAGAACTTGGCTGGAATGGAACATTCAAAGGAAAAGAGGAAAACCCAATGGTATTTGTCTATTTCGTAGAAGTTGAGCTCACAGATGGTGATATAAAAATATTCAAAGGAGATGTTACAGTAATTAAATGATAACTTAATAAGGCTTTTTATGACTGGTGTCAAAAATGCACATTTAATTCATCCTTAAGGTAATACACTCAATATTTCCTCAATTCAATACCTTTTTAATAAATTATTCAGAATACATGATTTTCAATTAATTTTTGAATTTTTACACTGTAGTGACAAGTCGCTACCTGTCCCTACAGTGTAAAAATTCAAAACTTGGTGAGACTTAATCACAACAAAGGAGTCAGCAATCTGCAAAGACTTTCCATAAATTTTGTACCGATAGGTCTCTTCTGCCATTCAGAAAGTATTAATTTATCACAATCTTCCATGTCATTTTCAAACAATTCTCTAAGCCCGGAATTTACTTTTTTGTCATAAACAAAGGCTGCAATTTCAAAATTGATGAAAAAGCTACGATTGTCAAAGTTAACTGTACCTACTATTGAAATATCATCATCAACGGTAATGGTTTTAGCATGAATAAAACCTTTTTTATAAACATAAACTTCTACGCCAACTTCAAGCATCTTCTTCATGTAAGAGTTCATAGCGAATTGCACAAACTTAGAATCTGCCTCCTTAGGTACAATCAATTTGACTTTCTTTCCTGATAGCGAAGCAACTTCTAACGCAGTAATGATCTGTGCATTAGGAATAAAATAAGGGTTTGTAATGTTGATCTCACTTTTTGCAGTATTGATAGCCGAAATGATCCCTAACATATTATATGGTTCGTTGCTATCTGGACCACTGCCTACAATATCAATAAAAGCGTCACCTTTATTCTGATTATAATTAAAGTAGGGAAATTCTATGGGAAAAGTCAATTCACCAGAAGCATATTTATAGCTCAGCAGAAATTGCATTTGTAACAAATTCACTGCATTGCCTTCTATTCTAATGTGTGTATCCCGCCAGAAAACTGAGTTTTTCTTAGTATTGTCATATTTATTTGAAACATTGATACCTCCCACATATCCAATTGTCCCATCGATCACCACTATTTTTCTATGATTTCTATAGTTTGCATTGGTATATAATTTCATCCACAATGGATCAAAGGGAATCACCTCAACATTTCCATTTTCGAGAACTTCGGGAATATCACCGATATTGTTACTTCCAAAATCATCATATATAAATCTTACTAACACACCTTCCGAGGCCTTTTCCACCAATGCTTTGGCTATTTCCATTCCTGTCTCATCATGATCAAAAATGTAATACTCTATATGAATATGATGGGTTGCATTATTAATATCCTCCAACAATTTTTTATATTTCTCTTCGCCATTTTCAAGAATTGAAACATCATTGTTTTCTGTAAGGATTGATTGCTTTGTATATAAAAAGAGGTCTGATATAAAACTTTTATCACCGAATTTATTCTCTAATTCTTGACGGACATGAATAAAATATTCTTTGTAAACATCTATAAATTCTCTCAAACGCATTAGATCCCGTGAGCCCTTCAGTGTAAATTTTTTCTGCTTTCTGTGATCTCTGCCTATCAAAAAATATACTATTAGCCCTACACCAGGTAACAATAGGAAAATCATGATGTAGGCAAGTGATTTTACAGGGTCCCGGTTCTCTATGAGCAAGGTAGTTATAACTCCAAAATAAATTAGAACTACAACTACGATACTTCCATAATAAAGTAAATTCTGCCAATCAGAATTGATATTTCCCAGAAAAGATAACACCATATTCAATAATATTAGTAGGTTGAATATAACCCATTAATATTGATTAGATGTAAATAGATTGGTATAAATGAAAAAAAATTAATCCAATAACTAAATTAGACCTGGTAACTGAGAGGTGTGATCCTTTCTAAACTAAATTATCGTATGTGGCGAAGCAGTTGTTACTGTAAGACGCAGTTTTTGAAGCCTTGACTTTTATGATCACTTCTTTTTCTGAATTGCTTTTCTTGGAAACAAAAAATAATAGGATACCAAATAATGTTATTGCACTTGCAATTTTTAATAAATGTCTCATACTTCTGGCTTGTAATAATGTATCATTTGAAAATTTTGCAAATGGGATGATGGTATCTGTCATTAAATCAATTATTTTAAAGTGCAAATTTTCATTTTGGAACTTTTTTCTTCGTTCCATAAATGCTTTTATTAATACTTACTTTTAATATTTTTTATTGCCTGACCCATTCATATATTTCGAATTTTAACACTTTAAGCAAAACAAATATTTTTATCGATCATTATTCTACCAAAAAAT
>Ga0209063_1001299_pt1 | contig 13112 bp, 5 predicted proteins | sample KloWWTmeKNB19Kit_FD_187177 | JGI IMG/M metagenome (GOLD analysis project Ga0209063, IMG submission 187177) | Active sludge microbial communities from Klosterneuburg, Austria, studying microevolution and ecology of nitrifiers - Klosterneuburg... | ecosystem: Engineered > WWTP > Aerobic digester >...
CCAACGTAATGTTGAATGTGCGTGTACGTGGTCGTGTGAACGGTGTGAACGGAGCTTTCGGTCCTGCTTGCAGAATGAAGATCGATGCTGCCCGCGCAGCTTGCCCATTGGTGAAGTTGCAGGACGACCCGACCAACGTGAGCGATTACAGCTGCGGTGTAACCCGTGCAGTTGGTGGCCCGAACAGCGGTGCCAACAAATTGGTGGCCCTTCCACCCCAGTTCTCGCCAGCACCTTTGGCCGGTGGAACAGGTGTACGCTTCCAATTCCGTTTCCGTATCCCTGCGGAGAACGTGTGCATCGTGCGCCCGCCACAAGCCAGCCCAACGATCTACCTGAACTGGACCAACGGCCCACAACTCCTGTGCAACAAGACCTACGAGGTTGAAGTGCGCGTGAGCAAGGACCTGGGTGCTACATGGTGTATTGATGCACCAAGCCCAGCTTGTGACCCGAGCCCTGTTACAACTTGGGGCAAGACCTGCAATGTGACCACTAGCGCATGCTTCCAAGGCCCAGGCCAAAGCAGCATGACCGCACAAGGCAACGGTGCCCTTACCATGTACCCGAACCCGAACAACGGAGACCAGCTGACCATTTCGCTGACCGAAGTTGCACGTGACGTGCGTACCATGAGCGTGGACATCTACGACCTTACCGGAAAGCGCATCACCGCCCGCACCATTGCGGTACAGGATGGCTTCGTTACTACGGTATTGGACCTGAATGGTGACATTGCGAACGGTATGTACATGGTCAACATCACCGCTGGTGAGAAGACCTATACCGAGCGTCTGGTGATCCAGAAGTAAGGTAAGAGCGGCTTGACCGCTGAACCGCAAAATGAAGGCCCCCTCCCGGAAACGGGAGGGGGCTTTTGCATTTCTCCACAGCCAGTTACCTACGGATATCTTTCAAACGTCGCGCCATCGTTAACATGAACGATGGACGTTTGCAGCCTCTGTTCGAGATCCTTTAATGCACCCAAAGGCAACCCTTCCAAGATCCGCTCGTCTACCCTCTTCGATCTGTTCATTCCAAATTTATAAGTTCTTCACATTTTCTTCATCTATCGAACGGATCTTATACATTCACCGACCAAAGCGGGCCATTGATAGTTTTTGCAACTGACCGTTCCATCCCTGCACTGACCAACAGAACTCCATAGGGCTGATCGTCCCTTTTGATCGATCAATTCTTCAACACTGAATTCCCAAAACCATTAACCCTACTATGATGAAGAGACAAAACACGAATAACCCACTGTGGCGGCGAACGTCACAGTGGCGTAATGGACTGCTCGGCCTAGCTGCCGCGCTGTTCATGGCACCTGCGGCGAATGCCCAGGTGAGCTACTCCAACAATTTTGACGCGAACAGTACAGGCTGGACCGGCAACTTTACCCGTTCTACAGCACAGGCATGCCAGGGAACTAATTCCATGCGCCGCAACGTGTACACACCTACGGTCGGCAACCTCGTTAGCCCAACCACTGGCACAGCGGCGGGTGGTCTTGTTACCCTTACGTACGAATACAAGATCTATGCTTACAGCGGAAGTGCACCAGCTCCAACTCCTTGGGGATCTTTTGCCGTGCAGTATGGCGCAACAGCTTCTGGACCTTGGACAACGATCGCAACGATCACCGATGAGGCACAGACCGCTTCCTGCATTCCCAAGAGCCACACCTTTACCCCACCTGTTGGTGCTGTTTTCCTGCGCTGGACAACAACATGGACTGCAGGTGATAATTATTGGGCCATCGACAATATAGTCGCACAAGAAGCGCTGCCCCCATGTGCTGGAACTCCTGCACCGGGCAACACCACTGGACCTGCCGCTGTTGCTAGTGGTGGAACCGTGAACTTGGGTCTTCAAAACCCCACCGTTCCTGGTGGCGGCCTCGTATATCAGTGGTATGTGAGCACCATCTCCTCAGTTGCTGGTTTCAGCCCTGTGGGACCGAATGCTTCAACGTACTCTCCTACGCAAACAGCACAAAGCTGGTACTACGCCACTGTGAGTTGCGGTGCCAATACGGGCACGAGCAACGTTCTGCAAGTGGATATGATCTATTGCACACCGGCCCCATCCTCTATGGATAACCAAGGCATCGTTAATGTTGCCTTCAGTACGGTGAACAACAACTCACTCGCTGCCGTGCTACCAGAAAGCCGCTATGGCAACTACTCCGCCATGATCGGCGATGTGACCCAAGGCACCACGGTCCCTGTGGACATCACCTACCAGACCGGATATGATTACGCGACGAAGATCTGGATCGACTGGAACGACGACAAAGACTTTCTGGATGTAGGCGAAGAAGTTTACTCCGGCCTATCGGCAGCACCCAACCCTACTACCTTGAACGCTTCTTTCGCTGTGGGCATGAACCCACTGGGCAACCACCGCATGCGTATCGGTGGTGCGGATGTCGGACCACCCACACCATGCTATACAGGCTCGTATGGCACCTTTGAAGATTACACGGTGAACGTGGTCGCTAACTCGGCTTGCGCTGGAACACCAGCTCCCGGTGCTACCACCGGACCAACGACCGTCTGCGACGGCGACAACTTCAACTTGGGCCTTACTGCTTCTACCAGCGGCAGCGGCGTAAGCTACCAGTGGTATGTAAGCACCACTTCCGCAGTGGCTGGCTTCAGCCCTGTAGGACCCGATGCGGCCGTGTACCCAGCCACCCAAAGCGTACAGAGCTGGTACTACTGCGATGTTACCTGCTCTACTGGCCCCAGCACGGGTACCAGCGGCGTGCTTCAGGTGGATATGACCGCCCCGTTCGTTTGCAACCTCTGCACACCGAACGTTGGTGGCAGTGACGTGGAACCGATCTGCTCGGTGGCCTTCGGCAGCATGAGCAACCCCTCTTGCACCGCTGCGAACTGTGATGCTGGCTATGTGGATTACACCGGAACCGTAACACCGCCCACCGTACTCCAAGGCCAGAACTACACCTTGGGTGTGTCCGGTAACACGAACGGCAGCTTCACGACCTACATGACCGCGTTCTTTGATTGGAACCAGGATGGCACCTTCGAGGATGTGCAACCCATCGGTTCCATCAACAACGAGGTATGTCTAACGACCTTGACCCTGAACGTGAACATCCCGGCAACAAGCACGGGCCTTACGCTCATGCGGATCATCAAGAACTACGCCAGCAGTCCTACGGACCCTTGCGGTACGTATAGCTATGGCCAAGCGGAGGACTACTTCATTGATGTGCAAGTAGGTTCGTGTACGCCACCTGTGGCAACAGCGACCGTTACCAATATCAACTGCATCGCAGGTACCTACACGGTGACCGTTGATGTGACCGGACTTGGTGATGCCACCGATCTGGACATTGAAAGTTCTGCCAATGGTGGACTGATCGCCGGTGGCGATGATGTTGGGACCGGGACGTACACCACCCCCGCCATTCCAATGGGAACACCGACCACCATCACGGTGGTACACAATCAGGACAACGTCTGCAACTTGGTCGTTGGCAGCTACAATTACTTGAGCGCCAACTGCCCAACGATCGTTACCTGTGGCAGTACCACGAACGATACGTACTGCTACGGCAACAACGAGTCAGGCACCGAATTCGCCTATCAGGCTTCTTCCGCGTTCCCACTGCAGTTGGTGTTCAATGCGGGTTACATCGAGCAGTGCTGCGATCTCCTCGTGATCTACGATGGTCCGGACAATACCGGTACCGTGTTGTTCGACTCTGGTGTAGACTTGTTCGGTAATGACCTGACCGGTGTTAACGTAACTGCACCTTCCGGAGATATCTTCATGGAGTTCAGCTCCGACGGCAGTGTGAATTGCTCCACGAGCTTCAACACACCATGGGACTACGACATCGATTGCTTGAGCTGCTCACCTCCAAGCGCTACCGCAACTGTGGTGCCTGCTTGCCCAGGTGGCTTTGGTGTGGATGTGAATATCAGCAGCTTCGGTAGCGGTTCCAGCGCAACGATCAGCTATAGCCTGAACAACAACCCACAAACACCGATCAATGTTGGTGTGACCGGTACTACGAACTTGACTGGTTTTGTGAATGGTGATGATGTGGATATCACGGTAGAGCATGACAGCGACCCTGTCTGCAACCTGACATTCAACAACAACACCTACACCTGCCCACCTGCGAACGACCTGTGCGCAAACGCTATTCCGGTATCGTGCAACACGATCACCAATGCAAGCACAGTGAACTCCACCAATGCCGGAGCACCTGCAAGCTGCAGTGCACTGACCATTAACTCCGCTGGTGGCATTTGGTACACGGTCGCTGGTTTCGATGGTAATATGACCTTCGACCTTAGCGGCAGCAGTTTCGATACCAAGATCGCTGCGTTCACCGGTACTTGTGGCGCATTGGTTTGTGTAGATAGCGACGATGATGACGGTGCCGGACTTACCAGCCTACTCACCATTACAGGCAGCTCTGCTGAGACCTACTATATCTATGTTACGGGCTTTTCAACGCAAACTGGTAGTATCACGCTGACCATTACGTGCGGTGACAACAACCCTGCCTGCACAGCCAACGGCCTGAACCTGGAGTTCCAGAACGATGGCAATCCCGGCGAAGTGAGCTATGAGGTCCTCAATGAGACGGGTACGGTTGTGATCTTGAGCGGTCCTGACCCAGTACCTGCCAATAGTGTAGGAACACAGGCCCTCTGTTTGCCTGACGGTTGCTACCGCCTGCGTGTGCTGGATTCCGGTGGAGACGGTATGACCACCGGTGGTTACGAGTTGCGCGAAACCGGTACCAACGGACGTCGCATCATCGACAACACAAACAACTTCAGCAATGGAAGTGTTAGTGCGATCAGTGGTGGAGGAACCTTCTGCCTGCCGATCGGCGATGTGGACCTCATCTTCAGCAGCTGCGATAAGATGGATTGGGTGAACTACAAGTACATGGTGTGCCACGCTGATGCTGCAGTTGCAGCGGAGTGGGTGCCCAATGGCCCGAACGGTGTGCAGGATGCCAACAGCGGTTATGAGTTCTGGGTCTTCGATCCGAACGGAACCTACAGCTTCCGCAAGTTCCACCCGCACAACCAGAGCCAGGGCTTCTCCCCTGCTTCTGCCAACCGTGCCTGCCGCTTCAAGATCAACGACGGATACAACACGGTACTAAATCCTTGGATCCCACAAGGCGTGAAGATGAACGTACGTGTACGTGGTCGTGTGAACGGCTCGAACATGGCCTTCGGTCCAGCTTGCACCATGATGTTGGATGCAGCTGCAGCAGCTTGCCCATTGGCGAAGTTGCAGGATGATCAATCCAATACCAGCGACTTCAGCTGTGGTGTTACCCGCCAATTCGGTGGTACCAACACCGGTGCGAACAAGATCGTTGCGCGCCCACCACAATTCGAACCTGCACCATACGGTGGCGGTACGGGTGTTCGGTTCCAGTTCCGGTTCCGCATCCCTGCGGAAGGAGTGTGCATCGTTCGCCCGCCACAAGCCAGCGCAACCATGTACCTGAACTGGAGCGCTGCTTCAGGACCACAGCTGCTTGCTACCAAGACCTACGAGGTGGAAGTGCGTGTGAGCAAGGACCTGGGTGCTACTTGGTGTATCGATACACCTAGCCCAGCTTGCGACCCGAGCCCTGTTACTTCATGGGGCAAGGCATGTAATGTTACGATCAGCAGCGTAGTTCCGCTGACAGGTGGTAGCAGCAACATGAACACTGTGACCAATGGTGCCTTGACCATGTACCCCAACCCGAACAACGGAGACCAGCTGACCATCTCGCTGACCGAAGTTGCACGTGACGTGCGTACCATGAGCGTGGACATCTACGACCTTACCGGAAAGCGCATCACCGCACGCACCATTGCGGTGCAGGATGGGTTCGTTACAACGGTATTGGACTTGAACAGCGAGATCGCGAACGGCCTCTACATGGTCAACATCACCGCTGGTGAGAAGACCTATACAGAGCGTCTGGTGATCCAGAAGTAACCCTTCGACCCTTCGGCAAGCTCAGGACGAAGCAAGCTCAGGGTACTACAGCCAAATTGAAAAGGGCCATCTCGAAAGAGGTGGCCTTTTTCGTTTGTGACCCACGGATCCACTACTTTGGTTCCAGAATTCCTTAGCACATGCGTTACCCTTTGCTACTTATCACCGCTATCACAATACTGCCCATAGCGGTAGGCCAGAATACCGTAGGGCTCCTGAGCTACGATCCGCCAAACACGCAGGACGGGTATACGCTGTTCTATCCTGCGGATCAGCATACGATCTACTTGATCGACAATTGCGGCGCGGTAGTGCACTCTTGGACGGATACGACGTACACCCCGGGCAATGCGACCTACCTCATGGAAAATGGCGATATCGTGACGTGCCAAAAAAGTGGTGGTCTGGTGAATGCGGTGATCGACAGAGGGGGTGCCGGGGAGATCGTGGACCGCAGGAGTTGGGATGGCGAAACGATCTGGAGCTACACCTATAATTCGCATAATCACCGTATGCACCACGATGTGGCCATGATGCCCAGCGGCAATGTACTGATCCTGGCCTGGGAATTGAAGACGGCCGATCAAGCTGCACACAACGGCAGGGATACGACCGGAACCAACGGACAAGTAGTTTGGCCGGACCATATCGTTGAAGTACACCCCTTGGGCGTCGATACGGGAAACATCGTTTGGGAATGGCACGTTTGGGACCATCTGGTGCAGGACTTAAATGAAGACTTACTGAACTACGGGGTGGTAGCTGAACACCCGGAACGGGTCAACATCAATTTCGCCAGAGTGAACGGTTCTGATTGGCTTCATGCAAACTCCATTGATTACAATGCCGACCTGGACCAGATCCTGATCAGCGCGCCCAATTTCAATGAGATCTGGGTGATCGACCACAGCACGAATACGGCAGAAGCGGCCGGTTCCACAGGGGGTAACAGCGGCCATGGCGGTGACCTGCTCTATCGTTGGGGCAACCCGGCAGCCTATAACAATGGCACACCGGAGGATGAACAGTTATTCTTCCAACATGATGCACGCTGGTTGGGTCCGGGTCTTGCACCGAACGACCCTGATCTGGGTAGGATCCTCGTGTTCAATAACCGCTTTGGCACGACATACAGTTCGGTGGACATGATCATTCCGCCGATCAACACGGAGGGGAATTATGTTATGGTCGACGGGCAACCCTTTGGTCCGAATTCCCCAGTATGGCATTATACCACGCCGACACCGGAGGATCTCTTTTCACCAGGGTTGGGGAGTGCACACAAACTGCGCAATGGCAACTTCCTGATCGGTACCGGCAGACAAGGGCAGGCCTGGGAGGTACACCCGAATGGATCCACCGTTTGGGAATATAAAATACCCATGGACCAAGGCGTTCCGATCGCCCAAGGCACACAGATCACAGGGCAGGCCTTCTTCCGCGCTACGAAATATGGCGCCGATCACCCATTCTTGAGCACCGTTGAATTGCCCTCTACAGAGTACCTCGAATTGGACCCGGATACGGAGTTCTGTGGATCATTTACCGTGGCGGTGAGCGAGGTCGGACCCAGAGGAGAAGAAGTGATATTTCCGAACCCGACCAATGGACATGTAAGCGTAAATGCAGTGCCCGGTGATCGGATCACGTTGCTGGACCTCGCGGGAAAGACCTTGTTGAATGAACGAGCTAAGAGCGCCGTCGAACAGCTGGACCTTTCATCTTACGCTTCGGGAACGTACATCATACGTATCGGGGCCGGTCCATACCAGCGTTTGGTGGTACAAAAGTGAGCACGTTGCAAGTGGGCTGAGCAGCGGTCCTTTCACCGGAACCGCGAACGCACGATCCAACCCAAAAGCAAAGAACCTATGCCGATCAACGCCCATTGCCACCACGCCATGCCGGGGTGCAGGTTCCTGATCGGCGCAACATCGCCCACAAGGACCATTCCGGCCCAGTAATACGGCAGCGCCAACTCATCCTTGGCAGTTTTCAAATGGTCCAATTTGGCTTGGCGTAGGGCAACGTTCTTCGGTAAACCCTGGGCGAGCAACTCATAGAAGCGGGTGGTGATCGCGGACGAGACCTTTTCATCGATCTTCCATAACGACATCACTAAGCTTGGGCAACCAGCGTACGCAAAACTGTGGGCCAACGAACGAACACCTTCGCCATCGTACTGCTTGCCCGTACCGGTTTCGCAGGCCGTTAGCACCGCAAGCTCTGCGCGCAACTGGAGCTTGTAGATCTCATACGCGTGCAGGTAACCATCCTCCCCCGCACTGTCATTCGATTTGCTCAACACCAACTTGGAGTATAACGGCGAGGTATTGTTGATCTCCGTGTGGGTGCCAAGATGGATGATACCATATTCGCCGGCCATGGCTTTGAAATTCGCTTCGTTCGCTTCCTCCGAAACCATGACTTTCGCAGACAGCGAATTGGAAAGCCCTTGGGCCGTGAGTACGGCGAAGGGTTGCTGGATGTTGGACAAGAACACACGATCGATGTTGCTGGTGTCCTTTACCGAAGAGATATACCTGCCCTTCAGTGCATCGGAAAAGCCGGGGGCCAAGGCAAGCGTTCCTTCTCCCCTTGCCCGCTGTAGCTGCTTGAATTGGATCGCGGTACCCGCGGAAAGTAGATAGGAGATCGTGAAGTCGTTGATCAACAAATGCTGTTTGAAGTCCTCGGCAGTCGATGGTGCATTCAACAGTGCCTCGAAATTGAGGTAGTACAATCCATCATCGGGAATAATGAGCAATTCACTGTTCCTCAGAAGCGGAATGACAGGGGCGAGCACACGTTGGTAAAGTTGATACGCGAGGTCAATGAACGCATCCTGGTCCCGCGCCGCAACGGCTTCATTCAACTTGATCACCAACTCGCCAGTTCCCGCCTCCGGTATCCGCACCAATTCCGACCGGTCCTTTTCGATCACCGTAATGAACAATGAACCTTCACCCTTGGAGTAAGCGATCAGGCTTTGTTGTGGGGTGAGAAGTTCCTTCTGCACATCGGCGACCCCGTAGCTACGTTGCCCATATCGCAACTCGAAATAGGCCGGGTATGTCGCCTGGAGCCCTTTGAGGAACTGAGCTTGTTCATCTACATGGTCAACATAGGGCCCGTCCGTAGCTTCGGTCGGCTGGTCTTCGTCCGGCGATGTGGCCTCGATCAATTGGGCCTCCCGTTCCAAGATGCTATCGGGAACATTGGAGAATGACATGCTTGTGATCTCATTCAGTCTGCTCTTCAACAAGATCGTTCGATCCTTTTCCGAAAGTTCGAACACTTTGTTCTTCCATTCTTCCCCACCATCACGTTCATATTGCTCAACAGCAATTGTGCGAGCCAATTTGAACGTGTTCCGCTGTGCTCCCAAAAGCAGCAACTGGGATTCCTCATCGTGCAGCGCGGTCTTGTTCAGGTTGAGCGCAAGGATCACTTCATCCAGATCGGCCAAAAGCGTTGTCGCCATTGCTCCGGTCGTTCCACGGCCGCCATCCTGTTTCTTCCGCGCGATCACCGTTTTGCGATAAATGGCATCTGGAAGTAAGTGGGGCATCGCCTCCGTTCTTGGAATAGGATGGTCCACTGTCGGTCTGCGGTCGCGAAGGGCTTCAATTGCAGAACGTGCACTGGCTTCGGCGGCATCCATTTGGCCCAACGCGCTGTATGCTTCTGCAAGGAAAATATCGCACTGCGCCGAGGTCCTGTGGCCTGTTCCATGGATCAGCTCAAATTTGCCGCGGGCCTCAAGCAGATCCTGAACAGCTTCCGGATAGCGCTGTTGCGCGATGTATTGTTCGGCGCGTTCCATATGGATCCGAGCAAGTCCGGGATCGGTGGACCCATCCGCCACCAACCGCTGCACAGCGATGCATTGTGCATAGAGCGAATCCGCGCGGGCGGCATTGCCGTTCTTGGAGGCCAAGTAGGCCATGATGGAGAGGGACCGTGCCGTGTATTCACTCTTCAACCCATAGTGGTCGATGCTCGATCGCAGGTTCACTTTTTCGAGTTCCTCCGCCTTCTTGTAGTCGCCCTCGGCCAAGGCCAGTTCAGCGTACAACTGTTGAATGTACATGAGCCTCGGATCATCGGGATCCAACACCGATGAGCGATCAGCGTAAGCAAGATCCACGTAATGCCGCGAGGTGGCATACTCTCCCATACTGTGGTAAAGCGCCGCCAAATTGCCATAGGTCCGTGATCGGTTCATGATCGCCTCATCCCGATCCGAAGGCTCCTCCGCCGTTGCGGCAACCTTGGTGTTCAGCGTAATGTTCCGTTGGTAATACTCCCTACTACGCACCAGGTCGCCGGTGCCTTGCCACATGATCCCCAAGTTGCCATACGTGGTAGCCTGACGGGAAACACTGGTCTGGTCCGTGGCCTCTCCAAGCAGATCAAGTGACCGCAAGTAATACGCTTCAGCTTCTTTCGTACGACCCAAGTGCCAATAGGATGAGCCAACGCCATTGCAGCTCTCTGCCAGTGCCAGCGCCGGAACGCTGTCCGCAGCTTCGTAGATCGTTGCGGCCTCGAGGTAATAATGCGCGGCCTTCTTGTGGTTGCCGAGCGCGGTTTGATCGAAACCCATGTACTGCCTGGTCTTGCCACGCACCAATGGGCTTAGTCCGTGTGCCGCATCTGCTAGTGCAATGGCGAGCGAATCCACACGAATGGCTCCGCGCGGCTGTCCCAGATCGTAGTAGAGCCAGCTCAGGTCGGCCAACATCTCGATCCTGTGCATGGGATCAGGGTCGAGTTGTGCGATCCGTTCGTAGAACGCATTGGCACCGGCAAGACCTTCATTGGCACTGCGCGTTTTCCACAGCGCCCTACCGTACTCGTAGCAATAGCGATAGACGGAATCGACCCATGTTGTGCCTACGGCTTCCTTTAGCTGTGCCTCGATCGCAAGCACCACGCGATCATACTTTTCGGCCTTGTAGAGGGAGTCGATCGCGCGGTCCCGAGCGGCCAGTTCTTTCCCAACATCTTGGGACCGCACGCCCAGCGCGATCAAGACCAAGAGGAGGAGCACCGCACCACGCATTACTCTTTCAGCAGTTCCTGAATGGCGGAAACTTCCGCAGCATAAGGCGATCCGGAAACCACTTTGAAGCTTTGGACCTGCTCGGCATCATGCATTTGCACATAAGCGAGGAATAGCCGCCACTCGGCCTTCTCCCGAAATACGGAGGCCGTTTCCGTAGCCAGACCTGTGTACAATTGGATGGCCTCTGCGAAGTGTTCCTCACCCATTTGGGCATTGGCCAAGTAGTACCGCAAGGTGTCGTTCTGTGGGTCGTTGACGAGCAACGCGTTCCATTTGGCAATGGCCTTTGGATAGGCACCCATTTTGTAATCGACCATGGCATCGTGGAAGGCCGCATCGGTGGTCGCACTCATGGGTACTGGCAGTCCTGGATCGACAACGTAGTGCTCCGCAAACACCTGGTCGTAAGCATCGGGGCGAGCGAGGAACCACCACGCAATACCAAGCAGCAGTGCAACCCCTGCCGCTATGCGCATGACCCACACCATTGTTGCACGCCGCACCAAGGGTGCCGGGCCGATCACCGGATCCGCCGAGGCGTTGCGCTTGGCGATCTCCGCGATCGTGCGCGAGAATCCGCCCAACTCCACGGCAAGCATGTTCTCCCGTTGCACATCGACTTCTTCACGCAGGTCAAGATCACCTGCCATTCGTTTTTCGAATTGTGCTGGATCAGACGACCTTCCCAGCAAGTAGGCCTCGATCTCTTCGAACCGTGTTCTATCCAATGCTTGTTGCTTCATTCTTGCTCCCCTCCGATGATGTGTTTAAGGCTCCGTAGCTTCATCATGCATCGGTATTTTATCGTTCGTATGCTTTCTTCTTCAACTCCCATGGCCAGGGCTATCGTTGCCAGATCCTTCCTTTCGAAATAGAACTGGTCCAACACCGCACGGCATTTCTCATCGAGGTTGCTGTACACGGCCTGCAATCGACGCAACCGTTCATCGGCATCATCGGCCAGATCCACCGCTTGTGGAATTCGACCTTCATCCACCATGGGCGCGCTGTGTTTGTGTCCTGCCGAACGAAGCACGTCCAACCATTTGTTCTTGGCCACACGGAAGAGGTACGCTCCTGGATCGCTGGTCGTTTCGTCGTGCACGCGCCCTTCCTTTACGTTGAGCCAAAGGACCGTTATGGCCTCTTGGAACACGTCCTGCGCATCGCTCACGGAACCGCTGTTCTGGATCACATATTGCCTCACTGCAGGAAAATGCGCCGTATACAAGGACTCGACCGCAGTAGGGTCGTTCCGTTGAAGTCCTTGTATACACAATGACCCGGACGGTGCGCTTATGTTCTTGGGCCGATGCACGGGGAGGTGCGCTGCGGACACGATAATACGCAATATGCGAGATCTGTGGGTACATGGTCAAGCTGCCGGGTATTATGCCCAGGTCAAGCATACATCGGAGAGGGTATCCAAATGTGAACACGGAGGTTGAAATGGATCGTTCCTGTCCTTGATCGGAGACCGGGTCCTCAGCTTTCAATATGGCCGCTCCAGAAAATCTTTCGGATCGATCGTTCACATCGCACCATGATCACCGATGTACTGTCGACCAACCACCCAATTGACAATGCTGAATACGATCCGACCCACCCCTATGCCTGCCTTGAACAACCCGCGAACCATGGTGGTGATGCTGGCCGTAATGGAAGGCGAAGATCTGAACGAAGATCATTTGTTCTCCGGTACGACCGGATATGTACTCCGCAGTGATGACCCGCAAATGCTGCTCGCTGCGATCCGGGAATTGAGCAACGGGAATGATCACATGCCCGCCAACATTGCCCAAAAAGTAACCCTGCACATGCGACCTGCCGAACAGGACGCAACTTCCTTTGGATTGAGCCACCGGGAAAAGGATGTTCTACGAGCGCTGGTGGAAGGGCTCAGCTACAAAATGATCGCCCATAAACTGGGGATCACCTTCGAAACGGTGCGCAGCCACATCAAACGTATCTATGCCAAAATGAGCGTGAACAACAACACCGAAGCGGTAGCAAAGGCGATCAACGGCTTCGTTTTCGC
>Ga0209063_1001303_pt1 | contig 13098 bp, 9 predicted proteins | sample KloWWTmeKNB19Kit_FD_187177 | JGI IMG/M metagenome (GOLD analysis project Ga0209063, IMG submission 187177) | Active sludge microbial communities from Klosterneuburg, Austria, studying microevolution and ecology of nitrifiers - Klosterneuburg... | ecosystem: Engineered > WWTP > Aerobic digester >...
GGCTGCAACGACCAGCAGGACGATAGGAATCAACACAGCCCAAATAGCCAGTTGGGTCAGGCCTACTCCACCCACACCGATGAGTTTACCCATCATCAATTGGATTGGCCGCACTGAGCTCACCATCACTTCAACGATGCGGCTCAGTTTCTCTTCCATCACACTGCGCATCACCATACTCCCGTAGATAAAGATGACGAGGTACATCATAAAGCCCATGATACCTCCCAGCGCGGTGCCGATGATGATGTTCAATTTACCGGCTACTGCTGAGCTCCCCGGATCATTGGGGTCCATGGCACCGTTTTCAAGACTCACATCTGCACGAAACGAATCCAACAATTTTTGATCGATATTGGATTTGCGCATCCGGTAGGTTTCGATCTGATCACTAAGCTTCGATTCGATGGATTCGAGAATCATGAGAGAAGGTTTCTCTGTGCTGTAATAGGAAGCAGCTAGTCGCATGGTGGCTGAATCGCGGAGTGCTGGCACATACACGAACAAATCATAGCCAAGTGAACCATAATCTTCCTTTAATACAGCAAGATCCTTGTCTGAAAACTCGTATGGAAAATTTTTATCCTCCGAAGATATCTGGCGAATGATGCCGGTATCATCCTTGATCACCACCCGTTGGTCACTTTTACTGCCGGCGTTCATGATAAATCCAACCAGCACGGAGAAGACTGCGATACCAAGTGGCGTCAACAGGGTGACCAGTATAAATGATTTCTTCTGCACGCGGCTCAGGTATTCGCGTCGAGCGACGATCCAAATCTTACTACTCATGGCTTATTCCTTTTACCTGGCTGATAAATATTTCATTGATCGAGGGGAGAATCTCATGGAAGGATTGAATCTCACATCCGGAACCCATCAAAAACTGCAGGAGATGATTTGGTGTATCGTGATTAGGAATCCTGAAGGTCGCTGTATGATCTTCCTGACGCACCAATTCCAATCCTCCTGAAAACGATTGTGGTAATTCTCCTCGGTAACTCACCTGGTAGAGATGTTCTTTGAAACGGTTCCTGATTTCTTTTACATTGCCCATCAGGATATTTTTTCCTTTGTTGATGAGGATGATGTTTTCGCACATCTCTTCCACTTGTTCCATCCGATGGGTAGAAAACAGGATGCTCACACCATTATCGCGTAACCGGAAAATCTCATCCTGGATCATGTTGGAGTTGATCGGATCAAGTCCTGTAAATGGTTCGTCGAGGATCAACAATACAGGGTCGTGCACGATGGTAGCGATAAACTGGATTTTCTGTTGCATGCCTTTGGAGAGCTCCTCGACTTTTTTATTCCACCACTCGAGGGCTTCAAAACGATCAAGCATGATTTTGCATTTCTTATCTGCTTCCTGGCGGGAAAGGCCTTTGAGTTGGGCGAGGTAGAGGAGGTGTTCACCTACTTTCATTTTCTTATAGAGGCCTCTTTCTTCCGGGAGATATCCCATTTGAGAAGGGTGAGTCTTGTTGAGGAGTTCGCCTCTGAAGTACACCTGGCCACTGTCGGGTCCGGTGATGGTGGTGATGATGCGGATGGTGGAGGTTTTGCCTGCGCCATTGGGACCGAGCATTCCGAAGATGGTGCCGGGTTGTACTTCAAAGCTGACTTCATCCACGGCGAGGTGGTCTCTGTAGCGTTTGGTTACTTTGTCGAGTTGGAGTATAGGCATATGTGGGGATAAAGATGGGAAAAAAGCTGTCAGCTGTCAGTCTGTAGGGTTGATAAGTTGATAAGTTGATGAGTTGATAGGTTGATGAGGTTAGAAGGTTAGAAGGTTAGGAGGTTAGGAGGTTAGAATGTAAAATCTGTTTCCAGACAGACCCTATGCTCTATGCCCTATGCCCTATGCTTTTTATTCGGGGGCCAGTTTGATACGCAGGCCATGGATACGGTCGTCGACGCGGATCTGGCAGCAGAGGCGGCTGTTGTCTTTGGTGGAATAGAGCTTGTCCAGCATTTCCTCTTCTTCGTCAGACTTGTCGCTGAGGTGGTGGTCGCTGAGGACGTAGACGTGGCAGCTGCCGCAGAGGGCCATGCCTCCGCAGGTGCCGAGGATCGGGAGTTCGTTGGCTTTGCAGGCTTCCATGACATTGAGGCCGATGTCCGGGGGGATTTCGAGGGTATGTATGATATCATCGCGGTCGAGGACCTCGATGGTTACCAAACTTGTTTCCTGTGCTTCTTCCAATCGCGCTGCTTCCATTGAGGGGGCAAAAATAGGGAATATGCTGGAAGGCACCGTGTTGAGAAAGTTGAATCAATTTTTATTGAATAAATTGTTGAAAACCCCTTAATTTAGGTCAATGAACCGTTTCGCTCACCAGGCGTCCGGTCATTTTGATTCACCAATGTTGAAAACAAATCCATGCTTGCAAAAACACATGCGGCAGCAGTCCACGGCGTGGACGTTCTCGATTTTGAAACAAAGGATGTCGCAAATTGCGATATCCTCCAAAATTATGGGGTATGAGAACTAAGAATCTCATACCCGCCGAAAGAATTCAGAACTCGATCCTCAATATCAGAGGGCATAAAGTTATGATTGACCGTGATCTGGCTGAGCTTTATGGCGTGGAGACCAAACGCCTGAATGAGCAAGTCAAGCGGAATATTGACCGCTTTCCGCTCGAATTTATGTTTCAACTCACCAATAAGGAGAAAGAGGAGGTGGTCGCAAATTGCGACCACCTCAATTCCTTAAAATTTTCGAAAACAAACCCTTATGCCTTCACAGAACATGGAGCTGTAATGCTGGCCTCCGTGTTGAATAGTGAACAGGCAGTCCAGACTAGTATACTTGTCGTCAAAGTATTCGTTGAACTTCGTAAGTCTTTAGCCTCTCATGAAGAATTGACTCGTAAAATCAATGCACTTGAACTGAAATATGATGAAAGTTTTAGTGTTGTATTCCAGGCCTTAAAGGAGCTCATTGATCAACCTAAACCGGCAAGAAGACAGATTGGTTTTGTGAAGCGATAGGGCGATGGATCAGGAAAGGATTAATAAGGGAAATAAGGGAATTGTGAGACATGAGTGGTGAGGCGTGAATTAAGGAGTTAGTAATTAAATATCCAGTTTGAATTGAATCCTTCCACGACCAGTTGGAATGGCTTCATATAGATCACTTAGTTGAAAACCTATTTATGCTTGCAAAAACACATGCGGCAGCAGTCCACGGCGTGGACGCGCGCACCATTGAAGTGGAAGTCAACTCCGGCGGAGAAGTGGCCCAGGGGACTCCTATGTATTTTCTTGTCGGGCTGCCAGACAATGCCATCCGGGAAGGGTGGCAACGAATGGAAGCGGCTATAAAGAACATCGGATATCGAATGCCAAGGTGCAAGATCGTAGCCAATCTCGCACCTGCAGATATCCGGAAAGAAGGCTCCTCTTATGATCTCCCAATAGTGACAGCCATCGCGGCGAGTACTGGGATGATCTCAGATGAAAAGTTAGGCAGGTTTATGCTCGTGGGGGAATTGTCGCTTGATGGTTCGATACGACCTGTGAAAGGTGTGTTGCCTATTGCGATACAGGCGCGCAGACAAAAATTTGAAGGTCTGATTGTCCCGGAGGCCAATGCTAAAGAAGCGGCAATCGTAAATCAGCTCAATGTATATGGTGTCAAGAACCTGACGGAGGTCTTTGATTTCTTCAATGAGACCAAAAAGCTGACTCCCTATGTCTATGATACCCGAGAGGCATTTGCTGAGGCTCAGGATAAATATGCTTTTGACTTTTCGGATGTCAAAGGACAACAGAATATCAAACGTGCATTGGAGATCGCTGCTGCGGGAGGACACAATGTTATATTGATCGGTCCTCCGGGAGCAGGAAAAACGATGTTGGCGAAAAGGCTACCAACTATTCTCCCTCCATTGATGCTCAATGAGGCATTGGAGACTACTAAGATTTATTCGGTGGCTGGTAAACTACCAAAAGAATCTTCGCTGATTACCAGCCGGCCTTTTAGATCTCCACATCATACGATCAGTGATGTGGCACTGGTGGGTGGTGGTTCGAGTCCCAATCCTGGTGAAATATCACTGGCGCACAATGGGGTGCTGTTTTTGGACGAATTGCCGGAATTTAAAAGATCCGTACTTGAAGTATTACGTCAGCCGATGGAAGATCACAAGGTGACGATATCACGCGCTAAAGTAGCAGTAGATTATCCAGCCAATTTTATGTTGATCGCGAGTATGAACCCATGTCCATGCGGCTACTACAATCATCCGGAAAAAGAATGTGTGTGTGGTGCGGGTGTCGTTAAGAAATATCTGAATAAAATATCCGGCCCTTTACTTGATCGCATTGATTTGCATGTAGAGGTGACACCGGTGTCGATAGATGAGTTGTCGAGAAATGAAATTGAATCTGAAAAGAGTTTTGACATACGAGAGCGTGTGATTCGTGCGAGACAGATACAGGAAGAAAGGTTTTCACATTTAGAGGGTGTACATAGCAATACCTTGATGCCAAGTCATCTGGTCCGTGAGATATGCCTGATCGACGCTGCGGGAACAAGTTTGCTAAAGACAGCGATGAAGAAATTGCAGTTGTCCGCACGGGCGTATGATCGTATCCTGAAAGTATCCAGGACAATTGCTGATCTGGCGGGGAGTAAGACGATTGAGATCCCGCATTTGGCCGAAGCGATACACTTTAGATCATTAGATAGAGAGGAATGGGCAGGGTAAGTGAAAAACGAAAAGTGAAAAGAGAAGAGTGAAAAGTGATGCTTCGACCAGCTCTACCTCATCCTTGTTCGACAGCTCAGCAACCAAGCAAAAAATGAAAAGCGGAGTGATTGCCTTTTCGAAAGGATTTCCCTCTTACTTGAAATAACTAATATATAGCCTTGAAATTATATAACTTTAGAATTATATTTGCGTTATGGGATGGGAGGTGATTTTCCATCCTGAATTCTATATGGAATTTAAGGAATTACCGGATACCTTACAGGATAACCTATTGGCCAAGGCCCTTGTAATAGAGCACTTTGGCCCGCAGTTGGGTCGTCCGCATGTAGACACATTAAATGGATCAAAATATCGAAATATGAAGGAATTGCGACTTGAGACAATTGATGGACTCTGGCGGGTTGCCTTTATTTTTGATCCTTCCCGAAAGGCAGTCTTTCTGATAGCCGGAAATAAAAGTGGGCGGCATCAAAGCAGATTTTATGAAACGCTAATACGTAAAGCTGACCATCGATATGGCGAGCATCTGACGAATAAAAAATAAAACTACTACCATGAACATCTCCATTGATAAGGTAATACAAGCCTTGCCCAAAAAGAGACAGAAAAAAATTAATGCTAAGGCGAAGCATTACATAGCGGAATACAATACGCTGCAGGAGTTGCGGAAGGAACTAGGTATTACCCAACTCACCATGGCTGATCGACAAGGGGTGAACCAGGTCAATATATCCAACCTTGAAAAGCGAAAGGATATGCATCTTTCTACTTTAAGAAAATATGTGGAAGCCCTGGGATGCGAATTGGAAATCAATATAAGAATGCCTGATGATCGCATTGTACGTATTTCCAATATCTCCCGGGATGTGATCTAAATACGATTATTCTTCAGGCCAGCTCCATCGCCAGCGTTATCATCTCTGTCTTTGCTTGCTCGCGGTCGTCTGGGGAGGTGGTGGTATGGGTGATGACATTGTCACTGACGGACAAAATGGAAAGAGCCTGGATGCCATTCCGGTGTGCCATATTGTAGAGGATATTTGATTCCATTTCGATGGCCAGTAATCCCCTCTGCTGCCAGGTGTCCCATCTGTTACTATCATCACTATAGAAAAGATCGGTGCTGAATACCGGACCCTCTATGACGGAGATGGACTGTTGTATCGCGATTTTTCTTGCTTGTTGTAATAATGCTTCATTCGCTTTGGCGGGCGTATGCAGGTCAGACTGATAAAGGAGGTGAATATTGGAATCGGTATAGGCTTCGGTCACGAGGATCAGTTGATGGAGTTGGAGCTCAGCCTGGATTCCTCCGCAGGTGCCCAGGCGCATGATCTTCTGCACGCCATATTCATGAATGAGCTCATGCAGATATAGGGCTGTGGAAGGAATGCCTATCCCAGTGCCCTGCACGGATACCCGCTTCCCTTTATAGATGCCGGTAAATCCCAGCATACCACGAATCTCATTGTAACAGTGCACATCCGTCAGCATCGTCTCTGCGATGTACCTGGCGCGTAACGGATCACCGGTGATCAGGACGGTATTAGCAATTTCGCCAGGGGCAGCGGCTATGTGGAGGCTCATGGGCTTTGAATTGTAGGCCAATGTACATAGGAATAAAGATTACTCCTTTGGCAGATTCAGGTAACAGGAAAATTGGTGGTCCCTGAGCTTGTCGAAGGGAAGGAGATGCACGCTATTCACGCCGCCTCTTCGCTGCGCGAAGTGGGCGGCGCATAGAGAGGGCTTCGCTTAATGCCCTTCGACAAGCTCAGGGACCAAATTAGAGGTCTCGCTTTTACACTCTTCGAAAGGAGAAGGGACCAAATCGGAAGTCTCGCTTTTATACCCTTCGACAAGCTCAGGGACCAAACTAGAAGCATATCAAAGCATAGGAAAGAACGCTTATCTATAGGGCAAGCTTAGCTTTACAGAGGCACCCTCACCAGGCCTGGAGTCAACCGCGACCTCTCCATGGAGGGCTTGGGCACGGACCTGCATATTTAACAGGCCATTGCCTGGAACCATGGTTTTAGGATCAAAGCCAATTCCATTATCCCTGATGGCTAAGACCACATGTCCCTTTTCTTTTTGCAGGCTAAACGTCACTTGTGTGGCATTAGCATACTTGGCAATGTTATTGACCGCCTCTTTGCATATCAAAAACAATTGCCGGCGTTGATCAATGGTTAGCCGCCAGTCCTTTTGTGAAAGATCGCCTGCAAGTTCAAAATGAATGTCAATATTGAGTGGCTCAAGCACCTGGATGATATAGTCCTTAATCTTGCTGATGATATCTGTCGCTTGTCCCTTGGCAGGATTGATGCTCCAGATGATCTCATACATACTCTCCATGACAAGATTTGTTTTCTCCAGGATCGTCCTCAGAGGCTGCTGTTTATCCGCCGGATACTTCATCAACTCAAATTCCGAAAGCAATTTGATCGTGCTCAGGTTACTCCCCATATCATCATGCAAGTCCCGGGCGATAGCATCTCTCATCTGCTGAAGCCGTCTTCGCTGCCTGTCCCTGTAAACGAAAAAAGCGAGGATCACCCCTGTAATAATGGCCAGCATGCCCAACTGGAACCATATCGTGCGCCAGAACGGTGGGTAAATATGAAAGGGAATCGCGATGGTATTGTTGCTCTGCAGACCTTCACTGGTTATACCTACTGCACGAAATGTATACGTGCCTGGAGGCAGGTTATTATAGATTATTTTGCCATCACCACTTGTGGTCCATTCATCTTCATATCCATCTAGTATATTCCTGAAGAGGTTGTTTTGCGCGTTGGTATAAGCGGGTAGCGCGAGATGCACCTCGAAATCGTTCTGGTCATACCTTAACCTATGCAACGTCTGACTGATTAAATCTGTCCGCACCTGGTTGACAAACAACCCCAGACAATGCAATTTTACTGCGCGAGTAGCAGGAAGCGCAGGAGTGATAACATCAATCCCCCCCCTTCTGCGCACATATACCCTATCCGATATGCTGTCATACCAGATGTCGGGATTCCGGCCAGGGCCAAGTAGCGAATTGGTAAAGTCATACGTAAATATGGTATTGTTTGCGAGGTTAAAACTGGCTACCCCAAACGGTGTAGAGACCCATACACCATCATCTCCATCCACCGCAAGGGAATACAAAGACGTCCCAAGATTGGTATTCAACTCAGGAAAATTTTTCAGGTTGTTGATATCCCCCTCTGCAATAGCAAACAATCCTCTGTCTGTCGAAAGCATGAGGGTCCCGTCTTTCGTACAGGCCACATCTCTGAATTCATGTATACTCCTTAAATCCGGGGTGATATACCGATCATAATGGGTGACTACATTGGCAGCTACCTCAAAGTAAAAAAGGCTACTACTTCTTGTATCATCAAAATGTGTCGTACCCCAGATATTCCCCCGCTGATCTTCGGCGAGGCTAAAAATGGATGCGGTAATTGATCTGGCGTTTATAAGGTTTCTCACTGGACCTACTTCCATACATTGCTGCAGGTGCTCGTCAAATCTGAAGAGCCCGTCATAGGTACCGAACCATATCTGTCCTGAAGCACTTTCAAAAATTTCACTCACCCATTTTCCACCGTCCCTAAAGTATTTTCCAGAGCAAGATTCAAACTGATGGCGTTTGAGATCATAGACCAATAAGCCCTTTTCATTGGTACTGATCCAAAGCCTGTCACGTTGGTCGATGAACACTTCAAATATGCCGACATCCTGCAGTTCGCGCTGAAACGTTTCAGGTACAGTTGCCATCTCCCTGGTGTATAGATCGTAGATATGCCATCCACAGTATGGTATCGTAAACCAGAGTCGTTCAGTTCCATTTTGCATTTTTTCAAAGGCGATATTATCCAGGGAAAAACAATTTTCCAATGTTGGCAAGTCAATTTTATCAACGCCTTGCTTACGCTGGTCAAACCTGAACAGGCCATCTCCACTTCCTATCCACAGTGCCTCATCGGCGTCATAAAAAAATGAAAATACCGGACCGGTGACTCCTCTCGTATTGAATGCTTTCTGGCTAAAGAAGGGCGAAAATGTACCTGTGCGCGTATCGAAAGTCATCAGGCCTTTCAGAGTGCCTACCCATAGCCAATGGGAATGTCCTTCAATATCCGCTTGAACGATACTATACACGATATTCATTTCCTTAACCGGGTCTGAATAAAAAAAACGGGAAGCCGTGCCTCGTCTAAGATCATGCCTGATCAGGCCGGATTCCCATCCGCCAAACCATAGGATGCTGTCCCCCTGAAGAAAGGAATTAAATATGCCACTTGCCGTTTCTTTCGGTAGCGCAATTTTTGCAAACTGGTAATCTTCCATTGTCCCCGTTTTCGGGTTCAACCTGTAATAGCCATAGGTATTGCCCAACCATATTGCCGTATCATGCTGTAAGGTTATGGTATTGTAGGTGAACCTCGCATAGTTCGGTTCTCTGAAACTAAAGGGATGCACTTTAAAGTTTTCATCCACAAAACAAAGCCCCCGTCCTCCTGAGATCCACATTCGGTGCTTCTTTGGGTCATACCTGAAATCCATGGCAAAGATGGCTGAAGACCCGGTGGAATCTATAAGATAGTTCCATGTCCCTGCAGCGACCGAGTAGACTGAAACCTGCTCATTATTGGCCATCCAAATCTGATCCCGATCATCGATAGTCATGGCCTCAACGTAACGATTGGTACTCAAGTGCGCGGGAACCTCCTTATCAAAAAAAAGGACAAATTCCTTTCCATCATAGCGGACCAGTCCCTCGTTGGTAGCCATCCAGATAAAACCATCTGATGACTGGACTATGTCCCGTATCTGCCGGGAGTGAAGGCCTTGCTCAGGCCCATAGCGGTCGAAGAAAATCTCCCTGTCCGGTGATTGGGAGGCGAGGGACATCCACAACAAGGCCAGAAGCCCTGTGCATATCAATGGAGTGACCCTGCGCAACATGAAATCTATTTTGATGCCGAAAAATAGACATAAACACTTGCCTGTAGGTCGTGTGCCACATGATCATGTGATTTCACGGCTTAGCGGATGTATTACCTTTGTCAAAGCCGACCGGAATTATGGAAAACATCAAAGTGGCCATCTATGAAGATAACCTGAGCCTGAGGGAAGTGCTGAGCACGATCATCAGAAACTCACAAGGATTTGAACTCGCCGGTGAATTCGGGCATTGTCTTGATGCAGTTCAAAATACGGTTGCTTTTCAGCCTGATGTCATCCTGATGGATATTGATATGCCTGAAAGGTCCGGAATAGAAGGGGTGAAGGATGTCAAAAGCAGCTATCCGGTCGTAGAGATCATCATGCATACGGTCTTTGAGGATACTGATAAAATATTTGAAGCCATCCAGGCTGGCGCTACAGGCTATATCCTGAAGAATAATTCGCTGACATCTATCCTTCAATATATCCGGGAAGTGCATGAAGGTGGTGCGCCAATGAGCCCGGCCATTGCCCGCAAGGTACTAGCCAAACAGCATGGGCCCCAGGAACCCCAAAAATCTAATTTTAACCTGACCGAAAAGGAAAAGAATGTCTTACGCCACCTGGCCAATGGATTGAGTTATAAAATGGTTGCCGCAGAAAGCAAACTGAGTATTGACACTATTCGCAGCCACGTCAAGAATATTTATGAAAAACTGCAGGTGCACTCAGTCACAGAAGCCATCTATAAAGTGTATCATGATAAAAAATGAGTTACTTTGATTCTCTTCCCGAAAAGACAACTAATGGTATGCACTGATTACGTATGAAAAAAAAACCTCCAGAAAAAACGCGCCTTTTACGCTATCTAGTTCATGCAGCGTCTTTACTCTTTGTATCCCTTTGCACCCTGATTCAAACTACGCTTGCCCAGACGCTTCCACGACTCGAATGGTCATCCTATCATGGTGGTCCTGACGACGATGGATTGCGGGATATGGCTATTGACAGTTCTTCGAACCTCTATGTCATCGGGTCTACGATGAGCAATTCGGGCATTGCGACTGCGGGCAGCTATCAACCAACATTAGCGGGCCTGTCAGATGTCTATTTTGCCAAGTATGACAAGGATGGGGTACAGATATGGTCCACCTATTTTGGGGGAAACAACAATGATTTTGGACAGAGCATTACCGTGGATGATCAGGGTTACATCTATATCACCGGGTTTACCAATTCAGGGCTGGGGATCGCCAGTGCAGGTGCTTTTCAACCTATTAATAACGGTGGTTTTGCTGATGCTTTTGTAGCTAAATTCGATGGTGATGGCAACAGGATCTGGTCTACCTATTTCGGAGGCAATATGGACGAACGCTCCAATAGTATCACCGTTGATGGTGATGGCCATGTGACGATCATCGGTTGGACCAATTCTTCCTCATCCATTGCCAGTAGTGGTGCCTTTCAAACAGGATTTCAAGGTCAGGAAGATATCTACCTGGCACAGTTTGATAACAACGGACAGCAACGATGGGCTACTTACTACGGAGATATCGGGTTTGATATTGGATTACAGGTGGCTGCTGATGCTTCAAACAACCTGGTCATTTCGGGTTGGACCAGTTCTGTCAGCAATTTTACCACTGCTGGTGCATTTCAACAAGCATACAGCGGAGGCACATCGGATGCGTACTTAGCCAAATTCTCCCAGGACGGGGCGAGAATGTGGTGCACTTTTTATGGAGGTAGTATTGATGAATATGGTGATGCCCTGATCATCGGAGCAAACGACGATATCTACATTGCCGGACCCTGCAATTCTCCCAACGGCCTGACTACTCCCGGGACACATCAGCAGGTCATCGGGGGTGGTTTCGATGCCTTTATTGCCCGTTTCAATACTTCCGGCTCCCGATTATGGGGATCGTATTACGGAGGAATTGATGATGATGATGCGTATGGCCTGGCCATTGATGAAGATCAATACCTCTATCTGACGGGATACACAAAATCACCAGGCAATATTGCTACCGTCAACGCCCATCAGACCACTGCCGGTGGTGACTGGGACGGCTACCTTGCCCGGATTAATAATACCGGAAACCTGGTTTGGGGCACATACCTTGGTGGAACCGCAATCGATCAGAGCCTGGGGGTGGAAGTAGACAGTTCAGGCTATGTATATATCACGGGCTTAGTGGCAAGTCCCAACCAGATTGCTACCCCTGGTAGTAGCCAGGAAAATTATGGAGGGGGTGCAGCTGATGGTTTTGTAGCTAAATTTTCTCCATGCACAGACCCCGTCCTCAATTTTCTCAACGGTGGGTATCTGTGCAGCTCGTCTAATTTTGTCTTTGATCTTGCTTTTACAGGCACTCCCCCGTTTACGTTTACCTACAGCCTTGATGGCGTAGTGCAACCACCTGTTACTGCGGACATGTCTCCCTTCTTTCATTTGGTTACCGTGCCATGGTCAGACTCGATTAAATTACTTTCAGTCCATAGTGGGCCATGTATCGGTCAGGTTACCGGAGCGTTTGATTATGTCAAAATCGTTGAACCAGTTTCGGTATCAAACTCCATCATCACCTGTAATCAAACAGACCTTACGTATACCATTTCACTTGACCTTTCAGGAGGTGTATTTGGCTATTTATCAGGAGGAACTACCACAGGATTCGTCAGCGGAAATCAATATTTCAGTGCCCCGCAACCGTTCAACCAGGATTATGATATCATTATTTGGTCCGGACTCATGTGTGATTCGGTATTCTTTACAGGTTCATCTGGATGTGTAGTCAACTGTCCTGTTGATTTCGGGACGATCAGTGCTGATACGCCATTCTGTGATGGTGCTGACATTTTATTACAGGCCTCGGGCGGATTGAGTTATGCATGGGATGGGCCGGATAACTTTATCAGTAGCCAACAAAACCCTGTAATCCCATCAGCTAGTGCTATCAACGAGGGTGTATATAGTGTGATCATCACAGACAACAATAATTGTAAAGACACTTTATCAACGCAGGTTGACATACATATCGTGCAGGGATCTGTCACCGGTGATACACCTGTCTGTGCAGGCGAGGATATTCAACTTAGTGCTATGGGAGGCCTATCATATCTATGGTCAGGACCAGATAATTTTAGCAGCCTATCCGGGAATCCTGTCATCCCATCAGCATCATCCATAAATGATGGCATTTATATGGTGACCATCACCGATCAGGAAAATTGCTCAGCCATTTATTCGGTCGATATTGTAGTCACACCGCCGCCCCTTGCATCCATCATGGGCAATGAACCACTGTGTGAGGGTGATACCCTGCAACTATCAGCAAACGGAGGTAATACTTATAGTTGGATAGGCCCAGATGGTTTTACCAGCAACCTGCAAAATCCTTTCATCGCAAATTCTGAAATAGCTAAT
>Ga0209063_1001305_pt1 | contig 13083 bp, 10 predicted proteins | sample KloWWTmeKNB19Kit_FD_187177 | JGI IMG/M metagenome (GOLD analysis project Ga0209063, IMG submission 187177) | Active sludge microbial communities from Klosterneuburg, Austria, studying microevolution and ecology of nitrifiers - Klosterneuburg... | ecosystem: Engineered > WWTP > Aerobic digester >...
CCACGATCGTATGTGCCCACCACCACGATCGTATGTGCCCGATACCACGATCGTATGTGCCCACCACCACGATCGTATGTGTGCGATACCACGATCGTATGTGCCCGATACCACGATCGTATGTGCCCGATACCACGATCGTATGTGCCCACCACCACGATCGTATGTGTCCTATACCACGATCGTATGTGCCCGACACCACGATCGTATGTGTGCGATACCACGATCGTATGTGCCCACCACCACGATCGTATGTGTGCGACACCACGATCGTATGTGAGCAGCACCACGATCGTATGTGAGCAGCACCTCGATCGTATGTGCGCGATACCACGATCGTATGTGAGCAACACCACGATCGCACTATTAACCTGGATGCGGTTAATATCTATTTAATACACCCGAAACAATATCCTCACTTCATTCCACATTTGAATCATGCTCCATCACCTTATCAATAAACCCAATGACCAACTTGGAATTAGGAAAGCGGATGAGCATGATCCGCCACAGTCGTGGCAGGACCCAAACAGAAGTGGCCCTGGCCATTAACTTCAACCAACCCGGGATCAGTGATCTCGAACGGGGCGTGTCCACAGCCACCTTCGAGATCATCGCCCAACTGGCCCGGATCCTCTTCTTCTCGCTGGACGTGTTGATGCGTATTGGACCCTTCGACCTTTTGGCCTGCCTGCTGCCCATGCCTCCGGAGCAACCAGCATAGGAGTGTTGGGTTCGCCAACCGTTCCACCAGGCCCCAATAGCGAACGCACCACAAGGACCTGCTCGGGGTATGCCAGCGCGGCACGAGCTGCCTACCTTGAAGTGCGTTCGGCGGCAAAGCTAAATGGCGTAGCCAATGGGCATTACCCCGCCGCCACGGCCGCCTTTTATAACGTTGGCTCTCCGACCTGCTCAACCTCTTCTTCCGTGACCCGGACGATCCAGAAAAGCTTTGGCCTTGGGGCAAGTTGGCCTTTTACCTTGGCCTCTTGGTGATTGGCGGTTGGTTGTTTGTTTCGGTGGCTTAGTGGCTTTTGGTGGCCTCTTTGGCTATTGGCTGCGCCGCCTTTAAAGGCTTTTGGGTCTTGGTGGTTGGTTGGGGGTTGGTGTTGGGTTCTTTGTTCTTGGCCGCCCTTGGCGGAATGGCTATTGAGGTTAGTGGCTTCGGAAGATTTGTTCGCGGCGGTAGGCTGGGGTCTTGGGTTTTGGGCTTCGGGTCTTTGGCTTGGGGTCATGGGCTTTTAAGTAGTTGGCGGTGGTGGCTTCGGCCATCAACTAACGGAGCGAGTGGGCGCAGCTTGGCGAAACAGGATCTTTTCAACAATACTTGAATCCCCGCTTCAAGTTGCTTATCATGTCATCGGTACCTCGACAAGAAATTCGTCACCCATGAAAACACCGAACAAACTGACACCGAGTAACGAACGGGAAGCACTGCAATGGCTCATTCCAGCATTGGACCGCCCATTGCAGAACATGCCTGACTTGGAATTCAAGAAAGCATGGTTCGCCCTCTTCTATCTATATGGCGGATTGAACCCGGACGAAACCGGGGACCACGGCACTGAGATCAGCATGTGGGATGATGGCCCGGACCGGTTCCGCTTGATCGAACCACGGTTGATCGCACCGTTCTATGTTCTGAGCGGATGGCCAGTGGTACTTGTACCGCTGGCGGATGAAGCTTGGCGGCGCTGCGAGGCTGGGTTATTGGAGGACGATGAACTGTACTGCTATGAGCTGATCCAGGTCGGGATCATGGATCGCCAGAAAGGTGAGACGGGACTTGCATCAACTGCGTTGAAAAGTTGAATAAAGGCGAGAATCGTGAGCAAATCAGCTAATAACTTTCCAAATAACACTTACACGTACCATGCGGGTATGAACAACTTTGCATCAATGCGGTTCATTGATCTCTTTGCTGGAGCAGGAGGCCTCTCAGAAGGCTTCATCAAGGCAGGTTTCACCCCAGTCGCCCATGTGGAAATGGACCGAGCTGCGTGTTACACGTTAAGAACACGCATGGCCTACCACCAACTTAAAGCTGAAGGGAACGAGGATATTTATCATAAGTATCTAAAAGGTGATATCGGAAGGGAGGCCCTGTTCGCAAGGGTATCGCAGCACATTCATCGGTCTGTTATCAATACGAAGATCGATGATGAAACCATTCCACAGATATTCCGCACCGTGGACGAACTCGCAGATGGCCAAACGATCGATGCCATTGTTGGTGGGCCACCATGCCAAGCCTACTCCTTGGTTGGCCGGGCGCGGGATAAGAATGGAATGCGCGGGGACGAACGAAATTACCTGTACAAGTACTATGGCCGATTCCTGAAGCGGTATTCCCCCAAGGTATTCGTGTTTGAGAATGTCTTGGGCCTGCTGACCGCAGAAAAGGGTCTTTACCTCCGGAACATGAAGGCCTATTTCAAACGCATCGGCTATGAACTGGACCATACCATTCTTAACGCACGTGACTTTGGGGTTCTTCAGAATCGGAAACGCATATTGATCATCGGCTGGAGAAAGGACCTCACTGATATATCGATGCCCGTGTTCACTCCGACGGAGTGGAAATATCAGGTATCAGACGTGCTTCGAGACATGCCCGCGTTGAGGTCAGGACAGGGCAAGATGACGGCGGTTAATTATGGAGGGCCACCAACAGAATACCTCAAGCGGTCTGCTATTAGAAATGGAGTTGATGTAGTTACGCAGCATACGGCTAGGCCACATTCCGATCAGGACAAAACGATCTATCGAATGGCGGTTGAAACATGGGATCGCAGTAAGCAAAGGTTGAGGTATACCGACCTGCCAGAGAAGCTCAGAACGCATAAGAACAACAGCACATTCTTAGATCGGTTCAAAGTGGTTGCGGCAAATGAACCGTACTCACATACGGTTGTCGCACACATCAGCAAGGATGGGCATCACTACATCCATCCGGATATTCGGCAGAACCGATCACTATCGGTAAGAGAAGCGGCACGGCTTCAATCCTTTCCGGACGACTTCTATTTCGAAGGGATCAAAGAGACAAATCCACGTACGGCCGCCTTCAAACAGATAGGCAATGCGGTTCCGCCGATGATGGCGGAGCAAATCGCGTTGGGCCTCAAAGCGATGTTATGACAGTTGATCTTTCCCGGTTCGCTGCGGAGGATACTCCTCCGAAGGCTGGCGTTATGATCAACACCTTCCGAGCCTTTGGATACGATCTACGAACGGCAATTGCCGATATTGTCGATAACAGTATCTCTGCTGGTGCCCACCATGTTCGGATAGAGTACAATTGGGAAGGGCCTGACTATTTCATCAGTATACGAGATGATGGTCATGGCATGGCGTTGCCGGAGCTGATCGAGGCGATGACCCCTGGTAGTAAGGACCCCAACGATGAAAGAGATCCAAAGGATCTGGGGCGATTCGGTCTTGGATTGAAGACAGCCTCTTTCTCTCAATGCAAACAATTAACAGTCATAACGAAGCGCAAGTCACAGGATATTCTTCATCGTTGCTGGGACTTGGACCACGTGAATGCAACAGGAAAATGGTCACTACTTGATTATAACCCCGATCCGAAAATCGAGGAAAATCTAGGTGAGCACGGGACTTGTATTCTATGGAGGAAGCTGGATAGGCTGATCACTGGCTCATTAGAAAATAACGAAGTGGCTCGAACTGCTTATTTCGAGGAACTTCGCGAGGTAATGAAGCACTTGAGCTTGGTGTTTCATCGCTTCATTGAAAGGAACGAGTTGGTCATCGAGATGAACGGGAACAAGTTGATGCCTTGGGACCCCTTCATGAAGGGGAGTCCGGGCGTGCTTATCCCAGCGGAAGAGTTGCTTGACAACGGACGAATCAATGTGAAGTGTTATACAATGCCACACATCACGCACATCCCACCAGCGGAGAGAGCAGATGCAAGGACCGACGATTGGCCCGATCTACAAGGCTTCTATGTATACCGTAACAATCGCCTATTACTCTACGGAGACTGGATGGGGATGGGGACGAGATCCGAGCCTAACAAGAATGCGCGGATCATGGTCGACCTACCAAACTCTTTGGACCATGAATGGCAGATCGATATCAAAAAGTCCACAGCGAAGCCACCAGCGCATATTCGGAAACACTTGAAGCGGCTGGCGATGGTAACGCGGAACACATCCACGAAAATTCACAAGTTCCGGGGAAACAAGGTTCTGCTTCAGCACAACGCCTCTTCGGTGACCTACAATGCGATTTGGAAGGCAATGGAAGACCGGGAAGGAAACTTCAACTATACTATCAATGAGGAACACCCATTGGTCCAGCATTTCGTGCAAAAGGACAAGCAGTCTTCGAAGGACCTGACATATTTACTACGACAAGTATCAGCAGCGGTTCCGGTTGAGTTGATCATTCAGAACCACAGCGAAGCAGCGTCCAAGCATGAGCTACGAACGCAGTATGGTGAATTGGACAAACAGACAATAGAGCTGGCACTGGCCATTTACAAGGGATTGCTTAGCGCTGGCATGACCTCAGAACAGGCCGAAAAGGGGCTTTTCAATACACAGCCCTTCAGCGAGTACCCAGAGCTGATCAGCTACATTCAATCGCTTTGAATTACAATGGACAAACAGAAGAACATTGCCCATATACTGATCGATGCACAAGGCGTTAAGCCAACGAAGGAGGTCATTCGTGATTGTGCACAACGTGCATTAACCATCCTACCAGATAGTAGCATTGACCTTGACGGACTAATTGAACAACTTGAGGCTGACTACCAAGTATTCAGGCTCGAAGCCACATCGCTGACGAACAATGAGATCAAGCCTTGGCTAAAGGATAAAAAGGGCGAGATCAAGTGGGAGCTGTGGCGGCGATACGTTGATTACCTAAAGGTTAAGAACGCCTCTTTTGATACAGTCAGCTTGGATGACATCACAGATAAGATCCTCGATAAGTGTGCGGACCCAAAAACGGCAGGACCTTGGGACCGCAGAGGAATGGTCGTCGGCAATGTGCAATCTGGCAAGACTGCGAATTACACCGGACTTATCAATAAAGCGACAGACGCGGGCTACAAAATGGTCATCGTCATCGCTGGTATACACAATACACTTCGCAAGCAAACCCAAGAACGGATAGACGAGGGGTTCATTGGACGCAACAGTGCCGACATAGTCCGAAGGGTCAATGGACAGAAAATCGGTGTGGGCAAATATGCAAGTGAGATCGAGGTATATTCCTACACTACCTCAGAGGAAAATGGCGACTTCAATCGGGGAATTGCCACGACGCTCAACGTTCCCATCACCGGAACAAACCCCACTGTGCTTGTCATCAAGAAAAACAAAAGTGTCCTAGAGAATCTAATACGGTGGCTGGCTCAGTTCTCTCAGAACGATGCTAATGGAAATCGAACGATTTATGACGTACCGGTATTGGTGATCGACGATGAAGCTGACAGTGCCTCCGTCAACTCAGGAACAGAAGATGACGTTAGGACCATCAATCGGCTCATCCGTGTGTTACTTAATCTCTTCCACAAGAATTCGTTCATTGGTTATACTGCCACTCCATATGCCAATCTGTTCATCCCATCATCTTGGAATGAGGAGCTGGTCACTACAATCAATGGAGAGAAGTTCAAGGTTGGAGAAGATTTGTTTCCTCGGGACTTCATCATCAACATCCATCCACCAAGCAACTATATAGGAGCTACTGAGGTTTTCGGACACGGCGAGGCGGGTAGTGAAGACCTACCTGACCCATTGCCAATAATACGGGAAGCTGCTGACCAAGAGCCCTACTTCCCTATGCGTATCACCGGGACCAATGCACATCTGTTACCGGATGGATTGCCCGCAAGTTTGAAGCGCGCAATCCAGTCATTCATACTTGTCTGTGCCATTCGACGACTTCGGGGACAAGGCAGCAAACACAACTCCATGTTGGTGCATGTGGCACTGCGGGTTCTATGGATAGATCGCATCGCTCGGCTCATCAATGAAGTAGTTCACGACTATAGCAATCAGATACAGCTCAACGCGGGCCCTGTCCTGAAAGATCTGGAACTGCTCTTTCAGGAGGACTTCCTTGGAACCACCACTGTTGTCCGGAAGAACTTGCGATACAAGGATCCTTTGATCAAGGACATCACATGGAAGGACGTTCGGTCCGAACTTGCCGCTGCAATCACGAAAACGGAGGTCCGTGCAGTTCATGGACAAAGGAACGTGCGAAATTTGGAGCACACGAATATCCAAGAACTCAACTATGAAGAATATGCAAATACGGGCTTGAATGTGATTGCTGTAGGCGGGAATAAGCTGGCCCGAGGTCTCACATTGGAAGGCCTATCGGTCAGCTACTACTTGCGCACAACTCGCATGTATGATTCCCTCATGCAGATGGGACGCTGGTTCGGCTATCGACCAGGTTACGTAGACCTGTGTAGGTTATATACAACATCCGAGTTGCAGCTTTGGTATGAACATGTTGCTATGGCTACAGACGAAATGCGTGCGGACTTTGACGTGATGGCCGCACAGAACAAAACTCCGGAACAATTCCAAATCAAAGTACGGAAGCACCCAGGAATGCTTGTGGTCACGTCTGCTGCAAGAATGAAAGGTCATGAAACTTTGCAACTGTCATTCTCTGGCCGCCTAAAGCAAACTTATGGGTTCAGCGATGATATCCTCGTTGTAGAGCGGAACTACAATGCGCTTGAAAAACTGCTCGCTGAATTAACCGAACCAAACGAACAGTCCTCTACAGAGCTTATATGGAACAACGTAGCATCGAGCCGAGTAATTGATTTTCTCTCGCGCTATAACGGTTTGGCCTTCTTCCCGTCCGAAACGATGCGGGACTACATCATGAAGCAGAATTCTGGTCAGCTATTGACCCATTGGAATATCGCGGTCATACTTAATTCGAGTTCTCAGCATCCTGACCAATTCAAGTTTCGGGAGGTAAAGAAGCAGGATTTCAAGTGGGCTGCCGGGGGCACGGAAGGAGGTCTATCTGCGAGAAACCTCGTGTACAAGGATGGAAAACTTGTTGTCTATGGTGGCAAGAATGCCATACTTGATAAAGGTGCCCGGATGGCCGATTTGCATTTCAACAAGCCTAGGAAAGAAATCAGCGAGGATGATATTCGGTCCAAGCGAAATGAGCTTGGGATTCCACTTCTGATTATCCAACCCATCGACGAAAGGGTTTCGAACAAGAAGCATATGGTCCCCTTTATTGGAGTCGGTATTCAGTTCCCGGAAATCAAGGGCGAGATGGCATTCGAATATGCAGTACGCCCAATGGTGGGTATGGATGAAGAGGTACAGGTGAGCGATGATCCTGCGGACAACGATGATTGAGGTCCGATCAATCTGGGAAGATCTGATGCGCGAGGACACCTCACGTACGGTTCACCATTCCATACCCGAATTACAACGAATACGTTGCGTGCTGGGATACACCCCGCAAACCAAAACCCGGTTTCTTCAACTGGATATTCCTTCAAAAATGGCCAGTCGTTCTTTCCAGAGACGCACGCAAGCCGTTTTACTGGAGCAAGTAACCTTAGGTGATGGAAACGAAGTCCTGCTCTTGGTGTTACAAGAACCTGGGTTGACAGATGTTTTCAGCCTTTTTGTAGATGATGTTCTTCATCATCTACAGCAAGCAGAGGATGCTGCACACGCGGCTACATTGCTGCAAACACGTTTTGAGCATTGGCAGCAACTCTTCGCCAAGCTTTCTTCAGACCTGATCAGCTTGGAAATTCAGCGTGGCTTGTACGGCGAACTAGTCATTCTCCGACAGCTACTTGATCACCATTCCAATCACCCCGCGATCTGGGATTGCTGGAGGGGGCCGTACAGCGATAATCATGATTTCAGCATGAACGGCGTAGCCCTTGAAGTGAAGTCCTCGGTTGCGAGTTCGCCGATTATGCACATCTCCAATGAGCTACAACTGGACATGACCGGATGGACGGTGCTTGTATTATGCTTGGTTCATTTGAACGAGGCTCGGGGAAGCGACCGTACGCTATCATCGCTTATTCATGAGCTGATAGAGCGTGGTGCCGGACGCCCAGCCATTCAGCAAACGTTCAGGTCCAAACTGGGAAAGATCGGTGTTGAGCAACGTCACTATGAGCTATTCACTGAGCTGGGCTATGAAGTGCGCTCTACTAGCTTCTACGGAGTAACCGATGGGTTCCCGTCGATTCGAAGGAGTTCTTTGAGCAACTCCGTCAAAAAAGTAACCTATGAACTCATACCAGCTGGAGTCGATTCTTTTCAGATCGATCGCGGCAGTGCAATGAACCATTTTCTTCCATCATGAACATCCCCTCTCCCATTTCGGTGGATCACGAATTAGAGATCTTCATTCAAACGCTGCATAGCGAGGTGGACTCGATTCTCGAGACCGAACCCGAGGGTGCCACGACCGAGAATGTCTTCTCCGAACACATCCTTGGCCTCCTTTCCGATGCCGGTGAGACTGAAAGCCCGATCCGGTGCCGATACGAAAAGGAGAACAAACACGGTAATACCGAACTGAAGATCAATGGATACGCCATTGATGAGAACCATGAAACGCTGGACCTCTTCATCACACACTATCAACATGCACCGCAGGCCTACCGCATGCTTAAGGCTGATTTCGACAAACTGCTGAAGTGGCCGGCAAACTTTGCCAACGCGGCATTGAAGGGGTATGACGATGATATCGAACCCAGCGCGATGGAAGCTCTTGCACTCGCTAAAACCCTCCGAAAACACCACAAGGGTTTTATAAGAGTCAACATCTTTCTCATCAGCAATGGCCTTATACCTCATGACTCGCCGAAGAACTTCAAGCTGAAAAGCTTCGAAGAACTCACCATCAATTTCCATATCTGGGATATCGAACGACTCCACCGTCTGGATCAGTCGACGAACAACAGGGATCCTATACAGATCGACCTGCGCGAACTAACTGGTAAAGCCATTTCTTGTTTAGCGATGCCGACCGAGAACGATGTGTATGAGTGTTATCTCGCCATTGTTCCGGGAACACTTTTGGCGACCTTATATCGCAATTACGGAACCAGGCTTTTGGAAAGCAACGTGCGCGCCTTCCTCCAGCAAACCGGGAAAGTGAATAAGGGGATCATGCAAACCATAAGGAATGCGCCAGAAATGTTCCTACCTTATAACAACGGTCTTGCGGCCACGGCGTTGGATGTACAAACGGAAGTGGTCAACGACCATTTGTACTTGACCAGTATGCGCGACTTCCAGATCGTGAACGGAGGGCAGACAACAGCTTCATTGTTCCATACTGAGCACAAGCACAAGGTGGATCTGAGCAAGGTATTCGTGCAGATGAAATTGACGGTGATCAAGGATGAGGAAAAGAAGAATGCTGCCGTCCCGGACATTGCACGTTATGCTAATAGCCAGAACAAAGTATCCGAGCTTGACCTTTCTTCAAACAACCCCATCCTCCAGAAACTAGAAGAGCTATCGCGTACAGTTTATGCTATTGACCAAGTGGATCGTAGCAAGCAATCCATTTGGTATTTCGAACGGGTCAAGGGTCAGTACCGTGAAGCGCTTGCGAAGGAACCCAACAACAGGAAGGAGGCATTCAAGCGGAAGTATCCTAAGCCACAAGTCATCATTAAGTCCGAAGTGGCCAAATACATGAACACATGGGCTCGACTGCCCTATCATGTTGCAAAGGGCGCTGAGAAGAATTACAACATCTACCTCAAGACCATTACTGAGGAGTTCAAGAAGGTCATGCCAGGTCGGGTGTATTGGGAGGATATCGTTGCGAACGCCATCCTCTTCAGGGAAACGGACAAGCTCTTTGGTCGAAAGGGCAAGGACGCCATTGGTGACACAAACATCAAAGCTCCTACAGTGGCCTATACACTAGCATATTTGCATGAAGTCACCAACGGCAAGCTGGATCTAGGGTCCATTTGGAAGCATCAGACATTGCCAGCCGTTCTTACGACTGAGCTAACCAAGGGCCTTCTCTTCGTGTATAACTTCCTCAACAGCTTGGAGGAGTCGTTGATTAGTGAAGCCGCCAAGTACGAAAGGACATGGGATGCTCTTAAGAGTACGAAGGTCCATCCTTTTGATATGAAAACACTATCCGGATTGATAGCTTCAGAGGGTGAACTGAAAGCTCGTTACAGTCAAGCAGATGCAGATGCTGACAAGGCACGGAACTATGCAATGCTGAATCGTATTACGGAAATGGGGACTCGGTTCTGGAGTGGTCTCAGCATTTATGCGATCAGGAACAACGCCTTCGACTCGAATAAGCAGGGCCTTATCTTGAACATCTCGAATAAGTTGCTGCGTAATGGTAGTGGTCTGACAGAGCGCGAGGTGGAGAAGGCGGACGCATTACTTGATGATTTCGAAGCCTTGGGGTTGAATATCGAGGACATTCGGTCACTTAGTAAGCAAGAAGAGAAACCCATCTTGGACACAGAGCAGGCCATGCAGCGCTTCGCCGTCGTTCCGGATAAGGAATGGCAGCGGTTCTTGGATCTTGGAGAGCAAACCAATCGGCTGTCCTACGATGAAGCCAAAGCGATCAAAGAACTCCGTACTTACTTGAAGTCTAAGAGTAAAGAAATCTTTCCGGTCCTGAAACTCAAACTCGTGGAAACTGCCCTTGGAAAATTGAAGCGCTTAGGTGTGAATGTTTGAAAAACATGTCAAACCGTTTTCCATTAATTCGCCGCTCACACGCTACTTCGAACCTCTGCATCTACTGGGCAACATAGGCTCTTCTAAATCATTGTAGCCAAAGCGATCACCCCAACCAACGCACCCACCAACACCACCATGGCCACAATGGAACGCGGGTTCGCGAAATTCACGGTCCACCCGAGGTAGGTTCGTTTGGGCGGGAAGAGGCGTGGATCCTCGGTGTTGTAGTAGATCAACCACGCCTTCCAATTGGCGGGATCGGCGTGCCAACGGTCCTTTTGTTCTTGGGTGGGTTTGCTATTCGGCATCATGATCGTACAATGCTGTGGATCCTAATTCCTGCTGCCTCTTCCAACTAACAACCTACCCGGATCAATTCAAGCCCAGGTACCCATCGGCATTTCTGTTAGTAGCTCGGTCTCTTCGGGTGTGGCAGCAGCCGGTGGGTCTTGTTAAGCGTACCGGGAGTCGAGCTCAAATTCGGCGGCCCAACGGACCCTTCACACTTTTCAATATCCGCCATTAACTTCGCACGATGCGCGTTCTGGTCGGCATCTTGGTTATCCTTCTCCTTACCACATGCCGTAAGGATGGATCCGAAACCCCGATCCCCGGTAATGGGTGTGGTAGTGTCTCCGGGATACAACGCACGGATCTTAATGGAGTACCGATCCCACCCCACGAAAACACGGACTGGCGCATTGCGGAGGATTGGTGCCCGGCCGTGGAAGCGCTATTCGCTGGTCGGCCACCGGTGGTCATTGTAACAACAGCGCCGGACTCGTTGGTGATCGCGTGTTACCCGAACCCTGCGGACGATATCATGGTCTTGGGTTTTTACAGGGATGATAGTTCGTACGTGGATATTCGATTCGTGGATGAGCAGTTCCAACTCCTGTATTCGTTGGATTCCCTGACGACACGAAATCGGTGGTTCGAACTTGACAGCATGGGGATCACTGGCCCACGGATCATTCGAGCGTACTACCGCGTGGTCCATGGCGATGGCACTGCACACCGTGGTCACGGGGACATACAGATCGATGAATAGGGCGTTCCTTATGGGTACCTCGTAGTACCTCACTCCGGCGGTATCGACCTTGCGGTCGACCCTTCGGGCAAGCACTTCTCGTTTGGTCATCCGGCGTTGCTTCTCGGTCAGTTACCTATGGGTAACTTCCTTTCGTCGCGCCTTGTCTGCCCAGAACGATAAGCACTTGTGCCTCCCGCAGTTCAGCGGGACGTTCGAGGTACTTCGAGGCACCCTTATGCAAGTAGCAGGGTCCACTTAGGTGCCCAGCCCGTACGTCCACCCACCCTACCACCCCCGCCCCTTCGCTATCCCGACCACGGGTAACACAGCGATGCACAACATGACCATGGCCACAATGGAACGCGCGTTCGCGAAATTCACGGTCCACCCGAGGTAGCATCGTTTGGGCGGGAAGAGGCGGGGATCCTCAGTGGACCACGATCTGCTGATGGATCATAAAGCGCTTTCGAAAAGGTGATATATCGCACCCAAAGCGACAACCATTTCACTCCTGCCTCGTCCTCTCTGCATGGACCCGCGCGCACTGGCTCCCCTCCTTTTGCTTCTGTGCACACAAGCGCTTATGGGGCAATGGATCCGTTCGTACACCACCGGCTCGGGCGATAACCGCGTGGAGCGGCTCGCGAACGGCGATGCACTGTTCCATCCGGATCGTGGTCCAAGCATGGTGCGGGCCACGCCCAACGGCAACATTGTGTGGGACCGCAACTACGGGGTCGCGATCCAAGCCGTGGCAGAGCAGGCCTCCGGGGCCTTGGTGGCCCTCTGTGTGGTGCCGCACAGCACGCTGCCGGGGCTGGGCCACCCGGCGATCATGTTCTTGGATGCGCAGGGCCAAGCCACCGCACCCCTCAAGGTGATCGACGTGGATGTGCAGGGCTATCATTGGTTCGATCTGGCCTTGGCGCCCAACGGCAACATTATCGTGAGCACCCACAACGGCAGCGGCGCGGGGTCGGTGCATGCCTTCGATGCGAACGGTAGCCACCTGTGGTCGCGCAACGGAAATGGACGCACACCCTCGCGCACGGTGTGCGGCAGCGATGGTTCGATCTATGGTGTGTATGGTCCGCTCCTGATGAAGTGGAGCGCTACCGGCGATCTCCTTTGGCGCAAGAGCATTTCTCTTTCCGGTAGCTCGCTCGTGCTGTGGGACATCATCATTACTGGTGGCATCCCCGTCGCGCTGGCCCTCCACGGCGTTACCGCCCAGCCGACCAGGCCCGCGCTGGTAATGTTCAGCACCGATGGCGCGGTGAGCAATGCGGTGACCTGGGAACTGGCCCA
>Ga0209063_1001311_pt1 | contig 13016 bp, 8 predicted proteins | sample KloWWTmeKNB19Kit_FD_187177 | JGI IMG/M metagenome (GOLD analysis project Ga0209063, IMG submission 187177) | Active sludge microbial communities from Klosterneuburg, Austria, studying microevolution and ecology of nitrifiers - Klosterneuburg... | ecosystem: Engineered > WWTP > Aerobic digester >...
CCCTGCGCATCCTTCGCGAGCTGAGGCCGCATGCCTGAAGGCCACACGCTGTTCGCCCTCGCCCGCGACCTCCACGAGGCCTTCGCGGGCACCACCCCCGAGGTGACGAGTCCCCAGGGCAAGTTCGCCGAGGGTGCGGCCGTGCTGAGCGGCCACGAGCTGCTGCGGGCGACGTCGAGGGGCAAGCACCTGTTCGTCGAGTTTGCCGACGACCGCTGGCTGCACGTGCACCTGGGCCTCATCGGCTCCTTCACCGTCGACAGCCACGAGTGGACGGCGGAGGTGCCCGCGGTCGGTCAGGTGCGGCTGCGGCTGCGCACCGACCAGCACGTCGCCGACCTTCGCGGGCCGACGCTGTGCGAGGTGGCCACGCCCGAGCAGGTCGACACGGTGCTCGACCGTCTGGGCCCCGATCCCCTGCGCCCCGACTCCGACCCGGACGCCGCCTGGGCCCGGATCAGCCGCTCGTCGCGGACCATCGGCGAGCTGCTCATGGACCAGGCGGTGCTCGCAGGTGTCGGAAACGTCTACCGCTCGGAGGTGCTCTTCCGGCACCGGCTCTCACCGTTCACCGAGGGGCGGATGCTGCGCCCCGCCTCGTGGCGGCTCATCTGGGACGACCTCGAGCGACTCATGCCGTTGGGGGTCACGACCGGCCGCATCGTCACCGTCGAGGACCAGGTGCTCGAGGTCGAGGCCGCGCTCGGTCGCGGTGAGGTTCCGCGCCTCACCGAACGCTCGTCGGCGGTCTACCGCCGCGCCGGGATGCCGTGTCCCGCGTGCGGGTCGAAGGTGCGCACCCGCGTGGTTGCCGGGCGCAACCTGTTCTGGTGTGGCCGCTGCCAACGGCGTCGCTGACGCGAGAGGGTGCTGATCGCGTGCGCCGAGAGCGAACACGCGGAACACCCGGGGGCGTGTACCGCGTTGGGCCTGACAGTTCTCCCCTCGCGGCGAAACCGCAGGCTGGTTAACGTCGAGCCACATCCAGACGGCGCGACTAGCATCGAGGGGACTCGACCGTCAGGAGAAGCACCATGTTCGAACGGTTCACCGACCGCGCCCGCCGCGTCGTCGTGCTCGCCCAGGAAGAGGCCCGTGGCCTCAACCACAACTACATCGGCACCGAGCACATCCTGCTCGGGCTGATCCACGAGGGCGAAGGCGTCGCGAGCAAGGCCCTGGAGAGCCTCGGCATCTCGCTCGAGGCCGTGCGCGAGCAGGTGCAGGAGATCATCGGCCAGGGCCAGCAGGCGCCCACCGGTCACATCCCGTTCACCCCGCGCGCCAAGAAGGTGCTCGAGCTGAGCCTGCGCGAGGCGCTGCAGCTGGGCCACAACTACATCGGCACCGAGCACATCCTGCTCGGCCTCATCCGTGAGGGCGAGGGCGTGGCGGCACAGGTGCTCGTCAAGCTCGGCGCTGACCTCTCCCGCGTGCGCCAGCAGGTCATCCAGCTCATCTCGGGCTACCAGGGCGGCAAGGAGGGAGCCTCCGGTGGCGGTGGCTCGACCCAGGGCGGCCCCGCCGAGGGCACCCCGGCCGGCTCGCTCGTGCTCGACCAGTTCGGTCGCAACCTCACCTCCGCGGCCCGAGAGGGCAAGCTCGACCCGGTCATCGGGCGCGAGAAGGAGATCGAGCGGGTCATGCAGGTGCTCTCGCGACGCACCAAGAACAACCCGGTCCTCATCGGTGAGCCCGGCGTCGGCAAGACGGCCGTCGTCGAGGGCCTCGCGCAGGACATCGTGCGCGGTGAGGTGCCCGAGACCCTGAAGGACAAGCAGCTCTACACCCTCGACCTCGGCGCCCTGGTCGCCGGCAGCCGCTACCGCGGTGACTTCGAGGAGCGCCTGAAGAAGGTGCTCAAGGAGATCCGCACCCGCGGCGACATCGTGCTGTTCATCGACGAGATCCACACCCTCGTCGGTGCCGGCGCGGCCGAGGGCGCCATCGACGCCGCGTCCATCCTCAAGCCGATGCTCGCCCGCGGTGAGCTGCAGGTCATCGGGGCCACGACGCTCGACGAGTACCGCAAGCACATCGAGAAGGACGCGGCGCTGGAGCGACGTTTCCAGCCGATCCAGGTCGCCGAGCCGACGCTGCCCCACACGATCGAGATCCTCAAGGGTCTGCGCGACCGCTACGAGGCCCACCACCGGGTCTCCATCACCGATGCCGCGCTCGTGGCCGCCGCCAACATGGCCGACCGGTACATCAACGACCGCTTCCTCCCCGACAAGGCCATCGACCTCATCGACGAGGCCGGGGCCCGGTTGCGCATCCGCCGGATGACCGCACCGCCGGACCTGCGCGAGTTCGACGAGCGCATCGCCACGGTCGTGCGCGAGAAGGAGTCGGCGATCGACGGGCAGGACTTCGAGAAGGCCGCGCGCCTGCGCGACGACGAGAAGAACCTGCGCGCCGACAAGGCCAAGCGTGAGGCCGAGTGGAAGTCCGGCGACATGGACGTCATCGCCGAGGTCGACGAAGAGCTCATCGCCGAGGTCCTGGCTGCGTCGACCGGCATCCCGGTCTTCAAGCTGACCGAGGAGGAGTCCACCCGCCTGCTCCACATGGAGGACGAGCTGCACAAGCGCGTCGTCGGCATGGACGACGCCATCAAGGCGCTCTCCCAGGCCATCCGCCGCACCCGTGCCGGCCTGAAGGACCCCCGTCGCCCCGGTGGCTCGTTCATCTTCGCCGGACCGACGGGCGTCGGGAAGACCGAGCTCGCGAAGACCCTGGCCGAGTTCCTCTTCGGCGACGAGGACAGCCTCATCCAGCTCGACATGTCCGAGTACAGCGAGAAGCACACCGTCTCGCGCCTCTTCGGTTCACCTCCCGGCTACGTCGGCTACGAGGAGGGTGGCCAGCTCACCGAGAAGGTGCGCCGCAAGCCGTTCAGCGTCGTGCTGTTCGACGAGGTCGAGAAGGCGCACCCGGAGATCTTCAACAGCCTGCTGCAGGTGCTCGAGGACGGCCGCCTCACCGACTCGCAGGGTCGGATGGTCGACTTCAAGAACACCGTCATCATCATGACGACCAACCTCGGCACCCGGGACATCTCCAAGGGTTCGCTCGGCTTCTCCGCCGGTCCGGACACCCGGTCGGACTACGACCGGATGAAGGCCAAGGTCATCGACGAGCTCAAGCAGCACTTCCGGCCCGAGTTCCTCAACCGCGTCGACGACACCATCGTCTTCCCGCAGCTGAGCCAGGCCGAGATCGTCCAGATCGTCGACCTCGAGATCGCCAAGCTCGACAAGCGGCTCAAGGACAAGGACATGGGCCTGGTCCTCACCCCGGACGCCAAGAACCTCCTGGCGACCAAGGGGTACGACCCCGTGCTCGGTGCGCGGCCTCTGCGTCGCACCATCCAGCGCGAGATCGAGGACGTGCTGTCCGAGAAGATCCTCTTCGGCGAGCTCAAGGCCGGCGAGATCGTCGCGGTCGACGCCACCGGCGAGGGCAAGGATGCCGTGTTCACGTTCGAGGGTGCCCCGAAGAACCCGGACATCCAGGACACAGTGGTGGCCATCGAGGGCTGACCCGGTCTTGGGGATGGCATGTCGAGTTCTGACCAAGACTTGAACATCCCGATACCCAACGCGTCCCGACCCTGATCCAGAATTGAGGTGTGCAAGGGCCTCCGGGGACTCCTTGCACAGGCGGCCCGCCTCCACCCCTGCGGTGGCGGGCCGCCGCCATGTCCGGACCCGGTCTGTGCACCCCTCTCGCGGTGGTGACGGTTACGCTCCCCTCGTGCCGTCCGACGAGCTGTCACCCGAACCACCAGCCGCGCCCACGCCCTCTGCCGCGCCCGCAGCACGCGCCATCGTGCGCGCGGCCCGCACGAGCGACGTGCGGGCCATCCGGGCCTTGGTCGCCCCGCAGGCCGAGCGCCGGGTGCTGCTCAACAAGGAGGCCGTCGCCTACTACGAGTCGGTCTCCGACTTCGTCGTGGCCGAGATCGACGGCGCGGTGGTGGGGTGCGGGGCGCTGCACGTGTTGTGGGAGGACCTCGGTGAGGTGCGCACCCTCGTCGTCGACGAGTCCGCCCTCGGGTCCGGCGTCGGGTCGGCGGTGCTGCGCCGGCTCATGGAGCGAGCCCGCGAACTGGGGCTGAGCCGGCTGTTCTGTCTGACCTTCGAGACCGAGTTCTTCCGGCGGCACGGCTTCGAGGCCATCGAGGGCCAGGCCGTCGACCCCGAGGTCTACGCCGAGCTGCTGCGCAGCTACGACGAAGGTGTGGCCGAGTTCCTCGACCTCGAACGCGTCAAGCCCAACACCTTGGGCAACACCCGGATGCTGCGCAAGCTTTAGGAACCGCTAGAGCCGCAGCACGTAGGCCCTGGCGCAGGTGTCACCGCGCCGGGGTTCAGGTCAAGCGGTCGAGCATGCCCTGCATCTGCATGATCTGCTTGCCCTGGGTCACCGAGATCTCGTTGACGGTCTCCTCGACGAGTTCGGCCATGGAGTTGTCGCTGTGCTCGTCGACCATGGCGAGCGCCCCCTGGTGGTGGCGGATCATCAAGGTGAGGAACAGCCGGTCGGCCTCGCGGCCCGTCGCCGTGGCCAACTGCGCGATCTCCGCCTCGGTCGCCATGCCCGGCATCGAGTGCGCGCCGTGGTCGGTGAGGTTGGGGTTGGTCGCCTCCGGGGGCACCTGCGCACCGTGGGACTCGAGGAAGCCGGCCATGGCGTCGATCTCGGGGCGCTGCTCGTCGCCGATGCGCGAGGCGATGGCCGCCACCTCGGCATCCTCGAGGGAGCCCTTCACGGCATCGACCATGACGATCGCCTGCGCGTGGTGGACGATCATCTCGCTGAGGAAGCGCTCGTCGGTGGGCAGGATGCTCACCGTCGCCGTCGGTGCGGCAGCCGACCCGGTGATCGTCGCGTTCGGCTGCCCCGGGGTCCCGGGCTGCAGCACCGGAACAGTCGGAGCTGGTGCCGTCACGACGGCTGCCGGCTCGTCACCGCTGCACGCTGCCACGAACAGGACGAGGGATGCCGTGGCCGCTGCGGCGAGGAGTCGGGTGTGCGCTCGTGCGGTGCCAACGGGTCGGGGAGGGGTCGTCACGCGCGTCACTGTAACCCGAGAGGGCGCGCAGAAATAGAAAAAGATTCCTGTGCACCAAAACCCCCACGGAGCTCGATCTTCCGCCATCGTGTCCCGCACCACGCCCCCACACCGGGGAGGATCCGTCAACCACGGAGACGACCCGGCCCAGTAGATCGAGGTGGACATGACGCGAACACGACTGCTTGCGGTTGCAGCCGCGGGAGCCCTGATGATGGCGCTCGGCGGTGTGAGCGCCGCATCCGCGGGAGACGGCCTCAACGTCTCCGGCACCGACCTGGTCGTTGACCAGGTCGGGTACAGCAAGAACATGAAGCACATGAGCAACACCCCGCTCGCCGGTACCTTCGCCCTCCCCGGCGCCTTCGGCACCGACCTCGCCTTTCAGGGCGAACGGGCCTTCGTCGGCAACTACAACGGCTTCGCCATCTACGACATCTCGGAGGCCGGCGCCCCCGAGGTCGTCGCCCAGGTGAACTGCCCCGGCTCGCAGAACGACATCAGCGTCCGTGGCGACCTCGTCTACCTGTCCACCGACTCCTCGCGCAACGACGACAGCTGCAACAGCACGGGCCAGTCGGCGAACGTCAAGTCCTCGTGGGAGGGCATCAAGATCTTCGACATCTCCGACGAGACCAACCCGCAGTACATCAAGTCCGTCGAGACCAAGTGCGGCTCGCACACCCACACCGTGGTTCCGGGTGAGGACGCCGACTACCTCTACGTCTCGAGCTACGGCCCCTCGAACAGCGCCCCGGACTGCCTGCGCCCCCACGACCTGATCTCCATCGTCAAGGTCCCGCACGCCGACCCGACCGCGGCCAGCGTCATCGCGACGCCGGTGCTCTTCCCGGACGGTGGCAACGGCAGCACCTCGGGCTGCCACGACATCACCGCCTTCCCCAGCAAGAAGATCGCTGCGGGCGCGTGCATGGGTGACGGCATCATCATGGACATCTCCAACCCGGAGCAGCCGAAGGTCATCGAGACGGTGCGGGACACGAACTTCGCGTTCTGGCACTCGGCGACGTTCAACAGCGACGGCTCCAAGGTCATCTTCACCGACGAGCTCGGTGGCGGCGGCTCGGCCACCTGCAACGCCACCATCGGCCCGAAGCGTGGCGCCAACGCCATCTACGACCTGGCGGCCAACGGCGACCTGACGTTCAAGTCGTACTACAAGATCCCCCGTCACCAGGGCAGCACCGAGAACTGCGTCGCCCACAACGGATCGATCATCCCGGTCAACGGCCGTGACGTCATGATCCAGTCCTGGTACCAGGGCGGTGTCTCCCTGTGGGAGTTCACCGACTCCGCCAACCCGAAGGAGCTCGACTACTTCGAGCGCGGAGCGATCAACGCCGACAGCCTCGTGCTCGGTGGCACCTGGTCCGCGTACTACTACAACGGGTTCGTCTACAGCTCGGACATCACCAAGGGCCTCGACGTCCTGATGATCAAGGACCCGACGCTGCGCAAGGCCAACTCGGTTCGCCTGGGCGAGTTCAACGCCCAGACCCAGCCGGTCTACCCCATCAAGCCCGGCAAGTGAGCCTCGCCTGAGGGAACCAGCACACGAACGGCCCACCCCGCACGGGGTGGGCCGTTCGCTGTTCTCCGACTCGACGTGCTCCGGTGCCTACGCGCGGGTCACGGTGACCGCGTCGCCGGGGCGCACCCGTCCGGGGACGACGACCCGGGCGTTGAGGCCACGCAGGCGTAGTGGCCGACCCACCGACCCGTTGACGAACCGCATCGCCTCGGCGCCGAAGCGGTCGATGAACTTGGCACAACCCGTGTGCGGCTGCTCGGTCACCTCGATGACGGCGCCGCGCTCCGCCGGGTCCCCGATCGTCAGCCGCGACCCGGCCGGTAGGTTCTCGTGCGACAGGTCGAGGTCGAGGTAGAGCTGATCCCCGGCGAGCGCCCGACGGTCGGGATCCCCCGCGAGGAAACCCACCATGCGTGAGCTCATGACGTTGAGCTGCATGTCCGGGTGCGGGCCGCCGTCGGCACTGCGACTGCTGCCGCGCTCGATCCATGTGTCGCCGACCAGACCGACGACGAGGTCGAGTTCACCCTCGTCGAGCACCTCGCGCCCTCCCTCGGCCGGCCGTCGCACGACGAGGTCGAGGGTGCCGACATCACGCGGGGCGGCGAGCAGCACGGGCAGGAAGGCCTCAAGCTCCTCCGGCGAGCGGTGACCCCAGAGGTTCCCGGGCTGGGGTGGGGAGGATGTCGGTGTCGCACTCATGAAGCCCAGTGTGGCGTCCAGGGGTTCACCGTCCACCGGGATTCCAGCGGTCGACCGGCCGCGGAGTACTCGCCGGGTCACGATCACCCCACCGACGAGGCCGAGCGCGACCAGCAGGGGCCCGGCGAGTCCGACGACCAGGGACTTGTCGGCACGCCCCGAGGCAGTCTCGGCGGCGGCCGCTGCCGCGTCGAGCTTGCCGGCCTCGAGCAGCGCGACCGCTTCGGCAGCGCTGTCCTGCACTCCCAGCACGGCCGCCCCGAGGGCGCTCACGGGGTCGCGGTCCGTGGCGGCGTCGTCCACGGCGGCCCCCACGGCGCTGATCACCCGTGCCGCCCGGGGCAATGATGACGCCAGGGCCGCGTACTGCTCGTCGTCCTCGGCCTTCTCGTACGTCTCACGCACGGCCTCGGGAACGGGCAGATCGCCCTTGGCCGCGGCATCCTGCACCTGCGTGACCGCGGGGCCCAGCTCGACCACCTGCTCCGTCACCGTGGTGGCGCGATCGAAGTCCCACCGCGTCATGGCGGCACGCAGGCCCTCCGGTGGGAGCCAGTCACCGTCGCCCTCGTCGACGGCGGCGTACGCTGCTCGCGCCGTCGCCCTGGGCGCGAGCTGGGCCCGTTGGTCGGCGGTGAGCGCCCAGGTCTGGAAGACGCCGGCGGCATCCTTCACACCACCTCGGGTCTCCAGGATGTCCAGCCACCTCGACCACGACGTCAAGACCCCCGCAGAGTCCTTGGTGCCGGCAGGGTCGTAGGCGCTCTCGCCCCGGATGCCGGCACTCACGACCGCGGCCAGCTGGGCATCGTCGAGGTCGGCGACCAGGGCCTTGGTGGCGGCGTAGGCCGCGGGGTAGGCGTAGGAGTCGACGTCGTCGAAGGGAACGCTTGGCGAGCCACCCCACTCGTTGAGCGCCACCGCGTCGCGGTCCTTGCGGGAAGCCTTCGGATGGGGGACCACCTTTCCTCCCGTCGCCGTGACGGTGCGTTCTGCGAGCACCTGGGCCAGGCCTTCGTAGACCCACCGCTCGCTGAACCGCTCGCTCGACACCCACGCGTGGGACAGCTCGTGGAAGATCAGGTCGGCGTCGAGGTCCTCGCCGATGACGATCTCGTCGTCGCCGGGGTCGAACCAGCCGTCGTAACCCTGGATGGCCGGGGACGCATCTTCCCGGATCCGCTCGAGGCCACCGGGCCACGACGTCCCGGTGAGCCGTTCCAGCTCCGGCAGACCGGCGGTGACCTGCTCTGCCACGAACTCCGTCCACCGGGCGTCGTCCTGGTAACCGTGGAGCTCCAGCGAGGTTCCGGGCACGTCCACGGTTGCCTTCCTGCTGTTCGCCGGGTCGCGCAGGGACACCACCGCCCAGAACCCGTCGGGATCGGATGAGGAGACGGTGTGGGTCGTCGTGGCGCCCTTGTCGGACGCGGTGAAGTCCTCACTCGTCGCATCGAAAGTCATCGACGTCGGGGCCACCACCTGCACGGTGTTTCGCCCGGGGTCCCCGAACCCGTTGACGCTGAAGGTGGCATATCCCGGGCCGACCCGCGTGCTGTCGGCGGCACGGGGCTTCTCACCCGGCACCGTGTAGGTGAGTCGGATGGTGCGGGAGCGGCCGTGACGCAGGTCCGGGAAGGAGATCCTGGCCAGGGCTGTCGACGGATCCTCGCTGTCGCTGAGCCGAACCTTCAGCGTGGACCCACCCGAGCTGGCCCGCAGGTTCTCGGCGCCGGCCGGGACCGGGACCGTGAAGAAGTTGTAGTAGAAGTACCTGTTCCCCTGGTCGGGTGTGGTGTTGCGCAGCTCGAGGGTGACGTCGACCTTCAGCACGGCGGCCTTGGCGTCGATGACGTAGCGACTGGTCGCCCCCGTCGAGAGCCCGTCGTCGGCCAGTGCCGGCGTGCCGAACAGCGCCGCGGTGAGGACCAGGATCCCCAGACCGCCGAACCTCGGTCGATGTCTCGTCGTCCCCACCGCGCAGTCCTTCAGGGTGCCGTGCACCCCACCCCGCGTGATGTGCCTCGGGAGCAGCGTAGGCCGACTGGTTGCCGGATCAGTGCGGCAGCCGGAAGTGCGCGTCTGCGACCGGCTCGACGAGGCCGTCCTCGACGAGGGAAGCGATACAACGATCGAGCTGCCCGGCATCCGGTCCCGCGTCGGCGAGCGCCGTGCGCGAGAGCGCGCGAGGGGCGTCTCGCAGCAGTTGGAGCACGGCTCCGCGTACCTGCCGATCGGTGCCGTGCCAGGCCTGACCGCGCCGGGCCGGCCCTTCGTGTGCCGGCCGACCAGACCGCACCCACGCACAGCGGTCGAGGACCGGGCACTGCTCACACTGGGGGGTGCGGGCCTTGCAGACCAGCGCCCCGAGCTCCATCACCGCGACGTTCCAAGTCGCCGACGTCGGTGGGTGTGCGGGGACGACGGATGCCGCGAGCGCGGACTCCGCGGCGGTGAGGGCGGGCGCTGCCTGCTCGCGCCCCTCGATGAGTCGAGCGAGGACCCGACGCACGTTGGTGTCGACCACGGTGGTGCGCCGGCCGAAGGCAAATGCGGCAACTGCTGCCGCCGTGTACGCCCCGACCCCGGGAAGGGTGCGCAACGTCTCCTCGTCGGAGGGCACCTGCCCGTCGTGGCACTCGACGATCGCCACGGCCGCCTCGCGCAGCCGCAGCGCCCGGCGCGGGTACCCGAGACGGCCCCAGGCCCGCACCACCTCGCCCGGTGACTCGGCCGCCAGGTGCGCGGGGGTCGGCCAGCGCTGCATCCAGCTCAGCCAGACGGGTTCCACGCGGGCGACCGGCGTCTGCTGAGCCATCACCTCGGAGACGAAGACCCCCCACGGGGTGGTCGCAGCGTCACGCCACGGCAGCGCCCGGGCATGGCGCGAGTACCAGCGCAGGATGGTCTCGTGCAGGTCGACGACCTCGCGCAGGTCGACCAGGGCACGTGACGCAGTCACTGGGGACGGAGCTGACGCGCTCAGACGTAGCGCTCGAGGATGCTCGACTCGGCCAGGCGCGAGAGCCCTTCGCGCACGAGGCGAGCCCGGCCCTCGCCGACACCGTCGACGTCCATCAGGTCGTCGATGTTGGCCGCCAGCAGCTTCTGGAGGCTGCCGAAGTGCGCGACCAGACGGTCGACGATGGCACCCGGCAGACGCGGAATCTTCGAGAGCAGACGGTGCCCGAGGGGGCTGACCGAGGAGTCGAGGGAGTCACCGACGATGGTGAACCCGATCGCGCGAGCGCCAGCCGACGGGTCGAGCAGTTCGGTGGAGTCGATGGCCTCGAGGTTGGCTATCGCGTCGTCGAGGGTCAGGCTGGCGCGTGTCTCGGGGAGGTAGTCACGGATGACGAGCCCGAGGTCGTCGGACAGACCCCCGGTCAACTCCTCGAGCTGGAGGCTGAGCAGGCGCCCGTCGGTGCCGAGCTGGACGACGTACTCGGCGATCTCGTCCTTGATGCGGCGCACCATCTCCAGGCGCTGGAGCACGTTGGCGACGTCGCGCACGGTGACGAGGTCCTCGATCTCGAGGGCCGACAGCGTGCCGGTGACCTCGTCGAGGCGGGACTTGTAGCGCTCGAGGGTCTGCAGGGCCTGGTTGGCGCGCGACAGGATGGCGCTGGAGTCCTCGAGGACGACCCGACGACCGGCGACGTACAGCGCGATGATGCGCATCGACTGGCTGACGGAGACGACCGGGAAGCCGGTCTGCTTCGCCACCCGCTCGGCGGTGCGGTGCCGGGTGCCGGACTCGCTGGTCTCGATGCTGGGATCGGGCACGAGCTGGGTCGCCGCTCGCACGATCCGCGTCACGTCGCGGTCGCAGACGATGCCACCGTCCATCTTGGCCAGCTCGCGCAGCCGCGTCGCCGAGAACTCGATGTCGAGCGGGAAGCCACCGGTGGCGAGGGACTCGACGACCTTGTCGTTGCCGAGGACGATGAGGGCACCCGTGCGACCACGAAGAATGCGTTCGAGGCCGTCACGCAACTCGGTACCGGGGGCCACCGCCGCGAGGGTGGCGCGCAGCAACTCCTCGTCGGGCAGTTGCGTCGGCACTGCGAGTCCTCCGGATCCGTGTCCCCAGGCCGTCGCTGTCTGCGGCCGCTGGGCGCATCCTATCCGGCACGGGCCTCCTGCCGCGCCTGATCACCAGCGGCGGACCGCTCAGGACCGCGTGGCGGTCGTGCGTCGCACGCAGTCAGCGGGTGACGCCGTCGTAGAGGCCGCGACCGACCGCCTCGCTGACCGTTGCCGATTCGACGATGTGCAGTCCGGGAGGAACGGGCCCGGCGCCCGCCACCCCCGGGGGGACGACCGCCCGAGTGAAGCCCAGACGGGCCGCCTCGGCCAGGCGGCGGTGCGCTCCGGTCACGGGCCGGATCTCGCCGGCCAGCCCGACCTCACCGAAGGCGATGGTGCCGTGCGGCAGCGGCCTGTCGGTGATGGCGCCCGCCAGGGCGAGGGTGATGGCCAGGTCGGCCGCGGGCTCGGTGAGGCGGACCCCGCCCACGGTCGACAGGTAGGCGTCGCTACCGCCGATGGGCGCGGCTGCCCGCTTGTCGAGCACGGCCAGGATCATGTTGACCCGGGCCGTGTCCAGGCCGCTCGTCGCGCGCCGCGGGGTGGACAGGGTCGACGCGGTGACCAGCGCCTGCACCTCGGTCACGAGCGGCCGGCGCCCCTCCAGGGTCACGGTCACACACGTTCCCGCCACCGCGGCGGTACGGCCAGAGAGGAAGAGGGCACTCGGGTCGGCCAGACCGACGATTCCGACGTCGGAGAGGTCGAAGCAGCCGACTTCGTCGGTCGGGCCGAAGCGGTTCTTCACGGCACGCACGAGCCGCAGCCTGCTGTGGCGATCGCCCTCGAACTGCACGACGACGTCGACGAGGTGCTCGAGCACCCGGGGCCCGGCGATGGAGCCGTCCTTGGTGACGTGCCCGACGAGCAGGACGGCGATGCCGCGGGCCTTCGCGACCTGGATGAGCGAGGCGGCAACCTCACGAACCTGCGAGACGTTGCCGGCGGACCCCTCCACCTCCGCGCTGCTGATCGTCTGGACGGAGTCGACGATGACGAGCTCGGGCTGCAGGGCGTCGATCTGGCCGAGCACGGTGGCGAGGTCGGTCTCGCTCGCCAGGTAGAGGGATCGGGCCATGGCCTCGATGCGCTCCGCGCGCGTTCGCACCTGGGCCGAGGACTCCTCACCGCTGACGTAGAGGACCTTGCGGTCGCCGTGGTCACCTGAGCGGGCCGCCCGAGCGGCGACGTCGAGGAGCAGCGTGGACTTTCCGATGCCGGGCTCGCCCGCGACGAGGACGACCGCACCGGGCACGATGCCCCCACCGAGGACGCGGTCGAACTCAGGGACACCGGTCGGTCGAGCGACGGCCCGCCGCACGTCGACCTCGCCGATCGGGATGGCCGGGCGGTCGACCGCCGAGGCGGCCGTCGTGCGCGCCGTGACCGCCCCCACCTCGGTGACACTGCCCCAGGCCTGGCACTCGCCGCACCGACCGACCCACTTCACCGCCTGCCAGCCGCACTCCGAACAACGGTAGGCAGCGGCGGAGCGAGCGGAGCGACGGGATGCGGTGCCGGACATGCACTCCACCGTAGGCGTCACCCCCGACACACCGGTGCCCGGACACGACGGACTGCGGACACGACGAA
>Ga0209063_1001313_pt1 | contig 13010 bp, 7 predicted proteins | sample KloWWTmeKNB19Kit_FD_187177 | JGI IMG/M metagenome (GOLD analysis project Ga0209063, IMG submission 187177) | Active sludge microbial communities from Klosterneuburg, Austria, studying microevolution and ecology of nitrifiers - Klosterneuburg... | ecosystem: Engineered > WWTP > Aerobic digester >...
ATACGGTTTCCAACGGGTTAGCAGATTGATATTAAATATACAAAAATCGCACCCTTTTTATCAATTGCTTTACTTTGCACAAATAGCGAATTATCAATTATGAATACAGTCCTGATGATGAACAGCAAGAATCAGTTGCATAAAACAAAAGAACAGGGTGCCGGAACCCCGGCCATCATCAGGTTGCTGGCATCATTTTTTTCTTATCTTTTTCACCCGGTATTTATCCCTTTATATATTGTGGGATTCATGGTGTATGAACATCCTTACCTGTTTGCAGGATTTGCACCAAAAGAAAAGATACTGGTAGTGGCACAAGCTTTCGCCATGTTTACATTTTTTCCGCTGGTTACTGTATTACTATTAAAAGCGCTGAAGTTCATTGAATCATTTCACCTGGCTACGCAAAAAGACCGGATCATCCCATTAGTAGCTTGCGGGGTTTGGTATTTCTGGATCTGGTATGTATGGAGAAACCTTCCGGATTATCCAAAACCTGCTGTGCAATTAGCAATGGCTGTATGGATCACTGCCAGCCTCGGGTTAATGGCGAATATTTATATGAAGATAAGTTTGCATGCTATGTCTCTTGGGGTGATGGTTGCCTTTATTTTACTACTGGCATTTTCGCAACCACTCAATTTTGGTATTTATATATCTGTCAGCCTGCTGATAGCAGGAATTGTGTGTACATCCCGGTTTATTGTATCAGATCATTCAGCAAAAGAACTATATGGTGGTTTACTGGTGGGAGTTATTTCCATGTTGATTGCCAGCTGGTTGGGATGATATAATTTATAATTTTGTTTACCAAACATTCCAGTCTACGGCAATTGTTTCATTCCGGGAGGTAGGTTTTTGCAATCCCTTTGTCAGCTCTTCCACTCTTTTTCCAACAATATTTTTCAGCTCGCTGATCTTCATCGAAGGATGACTACTCATTGCCTCCATTATTGAATAAGTGAATACCCCGTTTTTCAGATCATTTCTCTCCAGGGCAAACTGTGTTCCGGCTGCTGCAGAAATAATCGTAGCACCTGTACTCTTGCCTACATTCACAAACAAGCTCTGCATTAATTCAAAACTATTTCTGAGTCCCAGGTGTTTTTCATCCTTTTTATAAGCTACCGGTTTAAATCCCTTTATTAATGAATCGGATGTAGTTGCCAGTGTAACCAGGTCTTCCTTATCCACTTCACCACTATGGCAGGCATCTATCAGCATCAGTTTTTTCCTGGCTGGAATACTGTCTAACAGGTTTTCCAGTTCATCATAAGGCAAACCGTTTTGTTCTGGCATTTCAAAATTCACAGCATAAGTTGAAAGATAGTAGTCGTACTCTTTACTCAGCATACCGTGACCGGAGTAAGCAACTATCACTTTATCATTTTCTGTTGTTTGCAGCAGTTTTTGTTTTAATGCTTTTACAGTATTGATGGTAACATTCTCGTTGAATAATGTATCAATAATAATATTGCCTTTGTATTTTTCTTTCAATTTTTTGGACAGGTCACGGATGTCTTTCACACTATATTGTAAATTGTATTTACTTTCAGAAAATTTATCGATACCAATCCCGATAAAACGAACTGATTCTTTTTGTTTTACCGCCGGTAAATAATTTACAGTAAGTGGCATACGATAACTTTCAGTACCATTCACATTACTGATTGAAGTTTCAATCCTGTTTTCTCCCTGTGACAATTTAATAGTGATCGTAGTATCAAAACTTAAGGAATTCCGCCTAAGAAGACTGATTCCTTTTAGCCCAAATACCGGCACTTCATTCACCCATACATTAAAGCGGCCAAGCAGGTAAGTGCTGTCTCTCCCTTTTATATGAAGCATTAGTTTTTCCTGATTTTGTTCGGATTCAATAGCATCCCGGTTGACAAAGTCACATTCAGGTACACTATAACCATCCCTGAAATAAGCTGTATCTACTCCTAATTTTTTCAGCCGCTTCTGGTACGCTTTACGGTAGGCATTGATCAATGCTTTATCATTACTCCCTATTGTTTCGAGCACTTTATCCGGACGGTTGTATTTAATATCCAGTTGTTCAAAAGTGATGACTTTCAGATCTTTTGTTACATAATGCAGCAGCTTCGTGGCTCCGGGCGAAGCCTGGTAATAACCGGCAGGCACCTGTGTAAAATACTCCGTACTGTCCACCGGGAAAAAATGATACAATATTTTCTTTGTCTTTAAATCAACCATCTTGACAAGGCTGGCAGTGGTAGACAACAGCATTCTTTTGTTGTCGGGTGCAAATGCAGCTGCCCTTACATAATTTCCAGGCTCCCTCAGCGACCATATCTCTTTTTTGCTATGAATATCATAAACCTTGAATGCAGCCCATCCGTCATTAAAACAAATCATACTGTTATCAGGGCTAATCTCGCCACCTATAATATCATTAATACCATCACCGGTGCCCGTTGTAATAGTAGAGACCAGTATATTTTTCCCGATATCAAATATTGAGATATGGCCATCTGCACCAAAGATTGCTGCCAGCGTTTTATCATTACTAAAACAGCCGTGGGTAATCCTTTCCTCTTTATTATACGGCAGCTTTGTTACTATTTTACCGGTTGCCATATCCCAGATAATTGCTGGCTCCCTGTCATTATACATGGTTGTCATTAAAAGTGTATTGTCCCGTGAGAAAAAAGCATTTTGAATTTTTTGCGGCAACTTTTTATTCCCCCTGAATTGACTAAGCCTGCTGCCCTTTTTGTTACCCCACACATTAAAATCATTGATACTGTTGACATCCTGCACTACCACTGAATAACTCCGGTCCCAATTAAAGATGATATTCTTATTAGCATCACCCCGGTGTACATTGGGACGGGTAATTCCTTTATAGGCTATTGTTTTCTTTAATTGCATAGTGTTGGCAGCCCAGGCAGTAGCAAATAACCTGTCATCTGGTTCCATATAAATGGTATCCCCTTTCGGCGAATAATAAAGCAGCCTGGTCATATATGTATGACCATTGAGGGTGGTAAATATTTTTTTACCCAGGCTGTCAGTCACCAATACATCGTTCCTGTAAATATCGTACACCAATTTTCTGCCGGGATTGGGCAGTACCGGTGTAAAATCCCACTGACCGGATTCCCCGGAAAGAAAACTGGTATCTTTTGTGGTAAGTTTTGTGATCACAAACCTGTCAAGGCTATCATTATAAACCGTTTTTGCTAATAACATACCGGTCTTTGTATTCCAGTAATGCCTGCCGGGATAAGATATTGTTCTTACAATATCTCCATTCTGATTAAACTGCACCGAACTGACCTCTGATTCATGTTCGCCTTTACCAAGTACAAGTAGCAGTTTACCTGTTGAGATATCCCAAATTCTGGCAGACTTATCGCCTGATCCTGATATAAAAAGAGTACCCTGCTTATTAAATGCTCCGCTGGTAATACCATCTTTTATTACTCCCAATTTTACAAGTGGTAATGCTTTTTTTGCATCCCATATAATCAAAGTACCATCCCGGGAACCAGTAAATAACATTGTACCATCCCTGTTGTAGCCAATACAACTTATCCTGTCTGCATGCCCCGGAAGATTGGCTAATAAATAACCGGTCCTTGTATCCCAAATGCGGGGAACTTCGAAGCGATCACGGGTAACTATATGTTTATAGTCAGGGCTGAAAATTGCTTCACGTACACCACCAATATGACCGACAGGTAATATTAGTTGCGGCTCCTGTGAACCAGCGTAAACAGGAACCGATAAACTAATTACCAGCAGTAAAGCTGGTTCAAAAAAAATATGGATGAATTTTCCTTTACTCATTAGTAACCTATCTATTACAGAATATGCCATTCCCGGGCAATAATTTTAATGCCGGATGCTGGTTTCAGCTAACCTTTTCACCAACTCCTGCCTTATCAGAAAAATACTGCTATTCTTTTATGTCGCCAATACCAGATACCGGGTATGCCTATCACTTTCCGGTAATTTTTAAATTATTCCCCAAAATATTAGTTTTGAATTACTAAATCATTTAGTTTTGAATCCTGGTCGGGATTTTCCGACTTACAATACGCAAATACATAACTTTAATCCATGGCAAAAACAGAAAAAACTACAGACATGTCAACCACTAACAGCGAAAAATTAAAAGCCCTCAAGCTTACAATGGATAAGCTGGAGAAGGACTACGGCAAAGGCAGTGTAATGATGCTGGGCGATAAAGCAGAAACCATGCAGGAAGTAATTTCCACCGGTTCAATCGGGCTGGATGTTGCCCTTGGTATCGGCGGCTTACCAAGAGGAAGAGTCGTAGAGATCTACGGACCTGAATCATCCGGTAAAACCACTATCGCTACCCATGTAATAGCCGAAGCACAGAAAAAAGGCGGCATGTGTGCCTTTATCGATGCTGAACATGCTTTTGACAGTTCTTATGCGAAGAAACTAGGAGTTGATGTTGACAACCTTTTAATATCACAACCTGATTATGGCGAGCAGGCCCTTGAAATAGCCGACCGTCTTATTCTTTCCGGGGCATTGGATGTAGTGGTAATTGACTCTGTGGCAGCACTCGTTCCTAAAAGTGAACTGGAAGGCGAAATGGGAGACAGTAAAATGGGATTGCATGCAAGGCTGATGAGCCAGGCACTACGCAAACTGACCGCTACTATTTCAAAAACAAATACCATTTGCATCTTTATCAACCAGTTAAGGGAAAAAATAGGGGTGATGTTTGGTAACCCCGAAACAACTACCGGCGGTAATGCTCTGAAATTCTATGCATCCGTTCGTCTCGATATCCGCCGCATGACACAGGTAAAAGATGGTGATGAGGCCATTGGTAACCATGTAAAAGTAAAAGTCGTAAAGAATAAAGTGGCCCCCCCGTTCCGGGCTGCCGAGTTTGATATCATTTTCGGGGAAGGCATTTCCAAAACCGGTGAGATCATTGATATGGGTACTGAACTTGGGATTATTCAAAAAAGCGGATCCTGGTATAGTTATAACAGTGATAAATTGGGCCAGGGCCGTGATTCTGTAAAACAATTAATGGTAGACAATCCAGAACTGGCTAAAGAAATTGAAGGGAAGATCAGGGAGAAAATAAAAGAAATGCAGACAGCATAATTGACTTATATACAATGTATTAACGATGGGTTAGTGTACTGAACCGTTCCGCCTCCGGCAGAACGGTTTTTTATTTCTTCACAAATATTTTACAAGAAAAAAAACAAATCAATGTTTAAACATTGTATATTTGTTCTGTCCTCCCCGCAACCAATTAAAGCAGGGAACCGTTAATACAGTTTATTTATATGACTACCACATCACCTAAAACCAGTTTATTACAATCGCTCCATTTACTTTTCGGAGCCGGATTGCTGGTTTCCTTTTTCCTTCCCTGGGTGGCCTGGAAAGATATTAAAGTGAGCGGTTATCATATGCCAGCCGGAAATTTTTTCAAATTATCGGAATCTAATTTTGGATTAGGTAATCCATTTCCCCAGTTTGATTTTACTTTTTATTTCTTCTGGCTGATCCCCGTCTTAGTTGTTGCCGGAATCGTTATTGTTTTACAAAATAAAAAAACTTCCATCCCTGCTTTTCTTTCCGGGGCATTGGCCCTCTCTCTTGTCACTGTTTACTATTTTTTTTCGAATACACTGGTCGACCTGGGAGTAGGCAACAGCGCATTTGATATGCTGGAACCGGGTGCTTTTATTACCGTTTTTACTGCAATAGGTTTTATTTTGACTACACTTCCCCTGCATAGTTGGTTTAAAAAAATGGCCTGGATTATTATAGGCCCTTTGTTAGCATGGGGAGCATATAAAACCGGAGAGCAATCTGTACTGTCTGAAACTTTTACCCATACTGACCAGGTAGCAGCAGATTATACTGCTGATGCTGCGGGGCTGATAAAAGAATTTTTGACAAACGATACGGCCGCTAACAAAAAATACCTGGAGAAAACCATTATTGTAAATGGTAACACTTCCGCTATTGAAATACTGGGTGACTCTACAAGCACCATCAAATTTGAAGACAGTACCGGTTCTTATGCCATCTTCTCCCTGGAAAAAAGTCAGTTTGATAAAATAAATAAGATTACCAGGGGAGAGGCAGTTTCACTGAAAGGTGTTTGCAGTGGCAGTATTTATAGTGAAATATTGGGTACAACAGCGATAACATTCAAAAGAGCAACTTTTAATATCAAATAAATACAATTAATCAACAAATGAAAAAAACAACACTTGTTCTGGCTTTAGTATTCGCTGCAGGCGCAGCGTTTGCACAAAAAAAAACTACATCATCAGCAACCGTTTCTTTTGATGCCACTACACCAAAAGATGCCTTACCCAAGGCAGAAAACAAAACGGTTATCGGTTCTATTGATACTCAAACAGGTGCCGTGGCTTTTGAAGCAGCAGTAAAAAATTTCGCTTTTTCCAATCCTAAAATCCAGGAGCATTTCAATGCCCCCAACTGGATGAGTTCTGACCAGTTTCCCAAATTCACCTTTACGGGAACAATCGATAAAGTAAATAAAGTAAAATTCGATAAAAACGGAACCTATACTGTAAAAGTAAACGGTAACCTCACCGTTAAAGGAATCAGTAAACCTTCAAAGGTTCAAGGAACTGTAACAGTTGCTGATGGAAAAATCAAGGTTGCAGCTAATTTCAAAATCAAATTAGAAGATTATAATATCACCGGTCAGCCGATTGAAGCCGGCAAAATAGATAAAGAACCAAAGATTACAGTTTCAGCTGAGTTCTGATAAAAATACTCCTATAAAAATGAAACGCCCCGCTCTATTGTGGGGTGTTTCATTTACTGAGCTTTATTTAGTTCCCTATCTCTCTTTCCAGGTGTATCAGCTTTCCAGTTGCATCAAACCCTTCCACAATCACTTTGAACTTCTTGCTGAAATCATTATTATAAAAATTTAATTTAACCGTCCTGGTTTCCATATCTGTAAACAGGTTGGAATTCCAGTATAGCGTTGTCCTTCCATCCACCCCGATCTGCTTTGCTTCTGCTGTGGTATAGGAAGGGCTATAAAATTCTTTTGTGATTGAATATCCATTTGCTTCAAAAAAACTCAGCTTATCCGGCTTTTGTTCATCCATAAATTTTTCTTTAGTATAAATAGACAGCGCCCCGCCTGGTGAACCGCTACCCACCCCTACAAAACCGGCTTCATAAAACTTAACCAGTGCCACATCGGTTACTCTAATTGTCCGTAAAAAACCCATATCTGCAGGTTGTTCATTCAGGAAAAGTCCAATTACCCATTTCTGGCCACTCATCAAACTCATATTTTTCCTGTTGACAAAGCGTCCGCCCTGTATTTCCACCTGCTGAATCCTGTTCTTAATATAATCAATCACATTCATTGATTTATCGTTTGCCGGCTCATTAATATTATCAAGGTTCACTTTGCCGGCTGTCCTGAATACACCAGTGGTATATTTCTCATTCACAATATCAAAAGGCTTTTTAGAGGATTTTGATTTTATATCAACATTTTCCAACTCCTTAATTTTTTCCTCAAAGCCTTGTGTGTATGTATAGCGCCTGGCTATCTCTTCATTGTAAGGCAAGCCGGATAGATTCTTCTCTCCAACTTCTGATGGAATCAACAAAGGAATTTTTATCACCTGCTTTTCCATTTCGTTCTCATCGGTAATTGCAAGGGCAGGTTTGGGTTTACCCTGTTTATCTGTATAAGCATAATAAAATTTTGCTTTACCCATGAACACTAATGAGTCCAGTATGAATCTTCCCTGTTCGGAAAGGATCCCTTCCTGGTTTTGAGTAGTGGAGTCCTCCGCTTCAATATAGATATTAAGTTTACCTGTTGTTAATGGAGCATTGGTTTTCTCATCCACAACTTTACCGGCTATTCTAATAAGGCTTTCATCATTAAATTTCTTTTCAGGAAACTCCTTTGCCAATATTTTATTCCAGTTAAACCGTCTCCAGCCATGTGTAAGCATGAGGTTGTCCATAGCCAGGTCAGTTGAATCAGTTTTACTGTTAAAATACCAGGCAGGATTATGTATATATCCTTTCAGATCGTCTGTCAATAAAAACCGGGAGTAAATATTCTCCTTATCTGTAAGACCACCACCCGGAATATCAACGACTGATACAGAAAAACTTCTTTGCACCATATCGGGAAAACTCAGTTCAAAAATATTTTCTTCCCGTTTACCGGTACCCAGTTTTACTATATTGATATCCGGTTTCACCTTATATTCTTCATTATTGACAAAAGAAAGCCGTTCAGCAAGAGGAACACCTTTATCACTAAAAACAGTAAAATGTAAGATACCGGAAGGCAGGCTATCCGTAATGAGGTGACCAATGATTGAAGGGTACCCCTCAAAGGCGATCTCTGTTTCATACACCACATGATTATTTATTTGCGCTACCAGCAATAAATTTTCAAATTGCTCCTTTTCTTTTGGCCCCCTTACCAATTGAAATTTTTTCCCCCCTTTTTCATCCTGAACTTTCAGGATTATCCCTGATGCCCGGACTTCCGGAAGATTGAACTGTCTTTTCCCAGCTGCAGTCTCTGTTTCCGCAATATATTTCTTCCCTGCCAGTGGTTTAAATGGCACCCTGCCAATACCATCATGATAGGTTTTAAACGGGGCAACAGTAATTCCGTCTTCGGTTTTTATCATTCCACTTATCTCAACCGGGATGCCGAATTGGTCAACTGCTTTAAAAGCAACCATTGTCAGTATCCCATCAACGAGGTATCCGCTCTCAGGAAAAAACTGGAGGGAGACTGTTTGTGATAATTTTGCAGCTGCAGGTGTTACCCCTGGTTTAAAAATGACAATATTTTTTTTGTAGACAAACGACTCATCATTATTCAGCATAGCCGGTGTCAATGCCCGGATATAATAATTGCCCTGTGGAAGAGAATCCGGAATACTGATATTTCCCCTGGCAGTAGCCCCTACAACCGGGTATTTTCCTGAACTGATAATATTTCCTTTAGCATCTATGAACTGCAGGTAAAAATTATTACTGACAGCATCCGGTTTACCATCATTGTATAAATATGCTTTGAACCAGATTGTCTCTCCGGCCACATAATATTCTTTATCGTAATGGATATAGATCTTCTCCGTTGGAAATTGTGTGTTCAGCACTGTTAATGCTGAATCAATTTTCTGAGCCTGCAGGCTAAAAAAAACCAACATAATAATACCTGCTGTTGCAATAACTTTTTTCATGTACGCTGTTTTGCGGTTAAAGTACGCTTTTGTAACCCTCTCAGGGTCATCAATTATCTGGGCGGAAAATTGGTTGGATAAAGATGAGATTTTTATAAATAGCGCTGCCTATGATTCTTGTTAATTGATGTTTATGATGCATATGATAATTATCAGAAGCCTGCCGTTTCAGCGGTTCATTCAGTAAATTGCATATCCTTATGCCATTCAATCTCCATATTCCCTTTCCCCCCGCCGGCGACCAGCCCGCAGCCATCCAAAATCTGACTGAGGGGATTCTGAACGGAGAAAAATACCAGACCTTATTAGGTGTTACCGGTAGTGGCAAGACCTATACCATCGCCAATGTAATTCAGCAACTGCAACGCCCCACATTGGTGCTGACACATAATAAAACCCTGGTGGCACAATTGTATGGTGAGTTCCGTCAATTCTTTCCGGAGAATGCAGTCGAGTATTTTGTTTCTTATTATGACTACTACCAGCCGGAAGCATATATGCCGGTAAGCGATGTATATATCGAAAAAGACCTGAGTATTAATGATGAGCTGGATAAACTGCGCCTGAGAGCCACTTCCAGTTTACTAAGCGGTAGAAGAGATATTATTGTCGTTGCCTCCGTAAGTTGTATTTATGGTATGGGCAATCCAACTGATTACGAAAACGGCATTATCCGTATCAATAAAGGGCAAACCATTTCCAGGCAGGCTTTTCTTCATTCATTAGTTAATTCTTTGTATAACAGGACAACAGTAGAGTTTAACAGGGGGACGTTCCGGGTGAAAGGTGATACCGTTGACATCAATCTTCCTTATGTTGACTATGGATATCGTATCACTTTTTTTGGTGATGAAATTGAGGAGATAGAAAGTATTGATGTAGTTAGCAGCAAGAGGATCGGCAAGATGGAAAATGCGGCCATCTTCCCGGCTAACTTATACGTGGCTCCAAAAGATATTTTGCAACAGGTGCTTTATGAAATACAGGATGAAGTGGCGGCGCAGGCAGAATATTTTAAGAGAGAAGGAAAATATATTGAAGCACAACGGCTGACTGAAAGAGTTAACTATGACCTGGAAATGATCAGGGAACTTGGTTATTGCAATGGGATTGAAAACTATTCAAGATTTTTTGACAGAAGAAGGCCCGGGACAAGACCATTCTGTTTATTAGATTATTTTCCAAAGGATTACCTGATGGTGATTGATGAAAGTCACCAAACTATCCCACAGGTAAGCGGGATGTATGGAGGTGACAGAAGCAGGAAACTGATATTGGTTGACTATGGTTTCCGTTTACCGTCTGCACTGGATAACCGTCCTTTGAATTTTCATGAATTTGAATCCTTGCAGAACCAGGTCATTTTTGTTTCCGCCACTCCTGATGATTACGAACTGGAAAAATGCGGTGGTGTAGTGGTGGAACAGGTGGTAAGGCCTACCGGACTATTGGAGCCACCTATTGAAGTAAGACCATCCGTGAACCAGATAGATGATCTGCTGGATGAAATTGATAAACGGGTAACCAAGGGCGACAGGGTACTGGTAACGACACTCACCAAAAGGATGGCAGAAGAAATGGACAAATATCTTCACCGTATCAATATCAAATCAAAATATATACATAGTGAAGTGGACACCCTGGAGAGAATAGAAATTCTCCGTGAGTTACGTTTGGGAAAAATTGATGTGCTGGTAGGAGTTAATTTATTGCGGGAAGGACTGGACCTCCCCGAAGTATCCCTGGTTGCGATCCTTGATGCAGACAAAGAAGGATTTCTGCGCAATGAAAAATCACTGACACAAACAGCAGGCCGTGCCGCAAGAAATGTGGATGGATTGGTGATCTTTTATGCAGATAAGATGACGGACAGTATGCAAAAGACCATTGATGAAACCAACCGCCGCCGGGAAAAACAGATTGCCTTTAATATTGAAAACGGCATTACACCAAGAACTGTTATCAAATCAACCAAAGATGTATTTGCACAAACATCTGTATTGGATATAAAAGGATACGACCCTGCCAATCCTTATGCGATTGCCCCGGATGAAGACCTGATCACTGTAGCTGCGGAAGAACAGGCTGAATACAAAACCATTCCACAAATGGAGAAAGCTCTTTCAAAGATTAAAAAAGAAATGGAAAGAGCAGCAAGGGACCTTGATTTTATGGAAGCGGCGAGACTGCGGGATGAGATGTTCAGCATACAAAAGAAGTTGGAAGAGATGAAGAAATAAATTTACAGTAATGATTGTTCACTTTTGATTCTGTATCTTCAAAAAGGGTATGAACAACCGGTTAGTTATAACTTTATTTACTTTTTGTTTCTGCAACATTCTTTTTGCCCAGGAACCAAAATTAATATTGCCCATCGGGCATGCCCATTGGCTTCATTCAGCTCAATTCAGTCCTGATAAAAAAACAATTGTGACTGTATCCCGTGACAAAACCGCAAAAATTTGGGATGTTGCTTCCGGAAAACTACTGAAGGATTTAACCGGGCATACTTTCTGGATTCATACTGTTCAATTCAGTCCTGACGGGAAAAAGATAGTAACTGCTTCTCGTGACAAAACTGCAAAAATTTGGGATGTTGCTTCCGGAAAATTATTGGCGAATTTAACCGGACATACTTATTTTGTTTATGATGCCCAATTCAGCCCTGATGGAAAAAAAATTGTCACTGCCTCTGGTGATAAAACCGCAAAAATATGGGACGCTTCTTCCGGAAAATTATTAAAGAACTTAACCGGTCATACTGGTAGTGTTCATTCTGTCCAGTTCAGCCCCGATGGGAAAAAGATTGTTTCAGCTTCTTGGGACAAGACCGGCAAAACTTGGGATGTCAGTTCCGGTAAACTTTTAGTGGAATTAAAGGGACATACAGATAGTGTTTATTTCGCCCAATTCAGTCCAGACGGAAAAAAAATTATCACCGCTTCTGGTGATAAAACCGCAAAAATATGGGACGCTTCTTCCGGAAAATTGCTAGTAGTGTTATCCGGACATAAAGGTAGTGTTACTTCTATTCAATTCAGTCCTGAGGGCAATAAGATCATTACCGCATCTGAAGACAAAACTGTTAAAATATGGAATACCGATTCGGGTAAATTGTTGGCGAATTTAGATAGACATTCTGGTTGGGTAAGATCTGCTCAATTCAGCCCTGATGGGAAAAAGATTGTTTCAGCTTCCAGGGACAGCACTGTCAAGTTATGGGATGCTGGCTCCGGAAATCTTATTGCAGATTTGATCGGACATTCTGACAATGTCAGATCTGCTCAATTCAGCCCTGATGGGAAAAAGATTGTTTCAGCTTCTGATGATAATACTGCCAAAATATGGGATGCCAGTTCCGGACAATTGCTAGCGAATCTAACCGGATTTACATACTGGGTTAGTGCTGCAAGTTTCAGTTCCGATGGGAAAAAAATCATAACAGCTTCCTGGGATAAAATTGTCAAAATATGGGATGCCGGCTCCGGGAGACATTTGGTGGATTTAAACGGGCATACAGGTTGGGTTAGTTCTGTTCAATTCAGTTCCGATGGGAAAAAAATTGTAACTGCTTCCTGGGATAATACTGCCAAAATATGGGATGCTGTAACTGGTAATTTGTTGGCAGATTTAACTAAGCATACAGCGTGGATTACTTCTGTGCAATTTAGTTCCGATGGGAAAAAAGTACTGAGTGCTTCGTGGGATAAAACAACCAAAATATGGGATGCTGTAACTGGTAATCTCATT
>Ga0209063_1001315_pt1 | contig 13002 bp, 10 predicted proteins | sample KloWWTmeKNB19Kit_FD_187177 | JGI IMG/M metagenome (GOLD analysis project Ga0209063, IMG submission 187177) | Active sludge microbial communities from Klosterneuburg, Austria, studying microevolution and ecology of nitrifiers - Klosterneuburg... | ecosystem: Engineered > WWTP > Aerobic digester >...
GTTGCCGGCGGTCCGGTAATGGATTGGAGCATGTACGAAGTGATGTACACCGAGCGCTACATGGATACGCCGGAAGAAAATCCGGAAGGCTACAAGAACACCACTTTGCCCGCGATCGCCGACAAATTGCAGGACGACCTGTTGATCATTTCCGGTGGAAAAGATGATACCGTTCTGCCTGAACATTCATACCGCTTTCTGAAAGCCTGCGTGGACAGCGGCGTGCAGGTTGACTTCTTCAATTACCCCGGTCACGGCCACAACGTGCGTGGCAAGGACCGCTTGCATTTGATGACCAAGGTGTTGGACCACATTGATTCCGTTATCCAACCTTGAACGTGCTAGAAATTGACCTTACTGGAACTTGAAACACAACAACCTCAACACCCTATGACACTTCGCTTTCTTACAATACTGTCTACCACGTTGGCACTTTGCTTCTATTCCACTGCACAAGTCGTCCACGTCGTTCAAATGGGCGGAAGTACCATCTCCCAAACGACACCTCCCTACTACTCACCAATGGATCTGACCATCAACCAAGGCGATACAGTCCGTTGGGTGAATATTTCCGGAACGCACAACGTGAACGGCTCGTTGGCAACGTTCCCGGCAAACCCGGTAGGCTTCTTTTCCGGCATCCCGGAGAATGGGAGTTACCATTGGGATCAAGCTTTTATCATGCCTGGTCTATACAACTACCACTGCGACTCGCAAGGACATGCTACCACCCAATTCGGAAGCATCACGGTCACAGAATTGAACAACGCGATCAGCGTTCCATCGTCCGTCACGCCGATCTCGATCCACCCCAATCCGGTCAGCAGCACGCTGTTCGTGAATGTCGGCCAGCGATCGATCAACCGGGTTACGATCCTGGGCGTGGATGGTCGCCATATTGCTAGCCCTGAAGTAAAAGGCTCCGGTATGCTCACGATCGGTACGGAAGATCTTGCGACAGGCAATTACATCCTTCACATGGAGGATGCTTCCGGCCCGCAGAACATTCCGTTCAGCAAACAGTGATCCGTAGTTACGGAGTGCGCACAAGACGCGTGCTCAACGTTGCACCGCTTGTTGCCGTGGCCACCACGGAATAAGTGCCCGCGGCCAATCGCGACATCGGCAATTTGAACGCATGTTTGCCACTCGCGATCGGACCACTGTGGAGATCGGCAACTACCTGTCCCAACGCATCGACCAAGGTGACTTGATATCGATCGGCGGTTGCCACTTCCAACCAGACAACGGCATCGGTCTCCGTTGGATTCGGGTAGGCATACATGGCATTTGCACGAGTTTCGGGAAAGCTCGCCACCACATTCGTGATATCGACCGGCACCGCGATGGTAGCGAAAGTTCCAATGGAAAGCCGTGCCATTTTCTCGTAGTAGGGCACATCGAAGTACTCCACCAGATCCGTCGGCGTATGATAATGCGGATTTCCATCGGCACCGAACTCCTCGATCATAAGTATGGCTCCGTAACCGGCCGTCCAGAATGAGGCATGGTCACTATACGTTGCACCGGGTGTTGTCAGCAAGAGGTCGATATCGATCGCGTAATCATCACGCACGGCCAAAGCGACATTGGCCAATGCGGGGGAGTTCGCGATCGGACGGGAATGCACACGGGCTTGTGTATCGCCGTTGCCATCGTAGGCGATCGCATCCATGTTAACCGCGCCATGGACAAGCACATCATTGGCAGCCATTTGTTGGGCTTTGGCAGCACTGCCCACCAGACCTTGTTCCTCTTCATCCCAAAAAGCGAAGATCACCGAATACTCGAACGGGATGTCGCGCAGGATACGCGCCGCTTCGAGGAGCGCTCCGCAGCCACTGCCATCATCATCCGCGGCGGGTGCATTGAACAAGCCACTTGGCATGGCGTCATAATGCGCACAGAGGATCACGAATTCATCTGGATACACCGTTCCCGTTTTGGTGGCGAGGACGTTGTTCCCTGTGGCACTAAAGGCTTCCGACACCGCTGCATAACCGAACTGTTCCAACTTGTGCATGAGGTAATCCTGCGCAAGCGTGTTGCCCGCGTTGTTCTTGTGCCTGCTCAAGATCGTTGTGGGGCCGGTCCCGAGATCAATGGGCACTTCGCCGCTAAGCTCTTCCACGTAATGGATCATGGAGTCGATCCGCACGGAATCGATGATCGTTTGGATGAGCGGATCCTGCGCACTTGTAACGATAGAGAGACACGTGCAAAGAATGGTCAGGGCTTTTCTCATGGGAAACAAAGGAGCATTGATCGAGATCAGAACGCGACCACTTTCTCGACGAAGCGTTGGCTTGCGGTACGTAACACGACCAAATACGTGGCGTTGCGTTGCGGCAGTGGAACTAGCCATGCTTTGGCACCAAGCGGTCTGTGGGTGGCCACCAAGGCCCCGGAAGCAGTGTACACCTGTATATCGAGGATCCGCTCATCCAAACCATCGATCCGCAGGTTACCATCGCGGATCGGATTCGGATAGATCCGCACGCCAAGATCGGCAAGGTCATCCACCCCCACAGTAAGATCCGAGGTCTCGCTCGTACGGATCAGGACCGGTGTCCCATCCGCCGCAGCATACATGTCCCTGAAGGTGTTGATCTCTGGCGTACTGTATTCGAACATTTCCTCCATCCAACGTGGTGGTGCGCTCTGGTACCACACGTTGGCACGCACGGTGATCAACGCATCATAACCGTTCATTGGCACGTGGTAATGTACCCGGTCGGTACCGCTGCCCTCAACACTATTGTCAAACCTGTTGAAGTCCACATCGGTCGCTGGCACTCCTGCGATCAACATGGTATCGATGCTGGGGTGCGAATTCACGAAACCCAATGGTGCGATACGGTTGTCCTTCAAAGATTCCTTGGCACGCTCCAACACCGTGGTCTTGTTCCCATTCACATCCGCCATTACCATTTCATAGATCTGCGCTTGGTCCGGCAGGGTGATCACATCGTGGTGCGGCTCCCATTCGGGATCGTGACCGATCACCTCATAGTCCTGATCCCATCCGCCACTGCGGAAGAGCGTATCGCCCAAAGCATTCTCCACGATAAGCTCAACGAATGCACGCCGGGCAGGATAGCCACTCGGGAATTTGTGTCCAGCGAGATTGGTCAGGTCCACTTCAATGAAGGCCGTATCCAAACTACGCGACGTAACGGTGGTCGAAAGCAAGAGCGTGTTGTTCTGCAACAGGTTGTGGGTGCGTGCGATCGTACTATCGAACTGGGCCGAGCTCGCGGTCAGTCCCAACGCCTCATTGTTGTTCTTAAGAAGTTCAAGCATAAAGGAGTTGCCTCCCACGAAATAATGCAAGCCGTAGGGTGAACGTCGATATTCCGCTGCATCCAAGAAATCGTACTGCGCGGAGATCACGATCGCGTCGTCGATCCGTGGCATGTGGCAACCTTGGCAGGTAATGCCATTCTCTGGATCCACGTCCGTATTGAACGCCGAGTTGAGCCATTCGTGGTAGGTGGCCTGTTCAGCGAAGTGGTATTCCGTAGGGTTCCCGTCCAGATCCGCGGTCTCCGTTACCAGTGTGTGACAACCTGCGCAAAGCCCAGCGTCATTGATCTGCTCGCCGTATTGCGGTTCGTACCCAACAAAGGCTACCATCGGCGCGCCGAAGAGATTCTTCGCATCGTATGGTCCATAGACGACAAGGTTCGTATCGAACTTCAGGTTTCCGGAGAATAACAGCCCAATGCTGTCCGGGCCTTGCATGTGACAGGCCAGACAGGAAACTCCGTCCAAGGCCATGGGATCCTGTTCCAGTTCAGTGATCGTATAATGCTCCCCAATGGAAAGGAACTTGTCGTAACGGGCCATGGGGGCATGGCAGGTGATGCACTTATCCTCAAGCTCGGCTTGATGCGCAGGGTTTACGCTCGTTTCGTGGCTCACCTTGGCGCGCCAGAAAGGATCACGCGCAGCATTCCCCATCATCGTCGACCGCCATTGGTCCGCAGGGTTCACATCCTCACCGGCATTATTCGTGTTCGCGAAAACCGGGGGCACATCGTCCAAACCGTGACAACCAGCACAGGTACCACTGCCTTTGAAATAGTTGTTACTGGCTTCAGTCAAGAGGCCACCATCGCGGTACTGTTCGAGTTCTTCACTGGAATGGTGTTGTGCATGGACTTTTGGCAGTGACCCGCCGTTCCAAGCCACAAAAAGAAGCACCGTACCGGTCAAGGCTGTAAGGATAATGACCTTGGTCAATAGAGTTGCGCGCATGAGCAGTTTCCAATGGTTCCGGCGAATATACGAAGGTGTCGATGGCTCTTGCGCAAAAGCACAACACATCATTCAGGCCAACATGGCGATCACGACCCAGGGCGAGTGCCTACTTGGCCTCTAGCGGAACATGCCGAAATACAAGGATCAAGCCCCGCGTTGTGCACTCTTGCGCATACTAGTTGCCTTGGCCTTGCTCGTGCCCGCAGCCTTTGGACCGGCAGCTTTCTTCTTGGCCGCAACCTTCGGCTTTCCACCGTCTGCCTCCTTCTTGGTTCCCGCCTTTTTCGCTTTCGTGCCTTCCTTCTCCTCTTTGGCCTTCTTCTCCTTCTTGTCGAATTCACCAGCCTTCAACAACTGATCGTACCACAGGAAGAGTTTACGTACGTCACTGGCATAGATCCGCTCACGGTCATGTTCGGGCAATGCCTCGCCCAATTTGGTGAATAGCTTGTCGTCACTTTCCTTCGGATCCAAGCTGGGCTTGCCCTTTTCAACCTTGTGCAGGTTCTCCAACACGGTGCCCAATGGAACATCATCGCCGGTGGTGAACATGCTGATCTCTTCCAGCGAGCTCACGCGCATGCTGGCAGGGATCGGCATACGCTTGCCATCGGTCAATGATTCCGCGATCACGGCTTGGCGGCCTTGGCCAACGATACGGAACAGGCCGGACTTACCGGCCACGGAAATGATCTTGCTTAGGTCCATTGTGCTGAATGAAGGGGTAAAGCTAGTTAAGGTTGAAGGAAGTTGGGATGATGAAATAGTTGAATTGGTCGAGGATCGAAGTGGTTGCAGATGGGCTGAGGGTTGCGCCGCTTAACAACGGCGGCGATGTTCCAAACAGAATGTCCAGCTATCAACCAAGCCCCTGAGCCGGGTCAACCCCTCAACTCAGAATCAAGATCAACCTCACGTCTTCTGCTTCTTCTTACGTGCAGCGGGAAAAAGGATGTTATTCAGGATCAAGCGGTAGCCCGATGAATTCGGGTGTAGGCTCAGGTCCGTCGGTGGGTCGCCGACCATGTGTTGGTAATCCTCTGGATCATGGCCGCCATAGAAGGTCCATTGGCCAAGGCCGAATTCGCCGTGAATGTATTTCACAGTGCTTTGGGCTTTGTTCTCCCCCATGATCAACACACCTGGCTTCACCAGGTCTTTTCGGAACGCTGTGGTCTGTCCCATGAAACCGCGCACCACTTGTTCGTGGCTTTGGCAAAGCATGGTGGGGACGATGTCCCACTTTGCGCTGAAATCGAACAGGGTGAAGAAGTCACGTGTTTGGCCAATGGATCCGTGGATATCGGTGGCATCGATATCACTGAATTCGTACACATTGGGATCCGTTACCAACCGGAAATTCTTGAAGGCGAACGTGCGTCCGAAATCGATCTTCTGCTGGGCCTGTGGATCGATCGCGTCATGATCGAATTCAGGCGTGCAAATGTCCACACCTTCGGCACTAAGTGCAATATCGTATGAATCGGTACCGGAGCACATAGTGAAAAGGTATCCACCACCGGCCACGTAATCCTTGATCTTCAACGCGACGGCCAACTTCATCTCGCTCACCTTCGCGAAGCCCAATGATGCGGCCGTTTCTTCACTCTCCTGCACACTCGCCAAATACCAAGGTGCGGTTTTGTACATGCGGTAGAACTTACCATATTGACCCGTGAAATCCTCGTGGTGCAAGTGCAACCAATCATACTTCGGCAACACCCCGCTGATGATCTGCTGGTCGTAGATCCGTTCATAGGGGATCTCCGCGTATTCCATCACCATCGCCACGGCATCGTCCCACGGTTGGAATCCGTCAGGTGCATACACGGCGATCTTCGGTGCCTTCTCCAACTTCACCACTTCCATGTTCACCTCGGGATCACTGATCTCCGCAAGAATGGTATTGGCTTGAGCATCGGCGATCACTTGGTAGGTAACTCCACGGATCGCGCACTCCTGTTCAACTTCCTTGAAGTGATCAATTAGGAAACTACCACCGCGATAATTCAGCAACCAATCGATGGAGGCTTCACGACCCAGTGTCCAGAACGCGATACCATAGGCTTTCAGGTGGTTCTGCTGGGACCCGTCCATGGGGATCAACAGCTTGGTGGCCCATGTTGGTGCGGCAAGCACCAACAACAGAAGCAGGCCACTAATTCGTAGTGTACTAGAACGGCGCTGAATCGTCGAAGTCGTTGTCATCATTCATGCGGCTGGGCCGTGTAATGGTGCGGAATGGATTTCCATCTCCACCATCCATTCCCGTGCCACCATCCATGGCAAAGTTGCCGGGCATGGTCTCCAGATCGGTAAATTTAGCCAACTCTGGAATGAAGCGCAGCCTCACCGTATCCACGGCACCGTTCCTGTGCTTCGCAACGATCACTTCGCCGATGCCCAAGGTGCTTCCATGTTCATCTTCGTGGATCTTGTAGTACTCGGGCCGGTAGAGGAAGCAAACGATGTCCGCATCCTGCTCAATAGCACCCGATTCGCGCAGATCGCTCAGCATGGGTCGCTTGTCGCCACCACGGGTTTCCACGGCGCGGCTCAACTGGCTAAGCGCGATAATGGGAATGTCCAATTCCTTGGCGATGCTTTTGATCGAACGTGAAATGCTGCTGATCTCTTGTTCGCGATTCCCGCCTTTGCTGTCGCCGCCGGCGGTCATCAGCTGGAGGTAATCGATAATGATCAGGTCCACGTTGTGTTGGCTCTTCAAGCGGCGCGCCTTTGCCCGCAGTTCGAAGATGTTCAACCCGGGAGTATCATCAATGAAGATCGGCGCGTTGGTGAGGCGAGCGATGTGTTGGTGCAGAATGGTGAACTCGGCATCGTTCAAGTCACCCTTCCTCAATTTCTCCGAACTGATCCCGGCCTCGCTAGCGATAAGACGCGTAACGAGCTGGGTGCTGCTCATTTCCAAACTGAAGACGGCCACGGCACGTTTATGTTCGACTGCGATGTTGCGTGCCATGCTTAGCACGAATGCCGTTTTCCCCATCGCCGGTCTGGCCGCCACGATCACCATATCACTCCGCTGCCAACCTGCGGTCAACTTGTCCAGTTGAACGAATCCGGTAGGCACACCACTAACTCCACCGGTCTTGGTCTTGGCGTTCTCGATCTGCTCAATGGCCACCTGGATAAGGTCGCTCATGGGCTCGTAGTTACGTTTCAGGTTGCCACTAGTTATGGCGTAGAGATCCTGCTCGGTCTTGTCCAATAGGTCGAACACGTCACTGCTATCGTCGTACGCATCGTGCATGGTCTCCGCACTTATGCGGATCAGTTCACGCAGAATGTGTTTTTGACTGATGATGCGAGCATGGTACTGCACGTTCGCACTGCTCGCCACTTTGTTCGTCAGCTGACTGATGTAGAAAGGACCACCGACCATTTCCAGATCGCCGCGTTTCTTCAACTCTTCGGTAACGGTGAGAATATCGATCGGTTGGTCGTTCCGGAACAGTCCGAGGATGGCATCGAAGATCTTGCGATGCGCATCCACATAGAAACTTTCAGGTTGAAGGATATCGATCGCTTCGTTCACGGCATTGCGCTCCAACATCAACGCGCCCAAAACGGCTTGCTCCAGTTCGGGTGCTTGGGGCGGAAGTTTTCCCGCCTCCATGGCGGTCTCCATCAGGGATGAAGCATTCCGTCGCCCGGCGGAAGTGCGGGATCGGTCGGCTGTGCGGGTAGTGGTTTCGGCCATGGTCACAGGTAGCACATACATGGGAGAACGATCCAAGCAAGTTGGACAGGACCTGTTCACGTAGCAAGTGCGGGTGGGGCACCAAAAGTAACCTGAGCATAACGCTGTTCAACATGGGTGTGTACAACTCGTGCAACAACTCATGAACGATCCGATCGTGGACACGCTGTTGATAGTTTCTGTGATCCGCACCGGTCCTACCTTTGGGCGTGTTTTGCAAGAAGGTCCATCTCTATTTCGTCGCACTCCTCTTTCTCATATCGACAGGATGTCGTAAGGATGGTGACAGCACAGCGCCACAGGTGCAGGTAAGCATACCAGGCATCAGTTCTGTCATTCAATTGCCGGATACATTCGTAGTGCAAGTCGTCGTTTCGGATGATCAAGCGTTGGAACGGTTGGTGATCGATGTGTTGAATTTGGATGGTGTACCCGTGGCCTCCTCGGCAAGTTTCACGCTGAGCGGCAACACCGCAACGGTTCAGCATGCATTCATCATTTCCAATGAACAGTTGCGATCCGGCAACTACGCAATAGAAGCGCGAGCGTTCGATGGTTCTAATGAAGGAAAAGCATTTCTCTCGATCCAACTGAATGAGGTTCCCTTGCGGCTGCGCGCGGTGTTCATTGCTCCCGCTTTCTCAAATTCCTCGTCCACGATACAAAAGCTGGACAGTGCATGGCAATTGAGCGATCTCGTAACGGTGCAAGACCTCAATGGAATGGCAGTGGACGGTTACACGCAGCATCTCATGATCGCGGGATCACAATTCCAACCGTTCCAAGCGTTACCAACCGGTGCAACGAGTAACTCTTGGCAGTATGCCGCTCCCGGTAATGATGCACCGGAGCAATTCACCGCGCTGTCCGTGGACCCGAGCAACGGCCTCACCTATTTCGCAACACGCGATGGGTTCATCCGGGGCTTCACCGGGAATGGGGCACAAGTATTCACGGCACAGTCGCTTGTCGGGTATCGCACACGAGCCATAGTGTCTTTGGACGAAAGGGTGATCACTTTGCAACAGGCCGTAGTTGGCCTCGAACAACAAGCTGTGTCTTACACTGCAGCGGGATCTGTACTGGAGATCCTTCCCGTTCCTTTCGAACTGATCCATCTCTTTCGTCACATCCCGGGTCGACTTATCCTCTTCGCCAACGACAATGGCAACGGTGTTGTCAAGGACCTGAACATCACCGAAGCTGGAAGTCCAACGCGGTATCTGTTCACGGAAGGCCTGATCAGAGCGGCCGTGCAGCTGGATGCGGACAACTACATGGTGGCCTTGCCAAACGGGATCTTTCGTTACACGTATTCAACGAACCTTCGTCAACAGATCAACACCGGCATGGTCGTGGAAGACATGGCATACGATCATGCAACCGGTCTCCTCTTTGTTGCGGAAGGAAATATGATACACGCCCTTGATCCGAATACGGGTGTGATCGCCAACTCGATCAGCACGGGAATAGCTGTCGGACACATTGGGATCTTGAATAATCGTTGAAGTATCCGAGCAGATCGCTCCGGATCTCGGTCAGCGCTTCGCTTTGAGCACCACGCCCATCGCACAGAACTTCTTGATTCGGCGATCGACCAATTTGTCCGGCGTCACTTTCACTAGAAGGTCCAACTGTTTAACCAACACAGCCTTCACCTTGCGAACCGCGTCATCGGGATCGGTATGGGCACCGCCAACCGGCTCTTCAATGATGCCATCGATCAGTTTATTGGCCAACATATCCTTGGCGGTCAACTTCAATGCACTGGCGGCTTGTTCCTTGAAATCCCAGCTACGCCACAGGATACTGGAACATGATTCGGGAGAGATCACGCTGTACCAAGTGTTCTCCAGCATCAGCACTTTATCACCGATCCCTATTCCGAGTGCACCACCCGAAGCGCCCTCACCAATGATCACGCAAATCACCGGAACGCGAAGCTCCATCATTTCAAATAAGTTGCGGGCGATCGCTTCCCCCTGCCCTCTCTCTTCCGCCTCTAGTCCGGGAAATGCGCCAGGCGTATCGATCAATGTGACGATCGGCTTGTTGAACTTCTCGGCAAGTTTCATCAAGCGAAGTGCCTTACGATAGCCTTCTGGGTTCGGCATACCGAAGTTCCGGTATTGCCGCATCTTGGTGTTCACTCCTTTCTGTTGACCGATGAACATGACGGTCCGGTTTCCGAGCTTACCAAAACCGCCCACCATGGCCTTGTCGTCCTTAACAGTGCGGTCGCCGTGCAATTCCACAAAGGTTCCCTCGGAAAGTTCGTTGATGTACTTCAACGTGTAGGGCCGATCTGGATGTCTACTCACTTGCACCCTTTCCCATGGCGATAGACCCGCATAAACGTTCTTGCGTGTTTCCGCCAATTTCTTCGTGAGGTCCTTCAGAGTTGCCTTTACGTCCACCTCTCCTTCCGTGGCGACCTCCTTCAACTTCTCGATCTGTTCGACCAAGTGCTGTATCGGCTTTTCGAATTCCAGGAACGTCTGCATGCTGTCCAATTAGGAAGGGCGAAGGTAGAAGGATGAGTGAATGATGAGCGGTCAAATTTCTTTGATCGGTGAGAACACGGAACCCCAATACCTTCGCACCATGGTCGTTTTCCCCCATGCGAAGATCAATCTGGGACTGAACGTGCTGCGCAAACGGCCGGACGGATACCACGATATTGAAAGCGTGATGGTCCCGATCCCTTTGTGCGATGTACTCGAAGCAGTAGTGGATCCGGACCAGAGTGAAGTGGTGTACACACGTTCGGGCTTGGCGATCCCCGGGGACCCGCGCAATGACCTGTGTTCGCGAGCTGTGGAAATGATCCGCTTAACTCGGGAGTTGCCAGGCCTTCGGCTGCACTTACACAAAGTGATCCCCATGGGAGCCGGGCTGGGAGGTGGCTCCAGCGATGGAACTAATACTCTCCTCCTGCTCAACAAATTGTTGGACTTGCGTTTCACAAAAGGCGAATTGCATGGAATGGCGACCGGGTTGGGCAGTGATTGTCCTTTCTTCCTGAACGAAGAAACACAGCTTGCCACAGGCCGGGGCGAAGAATTGCGGCCCTTGCCGTTGGACCTTAGCGGGTTGCACATGATCTTGATAAATCCGGCCATCCATGTGGGCACCCCGGAAGTATTCGCGAATACAGCACCAACAGGCAGTTCAGTGAATTTGGAGCACTTGGTGGACCGTGACCGGATCACCGAATGGCAAGGAACATTGCTAAACACAATGGAGCCGTACATATTCGGGAAGCACCCTGAAATAGCGGTGATCAAGACGGCACTTCTAGAACACGGGGCGTTCTATGCGGCCATGAGCGGGTCTGGAAGTACGGTCTTCGGTTTGTTCAATTCCCTTCCGCAGAAATTGGACTTACCTACCGGACAGATGCAGTGGATCTTTTCGCTTTGATCCGTTCGGAGCGCCGTTCTATGCTCACTGATTGAAATACTTCACCACAAAAGAGCGCAACTCCTCGTGGTCCATGGGCTTCGCCACGATCCTGCCGGCACGGTCGATCACGAACAAGGAAGGGGTCGCTTTCACATTGAAGGCTTTTGCTGCGGGATCACCCCAGCCCTTTACCATGGTGTAGCACGGCCAATTCACCCCGAATTCTAAGAGGGTCTTGGGAAATTCAATGGTGTCATGGTCCAAGGCGATCCCAACCACATGCAATTTGGCGGGGTAGTCCAAGACCAATTGGCGCAGACCGGGCATTTGGTGATGGCAATGATCGCACGTGCTGGAGTAGAAGAACAAGGTGGTCAGGTCGTACTTCGGCCAAACATCGGCAAGATGCAGGGTATCGGGATCTCCGGGGGTTGCCAGTTCAACATCTGGTGCAGGTGCACCTTTAACCAGGCGAAGTTGAGCTGCAGCCATTTGCATCAATGCTTCATCCGGTGGGTTCATGGCACCAGAACCTACGACGTACTCGTCCACCAGATATTGCGCCAGATCATCCGGCCCATAGGTAGCGAACAACTCGATCAAATACGCGCGAGTATAATTCCAACAGGCGGTATCCCGATCGGCCGCCAACAACAATGAATCGCACGCATGTTGAAGGGAATACTCGTCTACCACTGTTGTTCGTTGCAGTACGAGCATGATCGCCTTCGAATAGGAAGAGCTGCGCAAAAGCCGGGGACTAGAAAAATTGAAGGCCCGTTTGATCTCGTCAGGACCTAGGCTTTGAGCGGCATCGAGCGCGCGGTCGTTGTTCACGGCGAACGCGAATTGGCCACCCGGCACCAAACCGATCAAACTATCCAATGCTTGGTTAAGTCCAGATTGGACCTTGACCTCGCGTCGGTCCAAGGAGTTCAGTAGGGCCGTATCGATCGGGGAAGCATTTTGCCGTTCCTCCAGGATCGCGTTCAACTCTGCGTAGCCTGTCCTGCTGATCCCTTTGTAGGCCCACATCCGTTTGTTCTCCGCAGAAGCGGACACCTTCACATTGCTTTGCAAAGGGGACCCGGAAAAGTTCAACTCTACTTCGGGTTCATTCGGATCGAGTATGATATCTACTCGGTCCGTATCATTTACACCGAGTTGGTAGAAACCAGCAGGGTACTTACGTAATGGGAATGTGAAGCGACCCTTGTTGGCTATTGCAACGGAATCCACCGGAAAATGGGAAGCACCTCGTGTTCCGTACAAAACAACGGTACGCGCTGGAACTGAACGATCGATCGTCCCAAAGATCTGTTGAGCATCGCACAATTGGGCCAGGCCGAGAGCCGTAAAGAGCAAGAGGAAAGGAAGAGTCTTCATCCGATTCATCGCGAGGTCGAACTAGCGGGTCCAAAGATCTTGCCAAAGATCACATGGAAGTTGGCCTTCTTCAAAAAGAGTTGGTCGTTGCCTGCGGTTACGGCACGGGTGGGTGTAAAAAAGAGAACCCCGCCTTTTGAGGGGCGGGGTTCAGATCGGCGACGACATACTCTCCCAGGATTTTGTCCCAGTACCATCTGCGCTGGTGAGCTTAACTTCTCTGT
>Ga0209063_1001323_pt1 | contig 12926 bp, 10 predicted proteins | sample KloWWTmeKNB19Kit_FD_187177 | JGI IMG/M metagenome (GOLD analysis project Ga0209063, IMG submission 187177) | Active sludge microbial communities from Klosterneuburg, Austria, studying microevolution and ecology of nitrifiers - Klosterneuburg... | ecosystem: Engineered > WWTP > Aerobic digester >...
GGTGGTGAAAAACAACGGTTGTCCATTGCAAGGGCATTATTACGCATGCCCAAATTATTATTATTTGATGAAGCCACTTCTGCACTCGATTCGTTAACAGAAGAAGAGATCACTGATACCATCCGTGATATTTCTAAAGAAGGCAAACAGATCACCATCCTGATTGCCCACCGGCTTTCTACCATTATGCATGCCGACAGGATCTATGTGCTGGAGAAAGGCGATGTAGTTGAAACGGGTAATCATGAAAAACTGCTGGAAGAAAAGGGATTATATTTTGCGATGTGGCGGCAGCAGATCGGTGAACGGAAAAACAGGATTGCACTTGCTAAATAAAAAACTATGGGATTTTTATCGCTATTCGGATCGGGCGGTGGTATTAAAAAAGCACTTCAACAGGGTGGCGTAGTCATTGATGTAAGAACTGCCAATGAATATGACAGGGGCAGGATCCCCGGCTCTCTTAATATACCGGTTGACAGAATTTCCGTAAGCATAGGAAGAATCAAACAGCTGAATAAGCCGGTAGTAGTATGTTGCTCTACCGGTGACAGAAGTAAAAAAGCATACACGTTGCTAAAACAAAATGGCATCAAAGATGTGTATGATGGAGGAAACTGGCAACGGGTGCTGAAAGTTTATGAAAGTCTGTAATTATTTATTCTCGTCCTTTTTCTTTTCTTTTCCAGCCCACAGATCAGTAAGAAACTTAAACTTTTCAGGCTCTTCTATATCACTGAGTTCCAGTTCCAGGGCCTTGGTGCTCTGCGTAATCTCCACCAATGAGATGATGAGTGATACCAGCAAACTCAATAATCCTATTGCAAAGATATACCTTGACACTTCCATCCACTGGCTGTAAATGCTGTACATAGTGATAACAGCACAAACAAAACTAAACACTCCTAAAGTTTGCATATAACGTACCAGCCGCAACCGGTAGCGCAAGCTGTGAATCTGCTGTATCACAATATGATTCTCTTTTCCTTTTCCATATTCATCATGTAGTTTTCTCACCAGGCTTGCCAGTGCAAGAAAGCGGTTCGTATATGCCAGCAATAACAAAGAGATTGCCGGAAATAATAATGCGGGGGTGGTAAACGTAATTTCCATACAACAAATGTCTGCATAAAAAAGAAAAGGCTGTCTCAAAAGCAAACAAATTTGTCACATTGTCCCGATAGCTATCGGGATATCGAAATGCGTACAAATTTGTTTGCCAATCATTGTTATAGTTCGACAATGCTCAATATGACAATGATTAGGGCTTTGGAGACAGCTTCTGAATTAATATAATACCAGCACCATCACTTTTTACTAAACTCCAGAGGTACATTTAGTTTGACAGAAAAATTACGACCGGTATTGAAGACACCGGTTCTTCCTGTCAACATATTGGTTGCAGCGTATTTTAAGCGGCTCAGGTGATTTTGCCAGGCCACATCACCTAAATTCATTACTCCTAAATGCAAACTGAACAGTGCTTTATTTTTATTGTTGACAATATCAGCCCCGATTCCTGCATTGATCAATAGATAGCCATTAGTTCCTGTTTCTGTATCATAACCGGTAAAAAACTTATCCTGCTCAAAAGTCTTATCGGCTTCCACTCTTATATACAGGTTCCTGAAACCATTACCCGCCTTTTTAAAATCTGCCCTTAACTCCCCATTCCATCTTGGTGCCGGCATAAGCGGGATATTGTCGCTGCCAATGCGATCCCCGTCCAACCGGTTATCAAAACGACCTCTTACAAAAGAAAAACTGTTTTTAAAATGCAACCAGTGCAATGGATGCGGATGGATATCAATGAATAATTCAAGCCCGGAGAGTTTAGCATTATGCTGATTAAATACAAATGCCATAATATCCTCTCCATCCACATTTACCAATGAATCTCCCCCAAAAACAGATTCCAGTTTCTGATAGAAAATAAAATCATTGATCCGGTTATAGAAAGCAGCCAGGCCGAAACTGAAATGTTCGTAATTAAGGTCTATACCACCATCTAATTGCAGACTGGTTTCCGATTTCAGATCCTGCACCCCATACTCATACCGGTTGGTTCCTTCATGGGTACCATTACTGGCTAACTCTGCCAGTGACGGGGCCCGGAACCCTCTTGCGATATTAGCTTTTACAGTTACTAACTCTGTTGGCTCATAACTGACTCCGATACTACCCGATACATTTGAAAAACTTCTTGTAAACGCAGTAAACTTTGGATCCGGCCCATCAAAAAATTCCTTCGAATCGACGGAACGGTTGTCAAACCTGATACCTCCGCTTACTGTCCCCATTTTGAAAAACCGTTGCATAAAAACAAATCCTCCGATATCAAACAAATTATATTCCGGTATCAGTACTTCTGCACCTTTATTCTGGTTTGATTGACGCATTCCATTTATACCAATGGTAGTGTGCCATTCATTCATTTCCTGAAATTGCCATTGTAAGCTGTAGCTGATCGTTTTCAGATCAAAGAATAATTCTTGTTCGGCAGGATCTTCCGGGTTGCCAAATTCCTTACGCTGGTTATTCTGAAAAGCAATATTGGCTTTTAAACGGCCATTTTTGATGGCGAAATTGTTATCACTTACAATTTTCGTATGCTGCACTCTTTGTTGCGGAACAAACAGATCCCGGGAATCAAGGTCCTGCTTTGCAGCAATTCGTTCAAAGGGAGTACCGGCATATAAAAGAAACTGACCGGTGGCATCATCCCTGTCCCCTTCCACTAATCCAACCCGCTGATCAAACCGGCTGAAAATAACATGACTATAGCCCCAGCTTTTATTTATTCCTGCATACCCTCCGAAGTTCCTTTCATTAAACCTTGAGTTGAGTACTTTGCCATCATATTTATTCCGGTAATCACCGGCTGATTTATAAGTCCCATACACATTCCAGTTAAATCCATTTGTATTCCCGGCTATATTACCATTGGCTCCAAATAAACCATTATTCGATTGATAATTGGTTAACAGGTTACCTTTTATAGTCCCTTCCGCAACAGGAACATTGGAAATAAAGTTCACAACACCGGCCAATGCATCACTGCCATACATTAATGATGCAGGACCTTTTAATATTTCAACCTTTGCCACACTCATCTCATCTATTTCAATTCCGTGTTCATCACCCCACTGCTGTCCTTCCTGTCTTACTCCATCATTGATAGTAACCACCCGGTTAGCCCCAAGGCCACGGATAATAGGCTTGGAAATGGCAGGTCCGGTTGACAATTGCGAAACTCCGGGTACATGGCTCAGTGCATCAATGATGTTGGAAGAAGGTGTTTGTAGTAAAGTTGATTTTCGGATCGAAGTAATGGGTACGGGTACATTTCTTATACTGGTAGCGCCGGAAATACCTGTAACTATCACCCCCTGGTTCTCTACGATTACAGGAGATAAAGCAAAATCCCTCTCCATATTGGCATTTATCTCAATATGCTCAACTAAACTACTGTAACCGGTATGGGAAATTTCTATTACATGGTGACCAAGCGGAATGTTAGTCAGTATATACTTTCCCTGTGCATCAGCTACCGTTCCAATCTTATCATCTATAAAATATACATAAGCCCCTGGTAATGCTTCGCCTGTTTTTACATCTACTACTTTTCCGCTTATAGTGGCTTTTATATTTGTACTACGTATACGATTACTTTGATTGATTGAAAAGTAATCACCGGCATTTACCTGTACCTGTACCCACAGGAATGCCAACAAGAGGATTGCTGATTTTTGCATACTATTTTATTGTAACAATGTTGCAAATATAAAATGCAACATCGTTTCATACAAATTTAATTTTATAAGCCCGGGCCCACTAATCTTTAAAACGAACTTAAAGTCCTATAAACCCGGTTCATGGCCTAAAATTCTTCTTTATGCCGGATAAAATTTTTACATTTAATGACTATCAACACCCGATCCATGCGTTCATCCTCCAATGCACTCTTTGCAATAGTATTGATCTCAACCGCAATGCTGGGCTGCAGCAAAAAAGACACTCCCATTCCCGATCCCTGCCTGGGTGTTAGTTATGATGTACAATATTTTAAAACAGAGGCAATCGGTAGTTCCAATAACGGCACAATCGCTATAACTTTTCCCATAGGCGATACCATCAGTTACCAGCTAAACAGCGGTGCCTACCAGGCTTCACCCGGTTTTACCAACCTGGCGCCCGGCAATTATGTTATCACCGTTAAGAATCAGAACGGATGTACAGATACCGCACAAATTACCATACTGAATTATGGACCTAAGTATGCATTGGTAAAACAAATCATCAATGGGTATTGTGGCCCCTGTCATTTGAATGGAGCTGTGAATGGCAGTAAGAATTTTGATACAGATGCAAGTATAGTAAGCAGTTGGGACAGAATTAAAGCAAGGGCTGTTGATGGCAATCCATCCTTTATGCCTGCTGCGCCCAATAGTCCGTTGACGAATGTTGATAAGCAGAAAATTACTGATTGGGTGAATGCAGGGCACCGGCAGAGTGATTAACAATATCCACAAAAAAGCCCGGTTAAATAAATTACCGGGCATTGCTTTTTCAGTTTACTTCTTATCTCACTTTCATCATTGCTCTTACCTGCTGGTTCATCCCATTCTGAAAACGGGCATAATAGATACCTGTTGGTAATCCTTCACTATTGAATTCAGTTGTATAAGTACCCGCAGTATATTCCCTGTCCACTAAAACTTTCAGCACACGACCCAATGTATCGATGATCTGGATAAATGTATGACCACCCTCCGTGGTAAACTTAATAGTTGTACTGCTGGTAAAAGGATTCGGGTAGTTGATAATAGTAAGATCGGTTGGCTGTGGTGGTGGCGGAGTGATTCCGGAACAAGCACCGGCCTTTATCAATGGCAGACTTTGTAATTGATTATTGATATCCGGGGGGAACAATGAATCCACTACCGTTTTTTCCAGGCAAAACCATTTTTCCAATAAGGTGGCATATATACTTCTGAAATCATACTGCATTGGTATATTATCATTCACTGTTGCATTGGCAGGTATAGTGGGGTTTACACCCAACATACCGGCCTCTACCGGGCTGCCGAATAAAAACATAGGGGCTGCAGCACCATGATCAGTACCCGTACTTGAGTTGGATTTTATTCTTCTGCCAAATTCACTGAATGTCATACCTACCACCCTTTCCTCTACGCCTAAGAATTTCAAATCATCCTGGAATGCTTTGATAGCGGCAGATACCCGCCCTAACAAAGTAGCATGTGTACCTGTGGTGGTATCCGCTGCATTAACCTGTACAGAGTGTGTATCGAAGCCGCCAAAGCTGACCATATACACCCTTGTCTTTAAACCGCCTTTGACCAACCTGGCCACGATCTTTAGCTGGTCAGCCAGGGAATTGTTGGCTGGATAAGTACTTTGTTGCGGCACTGCATTAGCTGCAGCACGGATAACAGTTGAATACTTTTGTGTTTGCTGATTAACCTGGCGGATGAATTTAAGTTCTTTTCCCGCCGGTGTATCGGGTACGGGATCAGTTGTTCCGCTTATAAGATTATAAAAATTAGTAGGGTTTGTTATGCTCATTCCCATATTCACTGTAGGGCCTTGCAAAGTAAGTGATGTGGTGGAGCCGATCTGAATAGCCAGCGGATCCGGCATGTCTGTACTAGGATAGCCGGTTGGAAAATTAGGATACTCATTATTTAAATACCTCCCGGCCCATCCGCTGTATACTTCCTGGTTACTGTTAGACCCACTCATCCAGATATCAGTAGCCCTGAAGTGGGAAAAATTAGGTTGGGGATACCCTACTGCCTGTATCACTTTTGCTTTCCCCTCTGTAAATAATGTTTGCAACCCGGTCATGGCAGGATGAATACCTGTGCCCGTAACACCTGCTATTGGGAGCACACTATTTTCAGGAATGGCCACATTACTCCTGGCATTAAAATATTTTGAATAATCTGCAACGGGTATCACCATGTTCAATCCGTCATTACCCCCCGACAACTGCACAATCACCAACACATGATCCGTAAGTGTAGTGCCACGTAGTAAAGCCTGTACCAACGGCGAATTACTGTTAAATGCCTTTACAGAATACCCGTTTATCACTTCGGGCAGTATTGCTGCGGCAGGTAATGTGCTGAGTAAAAAATCTCTTCTTTTCATTTACTATAATTAAGGATGAAAATGATTGTTCAGGCTAACTGGAATTCAGATAAATTAAAAAAGTACTGGAACAATGCTTTCAGTCTTGTATTAACTGTATTAAAATTGGCAGTTGTCGGATTTGCTTCATAAGCCGCCCAGGCATTGGTCCAATAATAATCCCATTGCTGACCTGTCAAAAGAATCTGCGTTTTTATCTGACCCTTTGACTGGGCCGATAAATCGTTTCGGAAAAATATAGCCAGCGATTCGTCAATCAGGTCATTGGGGTTACCGGGATTAGAAAGTGTTTGTGCAAAAGCAACACAATTGAACTGTACCCGGAATCCATTTCGGGCATAGCCTGTATTGATCATAATATCTGTAAACTGGTTCCTTTTGGGCAATGAATCAGAATTGATCCATATTTCATGAAAGAGTGGTTCCTGGTAATAAGCTGGCATACCTGATACATTGGGCGGATCATGCGGGTTTTGTCCCATATTTACCATCCAGGAGTAGAACGTATTCCACAAGCCATAATTTGTATCCCACTCAGTCTCCGGTCTGAACTGTACATTCATTTCCCGTAAAGAACCTATTACCTGGTCAGCAGGAGTTTTAATCAGGCAACCCCTGTTGAGCATATCATAAAAATGTTCACTTTTGAATAATGCGGAAAGCACCGGTTTTATCTCATAATTATTAGCCCTGAAAATATCCGCCAGCGGTATGATCACATTTGTTTCTGTAGCACTGTCGATAGAATAATAAACAAACCAGCGATATATTTTTCTGACTAAGAATCTGGCAACTTCCTGCTGTGCAAAAGTCATGGTTAACAGATCATCCAGCTCAAGATCACCGGCAGTGGCATCGGTTCTTCCAGTAATAACGGTATTATTAAAAAAGGAAGAAAAGATTTTATTAGTAGTGGTATGACGGTTGATATTAAAAACAGAAGTATAGGTAGTGCCGTTGATCTGCCAGCCGGTCAGCACTTTTGCAGCTTCCTTTACATCATTTTCTGTGTATTGCGAGCCGGGGCCTTTACCTAAAGTAAAAAGTTCAAATAACTCCCTTGCATAGTTTTCATCCGGTGCATTCTTGTTATTAAGATAACCATTGAGGTAGCGGAGCATTGCCACATCTTTGGTAATATCCCGTACAAGATTTTTAAAGTTACCCAGTGCATATTGACGGATAAGATCATGTTGTTTGTATACCCAGTTAGCATTACCAACTTCGGTGGCTTCATTTCCAAAATGGTCAACCCAGAACATGATCAGTTTTTCCCTGATGCTTCTATCCTGGTTAATCATAACACCAGTCCACCATTTTTTATAGGAACCCCTTCGCTGGCTTTGCACTGTACCATCACTGTTGATATCGTTTATCCATGTAGTTCCCTGGATAATATTTCCATCTGCATTTACGCCAGGTGTTGTTGAAGTGACATATTCCTTGACAGGTGGTGCAGGTTGCGGTGCTGTTGGAGTCAATAATTCATCCACCGCCTGGCTCATGCTACGGGTCTTAAAATAATTTACATCGGATTTTTTGGCACCGAACATTGTTCGTTTAAGCAGGTGTACGATTTCCTGTTCCGTCCATTGCCCGGTGTAAGTAGTAATACCGGAATTGGTACGAAAAAGCTGAACCGGTTCGGGTTGCTTTTGTTGTCTGCGGGCCGTTAAGAAATCTCTTCTATCCATAGCAATAATTTTGGTTCAGGAATGAACTACGACTTTAAAGATACAAATTGGTTTAAGGAGCAGGTAACAAAAATTGCATCCAAACTATTCATTTGCAATAGTAAAACAACCATACATAGCGTAGTATGAAAAAAGAGCCGACTGGAAAATCCGGACGGCTCTATTGTTTTAAGAAAGAAGGCTTTATAAGTTTTCAATGATACCGGCAATACCCTGTCCACCACCCACACAGGCTGTGATCATTCCGTATTTCTTATTCAGCCGCTTCATATCATGCAGGTTTTGAACAGTGAGCTTACAACCGGTGCAACCTAACGGATGACCCAATGCAATAGCACCACCATTGATATTTACTTTAGAAGGATCAAGCCCGGCTTCCCTGATCACAGCCAGTGATTGAGAAGCAAATGCTTCATTCAATTCTATAAGATCAATCTGGGACAGGTTCATACCTGCCTGTTTTAATGCTTTTGGTATAGCAGCAACAGGGCCAATGCCCATTATGCGGGGATGTACTCCGGCCACAGCTGAAGTCACCAACCTTCCAATAGGTTTCAATCCCAGTTCATTCATCATCTTCTCTCCCATAACAATGACGAATGCAGCACCATCAGATGTTTGGGATGAATTGCCCGCTGTCACTACTCCTCCCGCAGCAAAAGCTGGTTTTAATTTGGCCAGAGCTTCCACAGATGTGTCAGCCCTTGGTCCTTCATCCGTATCTACCACATAATTCCTCTTTTGCTTTTTGCCTTTGCTATCAAGATAAATTTCTTCCACTGTCACGGGCAGAATGCCTGGTTTGAAATGACCAGCCTTAATTGCAGCAATTGCTTTCTGGTGTGACTGGTATGAAAATTCATCCTGTGCTTCCCTGCTGATATTATAATCCTTTGCCACTGCTTCAGCAGTAAGGCCCATGCTTAAATAATAATCCGGTTCCTCTTTGGCAATGGAATAAGCCGGCACCGTTTTCCAACCTGCTGTGGGAACCATGCTCATACTTTCAGTTCCACCGGCAACAATGCAGTCGGCCATTCCCATCCGGATTTTGGCAGTGGCAATCGCAATGGTTTCAAGACCCGATGCACAATAACGGTTTACCGTAACACCCGGCACATCAATACCCAGGGCCCTTGCTGATATAATACGTCCAAACTGAAGCCCTTGCTCAGCTTCCGGTACGGCATTACCCACAATCACATCGTCCACTCTTTTCGCATCTAATTGTGGCACGGATGCCATTAGCCCTTTGATGACTGTTACAGCCAGGTCATCCGGTCGGGTAAAACGGAAACCACCACGTTTGGCTTTTCCAACAGCAGAACGATAACCGGCAATAATGTAAGCTTCCTGCATCATAAAATTTTTTAGTTTATAGTTTGTGGTCTGTAGTTCTTTATAATTTGAAAAGTCTGCCTCTACTTTAAAAAGGTCAACTACAAACTATAAATCACAAACTACAAACCCTATTTGGTTGTTTATGCAACTTTCTGTATCAAAAATAAAGAGACTTGTTGTACCCACCAAAACTGCCCCAAAACTTCAATTATCTTCGCAACCACAATGTATAAGCTTCTACGCAATATTCTTTTTTGTTTTTCGCCGGAAGGAGTGCATCACTTTTCAATGAATGCCCTCCGGCTTTTGTGCAGTGTTGGCTTTAGCAGGAAAATACTGGCTAAGATCTTTTCACCCGCCAATCCTGCATTAACCACTGAATTCTTTCATCTCAGATTCAGGAACGCAGTTGGACTCGCCGCCGGTTTTGATAAAAATGCCAAATACCTGAGAGAACTCGAATGCCTCGGTTTTGGTTTTGTGGAGATCGGAACGGTTACACCTTTACCACAGGCTGGTAATGACAAACCAAGGGTATTTCGTTTACCGAAAGACAAAGCGCTTATCAACAGGATGGGATTTAATAATGATGGAGTGAAAGTAGTTGCAGAACGGTTAAAAACCTGGAAAGAAAAACAGTCCCGGCTCACCACTAAAGACTACCGGTTAATCATTGGAGGCAATATTGGCAAGAATAAAATCACTCCTAATGAAGAGGCCTGGAAGGATTATGAGATCTGCTTTAAAGAATTGCATCCATTCGTTGATTACTTTGTAGTAAATGTAAGTTCACCCAATACACCAGGGTTGCGGGAGCTACAGGAAAAAGAATCATTGCGTAAAATTTTAATGCACCTGCAGATGATCAATAACGGGAAGGCAAAAGCCAAACCACTCTTCCTGAAGATTGCACCAGATCTTACACAAGAACAAATTGATGATGTGATTGACCTGGCCCTGGAAATAAAATTAGATGGACTGGTAGCAACCAATACAACTATCAGCCGCGCAGGTCTCCTTACACCTGAGTTACGAATAAATGAAATTGGAGCAGGAGGATTAAGTGGCTTACCTGTAAAGCAAAGAAGTACAGACATTATAAAGTATATCACCGATAAAACAAATGGAGCCATTCCGATTATTGCATCCGGTGGCGTTTTTACCGGGATTGATGCAAAAGAAAAATTAGATGCAGGTGCATCGCTGGTGCAGGTATGGACGGGATTCATTTACGAAGGACCGGCCATTGTAAAACAAATTTGTAAATCATTATAAACAATAAGGAATGGAATATTTGTTTACTTCAGAAAGTATTATCAGCTTTTTTATTCTTGTTGTGCTGGAAGTGGTATTGGGTATTGATAATGTAATTTTTGTCAGCATTATTCTTAACCGGTTGAAAGGTGATAAAGAACAAAAAAAGGCCCGCCGGTTCTGGATGGTAACCGGTATTCTTTCCCGCAGCCTGTTACTAATGGGGCTGGGCTGGTTACTGTCGCAAAAAGGAAAGGCTGTTTTCAGTATTGCCGGCAAAGGATTTGACCTGGCCAGTATAGTGATGCTGGCAGGTGGTTTATTCCTGATCTATAAATCAGTGATGGAAATTCATCATAAACTGGAAGGCGAAGACCCGAATGAACTATTAAAAAATAAAAAACCGCTTTCTTTCGGACAGGCAATCGGGCAGATCCTGCTTATTGATGCAGTGTTCTCTTTCGACAGTATCATTACCGCAGGTGGCACGGCCAAGCATGTGGAGATCATGATCGCTGCGGTGGTGATCGCTATGATCGTAATGTTCCTGTTTAGCCCTTCTATATCCGGGTTTATCCATAAACATCCTACACTGAAAATGCTGGCCCTCTCCTTCCTTGTTATGATCGGATTGAGTTTGATCATTGAAGGCTGGGATAGCGAAGCAGCACATCAGTTGCACCTGAAAAATTATATTTATTTCGGTATGGCTTTCTCCTTTACGGTAGAAATGCTGAATATGACCATGCGCAGCCGAGCAGCCAGAAAAAGAGCCCATCTAGTTAAACTGAATGAGCCGGTGCTTGAAAATACCGAAACCAATAACCAAGGGGAAAAGCTATAACAATAGCTTGATAAGATGCTTTATTGTATTCGTTGAAATATTTTCTTCTCACTACCTCCGTTATGCAGCATCATCCTGTTTTGCTCAGCATAAAAAAGAGTAGACACCTTCTGGTTTGTAACAGGATCAGCTAAATACAATGTTTTTCCCTCCGTATACCATTCGCCCTTTTCAACTTTTGCTGATCCATTCCCGTCAATAGAAACAGTTCCGCTACCCCCTGCACTTTTCCCGGTCCATGATAACACTGTACCATCGGCTTTGAATTCCATAAAATAATCAGTAGAAAAAGAAGCATAATTATCACCGCTGCCGCTGCTCAGTACTTCTGTATATCTCCATACCCCTACTAACCTTGCATCTTTGTTCCCAACTGACTTTGTTGCCCTGGTTGTGGCAGGCTTTGTTGCCGGGTTCTTATTCTCCCGCTGCATCACCAATTCCAGTTCCTGGTAATTTAACTCGGGAAAAGTGATAAAGAAATGTAATTCATTTACCCGCAATACACTCCGGTAGCTGTATGTCTTACTCACCTCCACATCAAAGATGGTTCCGGCGCTGGCTGAGTCTGTTATCGTGCCGCTGACATTGGCTAACTTTCCATTCATATAAACCTTTCCTTTGAGCTGCCTGTTCTGGACCGTCAATTCCGCAGAAGAGGTTAGCCCGGGCTGATCGCCTGAAAAACGACCATTGTATTTTTGAGCTAACACATCAAATCCCAAAAACATATAAATGGTTATTAGTATAGCAAATAATTTCATTTGTTTCCTTTTTATTGTAACCTTTTACCTGGTTTAATTATTTCAAATTGCAAATATTCCGGCACGACTATAGAATGAATAACATTTCCAGAAATGACCAATAACTATTATTCCTGAACTGAATTCTATTGTAAATCAATCCCAGGCCTGAAAGCCTATTTATTTCCCGGCACAGCAGGATAAACATATGGATAAGTATCCTGGAATCCCGGCAACAATCCCTTTTGCTCTGTTGTCATATTCTCAAATGCTTTCTTCACATAGTATTGTGGATTGTGCTGACCAAAATCAAACAAAGGATAACTGTGTGACTCTTTCGGATACTTGGGGCTTTGACCTTTAATACTTGTTTTAAACAATGCTGCCCATCCAAAAGGATCAAAAGCACCTACATCGCCATTCAACTTGTCAATCTTCGCCCGGGAATAATCATTGTACTCAAATGGATTGGCTGTCATGGGGAAATATCTCTCCCCGCAATTATAATCATCATCAGCACCCTGTGCATTCAGCCAATGCCGATGCCCGGGTATTTTATAAGTGGAGAAGTAAATAGCCGGTGACCATAATTTGGTAACAAAATCTACCCCATATTCAAAACGCTGTATCTTATCACTGCCTAAAAGGGTATTACATCTGTTCACAAAAGCCTGGTCACCGATAACACGGGGGGCAGCGTAGGTATAAACTTCTGCCACCTTGTATCCTGTTCCCGCAAGATAGGGCGCACTAATCATTGCCATACCACCACCGAGGCTATGTCCGGTTATAAATATTTTCTTATTCTTTGATTTCGCCTCAAATGCATCCAGTGTGGCCATTAATTTGTTTCGGATCACTTTGAAACTATGC
>Ga0209063_1001326_pt1 | contig 12917 bp, 10 predicted proteins | sample KloWWTmeKNB19Kit_FD_187177 | JGI IMG/M metagenome (GOLD analysis project Ga0209063, IMG submission 187177) | Active sludge microbial communities from Klosterneuburg, Austria, studying microevolution and ecology of nitrifiers - Klosterneuburg... | ecosystem: Engineered > WWTP > Aerobic digester >...
TCTTTAAAAGAGAAGCAAGGCTGAACGATTATGAAATATTGACCAGCCGATTGATCGACAGGGCACTTCGTCCTTTATTTCCTGAAGATTATCTCTGCGAAGTGCAGGTGCTTTTGTCACTTATCTCCAGTGATCCGGAAATTATGCCCGACGCCATGGCTTGCCTTGCAGCTTCTGCCGCATTAGCTGTTTCTGATATTCCTATTAAAGAAATTATATCGGAAGTAAGGGTTTCCAGGATAAATGGCGAATTCGTTGTAAATCCTACCCGCAGCCAGATGGAGAAATCTGATATGGACTTCATCATTGCCGCAACCGAAAAGAACCTGATGATGGTTGAAGGTGAGGCACAGGAATGCAGTGAAGCTGACCTTTGTAAAGCATTGGAAATTGCACATGATGCAATCCGCATACAAGTGAAGGCACAGGAGGAATTAAGAGATTTGGTTGGTGTGAAAGGGAAAAGAGAATATTCAAAACCTGCTACTGATGAGTCACTGAAAGAAAAAGTGTACGCTTTTGCCAAACAGAAAGTTTATGAAGTGGCAAAAGGTAAATTCAGTAAGCATGAACGCAGTGATAAATTTGACGCTATTAAGGTTGAACTGGTTGATTTTTTGAAAAAAGATCTGAACCTGGGTGAAGGTGAAAGTTTGCCTGATCTGACGAAGAAACTGACCTCTACTTACTATAGCGATCTGCAGTATGATGTGATCAGGGATATGATTTTGAATGAGAAAGTACGACTGGATGGAAGAGACCTTGAAACAGTTCGTCCTCTTGATATGGAGATAGATGTATTGCCTTCTCCGCACGGAGCTGCATTGTTTACCAGGGGTGAAACACAATCACTTACAACTGTTACCTTAGGTACTCCGTTAGATGAACTTTTGGTGGAAAGTGCTGCTAAATCTGTGGATTCGAAATTCTTTTTACATTATAATTTCCCGCCATTCTCTACCGGTGAAGTAAAAATGATGAGAGGACAAAGCCGCCGGGAAGTTGGACATGGTAACCTGGCACAGCGTTCGTTAAAGCAAATGATGCCAACAGGTGACTTTCCATATACGGTTCGTGTCGTAAGTGATATCCTTGAGTCTAATGGTTCCTCTTCAATGGCCACCGTTTGTGCTGGTTCATTGGCGCTGATGGATGCTGGTATTCCTGTACCTAAACATGTAAGCGGCGTGGCAATGGGATTGATTACCAAAGACGACAAATATGCTATCCTGACAGATATACTGGGTGATGAAGACCATCTCGGTGATATGGACTTTAAGGTGACCGGTACTAAAGACGGTATTTGTGGAGTACAAATGGACATCAAAGTGGACGGATTGAAGATGGAAGTGATGCAGCAGGCACTGGACCAGGCTAAGCGTGGCCGTATGCATATCCTTGATGCCATGTATAAATGCATTCCGGAGGCCAGATCCGATGTGAAACCACACTCTCCTAGAATGGTGAAACTGTTTATTGATAAAGAATTTATCGGTGCTGTTATCGGGCCAGGTGGTAAAGTCATTCAGGAAATTCAACGTGAAACAGGCACTACGGTAAACCTGGAAGAAGTAAATAACAGGGGAGAAGTGAGTATTTTCAGTACGAATAAAGAAGCCGTTGATAAAGCTGTTTCCTGGATCAAAGGGATTGTAGCGGTACCACAGGTCGGCGATGTATATGAGGCAACTGTAAAATCAATCATGCCTTTTGGTGCATTTGTTGAGTTCCTTCCTGGTAAGCAGGGATTGGTACATATCAGCGAAGTGAGCTGGAAACGTTTGGAAACACTGGAAGGATTAGTTCATGAGGGAGATGTGATGAAAGTAAAGTTGATTGGTACAGATCCTAAATCCGGTAAATTCAAATTGTCGAGAAAGATTTTGATGCCGAAACCTGAAGGCCAGGGGCAACCCAGACAAGAACAAACGCCACCACAAGAAGGCGCTAATTAATAATAAAACCCTGAGAAATCAGGGTTTTTTAATAGTGGCTATGGAATACATACAAATTGACTTTCAAAATATCACATCCGAACAAACGGATTTGTTGATTGCAGAATTGACAATGATCGGTTTTGAAGGTTTTGAAGAAGGAGAAAATAGCCTAAAGGCCTTTATACCGCTTAGTGATTTTATTGAAGCTCATTTAAAGGAAGTAACCGACAAAAATAAATGTTCATTTACTCTATCGGTAATTAAAGAAACTAATTGGAATGCTGTATGGGAATCAAATTTTCAGCCAGTGATTGTTGATGATTTTGCGGGTATCAGGGCAGATTTTCATGAACCAATGAAAGAGGTTGAACATGAGATTATCATTACTCCCAAAATGAGTTTTGGAACTGGTCATCATGCAACTACCTTTTTGATGTTGCAACAGATGAGAAAAATTGATTTTAAGGATAAAACGGTTTTTGATTTTGGGACCGGCACAGGAGTACTGGCTATTATGGCAGAAAAACTGGGTGCAGCTGGAATTACTGCTGTTGATAACGACAAATGGAGTATTGAAAATGCAACTGAAAACATAGAAAGAAATAAGTGTAATTCTATCAGGGTGATTAAAGCTGATACCGCCTTATTAAATGAGCAATTTGATATAATACTGGCCAATATCAATAAGAATGTAATTCTGGATAATCTTTCAATACTTAAGGAACAATTAAAGCCAAACGGAGTATTATTACTTAGTGGTTTACTGAGTAATGATCAAAATGATATTATTGAGTCGGCTACTAACCTGTCCTTGCAACTTATTGATAAACAAGAAAAAAATAACTGGATCAGTTTACGATTGCTCCATTAATTCATCTTTATCTGTGGGTTAATTTAATATTACCACTTCCTTTTTTTGCTTATTTTTGTATCTCGGTTTGGTGAAAAGCAAATCGTGTAACTACAACGTTCTATGAACGAACTTCTTCTGATCATCCTTGCATATCTGATTGGTAGTGTGCCCACTTCTGTATGGGTGAGCAAGTCTTTTTTCAAAATTGACATTCGTGACTATGGTAGTGGGAATGCTGGCGCCACTAATACGTATCGTGTCCTGGGACCCAAATGGGGTACTTTTGTCATGATTATTGACATGTTAAAGGGGGTTTTAGCAGTTAAACTGGCACTTTTATTACCTGAATATGCTGATAGTGAAGTGAACCTTCAAAACCTGCAAACTGGTTTGGGGTTAGCAGCCGTTATTGGACACATCTTTCCAATCTGGGCTGATTTTCGGGGTGGCAAGGGAGTAGCAACCTTGTTTGGCCTGGTCCTGGGGATTTCTCCCTGGACAGCTTTAAGTTGTGTTGGCATTTTTTCTTTAGTGCTTTATCTTACACGATTTGTTTCCCTGAGTTCAATTTTAGCCAGCATTGCATTCCCTATTTTCATATTGGTTATTTTCAATGTTGAAAATCCGGCTTATCGTGTGTTTGCCATTGCGGTAGCTCTGATGGTCTTGTTAACCCACCAGAAGAATATCGGCCGTCTGCTAAGAGGAAGCGAAAGCAAAGTACCAATTTTAAAAAACCGGGATCGTAAGCGGCAACGCCGTAATGAAGCTTCACAGAACAACGACTAAGTCGGTAAAAAAATCTAAATTTAAAGTATCAAATATTTGTCATTGTGCCAACCGGGTATAATGTTTAATCGTCATTTCTAAAATTTACCAATATGATACGGAAAATAATCGCTTTTTTGGTTTTGACTGTACTGATTATCGCCTGTTCCAAAAACGCTTTGACAGGTAAAAAGCAACTGACCTTATTGCCTGAAACAGAACTGCAGTCTATGGCCTCAACGCAATACATGCAATTCCTATCTTCCAATAAAGTAGTTTCAACCAGTAATAATAGAGATGCGGAGATGGTAAAGAGAGTAGGAGATCGTATTGTTAAGTCAGTTGAAAACTTTTATGCAGATAAAGGGATGGCTGATAAATTAGCAGGCTTTAAATGGGAAACAAATCTTGTAGATGATAAAACGGTTAATGCCTGGTGTATGCCGGGAGGTAAAATTGTTGTTTATACAGGTATTCTGCCCATTACCCAAAATGAAGCTGCCTTAGCGGCAGTAATGGGCCATGAAGTATCTCATGCCTTACTGCAGCACGGTAATCAACGGATGAGCCAGGGGTTGTTGCAACAATTGGGTGGAGTTGCCTTATCTGTTGCAGTGGCCAATAAACCACAGGAAACTCAAAATCTTTTTTTAGGAGCCTACGGAGCTGGTTCGCAACTGGGAATATTACTACCTTTTTCCAGGAAACATGAACTGGAAGCAGACCGGTACGGTTTAATTTTTACAGCAATGGCTGGTTATAATCCACAGGAAGCAATTGGTTTATGGGAAAGAATGGAGAAAGCATCAAATGGACAGAAACCACCTGAATTTTTAAGTACGCACCCATCCGAAGGTCATCGAATAGAGCAATTAAAGAAATATATGCCCGAGGCTTTGCAATATTATAAGCCGCTTGGCAAATAATTTAATTGATTTTATACAAGAATCCCGTTCAAAACAGCTTTGAACGGGATTTTTCTTTGATCAGGGCTTAATAATACGCCGTATTATTAGTACCTTTGCACTCCCTGCTTTGAGAACTCGGTCGGCTATTTATCACGCTGGAAAGCTGACTGGAACCTTTAAAATAGCTTCTAAGTATGTCACAAACTGTTTTTGAAAAGTTACAACTGGCAGACGAAAAGAATCTTCTAATTCAGGGTTTGCCCTCTTCTATTGAGAAACAATTCAGCAAATTATCCTTCTGCAAAAACATGACCCCGTTATTAAAAACACGGAAAATTGATTTTGCTCTGGTATTCGCCGTAAGCGAAAATCAGCTGAATGGTATTCTTAAAGATGTTATGCCCTCATTAAAAGACGGTTCAAAATTCTGGGTCGCCTATCCTAAAACGACGTCAAAAATCGTTACGGATCTTAACCGTGAATGCAGCTGGAACCACCTGACTTGTGAAGGTTATGAAAGTATCGAAAGGGTGGAACTTGATCATGTATGGAGCGCTATGCGATTCACTAAAGGCGAAAATAACCGTGGTGAAGAGGTTATGTCAACCCGTAAGAGGCAAGCTGTTGCAGTTGCAGAATAATTTTCCGGATCTTAAAATGTATTTAGGTTTGTCGTAATTACGACAAACCTTTTTTAATTATGACTTTTCTTAATGTAGAAATAAAAGCAAAGTGCAGGAATAGTAACAGGGTTCGTGAATACCTGCACAACAATGGTGCTGAGTACAGGGGTACTGATGAGCAAACAGACACCTATTTTAATGTACCAAATGGAAGGCTGAAACTACGGGAAGGAAATATTGAGAATAACCTCATTTTTTATGACCGGGGCAACCAGGCCGGCCCTAAGGATTCTCATTTTCACCTGGTAAAAGTTGAAGATGCGAATGGCTTGAAAGAGGTATTGACTAAATCAAACAAAATAAAAATCATTGTTAGAAAAAGAAGGGAAATTTATTATCTCGCTAATGTAAAGTTCCACATTGATGAAGTTCCTGAATTAGGCTCATTTATAGAAATTGAAGCTGGTAACATACTGGCTGATCTGTCTGCGCTACAGTTAAGAGAGCAATGTAATTTTTACCTGCATGAATTAGGAATTGAAAATGAGGACCTTGTTGAAGTATCATACAGCGATATGTTACTATCATCAAATGGGTCTAACGGATAATTACAGTACCAATCTTCTTTGTTAATTCCATTTCCATTTGTTTGAGGTGTTCATGAGTCTGGTGAAGCATATGAAATTCTTCAGTGGTGTGTTCTTTTTCCAAGTCTTGCTGATTTTCCAGGAGCATTCTTTTTATTTTCCGGAGTTTGAGATAATTTATAGCTGAGTCAACCCCTTCATTGGTTTTATCTTCATCTATTTTTAAGAAGCTCATCAATTGCTCTTTATTTTCAGGTGCCACAGTTCTTATAAAGTCTTCATAGGATTGCTCAAAAAGGCTTTTCTGATAACCGCTTGCCTGGCTAAATTCACTCCGCCAATGCTCACTTTCTTCGTATGGAAAATTTAGTAAAGAAACAGCGAAAGCACTGAGTTTTGTGTCGGAATGATGAATAAAATAACTCCTGTTTGCTGCCTGGGGATTTTGCTGCAATAACTCTTTGAAAACAGCAATAAGCCTGATGACATCTGAATTGTCCAGCAAACTTTCGTCTACCATTTCTTCGATAATATGTTCTGCTATAAGCTTTTTATCATCCCATTTTTTAATACCATACTCCAGTAATATCCTGGCTACTTCCCGTTCCTGTAATTCATCTTTAAATAATAAATTGAATGTAGCTTCATCAAAACCTGTTTGTTCTGCCTGTTTTGCATTTTGCTCAAACTGTTTTGCTTCTTCAAAAGGTAATTTCCTCTCTAAGGTTGAGATACGGTCACGGATGAACTTATTAACGAGGGAGTGCAAACCACTTTCATCAATTTTCAGTATTTCAGAACATTGCTTGATATAATCCTGTTGCCTGGTAAAATCTTCAGCTTTATTAATACGGGAAATGGTTTCCGCCATACGGTTTACCACTTCTGATTTTTTTACTGAATCAGTACCTGCATCTTTTAAAGCGACTTCAAGCTGAAAAAGAATGAAGTCTTTTTTATTTTTCTGAACAAACTGGATAAATGCAGCCGCTCCAACTTTATTTACATAACTATCGGGATCTTCTTTATCAGGTATTAATACCAGTTTTACATTCAATCCTTCTTCCAATGCAAGGTCAAGTCCCCGAAGTGCAGCCTTCACACCGGCCGCATCACCGTCATATACAATGGTCAGGTTGTTAGTATATTTTTTTACAAGCCGTAATTGATCCGGAGTGAGTGAGGTTCCGCCGCTGGCTACCACATTTTCAATTCCTGCCTGGTGCAATGATATAACGTCTGTATACCCTTCTACCAGCAAACATTCATCAGCTTTGTCTATAGCCTGGCGGGCAAAATAGGAGCCATAAAGGATCTTACTTTTGATGTAAATCTCATTTTCTGGTGTATTGATATACTTGGGGGCCTTGTCATTACTTTTTAATATCCTGGCACCAAATCCCAATACTTTGCCACTGTGATTATGTATCGGAAAAATAACACGGCCCCTGTAATTATCAACCAGCTGCTCATTACGATTGGCAACAAGGCCGGATTTAATTAAAAGTTCAGTATTATACTGTTTTGCGATTGCTTCTTTTGTAAAAGCATCCCGCTGCTCCGGGGAATAACCTAGTTGGAATTTCTTTATAATATCTTCTCTGAAACCTCTTTCTTTAAAGTAAGCAAGGCCAATATCCTGACCTTCTTCTGTTTCAAAAAGCATCCGGGTGAAGAATTGTTGTGCAAAACCATTGATGATGTACAGGCTATCAGCAGCCAGCATTTGCTGCCGCTGTTCATCGTTAACAAAAGTTTCCTCAATTTCAATTCCATAACGGTTGGCCAGCCATTTTAAGGCATCCACATAACTGTACTTCTCATGCTCCATAATAAAACTCACCGTATTCCCGCTTTTCCCGCAACCAAAGCATTTATAGATCTCTTTACTCGGAGAAACAGTAAATGATGGAGTTTTTTCATTATGAAAAGGGCAGAGTCCCAGGTAATTGGTACCTCTTTTTTTCAGTTTCACAAAACTGCCGACGACATCGATAATATCGATTCGGCCAAGTATCTGTTGTATGGTATTAGGAGAGATCATGTGCACAATATCCGGACTGCGAATATAAGTTATCGGCTGTTTAAGAAGGAGAAAAATCACCCGTCCGGGTGAGCAATCTGCCGCCCAGATCATTGATTTTTATATAAATATTACAGCATGAACAAAATACTAACCTTGCCATTCATCCTGATCACACTTATTGCCAGTGCCAATAATGTGCAGCTTACGAACATAAGTGTAACCAATAATGGAACGAATACAGGTAAAATAATAGAATTTGATCTCACTTGGGAAAACAGCTGGCGCACCGCCAGTACCGGTAACTGGGATGGTGTTTGGGTATTCTTCAAGTTCAAAGACAATGACGGAACCTGGTATCCGTTGCATTTCACCGGTACTGATATCATAATGCCTGCTGGTGCTGCTTACGAAATGGGAAATAGTGGCGTTGTGACCGGAGTGGGAATGTTTATCTACAGGGCTGCCAATGGGTTTGGCACAGCTGTGGCAACTGGCATTAAAGCCGGTATAGAGAGTTTTCCGGGTACGTTTGAAATTAGAGGATTTGCACTGGAAATGGTCTTTGTACCGGGAGGTAGTTTTTGGCTGGGTGATGAAACATCAGTCAACAGTTATAAAGAAGGAAGTACGGCAAATTCACCTTTCCAGGTCACTGCAAATGGAGCGGGAACCAATATGGGTTCCAGTACAGGTTTGTTGTATGATCCTCAATCGGCCTACTCAGGAAATATACCCGGATTTCCAACAGGGTATTCCGGATTCTGGATGATGAAATATGAACTATCACAGGGCGGATATCGTGATTATTTCAATACACTTACTTATACACAGCAATTGAACAGGCTTCGTGATATATTTTCAAATCCAGCATCGCCAACAGGAACAAGTATCAATAATAGTGCTGCCTGTTGCAGGCAATATATGGAAATTGCAATCCCGGGCAACAGTACCACGAATACACCGGCAGTTATTGGGCTTGATGCAGACGGAGATAATATCTTTAATGAGGCTACGGATGGAGAATGGATTACTGCAACTTATTTCACCTGGCCGGATGTGGCATCCTACCTGGATTGGGCAGGATTGAGACCTATGACAGAGTTGGAATTTGAAAAAGCCTGCAGAGGTCCTTTAACACCGGTTGCTGGCGAATTTGCATGGGGAACCAATACAATTGCTTCTTATCCGTACACAATTGCAAATGCTGGTACTGCCACTGAAAATATTAGTAATATGAGTGCGATACTAGGCAACTGCAATTCAGGTACTTCTCTTGTATCCCTTTTAAGAGGAGGCATTTTTGCTACCGGTGTTTCTACCAGAGTAAGTGCTGGTGCAGGTTATTACGGAACGATGGAACTATCGGGAAACATAAGTGAAATTGCAATCACTACCGGCAATGAGGCGGGACGAAGTTTTAATGGCAAACTTGGTGATGGATTGCTTACCACCGCTGGTAATGCCAATGAAAATAACTGGCCCGGTGTTAATGGTAATACCGGCACTAATGTTGCCCCGGGTAACTATGACGGTGGCCTTGGTGTAAGGTCTGATGGTGGCATTCGCTGGCGGGGTGGTGGTTTTACGCAAATTAATAATGATAGTTATAAAGTTTCTGACCGTATTTTATTTTCCGGAAACGGTACAGATATTTTTACAAATCAAACCAACAAATCGTTTGTAGGAATTCGTGGAGTAAGAGATGCCAATTAACCAGCTATGCAGAAAATTCTTTTCAAAATATGGATAACTCTCATTACCACAATCCCTCTCAGTATGCATGCTCAATTTCCCTATTCGGGAGGCAATGGGAATGGGGCATCAGGAGTCAGTTCTGTAAATATCAGTTTGAGTATAACTGACAGCTTGTACAATGGGGGAAATGGCGATGGTGTTACTAAAAATGTGTTGCTTAATGCTGTGTTATCACAGGCTGATAGTATGTATAAAGGCGGGCAGGGAAATGGTTTTCATAGTATTGTATTGACCAATACCACTCTTAATTTATTGGATAGCATATATAATGGTGGAACTGGCAGAGGTGATAACCAAAAGGTTGCACCAGCGATCAACCTGAGTATCTGTACAGACGTACTAGTATGGAATGGCAACGCAAATATCAACTGGGACAACCCGGGCAACTGGGACTGTGGAACGGTTCCTGGTGTTAATAGTATTGTTATTATTCCCGGAGGCAGGCCCCGGTATCCTACAATTTTTACTAATACAGTAATAAAGAAGCTGGAGATGCAGCCCGGTGCATCTGTTACAGTATTCACCAACAGGCTATTGTTGATTAATGGCCAATAACTTTAAAGGTAAAGTCAGCATTCCCTCTTTTTAATTGGTATTTATGGGATTTCATTCAAACAAAATCACCCGGGTGGGTGACAGTTTGTATATCTTATTTTAACAGCTTTACAATAACCATTTACTATAAACTATTTTTTATGAAAAAGTTATTTCTCGCAGTATTATTTGCAAGTATTTTTGCCTGTAATTTCTTCAGCTCAGCCATCTTGTAAGAGTATTTTTTCAGGCGCAGAGCGGATTTTTAATAACCTGTCACAGGATTTTATAAAATTCCGGATGGATGCAGCAAAGGTTTTTGTGGATGTTATAATTCCCGGTAAACAAGGCTCAAATAAAGCTATGAATGACCTGATTGACGATGCTACCAACATGCAGATTGATCTGTATAAATCATACGGAGTGATTGCCGGTCAAAGCAACGCTACAATCGGCGCAGTAGACCTGATTGTACCTCTGAAGAAATGGACCGGTGAGCTGTATACAGAAAGGACATTCCAGATCATGCAATCGCCTTATGACAAAATCGTTATCACAATAAAAAAAACAGATGGGAAAAGGGGAGTGGAGTTTACGGCCTGTGCCAAATACAGTAACGGCTCGCCTTATGACACTAAATCAGGTAAAATTGAAAATGGAAATGAAACGGCAGGCCAGGTACGAACCATAACTTTCCCACGGAATATGCTGGATAAAAATATTTAATTACACCTGGTGGCTCATGGAGCTTTACCTACTGATAAATGTGAGTATACGCTGACAGTTGAGGGTTTTTTTGATGAGAACGAAATGAAAGAGATTGCTAAAACAAATCCTGCTGAAAAGGATAATAAAAAAAGCCAGTTAAAAGAAAGTAATACTTCACCGGCCAAAGTTTCAAGTGGTAATCAACCAGCAAAAATGAATAGCACAAAGCAGCCTGGGGTTACGAATGAAATTGTATCTCCAAGAGACCCTGCTTCCGGGCTCCCAGCCGGTAAAAAAGTACAGACGGCCCCTGATTCATTAAGTCAAAAGAAAAAGAAAAACAATTGATAGGTCATTGTAAATTGAAATTTACCGTCAAATGTGGATAAAGGTGAATTCGCCCTACTAATGTAATATCGCTTATTTAAATACAATTCTTTATTCGTAAATGTCCGTATGTGCTGAAGTCCGGAAAAAAAATTGATTACTGAGTAAACCAATTTAAAAACTAGCTGTCTGATACCAATTAAATTTATTTTATGAAAACATTTAAGTACGTCTACTCAGCCTTTTTCTTTACATGTATCATGTTTGTAAATGTTACAGCACAAAACCAGCCAGGTGTTGATTCTACCGGCCTTCCCGGTGATGACTTCAGCTTACAGGGAGCACTGCAGATGTTTCAGGATGCAACGACCATTGAAGATTTTGAAAAAGCAATCAATACAGAGGGGTATCATATTAACAACCTCGACCTGAATGCTGATGGAGAAATTGATTATATAAGGGTAGTAGATAAATCAGAAAAAGATGTTCATGCTTTTGTACTGCAGGTTCCGGTTTCAGAAACCGAAAACCAGGATATTGCAGTGATAGAATTAGAAAAGACAGGTGAAGCTAATGCCATCATCCAAATAATAGGAGATGCAGATATTTATGGAGAACAGGTGATCGTAGAACCGGATGGGGGCGGAGAAGAAGCCTTTTATAATTTTAATGACAGCAAACTGAGTGGCCCCAATGCAGGTTATGATTTTACAACTCCCGGGATTGTTGTGAATGTTTGGTTATGGCCATCAGTCCGGTTTGTATATGGACCAGCATACAGGCCCTGGATTTCACCCTGGAGATGGAGATATTACCCCGGTTGGTGGAAGCCATGGAAACCATTGCGCTGGCATGCCTGGCATCCGTTCAGGGCACATTATCACAGGCCATTCTCTGTGGTGCGTACACATCGTGTAATACATGCTCACCGGGTTTATACACCCTTCCGTACAACTTCAGTTACGGTCCGTACCCGGAATTCAGCAGCTGTTGGAAATTTCAGGGTAACAAGAACAAAGACCAGCATTACAGGGCCGAGAGGAAAAACGACAACAGTGAAAAAGACCACAGTTACAGGACCCAGGGGTGGAAAAGCTACAAAGGTCAAAGCGAGGAGACACTAAAATTAAAAAACAAAACATTCTTTCATAAGGACACCAGCTGGTGTCCTTTTTTATTGATAAAATCACCCGTCAGGGTGATAAATGGCTTCTGAAGGAAAGATATTTTTATAGTTAACTATTACAACTATGAAAAGAGTCATTCTCTTCCCTTGCATTACCGGCATTAGTATAATTTCATTTTCGCAAAACAATATAGCATCAAATAAAAAAAACTAATTAATCAATAAAAATCTCTGTTTCTAAAGGATTATTTCAGAGATAATGAAACCCATGTAGCAAAAAAGATTTAAATCTCTTCTGATTGAAATCATAAAAAAGTTTATTTTAGAGATAGCTGTAAAAAATGGCCATTATCATTAAAATACATACACTCCTGTTGGCATTATTCTTTTTCTGTCAGTCTTTAATAGGGCAGAATATACAGGCTATTGTGAATAGCCCGGTTACAGACAAACAGAAAGCTGATACCCTTCTTTCAATCGGGAAGAAATATCATATGCGGTTTAAAGTTGACAGTGCTCTCCTTGTTTTTGAAAAAGGACTTTCGTATGCAAAAAAAACAGGTGATCCCACCCTTGTTGCTATTTATTATATTGTTACCAGCAGAACTTACCGGTTGCAGGGAAAATCACAAACAGCACTTGAAACCATACGCAAAGCAACTCCTTATATCAGTACAAAAACACCGGAAGGCACTCTCGAAAATTATTTTCTGAATACCGGGCATTATTTTAAGGATCTGTCGATCTCAGATTCTGCGCTGTATT
>Ga0209063_1001330_pt1 | contig 12908 bp, 8 predicted proteins | sample KloWWTmeKNB19Kit_FD_187177 | JGI IMG/M metagenome (GOLD analysis project Ga0209063, IMG submission 187177) | Active sludge microbial communities from Klosterneuburg, Austria, studying microevolution and ecology of nitrifiers - Klosterneuburg... | ecosystem: Engineered > WWTP > Aerobic digester >...
CACCACCTTTTCCGCGTCCACCGGCGTGGATCTGCGCTTTCACTACCCACCATTTTGTGCCCGTCTCTTGGCTCAATCGCTTGGCTTGATCAACTGCTTCATCAGCATTATAGGCCACCAGACCGCGTTGCACGCGAACGCCATATTGTGAAAGGATCTGTTTGCCTTGATACTCGTGGAGGTTCATGCGGTTTATGCTTTGTTATTAAAATTATAGCTTCCCAGCTTTGGAGGCGGTGCGAATGTACAGCCTCACATTTTTTTGGGGTGGATAGCTTTTCAACATGCGAACGATGACGGAACAAAGGCAAAACACCTTGCGGAACATCCCAAGCCGTATTCTTCCGGACGTAGAACCGAGCACGCCTTTTGATCCTGTTAGCTTTGCGGCCTGATATGAATGAAAATGCCCTCGGTTATGGATATGTGTTCGGAGATCTGGACACTTGGTTGATCAGTACCGGCGTTTCGCCGGAAAATACCATCTGGATCGTTCCCCTGCTCGGTTCCATGCTCGTATTCGTTGTAATGGCTTTGCTATCGAAGCTGCTCAACTGGATCCTCACGACCTCGTTACAGCGTTTCAGCAAAAAGACACACACCCATTTCGATGATCGCGTAGTGGATAACCGCGTTCCGCGCTATGTAGCCAGGGTGATCCCATTGATGCTGAGCTATTACTTGATACCTGTGATCTTCAGGGATCTTCCTCAAATGATACCGATAGTTGAGCGGATTTTCACAATATCGTTCATCATCCTCTTTGTTCGTATTACCAGAGCCATTCTTCGTGCCGGCCGCGACACGTTGATCGAAAGTCCGAACTACCGTGACAAACCATTAGACAGCTATGTGCAGGTCGCAACGTTGGTATTGTTTTTCATTGCGGGGATACTGATCTTCTCACAGCTGACAGGCCGATCCGTGTTGACCTTTTTGACCGCCATGGGTGCCGCTTCTGCGGTATTGTTATTGATCTTCAAGGACACGATCCTTGGGTTCGTGGCAAGCATACAGATCAGCACCAATGATATGGTGCGTGTTGGCGATTGGATAACGATGCCAAAATTCGGAGCAGATGGTGATGTGATCGAGATCAACCTTACCACGGTGAAAGTGGCGAACTGGGACATGACCATCACCACGATACCTACGTACGCATTGATCGCTGATAGTTTCCAGAACTGGCGTGGCATGCAGGAGAGTGGTGGGCGAAGGATCAAGCGGAGCATATTGATCAAGATCAACAGCATCCGGTATTTGAATGAAGACGAGATAAAGGACCTGGAGCGCATACAGTTGCTCAGACCGTACATCGAAGAAATGCGCGAAGAGCTGAAGACATTTAACGCAGCGCATCATGTGGACAACAGCATGATGGTCAACGGTCGCAACCTTACGAACGTAGGTCTGTTCCGGAAATACGTGGACCTCTACTTAGCCGATCACGACCAGATACATTCCGATATGACGCGCATGGTGCGGCAGCAACCGCCTAATGAACATGGGTTACCGATAGAGCTCTATTGCTTTACCAAGACCACGAAATGGGAGGAGTATGAGATCATCATGGCCGATATTTTCGATCACCTCTTGGCGAGCACCAAATACTTTCAAGTGGTTGTATTCGAGCGGCCAGCTGCGGATGATATGCGGAATATGGGGAAACCGCAGGGTTAATTAGCTGATGTGATCGATCTGCTAGTTAGCTGATGTAGCGCCTTAGCGGTCTAATAAAAAGAACCGATGACGCTGATCTTATATGATACAGCTTGATTTTGATAGTTGGACCCGGCGATCAACTGATCTCATATAGCCGGGCCATGTAGTGCTGATGCTCCTATTGCTGCCGGATCCTGAATAATAAGGACAGCCAAACGCAGTAACTGCATTACTAACATATCAGCGCCTATCATGTTTTTCTGCGTTATCTGCGTTCCATCCTTCGACCAACCAGTCACTCAATTTTCTGATCATCTGATTTTCTGATCATCTGATCGGCATTCCCCTTTCCTTTGCAGCCATGATCCGCGCCACCTCCATCCGCAAGAAATACGGTGACCTTGAAGTACTCAAAGGTGTTGAACTGCACGTAACGAAAGGCGAAGTGGTGAGCATTGTGGGTGCCAGCGGTGCCGGCAAGACCACGCTGTTGCAGATCCTTGGTACGCTGGAGCGTGCGGATAGCGGCGTGTTATTGATCAACGGCGAGGATGTCACCAAGCTAGGTACAAAGTCGCTGAGTGCGTTCCGTAACAAGCACATCGGTTTCGTATTCCAGTTCCATCATTTGTTACCGGAATTCACCGCACTGGAGAATGTAATGATGCCGGGCCTGATCGCTGGCAAAAGCATGAACGAGTGCGAGCCCCGCGCCAAGCAATTATTGGAAAGGCTCAGCGTCATCCAACGATCCCAACATAAGCCCGGCCAGTTGAGCGGTGGCGAACAGCAACGCGTAGCAGTAGCTCGTGCATTGTTCAATTCGCCGAGCGTGGTCCTTGCCGATGAACCATCAGGAAACCTGGACTCCGCTCACGCCAAGGAACTTCACCAATTGTTCTTCGATCTGCGCACCGAACTCGGGCAGACTTTCGTGATCGTTACACATAACGAGGAACTGGCGGGTATGGCTGATCGTCGGTTGGTGATGAAGGATGGGGTGATGTAAAGTACATCAACGACAGAAGCGTTCGGATCTTGGCAACCTGTGAAAATACCGATGCAAAATCGTACCGATCAGTGTGAATCGCTGTTTGCCTAGCGCTGAGTGGCCTAGTGTATTGCTTTAAGCCCGTTGTAGATCGGAGTGCAGGTTGAAAACGTCTCAGTTCAGGCAACCAATGCTGAACGTGTTCGTCCATTTCGCATTAACCACCGGATCATGTACATAGTAAATAACCTCGGGAGAACGCTCCTCATTCTGACCCTTACTGTTTTCAAGAGCGGACTATTTGCACAACAGGTCAGCGTGGACCTGAATTTTAACCCCGGCGATGCCGGTTTCGGTCTGCACGACGGCTTGCGGATCGCCAATGCCGTGAATCCGGCCAGAGCGAACCATGCGGCTTTGATGCCGGACGGTCGTATGGTGGTCGTAGGGAACTTCAATTTACATGATACACGTACCCGGTTGCATGTGACCCGTTTACTGCCGGACGGCACCATCGACACCACCTTCGTACCGGCTTCTACCGGAGTGATCAATTCAGTGCTGGTGCAGGATGATGGCAAGGTGATCATTGGCGGAAATATCTCTACAGTTGGCGGCGTATCGCGACGTGGCATCGCTCGCCTTAATGTGAACGGCACGCTGGATACAAGTTTCAACCCAGGGTCTGGATTTCAAACAGGCACCTCTGCTGGTACGGTAGATCATATGGTACTGCAACCGGATGGCCGGTTGATCGTGGCTGGCAGCTGGCTCAGCTTCAATGGAGCGAGCGTCACCAACCTCGTACGATTGAACACCGATGGTACGCTTGATGCCACGCTGAACACCGGAACTGGATTCAACAACGCAATTAAGGGGCTTGTGCTCCAGCCGGATGGGAAGATCCTGGTGGTGGGAAGCTTCCTGACATATAACGGTACCTCACGGCCCTGTATCGCACGCTTGCAGACAACAGGGACACTGGACGGTAGCTTCTCGCCCACGCTAGCAGGAGGCAACGCTGGCTATGCCCTCGCTCTCCGTGCCGATGGCAAAGTGTGGCTCAGCGGCAGTTTCACCTCCGTCAATGGCCTGCCTCGCCAGAAATTCGTGTTGCTCTCGGCCTCCGGTGCCACAGATCCCGGTTTCGTTCCGGCCACGATCACCTTTAACGGCGTGAACACCATCGCCGCACAAGCGGACGGTAAGCTGATCGTTGGGAAGAGTTTCAACGGCTCGAACGGCGCTGCACTCGACTACCTCACCCGCTTCAATGCCGACGGTTCGATCGACCCGGTGTTCGCCGGTGTGGACTTCAGTTCCGTAGTGCAACAAGTGATGGTCCTACCTGACCAGCGAATAGTAGTGCTCGGTCCTTTCGAAGCATATGGCTCACGCGGTGAGTGCCACTTCACGCGGCTGATGCCTGATGGGAGTGTAGATCCCACTTGGGCGCAGGCGAACGCTTTCGATCTCGCCGCCTATAACGTAGTGCTTCAGCCTGATGGCAAGCTTGTAGTGGTCGGTGGTTTCCTGTCCTACTTCAGCAGAACAGCGAACCGGGTTGCGCGCCTGCACCCGAACGGCGAGATGGACACCACCTTCAATGCATGGTGGGGCATCAATTCGCTGGTTACCGACGTGGTGCTGCAGCCGGATGGCAAACTGGTGATCGGTGGACACTTCGTTGATGCTTTCGATGCCACGTACAGCAGTCGCGTGATGCGCTTGAATAGCGATGGTAGCCCCGACAATACCTTCCTGACGGACTTTAACCAGATCACTTCATCCAGACGTCTTGCTCTCCAATCCGACGGCAAGGTGCTGACCTTATCGGGCCAAAGCTTACACCGCCTGCTTCCTAATGGCAGTCTTGACCCGACATTCACCCAAGGCATTTCGAATGGTGCATTGTATGACATGCTATATCTCCCCGACGGCAAGATCCTAGTAGCCGGCGGAACCACCCTGTATAACGGGGAAAGCGTGGGAGCCATCTTCAGGCTCAACAACGACGGCAGTCTTGATCCAATTTTCAACATCGGCACAGGGCCCAATAACAACAGCGCGGTCCAGGATCTCGAACGCCAGCCTAATGGAAATATCCTAGCGGTCGGATCAGCATTCACCACCTTCAACGGCCAACCCAGATCACGCCTTGTGCGCCTAGATCCTAACGGGTCAGTGGATCTCTCTTTCAACATCGGTACCGGTTTCAATGGTGCCGCCTCACTAGTAAAAGTAGCGTGGAACGGTAAGGTCTACGTTAGTGGCGCTTTCCAGAATGTGGATGGCAGCTCCCGGCCCGCACTTGCCCGACTACTCCCGAATGGTTCCCACGACGCATCCTTCGACCTCGGAACTGGACCGCAATCCGAAGTGATCGGAATGGTCTTCCCCTCGGTAGAGGAAATGGTGATAGTAGGTGGTTTCAGGACGGTCAACGGCATTGGTCGCAACCGCATTGCCCGAATCAAGGATGCGCCTCGCATCGCAGTACGTTTGTTGCTGGATGGTCCATACAACGGGTCCACCATGAACGATGCCCTCCGTACGATGCCGTCCTTCCCCATTACAGAACCCTTTACCGCGATGGGCTATACGCAACCGACATTCACACCAGGTGCGACCATTCCTGCCAGCCTGCTCGCCAGTACCGGATCCACCGCTATTGTGGATTGGTTGATCCTGGAAATGCGGTCCGCAGCTTCACCCGGCACCGTTGTCGCTTCGCGAGCCGCGCTGTTGTTGCCCAACGGATACATCGTTGACCTCGACGGTCTGAGTTACCCAGGATTCCCTGGGCTGTCGGCAGGCAACTATTGCGTAGCAATAAGGTCAAGGAACCACCTGCCAGTGATGTCCTCACCATCCAGTGCGGTCGCGTTCGGTGGAGTTCTAGCATTTGTTGACCTCACTCTCCCCAGCACACAGGTCTATGATAACGATGCCCGTGTAAATAATAATGGTACAATGACCATTGCCGCCGGCGATGTCAACTTCGACGGTACTGTGGCATACACCGGAACTGATAACGACCGTGACCCAATCCTTCAGCGTATCGGTGGCGTGATACCCACCAATTCCGTAACAGGCTATTGGCCGGAGGATGTGAATATGGACGGCGTTGTGCGCTACACAGGAACTAACAACGATCGTGACCGTATCTTGCAAACCATTGGTGGTACTACGCCTACCGCTACGGTTGCTGCATCACTTCCATAGAATTGTAGTCAGTAGCTGTGAATGCACTTTTGACCATTGATCAATAAGAGTGATCTGGTCATTCCCCCCTACCTTTCCGGCCAATGTCCGAATGGAAAGTTCCATCACGAAACACGTTCCGGCTCTTGCTCGCATTCTTGTGCATAAGCGTTGGTATCAATGTCTGGATGGCCGAACGAGAATTGAAACGTCGTGCTACACGACCAACACCCTTTACCGAACGTGGTAGCACCCGTGTTGAATTGAACGCTAGCATGCGCATTGCACCGAACACTTCCGTATTCATGGGCGATAGTCATATCGAAATGTTCCCATTGAATGCAATGTTCCCTGAGCATGAGATCCTGAATTACGGGATCAGTGGACACACCATTGCACAAGTTCAGCAATTGGCCAAGACAGATCTTGGTAATACACCGAAACAGCTATTTGTGCTGGCCGGGATCAACGACCTTTTCCAAGGCGGTACAGCTGAGGAAGTGGCTTCTCGAATGGAAAAACTATTGGGTGCTTTGCACGATCACTATCCGGAAGTACCGATCCATGTGTTCTCGCTCTTACCTGTGGTAGATCCCTATCTCAAGGATCCGGTCATCGAAAGCAACAAACGCATATCAGCGATCTGCCTTGCACAAAAAGTAGATTTCATTGACCTATACAGCCACTTTGCACAGGATGGGGTTATGCCGATCGATCTCGTTTATGATGGCATCCACCTCAATGCCAAGGGATACCAACGATTGGCGGAATTGATCGGACCATATCTGAATTGATCGCCTAGGACCATGCTCTTCTCCGCGATCGAATTCTGGTTCTTCTATCCTGTGGTCTTCCTGCTGTATTGGTTCGTTACCAAGGGTAATTTGCGGTTGCAGAACGCCATGCTTTTGGTGGCGAGCTACTTCTTCTATTCCTGCTGGGACTGGCGTTTTCTGTTCCTGTTGATGTTCAGCACACTGCTGGATTTTTCCAGCGGACTGTTGATCCGTAGAAGCACAACGAAGCAACGGAAACGCCTGTGGTTGATCATCAGTGTGGTCACCAATCTTGGGCTGTTGGGCTTCTTCAAGTATTACAATTTCTTCGTTTCACAATTCGCTGACTTGTTGCATCAGTTCGGCATGGAAAGCAATCCGTGGCTGCTCAGCATCATACTACCCGTCGGCATTTCGTTCTACACCTTCCACGGGCTTTCGTATGTGTTCGACATCTACAATGACCACATCGAACCAACGGATAACCTAGTTGATTATGCGCTTTTCGTTGGGTTCTTTCCGTTGTTGGTCGCTGGGCCGATCGAACGTGCCACCAACCTCCTACCCCAGCTTCAAAAGCCTCGATTCTTTGTTCGCAAACAAGCAGTTGATGGTGCCCGACAAGCGCTTTGGGGTTTGTTCAAGAAGATCGTGATCGCGGATAACCTCGCGCCATTCGTCAACGACATCTTCGCGAACAGCGAGACCTATTCCGGACCAACGTTGCTCTTGGGTGCGATACTCTTCGCCATACAAGCTTATGGTGACTTCAGCGGTTATTCGGATATCGCTTTGGGCACAGCACGGTTGATGGGGATCGAGTTGTTGCGCAATTTCAATTACCCGTATTTCTCGCGTGATATTGCTGAATTCTGGCGTCGTTGGCACATCTCGCTTTCATCGTGGTTCCGCGACTATTTGTACATCCCTTTAGGCGGTTCACGTGGCGGTAATTGGATGCGTGTCCGCAATATCATGATCATCTTTTTAGTGAGCGGATTCTGGCATGGCGCATATTGGACCTACATCGTTTGGGGTGGACTGAATGCGCTTTATTTCCTGCCACTCCTGCTTTCCGGGAAGAACAGGATGCATATGGGCACAGTAGCTGAAGGCAGAATGTTGCCGTCGCTTCGCGAAGTATGGGGCATGGGCAGCACCTTCACGCTTACGTTCATGTCCATGATCTTCTTCCGTGCTACGGATATGCACCATGCGCTCACGTACATCCGCGACCTTGTTCTGGGGTTATTCGACCCTTCCAACTACAGCATCTTCACGAATTATACCAATGCAGAGATCGGTCTTTTTCTGCCGGTGATCACGATCGTTTTCTTTGGAGTGGAATGGCTGGGAAGGTTGGAGCACTGCCCCATTGCAACAATTCCCGATCGTTTTCCACGCGTTGTTCGCTGGGCCTTTTATTACGTCCTCTGTGTTGCAGTGCTGGCTTATGTTGGTGAGGATACTCAGTTCATCTATTTCCAATTCTGATGAGTATGGAAAAGAAGCACAACACATTCCGATTCTGTATACAGGCCTTGCTTTTCGCATCGCCGATCATCGTCGTATTGGGAATGTACGTGGTGTTGGATCCGTTCCGTGTTGTACGGCACCACGAAGACATCAGTGCAGATTCATTTCTACCATTGAACAAGGACTTCGCGAGTACAGATATCTATCTGCGCAACGCACCCACCGAACAGTTCAATTCATTCTTGCTCGGTAGCTCGCGAACAATGGCCTATCGCTTGGATACTTGGAAAAAGCAATTACCGAACACTGCAAAACCATTCGCCTTTGACGCAAGCAAGGAAACCTTATGGGGCATTGAAAAGAAGTTGGAATTACTTGATAGCCTTAAAGCGCCGATCAACGATGTCCTTATCATTATCGACCCACTGAACACCTTCGCTCCAATGCGAAATAGCACAGGGCATCTGTTCATCAAGGACCCACGTGTTTCAGAGGAAAGTAAATTCACGTTCGAGAAGACGTTCTTGGAAGCATGGTTCGCGGATCTCTTCTTTGTGAAGTACATTGACTATGCATGTTTTGGCAAGGTGCGTCCGTACATGGAAGGTGTCCTTGCGATCGACGAGAATAACCTGATGGACCCGATCACTGCAGAACGCAACATGGGCATCGAGCGTTACATCGTTTCCAACCCGGATTCATTCTATACCGCTCGCGCTGCGATCTTCTACGTACGTGATACTACACAACAGAAGAACTATCCGCCGATGATCACTGCTGACCATGTTCGCGCATTGGATAGCATTCATCGGATCACGGAAAAGAACAACGCACGGCTTGAGGTCGTGATCAGTCCCGGTTATGACCTGGCTGCCATTGATGCAACTGATCTTGCTGCATTACAACATGCATTCGGAACAAAACATGTCCACGATTACTCGGGCATCAATTCGATCACGAAGGATATCCGCAACTACATTGAAAGTTCGCACTATAGGCAACATGTAGGAGCTCAGATCATGCAAGAGATCTATGATGATGATCACAGAACCCAAAAGTGAAAAATCGACCTTTTGTAACTTCCCCCTCTAAATAATATCACCATGCGTACCCTCCTCCTCACCACACTGCTCTTTTCAACGATCGCCGTCGCTCAAACAGACGCGGAAAAAGCACTCATTGAACAGTATACCGGCGGAGGTATGCCAGTGGTCGAAAAGGACGATTCGCCCTTTGTACCCAATACGTTCATAGGCGATTTCGTGATGGATATCACTACTGTGGATAAGAAGACCGAAAAGCCGCAGACCATGTCCATTCACTATGCCAGCAATGCGGAAATGACCTCCATACGCATGGATGCACCGGAAATGAAAGGGCAAGAAATGACGATGATGACCGACCTGAAGAACAAGTGGCAGTATATGATGATGACGGACAAGAACGGGAAAAAGACCGCAATGAAGACCCCGAAGATGAAGGTCAACATAAAGGAAACACCTGATACCGATAAGGATGTATCGGAAACTGAGGTCACCGTGACCAACGAAACCAAGACGATCAATGGTCATGAGTGTACGAAGGTCATCGCCAAAAGCAAGGACGGCACTTGGACGGGCTGGATGGCAAAAGATGTTGCGGTACCGTTCACTGACCTAACGAACAACATCGCTTCCGGGAATGTCTCTGCGTTGAAGTATGACGACAGGCAGATCACAGGTTTCCCGATGGAATTTGAGATGGTGGATGCGGAAACGAACGAAAAAACACAAGGCGTTACCCGCGAGTTCAACTTAGGTGAACCACCGTCGAGTACGTTCAGCTTGGACGGTTATCAAGTGGTGGAACTGCCGATGGCACTACCGGGCATGATGGGGCGGTGAACCCCATGCCAACCAACCAAACAAAGGTGCTTCTGGATGAAGCATACGAGCGCTATGCACGTCCGGAATTCATTGAGAACGACCCCATACAAGTACCGCGCTCATTCGCTGATCGGGAGAATGCAGAGGTGATCGGCTTTCTTACGGCAACTATCGCGTGGGGACAACGCAAGACCATCATCAACAATGCATGGAAGTTGGTGGATCTTATGGATCGCGCACCGCATGATTTCGTATTGAATGCAACTGAACAGGACCTTGATCGTTTGGATCGCTTCGTGCACCGCACGTTCAATGGCGTGGACCTACGGCATTTCGTTATCGGCTTACGGCATGTTTACGCGGAATATTACGGATTGGAACAAGCCTTTCTATTGAACGGAACCGAGAAAGCACCAACCAATTGGTCAGCAGCTGAAGGCATCTCGCTATTCAAGCAACGCTTCTTTGAACCGGTACATGAGCGGCGCACCCAAAAACACGTAGCCGATCCCGCAAAAGGCAGTAATGCCAAACGCATCAACATGTTCTTGCGTTGGATGGTCCGCCCTAACAATCGTGGCATCGACATGGGTCATTGGAAACGCATATCTACCTCAGCTTTGCTTGTTCCCTTGGACGTTCATACCGGCCGTGTTGGTCGTGACCTTGGCTTATTGCATCGAAAGCAGGATGATCTGAAAGCGGTGTTGGAACTCACGGAACGTTTGAGGGAATTCGACCCTGTGGATCCAGTGCGCTATGATATTGCGCTGTTCGGGATGGGGGTTGATAAAGGGAGTTGAATATTACCACAATCCACAACGGAGCACACAGGGAGTATGTATCAAGGATTTCTAACTAGCCCAACCAGCCGTCATCTGATCATCTGATCGACGCCATCTCCCTATTATCTTCGCGCCCATGTCCTTTCTGCACCCGGCCTTTTTGTGGGCGCTTGCTGCTCTTTCGATCCCGGTGCTTATCCATCTTTTCCAGCTACGGCGGTTCAAGCGGATCGATTTCCCGAATGTTCGGTTCTTGGCGGAGATCACCCAACAAACGCGTGCCCGGAAAAAGGTGCAACATTGGTTGGTCCTGCTGGCAAGACTACTAGCGTTGGCAAGTTTGGTCCTAGCATTTGCACAACCGTATATCCCCAGTGCGAATACGAACGTGGTCGCAGGTCAACGCGCTGTCTCGCTGTATGTGGATGATAGCTACAGCATGGATGGCCAGAACGCACAAGGCCGCCTGTTGGACCAAGCCCGCAAAGGCGCACAAGATGCCGTAATGGCCTACAGCGCAACGGATCGATTTCAGCTTCTGACCGGGCGTTTCGAAGGAAAGCAACAAGTACTCCTAGGTCGTGATGAAGCATTGGAAGCAGCCTCACAAGTGGATGTAAGTCCGTATGCACGACCGTTGAGCAAAGTGATGGCCCGACAGCGTGAAGCCCTTGGCCAGAGCGACGCACCAGTCAAGCGCGCGTTCCTGTTCACAGACCTTCAACGCAGTGTAACGGATATCGATAATTGGACAAATGACACGCTAATTCCTACTGTGATCGTTCCATTGGCAAGTGCCAGCCCGGATAACCTCAGCATCGATTCCATGTGGTTCGATAGCCCTGTGCGGCGCGCGGGACAAAGCGAGATCCTGCACGTCCGGTTACAGAATTATGGCGAACAGGAATTGGTCAACGTGCCATTGCGATTGGACATCGATGGGCGCCAACGCGCTTTGACCAGCTTCGGTGTTCTTGGCGGGGCTTCCGTGGATACGACCTTGCGTTACACGAGCGAAGCTGGCGGCAACCACTGGGGCTTTGTCTCGATCGATGATCGTCCTGTCACATTCGATGACCGCATGTACATCAGTTACCGTGTGATCGATAAGTTGCGTGTGTTGTTGGTTAGCGGCGGCAATGTCGAAAGCGATAAGTCGGTGGCTGATGTTTTCAGCGGTGACAGCCTGCATGGTTTCACAGAGCAAGCCATGCGCTCGTTGGATCTTTCATCCTTGGCTCGGCAAGACCTTGTGATCTTGAATGCGTTACCGGACGTAGCCAGCGGTTTAGTGCAAGCATTAGGCACGTTCGTGGAGAACGGCGGCAGTGTTGCAATATTCCCACCAACCAATGGTGATCCGAGTGGTTATGCCGGACTTTTCGGTCAATTCGGCGCCTCCCCTCCTACGCGGATGGATACCGCTACCGTTAAGGTGGATCGCATCGATCTGGATAAACCTTTCTATCGCGACATCTTCGAGACCATGCAACGTAACGTGGACCTGCCCGTTGTGCGTGAGCGCTGGAGCATTCGTCCGGCGGCAGGAAGCGATGTGCTCTTGCGCTTGCAGGATGGCACTGCCTATCTATCGCGCACACAGCAAGGCCGTGGATCGATCTACCTCTGCGCAACGCCACTGGCAGAAAGCGCAGGCAACTTCACACACCATGCATTCTTCCTTACCTCGCTGTTACGCATGGCGGAATTGAGCCGTCCGATGGGTGCATTGTACCACACCTTGGGCGAAGAAGTACTGATCCCGTTGGAAGGCATCGAGTTCAAAGGCGACGCAGTACCCCACTTGAAAGGACCGAACAGCATCGACCTGGTCCCGGAGGTGCGCAGAACACCGGGCAACACAGCAATTGCTTTGCACGATCAAGACCTACCGCCGGGTCCGTATGCGGTCATCAGCGGTAACGACACATTAATGACCTTGGCATTGGACCTTCCGCGCCGAGAAAGCAATCTAAGCGCCTACAGCGTGGATGAACTAAAAGCGCTGTTGACCGATAAAGGACTTACAAGCTACACGGTGTTGGATACGGGCACATCGGATCTGAGCTTGAAATTGAACGAGTTGGACCAAGGCCGGAAACTGTGGAAATGGTTCATCTTGATCGCATTGCTTTTCTTAGCTGCTGAA
>Ga0209063_1001339_pt1 | contig 12858 bp, 10 predicted proteins | sample KloWWTmeKNB19Kit_FD_187177 | JGI IMG/M metagenome (GOLD analysis project Ga0209063, IMG submission 187177) | Active sludge microbial communities from Klosterneuburg, Austria, studying microevolution and ecology of nitrifiers - Klosterneuburg... | ecosystem: Engineered > WWTP > Aerobic digester >...
ACACCTCAGACGACAGAACCTATTACTATGAAATATTCCCTTCAAACAATCTTGAATTAGGACTATGGATGGAATCAGAACGTTTACTTCACCCGGTAATTAATCAAATTGGCGTAGACACTCAAAATGAAGTTGTTAAAGAAGAAAAACGACTTCGTGTTGACAACCAACCATATGGGAATTTAATTGCAGAAGTAAAACGCAACATGTTTACTAACCATCCTTATCGTTGGGCAACTATTGGTTCGATGGATCATTTAGATGCTGCAACGCTTAAAGAGTTTCAGGATTTTAATAAAAAATTCTATATTCCAAACAATGCTGTGCTGGTTGTAGCCGGTCAATTTGAACCTGCACAGGCGAAAGAATGGATTCAAAAATATTTTGGTGTTATTCAAAAAGGAACACCTATAACAAGAACAAAAGTGGAAGAAACGCCAATTACACAAACACTTAAAGCAAAATATGAAGACCCAAATATTCAAATCCCGATGGCGGTAGCTTCTTATCGAACTCCTTCAATGAAAACCCGAGATGCAAGAGTATTAGATATGATTTCAACCGTTTTGTCTGAAGGTAAATCTTCTCGTTTGTATAAAAAAATTGTGGATGAGAAAAAAATGGCCTTACAAGTAGGAGCTTTTAATTTTAGTCAAGAAGATTACGGTTTGTATATTTTATACGGATTACCCATGGGAGGATTTACCCCTGAAAGTTTGATTGCTGAAATTGATGAAGAAATTGTTCGTCTTCAAACAGAGTTAATTTCTGAAAAAGAATTTCAAAAACTACAAAACATTTTTGAAAGTCAATACGTAGATAGCAATGCTTCTGTGGAAGGTATTGCGGGGAATTTAGCTACTTACTATTTATTGTACGGTGATGTGAATTTGATAAATTCTGAAATAGACATTTATCGTTCTATTACCCGTGAAGAAATTAGAGATATTGCTAAAAAATACCTCAATCCAAATCAACGTTTACTTTTGGACTATGCTCCTAAATCTGATAAAGCTCAAAATTAAGATATAAATCATGAAAAAAATAGCCATTTTAGCAACGAGCTTGTTTTTAACTTTAACTATGCAAGCACAAGACAGACCTCAACCAAAACCAGGACCGGCTCCTAAAATTAATATTGGAAAACCTCAAACTTTTGAATTACCTAACGGATTAAAAGTGTTAGTAGTTGAAAACAACAAATTACCAAGAGTTTCTTATAATCTTTCGATTGACAACACTCCATATTCAGAAGGAAACAAAAAAGGAGTTTCTGATATGACAAGTAGCATGTTGGGTAACGGAACAAAAACCATTTCTAAAAATGATTTTAACGAAGAAGTTGATTTTTTAGGAGCTTCCATCAATTTCAGCTCCGATGGTGCTTTTGCTAACGGTCTTTCTAAATATTCTAAAAGAATTATGGAGTTAATGGCTGACGGTGCTTTAAACCCCGTTTTTACGCAAGAAGAATTTGACAAAGAAAAAGCAAAATTAATTGAAGGCTTAAAAGCCGATGAAAAAAGTGTTCCCTCCATTGCCAGAAGAGTAGAACGCGTTTTAGCTTATGGAAAAAATCATCCTAGAGGCGAATATTTAAGCGAAGAAACCATCAATAATATATCATTAAACGATGTTATTCAAAATTACACTTCTTATTTTACACCTGAAAACGCCTACTTAGTTATTGTGGGCGATGTGAAATTTGCTGAAGTTAAAGCCACAGTAGAAAAATTATTTGGTGCTTGGAAAAAAGCAACGGCTCCTCAGGTAACTTTTTCTGATCCAAAAGATGTTCAATACACGCAAATTAATTTTGTAGATGCTTCTAATGCGGTTCAATCTGAAATTTCGGCTGTTCACATTACGAAATTAAAAATGACCGACAAAGATTATTTTGCCGCAATTGTAGCAAATCAAATTTTAGGTGGAGATTTCAACAGTTACTTGAACATGAACTTAAGAGAGGCTCACGGTTGGACTTATGGTGCCCGTTCAGGCTTAAGAGGAAATAAATATGTTGGAAACTTTTCTGCTTCTACGCAAGTGAGAAATGCAGTAACTGACAGTGCCGTAGTTGAAATTTTAAAAGAAATAAAACGCATCCGAACTGAAAAAGTATCTGAAGAAACATTAAAAAATGTAAAAGCAGGATACATTGGAAAATTTGTAATGGATATTGAAAAACCGGCTACTGTTGCCCGTTATGCTTTACAAACAAAAACACAAGGATTACCGGCTGATTTTTACGAAAATTACATTAAAAACATCAATGCAGTTACTGCTGACGACATTTTAAGAGTCTCTAAAAAATATTTCTTAGCTGAAAATTTAAGAATCGTAGTAGTGAGTAAAGGAACTGATGTTCTTCCCGGTTTAGAAAAACTGAATATTCCAATTTTCTATTTTGATAAATACGGAAATAAAGTTGAAAAACCTGTAGCAAAAACGGTTAGTGCAGATGTTAGTGTAAAATCAGTTTTAGACAAATACATAGCCGCTATCGGTGGACAAAAAGCAGTTTCTGGTGTGAAAAGCATTATGACTACTTCCTCCGGAACAGTACAAGGTATGGCTTTGGAAATGACTACTAAGGTAACATCCAGTAATAAATTGGCTGTGGAAATGAAGGCAATGGGGACTACCATGATGAAACAAGTAGTAAATGAAAATGGTGCTTATATGGTTCAACAAGGCCAACGAAAAGATTTTACCGGTGATGATTTAAAAGAAATGCAAGCAGGTGCCGTTCCATTTGAAGAATTAACATTAGCTAACAACAAAGACATTACATTAGGTGCAGTTGAAAACATCAATGGAACAGACGCTTATGCTGTTAAAAACGGAAAATCTACTTATTATTTTGATGTGAAAACCGGATTAAAAATTGCAGAAGCCAAAGAATTAGAACAAGGAGGCCAAAAAATGACTCAAATGACCTATTATTCCGACTATAAAGAAGTGAAAGGAATTAAAGTCCCTCATAAAACCACTTTGAATATTGGTGTTGAACTAGAATTGACAACTTCTGATGTCAAAATCAATGAAGGTGTAACCGACGAAGATTTTAAATAAAAAACAACTTTTCAGTGATAAAAGGACTGTCAGAAATGGCGGTCCTTTTTTATTTTCTAGCCGATAAATAAACTCCGACAAGAATAATCGCAGCTCCTATAAATTGAACTAACGTCAAGCTTTCATTGTCAACCAATCCCCACATAAAAGCAACAACCGGGATTAAATAAGTAACCGAAGAAGCAAAAACAGGAGACGAAATTTTTATTAATTTATAAAATAAGATATTCGCCAAAGCTGTTCCTACAATTCCTAAAACAGCAATATAACCAATTACATTTTGCGTTTCTTTTACTTGTACTGCTTCAAAAAACCCTGAAAAATACAATACAAGAGAAGCCGGTATCAACATAATAATAAAATTTCCGGTTGTAATGCTCAACGGATTTAAATCGGATAAATACATTTTAATAAAATTGACATTCATTGCATAACAGACAGAAGCAATAACTAACAATACCGCATAATTATAATTCTGTTCCGGATGATTAGCGGCTCCATTAAAAATAAGCAATGCACTTCCCATCAAACCGATGAAAACGCCAAAGATTTGTCGGCGTTGAAAATCTATTTTAAAAAGAATAATTCCAAGCACTAACGTATTCAAAGGCGTAAGCGAGTTTAAAATAGCACTCACCGAACTGCTGATTTGTGTTTGAGCAATAGAAAACAGAAAAACCGGAATAAAAGTACCAAAAACTGCCGTCAAAGCAAGGTATTTCCAATGGCGTAATTCAATATTTTTGATACTGTTGAATCCAATAATCAACAGAAATACCGCAGCAAAAACCATTCGCAATGAACCTAATTGATAAGGCGTTAAAGCCACTAAGCCTCTTTTGATAAGAATAAATGAGCTACCCCAAATAAGGGCTAAAACGATTAAGTAAACGAACCTTAAATTTTTGTTTTCCATCAACTTTTTTATTGCGTCACAAAACTCCGTTAATTTTCGCAAATAAAAAGCGAAAAAAATGTTATTTTTGCATTGAATTACAAACAAACTTTTTACACTTCATTTTTAAAAATAAAACCTATGACATTCACAAAAAAAATCGCCTTATTTGCCTTTACAATTTTATCAATTGTAAGCTGCAAAAAGGAAGCAACAGAAACTGCAACTACCGAACAAAAGCAAGAACAACCTGCTCAATTAGCCACTGCTTCTTTTACCATTGAAGGAATGAGTTGTGAAGTTGGTTGTGCAAATCATTTAGAAAAAAAATTAGCTAAATTAGATGGTGTTCAAAAAGCAGCCGTTGATTTTGAAGCAAAAAAAGCAACCGTTGAATATGATGCAAACAAAGTAACCCCGGAAGTGCTAGTTCAAACTGTTGAAGGGGCTGCAGATGGTAAAACGTACAAAGTATCCGACATGACTAATTCTGCTGATCATGCTCTTCTATTTACAAAAGAAAAAAAGAAAAAGAAAACCGCTGATTCTAAAAAAGAAAACGCTTCTAGCGAAGAAAAAAAAGGATGTGAACCTGAAAAAAAATCAGGATGTTGTTCTGCTAAAAAAGTGGAGACATTATAAAAGGTCATAAAAAAAGAGTCCTGTGGGACTCTTTTTTTATGTTGATTACTTCTTCCAACGCATCGTTTCCATCAATGTCTGCATATCGTCTTTAATATAACTTGATGCCGGCATAATCGAATCAAAGTTGGGTTTAGAATAAAAATATACTGAACCGGTAACAAAATGTTGTATACTGTCTGTTAAATAAAACTGTGTGTTTGATGCAGCATTTCCTCCCACTTGATAAAACATACCATAAACCTTATCTTTAGTGTTGATAAAAGGCGTTTCCACAATATCATCAGCTTTAATCACGTGCTCGTAGGTGAGTTTTTGAGCATCTTTCAGTAAAATATCAATATTATTATTGACTTTTCGGTACGTTAAATAAACAGTGGCTTTCATTTTTGGATATTCTATTGTTACGCCACAATCTTCCTTTACTTTAACTTTGGTATCAATGTTATAGTCAAAATTAAACGGACAAGGACTATCAAAATCCATATAATTCGCCAATTGATAATCTAAACGTAATTGAGCGGTAGGTTTCGGCAAGACCTCTTCTTTACAAGCCATAAAAAAACTTATCAACATGAATAATGCAAAATATAAACTCTTTTTACGCATCTAAAGTCACTTTAATTTGTTTTACCCGTTTCTTATCAACTGATTCAATGGTAAAGAGACATTTATCAAAAGTGATTTTTTGTCCTTTCCTAGGAAATGTACCTATGATTTCCAAAATAAAACCGGCTAATGTTTCTGCTTCTCCTTTATTATTTTCAAATAAATCTTCATCTACTTCAACAATTCTATAAAAATCTTTCAAGTTAATCTTACCTTCAAATAAAAAATTCTTGTCGTCAATTTGTGAGTAATTTATGTTTTCATCGTCAAATTCATCACTGATATCACCTACAATTTCTTCGATAATATCTTCTAGTGTTATTACCCCTGAAGTTCCTCCATATTCATCGACAACAATCGCCAAATGATTTTTCATGCTCTGAAAATCTTTTAATAAATTATCCAATTTTTTATTTTCAGGTACAAAAAGTGGTTCTCTCAACAAGGTTGTCCAATCAAATTCTTTTTTATCAATGTGAGGCAATAAATCTTTTACGTATAAAACGCCTTCAATCTGATCAATATTGTCTCTATACACCGGAATTCTTGAATACCCTTTGTCTAAAATTTTAATAATAACTTCAGTAAATGATTCCTCTATTTCCAAGGCAAACAAGTCTATTCTCGGACTCATCACTTGGCTAGTATCCGTGTTTCCGAAAGACACAATTCCTTCCAATATTTTTTGTTCTTCTTGTGATGTATCTTCAGACGATGTCAATTCCAACGCCTGGGACAATTGGTTAACCGAAATATTAGATTTTTGTTTACCTAATTTATTTTCCAAATAGATTGTAATGGCTCGCATTGGCATATTAATTGGTGTCAACAACATATTCAAAATAGCAATTGGAGATGCTATCTTTTTAGCGAATTTTACATTGTTTCGGTTAGCATAAACCTTGGGCAAAACCTCCCCAAAAAATAAAATTAAAAAGGTAACAACACCTACTTCGATTGCAAAACGAAGCCAGTCAAACTTAATTTGACTAAATAAATCTTCTTTTATAAAAGAGAAAATGATAACAATACCAATATTAATAAAATTATTTGCAATTAATAAGGTAGCCAATAATTTTTTTGGTTTGCTAAGTAAGGTAGAAATAATATTTCCTTTGGATTGGTTTTGAGCAGTTGCCTCGTCGATATCTTTATTGGATAATGAAAAAAGAGCAACTTCAGATCCAGAGATTAAGGCAGAAAATAAAAGTAAAACGAGAATGCCCAAAATTCCTAAGAGCAAACTCGTATCTATATTTTCAAACAAACTCGACGGTTCAGAGTCCAAATTTAATTATATTGATTAGACATTAATAGGGTAAATCATCTTGATTACCGCTGCCTCTTTGGGCTTCAAAATTAGTGTTTTTATTTGGTTCTGTCATTGAAGGAACCTGTTGTTTATTTAACTCTGTTTCTTTCTTTGTAGTTAAAAAAGTAAATTCAGTTACTTGAATTTCTGTAGTGTATTTTGTTTGACCATCTTCCGCTTGCCATTGTCTGGATTTGATTCGTCCTTCAACATAAATTTTATCTCCTTTTGAAAGGTATTTTTCGCAAATTTCAGCGGCTTTATTTCGAACAACTAAGTTATGCCATTCCGTAGATGTTATTTTTTCATTGGTAGTTTTATTAATATAAACTTCATTTGTTGCCAAAGGAAACCTACCAATACAATTACCACCATCGAAATAATGCATTTTTACATCGTCACCTAAATGACCTATTAACATAACCTTATTTAAAGTTCCATTCATAATATTTTGTTGTTTTTGGACAGTATCAAAGTTACGAATTTAATAACAGTTTAAAAATACTTTTCAATAAAATTAAAAATCACAATAGGGAAAGGTCTCTTTTTGATAGATTGTTTTGACTTTGCATTTTCCAATTTTCCTTTCAATTGAATATTCCAAAATCTGATTTTCAACCGTTGATGGGATAAAATATGCAATACACTTTTTTCTTCATAGGCATTAATAGACATTATTTCATTTGAAAAAAATTTCATTTTATTGATTTCATCTGTAATTTCTTTCTCTGTAAATTCAATAAAAGATTCAATTAAGGGAAATTCATAGAGATTATGCCAAATTCCTTTTTCAGTCCGCTGTTGAATAATTGAATTTCCAAGTTCATCTTCAAACACCAAATAATTAAAAAAACGTTCTGTCACTTTTGTCTTTTTTAATTTAACTGGGAGCTGATTTATTTTATTTTTTTGCAATGCGACACAACTATCATTCAAAACACAAACTGAACAATTTGGATTTTTTGGCATACATTGCAACGCTCCAAATTCCATAATAGCTTGATTAAACTGCAAAGAATTCGTTTTGTCTAATACTTCATAAGCCAAGGCTGTAAACTCTTTTTTGGCTATTGTTGAGGAAATATCAGTCTCCACATCAAAATAACGAGCTAACACGCGAAAAACATTCCCATCTACAACAGGAACCGGCTCATTAGAACTAAAAGAGGCAATTGCTGCAGCTGTATATGTTCCAATTCCTTTTAATTTTAATAATTCCTGATAAGAAGTCGGGAAATTCCCACCCAAATCAAAAGCAACCAGTTGAGCTGTTTTATGAAGATTTCGAGCACGAGAATAATAACCGAGTCCTTGCCAAAGTTTTAAAACTTGCTCTTCTGATGCATTTGCTAAATCAAATACTGTTGGAAATGTCTCCACAAAGGCTATATAATAAGGCAAACCTTGGGCAACTCGCGTTTGTTGTAAGATGATTTCTGAAAGCCATATTTTGTAAGGATTTGTAGTGTTTCGCCAAGGCAAATCTCGTTTATTTTCTAAATACCAAGATATAAGCCGATTAGAAAAAGTCATATTTTTAATTTGGTTAACAAAAGTATAAGTTTATGTGATTAAATTTTAATCAATTATGCTTGAATAATTGTTTTTTTAATTTGTATATTTGCACTCTCAAAAATTTACACATAAATAATTAATACGAAAGAAAATGACGAAAGCAGATATCGTAGCGAAGATTTCAGAAAAATTAGGACTTGAAAAAGGTGATGTTCAAGCAACTGTAGAATCTTTTATGGAAGAAGTTAAAAACTCATTAGAAACTGGCGACAATGTTTATTTAAGAGGTTTCGGAAGCTTTATTATCAAAACAAGAGCTGAAAAAACAGGAAGAAACATTTCAAAAAACACAACAATTAAAATTCCTGCTCACAACATTCCGGCATTCAAACCAGCAAAGGTTTTTGTTGAAGGTGTGAAAACCAACACTGAAGTAGCAGTATAACTCATTTATTAATACCAAAAAGATCACACTATGCCAAGTGGAAAAAAGAGAAAGAGACATAAGGTAGCGACGCACAAACGTAAGAAAAGAGCGAGAGCTAACCGTCACAAAAAGAAAAAGTAGTGTAAACTACTTTTTTCTTTTACAAAAAGTTCTTTGAAATGAAACAGTAAAAAACAATAACTGTTTCACCGGGTACAAAACTACCTGTTTAAAATATTGTTTAATCCATCCTTACAATTAGGCCTTAAGCTTTATGCTATAAGCTTTAAGCAATTTAAATTGCCTATCGCCTATTGCTATTGCCTATTGCTAAAAAGTTCGGATAAAAATTTACAACGTGAATAAAGAATTGATCATCAGGTCAGGTTCTGAAGCTGTAGATTTTGCCTTATTAAAAGATGGAAAACTAGTAGAATTACACAAAGAAGAAGAGCAAAAAAGCGGCTTTCAGGTGGGTGATATTTTTATCGCCAAAATCAGAAAACCGGTTCCTGGGCTTAACGCGGCTTTTGTGCATTTAGGTTTCGAAAAAGATGCCTTTTTACACTACCACGATTTGGGTCCAAACTTATCTTCGATGTTGAAATTCACCAAACTTGTAAGCACAGGTAAACAAAAAGATTTCTCCCTTAAAAACTTTCAGTTTGAAAAAGAAATTGACAAAGATGGCACCATCACCGATGTGTTGAGTGCAAATCAGTCGGTTTTAGTACAAATCGTTAAAGAACCTATCTCTACCAAAGGTCCAAGAATTAGCTCTGAGCTTTCTCTGGCCGGAAGATATATAGTTTTAGTGCCGTTTTCTGACCGCATTTCTGTTTCACAAAAAATAGAATCGAAAGAAGAAAAAGACCGTTTAAAGAAACTTGTACAATCTATCAAACCGAAAGGATTTGGTGTTATTGTTCGCACAGTAGCAGAAGGCAAAAAAATAGCCGAATTAGACCAAGACATGCAGAATTTACTCAGTAAATGGACTGCCATGTGTAAAAAATTACCAACGGCTCATCATCCGTCTAAAGTATTAAGTGAAATGAATAGAGCTTCATCAATACTCAGAGACGTATTTAATGATTCCTTCACGGGAATTTATATTGATGATGAAGAGTTGTTTGAGCAAACCAAAGAATCAATTGAAGAAATTGATCCTTCAAAAGTGAACATTGTTAAACTTTACCAATCAAAGGAATTGCCCATTTTTGAAAAATACCATATTGAAAGACAAATCAAAACGTCTTTTGGCAGAACGGTATCAATGAGCAAAGGAGCTTATTTAATTATTGAACATACAGAAGCTCTTCACGTCATCGATGTGAATAGTGGAAATCGTTCCAATAAAGCTCAAAATCAAGAAGACACAGCCCTGGAAGTGAACATGATTGCAGCAGCAGAAGTTGCCAGACAATTGCGTTTACGGGATATGGGTGGAATTATTGTAGTCGATTTTATCGATATGCAAAATCCGGAAAACCGAAAAGTCCTTTTTGATTTCTTGCGAGAAGAAATGAGCGATGACAAAGCAAAACACAAAATCTTACCGCCGAGTAAGTTTGGATTAATCCAAATCACACGACAACGCGTAAGACCGGAAGTTAACATTAAAACAAGAGAAGAAGATCCTAACAATGGAACAGGAGAAATAGATGCTCCAATTCAAGTTATTGATAAGATCAATCTCGATGTTGAACGACTAAAAAATCATAAAAAGCTGGTGCTTAATGCCCATCCTTTTGTGGCCGCATACCTAACCAAAGGTTTTCCATCATTACGTTCAAAATGGTTTTTTGAACATAAAAAATGGGTGAAAATTATACCTCGTGATGCTTACACGTTTTTACAATACCAATTTTATGATAAAGAAGGTAATGTAATAAAAGAATAAAAAACGAACGTCTGCCTTTTGGTGGGCGTTTTTTTTGGCTCTTTGCCATGAATTAAAAGAATTTACACTAAGTTATTAAGTTTGCTACTTACTTTCTACTAATTTTGAAGGATATTTATTCTGATGAAATTTCATTTATTTAGTTGCTTTTTTTGTTGGATTATTTTCCAAAATACAAGTTCAGCTCAATTGGGTTGCACGGATGTTTTGGCTAGAAATTATAATCAAAATGCAGTTGAAAACGATGGTAATTGCTGTTATAAAAGACTAAAAATTAAGAAATTTACTTCTGTTGTTTTGAACGATATGCTCAATGAAACCTCTAGTTTGGTAGAGTGGGGAAATAACCTTTATACACATAATGACGACACCGATTTACATCTTTATCAATTGGATAAAAATGGTTCTATTACCAAAAGAATTAAATTAACCGGTATTAAAAACAACGATTGGGAAGAACTTACGCAAGACGAAACCCACTTTTATTTGGGTGATTTCGGCAATAATGCTAGCGGAAACAGAAGCGATTTAACCATTTTTAAAATAGCCAAAAACTCCTTATTTGATAATCCAAAAATAGAAACTATTTCTTTTTCATATCCCGAACAAACCGATTTTTCCAAACAAAAAAGCAACACTACTAACTTTGACTGCGAAGCTTTTATTGCCACTGAAAATGAACTGATTCTATTTACCAAACAATGGAAAAATAATCAATCCGCTGTTTATCGTTTACCCAAAACAACCGGGAAATATTCAGCAGAATACATTACAACCCTAAAAGTAAACGGATTGATTACCGGAGCAACTTTTGTAGAAGGGAAAAACCTCATCGCTCTTTGTGGACATACCAAAAAGCTAAAACCATTTATGTATTTGATTTACGATTTGAAAAATGTAAACTTTGAAAATATTAACCAACGAAAAATAAAATTGAAATTGCCATTTCATCAAATAGAAGCCATTAGTTCAATCAACGGTATTGATTTTTACATCACTAATGAACGGTTTTCAAGAAAAATTATTGGAACTGTTTTGCAACAACTGCATCATTTTTCGTTAGAATTTATGTCAAGATAAGCCAAAGACTCACTCCTGCTCCACTTCCACTTTTCGCTTAATTTCATTTCCTTTTTCATCAACTACGGTAACATAATGTATTCCGGATGCAACTATCAGTGGCATTTCATGAAAATTTTGTGTGATTCCCAAATAGGTATTATCCACATACCAATACAATTTTATATTAGGTTGCGAATGAGCCACTTTCAAAATCATCGGTTGTACTTCACTGTCAAAGTTTTTGGTTAAATAGATTTTACTATTAGTTTTAGGATAAATAAAATCCATCGCAGCCATTTGATTATCGGCACAATCTTGTCGAAAAGGTGGCAAAACCCAATAATCCATATTTTTATTTTTATAATACCATTCCATCACAGGAGGCAATACAAACCAAGGTTTAGTCACAATCTTATCTATATTTTCACAGCTACTATTCACCCGAAATTGTTCGGAAATATCTAAATGAATAAGTTTATGATATGGACATTGTTCGGTTTGTTTGGCCGAAACCGGAATCCATTGACTAACTTTCGGACAATTTTCATTGGCTAAGTAGCCACTTTTCACACAAACTTCCACTTGTTGCATATTATTTAATGGTTTTTCAAACCAACTACTTCTAGGTAATAAGTTGAATACATCAAACAAAATCGGTGCTGCGTGACTCACTCCGGTTAATGTCGGACGACCTTCTCCTGTCGCATTTCCTACCCAAATTCCAACTACATATTTTGAACTCGATCCAACCGCCCACGCATCGCGATTACCAAAACTCGTTCCGGTTTTCCATGCAATGGGTAAAGACGAATCATAAAACCGCCAAGCTTCATCTCCTTCAGGACGGTTGACTTCCTTCATTGCTTCGTAGGTTAAATAAATTGAACCCGCTCCTACTATGTTTTTTTGATACGATAATTTACCGAAATCCACTTTCTTTTCTGCCTCATAATTCAACTCCGAAAATTCATTTTGTCGGTATTGGTATTTGTTAGCTTGATATTGATTTAGCGTTCCCGTCAGTCCGGCATAGGTTTTACACAAATCCCATAAATTGCTTTCCGCTCCACCCAAAATAAGTGACAAACCGTAATGATTAGGATGCTTATTCATGGTAGTAAAACCATATTGTTGTAATTGTTCATAAAACCGATATACTCCAAAATCCTGCAACATCAACACCGACGGAATATTCAACGACCGCGACAAAGCTCGTCTGGCAGGAACCGCTCCGTCATACGTTAAATTGAAATTCTGCGGACTATACCCTGAAATTTGTGTTGGAATATCAAGAACCAACGTGTTGGGCAACAACTCTCCATCATCTAACATTCCTGCAAAAAGTAAAGGTTTCAAAATACTTCCCGTGCTTCGTGGTGCAGAAATTATATCTACATCTTTTTGATGATTACTATCGG
>Ga0209063_1001344_pt1 | contig 12842 bp, 8 predicted proteins | sample KloWWTmeKNB19Kit_FD_187177 | JGI IMG/M metagenome (GOLD analysis project Ga0209063, IMG submission 187177) | Active sludge microbial communities from Klosterneuburg, Austria, studying microevolution and ecology of nitrifiers - Klosterneuburg... | ecosystem: Engineered > WWTP > Aerobic digester >...
GTCGCCTGCGCCTGTACAACCTAATGCATCATCTACTGCTGTCTCACTGTTGTTTTGTGAAACCGTGCCTGGCTCTAATACCGGAACAGCGCAATCGCCTGTCGTGGTAGGAGGATTCCAGTTGATAATCTGCTCACATGCTCCTGGATCCAGGTTGTATGTGATGTTATCTGGACATACAATCTCGCATGGGTCAGCTGGTTCCGGAGGAGCAGCAAATTGGATTGACCATCCGAGCATAGTTCCACCATCACCAAATGCACTGTCAGCTATTCTCAGCTGCCATGTACCATTCATACCTGCGCCTGGCGTAAATGCTGCCAACGTAGCTACTGTACCTGCAGGAGGAGTAACACAAAAACCACCAACTGCACCTTCAGGAGCAAACATGCCTGTAAAAGGAGCTGAACCACCTGTGATAGATGGGGCACCATCTACGAACATAGTATTGGTGTAATTGTCAGCTGAACCACCATTATCCGTAGATAAAGCAATGCGCTGACCATTAGGAGCCTCAAGGTAAATTTCAAGGTCTCCGGCCCAGGTGTGGGTCAGGTTGATCTGAACCTTCTCCACTGCTGTAGAGGTACCTGAAACTGCACAGTTAAAGATTGTTTCTACTGTGCAACCGTTTGTACTAGGCCCCGATGATGGGATCAGCGAGTTGCCTGCTGTATTGGTCGTATTACCGTTAAACGTCTGGGCATTGATGGCTCCAAACGTGAACAGCATTACTATAACCAACGTAGCCAAATTTGTAAATGATTTGCTATTCATGAGTATAGAATTTCTGATTAATATGGTTAATGATAAGATCATGCAAATGACTATTGTAGTGCATTTACTGTCTCGTTATACAGCGCAGCCAACTGAGCGGTAGGATTGATCTTTGTCTGATTCATCGTTCCACCAAGGTGCTTACTGTCCTTCAGTTCTTCCAGTCTTTTCAGAAGGGAGATTTCAACGGCAATAGAATAAGCTCCTACATCCGCTAATACAGTGCTCAAATAGGCATATTTCAACTCTTGTGCCTGTGAAGCACCATGCCCGATAAGAGGCTTCAGTGGGATCAGGATATCCGTAAGGGTTGTAACGGTTGTAGCCTGATCAAAAGTCCCCAGAGGGTACGCTGTAACCCCAAAGGCTTGTGCAATACCTGTGTATGGGTTAGCCCCTCCACCTGCAGACTGTTGTGCATTTGTGCTGTTTAAGCCTACCAGGAAAAAAAGTCCGGTAAGTAAAAAAGACACAAGCACATTCCTTTGAGAAAATAAGGAAAATGTGTTTTTCATGAGATTAAGTTTTGGTTTAAGAAATTATTAATTTGTTCATTTAGAATTAAATACACACTGAATTATTTGCTTCAGGGCAATATTTAAAGAACAGCATAAAATCCACGAAACCAACACTATACAGATACAGAAGCGTACCTGTCTTGCAGTCAGGACGACAGCAAAAACGGGTTCTTCATTCTATCAGGTTGGTTCGGGATGATAAACTAATCCTTATCTATCCCCCAAGTCAAAATATAATAGGCCAAAAAGTATGCCAATAGCATAATATGGACTAGTACACTGGACAAAGATATGATAAGGCGTATGAGGGGTTATACCCGAGAATGGGTAATTATTACATTAGAGTAATACTCAATACTTATTGAATCTATATATCAGCTAGTTATAGATGATCTAATAACTTAATCTGTTTTTAATACTCTAATTATTTTTTTTACTCATAGATCATAGCCTGATTTATAGGATAATACAGGCTATTAATTAATCAAATATGTTAAAACACTTCTATTTGATAATTGAATATCTGGCCATTTGGAAGAAAAATAGCCATTTGAGAAGGGCGGGGCTGCGATAGCCACTCTGGCAATATATTAGGCACGAAAATAAAGCATCCTCTTCATCGGATAACGATAGATCATCTAAAATAACCCAGCCTTTGATATAACGAGTCTGCTGTCTGTTTACTCTGCAGCAGTTACCTCATTTTTACGGGGAATCCGATATACCAGCGTGATTTCATGTGAACCGTTGTTGTACTGCTGGAAATCACCCAGGCTTACATCATAGGAATAATAAATCCGTAATTGGTTGACACGGGTACCCAGCAACAACGAAGCTCGGCTATTGTCGCCAAGGGTGTACCCTACGCCACCCACCAGCTGCTCATCGAGGAAAGAAAACTTAACATTCGCATCAATCAGGAATGGACTGTAGCGCAGGTCTTTTACGGTAATGGATGGTTCAATCGTAAAATCATAATTTTCTACATTGAACCTATAGCCTAAGAGGAAGGCATAGGAAAACTTATCAAATTCAGGAAGGTTAATATCTCCCGAGATTTCTGTCAAACGGCTTTTGATCAGATCTGGAAAAGAAACGCCAAAGAACAAACGCTCATCTACTTCCCCATAAACACCGAGACCACCATCGAATAACATATAGCCATCAATCGCTTCGTTGAGCAGTGGATCTGTGATATCAATAAAAGGATCATTCTGCACGTCCACGATCTTGTGTGTTTGAAGGCCTGCTGACATTCCAACACTTAGTAATAGTTTGTCAAAAGGTATCCGGTACGCAAAATTCAATTGACCATGTGTAAGTTGACTTACACCAACACGGTCTGTGAGCACTTGAAATCCCAAACCGAGATTATCGGCAAAGGAACCATGGTAGATTCCTGTAAAGGTTCTGGGGGCATCCGGAAAATCGGACCACATATGTTTGTATCCGGCAAGGAGCTGGTGATCACCCTGAAATCCTGTTGCGCCTGGATTAAAAAGAATCGGCTGCAGATACTGATGATTGAAATAACCAGCTTGCTGCGCAACAACTGTATGGGTTACTGCAAATGAAATAACAACCGTAAGTACGGTTCCGATTATATACTGTTGAACTTTATTCTTCATGATAGCAACTCTATTTATAGAATTCATGTGTCAATGAGGTTGAATGGAATTAAACTAGTCTGCGGTCCGCACGAGGTTAACGGTGCCTCTGAATATTTCCGGAGCCCCGGGCTGGCGAGTTACTTCTAGCACCCATAGATAACCTCCATCAGGTACTGGCTGATCATCCTGGTCAACACCAATCCAATTGTTCTGATAATTGATGGTCTCATATACCAGGCCGCCAAATCGATTGTATATGTATAAATGGTTGTCAAAATCCAGGATGCAGGCAATAATGAAGTAATCATTCTTGCCATCACTGTTAGGAGTAAAAACTCTTGTAGCCGTGTAACAATCCACATCCACATCAGGCAATAATTGTTCGGCATCCCTGATTTCGCATCCATTGGCATCTGTTACAAGCAGACTGTAGGTGCCGGCTGGAACATTGACAAGTGAAGCAGTACTACCTGTGACCGGCCCTGTCCATTGATATGTATAACCTGGAGAACCTCCATTGACTACTACAGCAATAGCGCCATCACTGGTGATATAATCTGAAGGACTTGTGGTGATATAAGCAAGGGCAAAAGGAGGAGGTGCATTGAGCACAATAGTTGCAACACTTGTATTACCTGATTGAACATCTGTGACTGTTAAAGTATAACTTCCAGCGCATACACCTGAAATGTTTGGTGTTGTAGCACCATTAGACCAGAGATAGGTAAAAGTGCTACCGCCTGTGACAACAGATGTAATCTCTCCATCACAAATACCACTGCAACTTATCTGATAATTTCCATATTGAGTGGCATCCAGACTGAGTCCGACGTTCCCCGAAAAAACATTAAAGCAAGTATCCAGTGTGCACCCGTTACCATCTGTAATGGTTACACAATATTGTCCGCCACATAATGCTGTCAGATCCTGGGAGGTTGCACCATTTGACCAGATGTAGGTAAAAGGTAATGTACCGCCTGTGACATTGAGATCAATAGCTCCCTGGCAATTTTCATTGATATCATGCGTGATCGTGGCTGAGGCGACAATGGCAGCAGGTTGATTTACATTAATACAAGTATCTCTAGTGCTACCAACAAAATCAGTAATGGTGACACAATACGTTCCAGCTTTGAGGCCGCTGATGTCTTCTGTCGTTTGTACCGGAATCGTATTCCAGACAAAGGTATAGGGAGGCGTACCAAAAGCAGGGGAGAGATTAATAGCACCGTTTGCTCCCCCATTACAAGTAACATGTGTGACACTGGCGGCTACATCCGCGCCTACAATATATGGGTCAGGAATAAAAGAACAACTCCTGCTATCCGTCACTGTTACCAAATATACACCAGCACCTACGCCGGAGATATCCTGCGTCATAGCACCATTGCTCCATAAATAAGTGTATGGTGGTGTTCCTCCAGTGACCGTAATATCAACAGCACCCGTATTGGATCCTGGTGGATTAGGATTTGTAATCGTGCCGGTAACAGAAATAGCAGGAGGATCTACTAAAGTCTCAGTAGCTATAACCACTTGATTACCTAAGGTGATAGTCACTGTGTAAGTACCCGCGCAAACACCTGTTAAATCCTGTGTAGTTTCTCCTGCACGACTCCATAGATATGATGGTGCCTCGGGACAATTTTCAACTACGGTGAGATTAAGTACTCCGTTGCAATCCCTGGGGCATTGAGGGTCGATAGTTACCAATGTATATGACAAGTTATCACAACCCATGGGGTCACAGTTTGCACTGATTTGACCAAATCCATGTAAAAGACTTGGCACGAGTGTACTATCTATTGTTGCAGCTTCTATTTCAAGTGGCGTCTGTGAAAACGTAATAGGCGAAGAAGTACCTGCTGCACCTACTGCTTTTAGGCAAACCGTGAAAATGATTGCAAAATCAGGAAGGGTTACACCTTCAAGACTTAAATCAATCCAACTCATGGTCAATTCACCTTCTTCTACATCAGGGAAACCAGGTGTAGGGGTACCAAAGCCTGAAAGATCTAGACCTGGAATTCCAAATGCTTCGAGGTGATCATACTCATACACATTCGGATCCCAATTTAAACTTAAGCCTAATGCAATGATGTCATCAAAGTCATTGACCTGGATATCAAAACATACAATTTCTCCTGGCATCGAACAGACCGTATCCTGCTCTACACCATTGATCAATAAAGCAAAACCTTCCAATGCACATTGTGCAGTAATAGTCGCAGGTGTCATATTGACAACATGCGGATTTCCATCAATGTCAGATATTGCTGGTGGCGGATCATTGCCAAATGTTATATTGCTGGATTGTCCGCCGGTACCGATGACATCAAAACAAATTTCAAAGAGTACAGTACCATCCGGGAGAGTATCGTTTTCAACATTGCTGTCAAACCACAATACCCTTAACGTACCGGGTGACAATAGATTTGTATTACCCTCTCCAAAACCTGGTAGTGGGGCAAAATTTCTAAACTTATCGAATTGTAACACAGCAGGATTATAGCTCAAGGAAAATTCCATAGCACCCACTGTAACAAAATTTTCAACCGTAAACTGAATGCAGGTATTACCTCCACATGAGCCTACTACCGAAGTGCCAATAAAACTGATGTCCTCAGCGCATCCGGAACCAGGCACATTGACTTGTCCATTATTTGAAATAAGTCCAACATTATTTACGCCATCTTCGGAAACACTAATCTCAGTAGGATCCTCTGTAATGGCAATCAAGGTACTCTGGCAAGGATCACCCACTACCTCAAATTCTACGGTGAAGAACAAGGAGCCATCCGGAATAGTTATTTGAGTTAAGCTACTCTCAATCCAGGCCAAGGTAAATTTGCCGGCATCCAAAAATACCTGTGGTGTTCCAAAGACTGATGAATTCAAACCAGGAACTGAGGTGTTCATATTTTTGATGGTCCGAAACTTCAGGACATCGGGGTTCCAATTAACTGAGTATTGGACAGCAATCAGGTCAGAGAAATTATCAACATTGAAATCTATGTCAATAATCTGGGCGGGGTTAGCATCAGTGCTGCTGATGTTAAAGATAGGCTGTTCTGCTCTCACGAGGAGGGATGCGAACATGGCGATGATGATACCAAGGATGGATTTACTCATTAGCAAATACTTTATTCTGTTCAAAAAAAACTTAATCTTAAGCAAATCAGGCGTAAATATAGTAATAGTAATTACAATATCATGTACATAGCTATGCAATAGCCGCGGTAAATTTTAAAAAGCTAAAATTATACCACGTTCCATTTAACAACAAAGAGGGAGAAGTTGGTCTTCAGGGCAATGTCCGAATTGCAGTGTAAAAATGACAATTTTCTACGGACTAGCCAAGTAATCCGAACTAGGATAGCTTCAGGTTTATTAAATAGATATAATATATATGTTTAATATGTTGGTAATAAGGTGCATAAACGAAAAAACCCTGACAATGTCAGGGTTAGGATGAGTTGGGTTTTTATTCTGCTTATGTAATTAGCAGGTAGAAAAAAAGGCATTGCTTCCGGGAAAGCAATGCCTTTTGAATGGAATCAGACTTACTGCCGGACAAACTTTCCGGAAAGTTCGCCCAGATTTGATTTTACCCGATAGTAATAAACACCTGGGATACTGATGATATCTGAGCCTATAACTATCTCAGCTTCATTGGTATACGATACATATTTTCTGCTAAAGAGCTCTTGTCCCTTAATATCATGCAGGGTAAGGTGGAAATCCTCACCTGCCGGTATGATGATTTTCAATGTGGTCACATCGGTAAATGGATTTGGCGAAATTCTGCTTTCAAAGGATACGCCTTCATTCAACTCCTTGAATGGAACAAATTCAATAAGTTGATTATCAAGTCCTTCCGTGTATATTTCTGGATACAGTGACTCTTCCTGATTGATCAGGAAAGATTCAAATGGCATATCCTGTGGGAGGTTTTCGATAGAAAACAGCACGTCACCTGCTTTGATATTAACCGGGGAAGATTGACCCCAGCTGATATTTGTATAACCGTCCTTATCATTTGCCAGGTTTGAATCATCCAGGTTTAAGGATCCGGCTAGAACATTGATACCCATATGGCTCACCGACATTTGGAAGCCATAGATGGCCGCATCCTTTGTAGCGATGAATTCGTAGATATTGTTGGCCTTATCCTCCCGGACTGCAATAGGCAATGAAGAGGATGTTCTTGGCTTAATGATCCAGGCCATATTGACCATGTCTGCATTGACGTCACCCATCTTGAGTGCCTTAAAGGAGGTGCTAGCAGGGAAGGTTCCAAGATGATCGACTTCTACTCCATTGTGGCACATGCCTGTAAAGAGATCAAGAGGAGCTTCCGGACTACATGGATCACCGAAGAATATCCATGAAAGGTTACCCTTGAATCCAGGAATCTTAAAGCCACCAAGAATTGCTTTTTTCAACAATAGCAAATCGTTTGCACCAACTCTTCCGTTTCCGTCAAGGTCCGCCGCATATAGCTTATAAGGCTCGGTAATCGTCTGTTCGCCATTGAGGTGCCTTTGAAGTGTAATCAAGTCAAGGGTTGAAATACCTTCAAGCTTTTTACCCTCTCTGGACAGCTTGATCATACGATCGTACTGGGTAGTTCCAAATCCAAGTGTAAAATGGCCGGTTGCATCTGAAGCAGATGAACTTTCATCCTCTTCAAGAGACTGATCTGGCATGATCTTAAACATAGAAGCAGAAACCTGAGGAACGGCAACCTCTGTAAAGGTGTTGACGATGCCCTGTACTTCATTCATGCCTTCGCAAGCATCTTCATTATCGTTGATCTTGATGAAGGTTGTACAATAGTCTTTGTTACCGTACTCGTCGTGTACCCAAATCTGGATGGGCACTGTGCCCAGGTCGTCACAAGTAAAGGTTCGTGAAGCTTCCCATGGATTCTCTGAGAATGAATACTTCAGCTTATACGCTGGTGTACAATTGTCATAGCTGGATGCATTGAAATCTTTAGCCCAGATGGTCACCATACCGCCTAAAGGCATTACCACTGTTGACAGGCCATAATAACATATTGGCGATGGTGCCTTTTTGTCTTTTACATGTACTTTGTAGCTGCATGTCCTGTAATTACCGCAGGCGTCAGAAACATTCCACAAAATCTTATGCCATCCATTAGGAAGTATCTTGTCTACTGTTGGTTGACCGACACCTTCGTAATTGATGTCATATGATCCATCACTCCAGAGATCTATTTTATAATCCCACTTTAAACCTTCGATTGGTGTGCAGTCATCCTGAACAGGAGGTTGCTGATAGAAGCGGCCTGAGCAATTAGGTTCATATCCATCAACTACTACATCCTGACATCCGTATACAAAAGTTGGTGGCGTGGCATTCATCAACTTAATGACCTGGGTATGATGCCAGATACCTGGACTCCATGGATTATTAGGCTGGTACGTACACCAGTCAATAACCGTCCACTCTCTCAGGATTTTTTTACATGCTCCATCGGAAAATGTAAAAACGAGATCCTCGTGAGCATAGCCTAACAGGCTGCATGATCCACTAGATCCGCCGATTGTTGGTTTATTATATGGTGGATACAGATCTTCCGGATCTACATCTTCAGGACCATACAAGCAGGCGTCACCGGTATAATCCAATGGCCAGTCAATGTGATAGTAGGAACTGGAATAATCCTTGACCGTAATGGTCTGATAGCACCAATCGGACCAGTTACCGGCCTCGATATAGAACTTACGTTTGATAATACCGACGCCACAAGCATTTCGGTAATCTATGACTTCGGGGATTGTAACCCAAACATTTCCTCCACCACAAACACCACTTCCGGCGGATCCATCGATCCCCCAGTTGTGTGGCTGATAGTAAGAACTGTTACCTGGGTCATTAATGATAATAGGCAATCTTGGCTGGCCATTGACAGCGATTGTACCAAACGTTCTGTTGTAAGGATTATTAAGTGCATCCGGACCGAACCAGAAACTGCAACTTACAGTAATATTGGGTGGGCACCACATTTCAGGATACGAATTATCCTGGACAGTAACTTCAGCCATACATTCATTATAGTTGCCATGGGCATCTGTAACACGCAGAACAACCCATATTGTCTGCCCGACATCTTCGCAGCAAAACTCTACATATGGCCTGAATTGGGTATCGTCGGCAACGCCTGGAGGGCACCAGCCCTGGGTCATTCTTCTGGCCTGGTAGCTTTCAAGGTGACAATTGTCATAACTGCCATCATCAATATCGGTGGCGTATAACTTAGCAGTACCTGTATTGGATAGCGCCACAACCGTGTGGGCATCACAGATGGCTACCGGTGCGATATAATCGTGGTAGCAATCTACCTCACTACGTAAAGGGCTGATAGTGAGGATGGTAAACAGGAAGGAAAATAAAAGGGTAAGAGATGGTTTCATAAGCGACTGGGATTACAATTTTAGTTTGGTTATCATAGTTCAATAGCGATATAGTACTTCAGATGGGGGGGAATTCCGATCTAAATGTAAATAAACAAGTGAATAAAATCTTGGGAGGGTGCCCAAAATTAACTTAAAAATTGGATTTTCAAGTGTTTGTGGAAAAAATGGAAGAATTTTTGCCTCAGGGTTTACCCTAGCTGATTCTCGATGGCGAACCGAACCAGCCCAGCTGTGGAGGAAATATTGAGTTTCCGCATGATGTTCTTGCGGTGGGCACCTACAGTCTGAGGGCTGATAAAAAGGTGAACGGCGATTTCGCCATTACTTTTTGCCTGAGCGATAAGTCCGAGGATTTCCTGTTCTCTTCGGGTCAGGTTGTATTTTGCCTGGAATGTTTCGTCAAACAGACTTTCCGTTTCCAATTCAACTAATTCCTTTGGATATAATTGAAGGGTTTTACTCATAAAAATTTGCCCCTGAAGGACCTGGTGTAAACCATCTGTCAGTTCCTGGAGGCTGCTTGTCTTGAGAATATAGCCTGAGACATTATGCACCTGAAGGCATTCGCGAATGAATTTCGGGTCGCTGTATTTTGTCACGATAATAACCGGAAGCTTAGGATACTCCGATTTCAAAACCGGGATAACTTCAATACCATTCAAGACCGGCATATTGAGATCAAGCAGAAGTATGTCGGGCAACTGCTTTCGAAGCCTGACCAGCAATTCCTCTCCATTTGAAGCAGTGCCAATGATCTTGATGGGCATACCTGGTTGCTGCTGCAAGGCAATAGTGAGTGCATCCACATAGAGTGTGTGGTCGTCAGCAATAAATATCGAAATCTGATTAAGTTCCTTGAATGCCATCCTTACGCTCCAATCTGTCGCAATATTCATACCACCTTTAGGTACGAAACGAAAACAAAAGTAAATCATCTGTATCTATTGCAAGGCAATATCTTTGGGTATGCGCTTCACTGCCAAAATCACAGATTTTATTGTGGCCTTATTACTGAGGTATGTATTGAAGTACAGGCTGAAAGTGATCAGGGCCAACCTTGAAGGGTCGTTTACCTATGCCAGCCCTAAACTGCGGGAACATGATATCTGGCAAAATTATCTCTATCTAGCAAAGGTCCTGAGGCAAATCATAGTGGTGCCTCGTAAGCGTTTATTGGAGCGACGGATGCACCTGGTTCCAAACACCTCCCTTGCTCAATGGTTAAATGAAGGGAAAAGTGTCATCGTTACGTTTGGGCATACCGGTAACTGGGAATGGACAGGATCCTTTCTCGGCATCAAGTACCCTGATCAGGTATGCGCCCTTTATAAAAAAATAAAATCTCCAAGAGTAAACGACCTGATGTACAGGCGTCGATTATCCCATGTCAATTATCTTATTGAAACGAAGCAAATGAGCGAATTGCTGAGGCTAATGAAGAAAAAACCGACGCTGATCCTCATGATAGCGGATCAGAATCCGGGCTCAGTGCAGAGTTCCATCTGGACTTCATTCTTAGGCCGGAATACAGCATTTGTAAACGGGCCTGAATCGCTGGCTCTCAGGTATGCTTTGCCTGTAGTGTATGCTTATACCGCACCCAGGCGTGATGGTGGGTACATAATTGAATGCAAAGAAATATACAATGGTCATGAAGCTGTGCAACCGGGTGAAATCACAGGACGATTTGCAAGTAACCTTGAAGAAAATATTCGGGACTTCCGCTCTCACTGGTTATGGTCCCATAAAAGATGGAAACGAAAAGCCCAGGCTGTTCCGCAACCATCCTGATTCCTGCTTTGGAATGAGCTGAGTGTTATCGGAGATGGGTCGTGACAGGTAACCTTATCTTTTCCTACTTTTACCCTTGACGCAAATCAGTCCCCCGAGATATGACAAAGCAAGAGCAGGGCAACCTGAAGGAATATATACGAAGCAAGGATTTCCGATATACCCTGGTGGCCATACTGGTTTTCCTCGGCATTTTTTTACTGGTCTCCTTTTTATGGCTGAGACTGTATACGCATCATGGCCAGGAATTGGCTATGCCGGACTATACCGGGTTTAAGTACGAAGATGCTGTAAAAGATGCCAAACGGAATAAGTTTAGGATGAGTATCCAGGATTCGCTCCACATCCTGGGCAAGCCAGGAGGAGAAATCCTAAAACAAAACCCTGCCCCCGGCTCCCTGGTGAAATCAAAGAGGATGATCTATGTAACGATCACCAAACGAAGTCCCGATAAAATTCTATCAAGTCGCTTACCTGAGATGTATGGCAAAAGCTATGAGCGAAAAAAACGTGAATTGGAAGAACATTTTGAAATCAAATCGAGGATCGTGGACACGAAATATGATCCTGGTGATGCTGGTCAGGTACTCGAAGTGCGATATAAGGGGAAGACCATTATGGATGCAAAAGGAAGAGACAATTCCATCCAGGTTGAAAAAGGCGACTATCTTGAATTTGTCATTTCAGCCAGGTCAGGGGGTAAAGTTGAAGTGCCTGATTTGCTTTGCAAGACCTATGAGGAAGCGGCCTTCCTACTCGAAAACCTGGGATTGAAAATAGGCGAGGTGATCAGGGATGGGCAAATTGAAAATCTGAATATCGCCTATGTAACGATCCAGGATCCACCAGCAGATGGGACGATGATCGAAATGGAATCTCCTATCCAGGTGACGGTCAGTCCAACAAAACCCGCTTCCTGCCAATAACCAAAATGCTATTTTATCATGAATGAAATATCTGTCACAGAATTAAAAAGCCGCCTTGCTTCAGGAGACCAACTTATGCTCGTGGATGTGCGTGAACCACATGAACATGATGAGTATAATCTTGGTGGTGTGAATATCCCGGTTACCGAATTGCCTTTCCGCACTGATGAATTAAAAAACGCGGAAGGAAATACCATCGTGCTGTATTGCCAAAACGGAAACCGGAGCATATTGGCTCAGAAATTACTGGCCATGCAGTTTAAAATTGAAAACACGGTTAACCTGAAAGGTGGGGTTAGTGCGTGGAGGGAGGTGTGAGAGAGTAAGAGAGTAAGAGAGTGAGAGAGTGAGAGAGTAAGAGAGAACGTGAGAGATGTAAGAGAGTGAGAGGTGTTCGCCTTAGCCTTTTTTTTATTAAAACTTATTTTTCCACATCATGCTTTCAAGAGGTCGATCGGTGCGTTGATTGTATTTGGCGCCAGGCTTGCGGTTGTACATATTTTCGATAGGTCCTTCCACTTTAAAATAAATCAGTTGGCCGATGGGCATGCCTGCATAGATACGCACAGGTTTGACACAGGATATCTCGAGTGTCCATGTGTTGCAATAACCGACGTCTCCTTTTCCAGCTGTAGCATGAATATCAATGCCGAGACGACCGACACTTGATTTTCCTTCCAGGAAGGGAACAGCGCTATGTGTCTCCGTGTATTCTTCAGTGACTCCGAGATAAAGTTCGCCGGGTTGAATGACAAATCCTTCCGGGCCAATGTC
>Ga0209063_1001345_pt1 | contig 12841 bp, 12 predicted proteins | sample KloWWTmeKNB19Kit_FD_187177 | JGI IMG/M metagenome (GOLD analysis project Ga0209063, IMG submission 187177) | Active sludge microbial communities from Klosterneuburg, Austria, studying microevolution and ecology of nitrifiers - Klosterneuburg... | ecosystem: Engineered > WWTP > Aerobic digester >...
ACGAAAAAAGAAAACTTGGTCTAGTAAAAAGAATAAGAAAACAAATTGCTAAATTTGACCTGACTAATTCAGATTTAGGATTTGTATCTAATTGATTTGTAGTGTGGAAATTTGACGTTAGTCAGAATGCTATTTGATGACAGCGCTAACTTGACACGGACGGACTTAAACCAAACAGACGACAACTAATTTGACCAGTGGACAGACATATAAATACGACCAATTCGGACAGCGACTGCTGATTGACTTGCCGACACGACAGCCCAACGCTTCGTGTTTTAATTTTTTTGCCCACGCACAAAATATTTTGAAATTCTTTGGCAGCCCGCAAACGGCACATTTGCAAGCCGCACAAGCCGACCCACAACCCAAGCTTGCAAAAGAGCCGTTTTTTGCCAACGCTTTATAGGGTTAGCTCTGTTGAAAACTTTCGTGGACATTATTTGTCCATCATAAAATAAGTTCATTACCTTTGGACAAAATTAGTCCAAGATGGCAACGACAAAAAATAGTGTGACAAGTTTTGGAGAGCAGCTTAGAACACTTCGTGAGCAAGCTGAACTTTCATTGAGAGAAGTAGCAAATGAAATTGGAATTGACACTTCACTCTTGGCGAAAATTGAACGCAACGAAAGACAAGCAACAAAAGAGCAGATAAAACAAATTGCCTTGTTCTTCAAAGTGAACGAAAAGCAATTGCTCAAAGAATTTCTAAGCGACCAGTTCGCTTACAAAATGATTGAAGAAGAAGCAGACCTTGATACATTTAAAGTAGCAGAAGCAAAAGTTGCTTACTACAAAACCAAATCAAAAAAATGAGAGCAGAAAAATATCAACTTAGCTTTTTTGAAACAGCAGTAAGCAAGAACAGCTACAAGGAAATTTGTTCTCAAATTTCTGACAAGGAAAATTTATCGCCTGACGACTTTGGAAATGCAATCAGAAAATGGACTAAGAAAACTCTGAAAGAACCAATCAATATTGTTGCTTTGTTTTCGGGTGCAGGTGGACTTGACATTGGTTTTTGTGATACAGGGTTCACTCTTATTGAATCGGTTGAACTTGAAGACAAGTTTGTGCAGACAATGCTGCACAATCAAACGACAGGGAAATATTTTGCGAAAGCCAACATCAAATGCAAAGACATCCGACAATACGAACCAAACATTTCCACCAAAATTGATTTTGTAATTGGTGGCCCGCCTTGTCAATCTTTTTCAGCAGCAGGAAGGAGAGCAGCAGGAGTTGCAGGAACAAAGGACGACAGAGGAAGTTTGTTTGAGGAATATGTGAGAGTGTTGCAAAAACTGAAACCTAAAGGTTTTCTTTTTGAAAATGTTTATGGCTTGTTGGGGGCAGAGAAAGGAGAATCAATAAAGAAGATTCTAAAAGCATTTAAAGAAATTGGTTATAATGTTTCTTACAGAATTTTAGATGCAGCCGACTACGGAGTGCCTCAACATCGTGAGAGAATAATTTTAGTTGGTTCTATTGACAAGCTATTCAAATTTCCAAAGCCGACACATGGTCCTGATTCGTTTGAAGAATTTCCTCACTACTCTTCACAGCAAGCAATTTTAAATGTTGGCAAACCCGACAACGACAAACTTCCTTCAATTAATGGCAGGTTCGGACATTTACTTAATGAAGTTCCGCCAGGACTGAATTATAGTTTTTTCACAGAAAAGATGGGGCATCCAAATCCAATCTTTGCTTGGCGTTCTAAGTTCTCTGACTTTCTCTACAAAGCAGACCCGTTAAAACCAATCAGAACTTTGAAAGCATCAGGCGGACAATATACTGGTCCATTTCATTGGGAGAACAGACATTTCACTATTGAAGAATTAAAACGACTTCAAACTTTTCCAGACGATTATAAAATACTTGGCAACAGAGCCGTTGCAAGCAAACAAATTGGGAACTCTGTTCCCCCGCAGTTTGCACGTCTGTTAGCATTGAGTGTATTGAATCAGTTTTTCAATGTTGAGCTACCTTTTGAATTCAACTACCTTGAAGAAGTTGAGAAACTATCTTTCAGAAAATTAAAAAGCGAAAAGACCGACCAGTATTTGCAGAAAGCATCAACAGCACTTGACAATCATAAAGCGAAACCGAAAAAAGAAATCGCTTCCAAGAAATACAAAGTAGAGTTGACGGAAAATTTCAAAATCAAAAACAATCCTAAATCTGAAATTGAAGTTCGCTTCAAACCAACAAGCAAGAAATGGACTTTTGTATTGAACAGAAAAGAAAGCGATAAAGAACTTTACAGAATTGAATTAAAGCGAACAAGAGGCACTTCCCTATTCAATTCTGTAAACGAAGTGTATTTGATTTCAAACAGCAACATTCAAACCGACTACACAATTCTTTGGAAAGTTTTTGAGCAAGCATTGGCAGAGAATCACATCAAAGCTGACTTGGTTCAACTCAATGGATATTATCAATACACAAACGACATTTCATTTTCGTTTGTGAAGTCAGGCAAAAAACTAAGCAGCAACTTTTGGAAAGTAATTGAATTGATTTTGATTGACCCGACAATCGGGCAAATTAAAGACATCAATCATTTTGCTTCGGGTTATGAATTGCGACAAGATGAAATTCTTGAATGCTTTTATGACCTTAGAAAAATTGGCTTTGAAATTAGGAACAACAACACGAATCCTGAAATTGCAGAAGATGAATATTTAATCCCTTACAGATTTCCAACACTCACTCCGTTGAGTGTTCAACTAAAAAAATCATTACAAGCACATGGCTAAAAAATACGAACCAGTTTTATACATCTATTCAGACCGAAGCATTTTAGTGAATGAGGACGGAGTTGAATATCGCTATGACGAAGGACAAACTTCGGATGAAGCGAAGAAAAGATTAGCTGCAATCAAAGATTCTTTGGAGAAAGGTTTCCTTGAAAAAATAATTGAAGAATGTAGGAATCCCGAAGTGAAGATTGATAAACTTTCAAAAGAACAAGTTGCGGTTATTGAATCGCTTGTTAACTCTGTAACAAGTGAAGTCGGCAGAGCAATCGTAGGGCTTACAATTCTTCAACTCACAGTAAAATCAATTCTGCCAAAGCAATCAATCCGTTTGCATAAAGGAAGCACAGGTGCTGACTTCTCTTGGAAAGAAGGAATTCCTATGAGAGTTCTTGATAAGAATTACATCACACCAGTTTTGAGAAAGCACAATCTTTTAAGATTAAATGCTGACGGATTTATGATGACAAGAAGTTTAGCTGAAAATTATCCCTACTCAAAACTTTACAAAGCTGCAATTCGTGGAGCAAGAAAGGAATGGTTGGAAATTACAGATGCAGTAGAACGAGAGGAAATGGACAGTGTAAATGCTTTGAAACAACTTCTAATTTTTCTGCACAACAAATCGGAAGCGTTTCTTGAATTGACTGATAAAACAATGACTGCATTAAAAGCATTTCTGAAAGGAAAACCTTCATTCAAAGTTTGCTTCAAGACAATTACAAACTTCATTGAGAGTTCAACCTATTCAGCAAGAATGTTTGAAGTTGCGATGCACTCATTCTTCCAAGTGTTGGAAGAAGAAAAATGTTTGAGTGGTTTTCTGAAGCCTCTTTCACAAATGCGTTCAGCAAACAAGAAACACGGAAACATTGGTGATATTGAAATCACAATGACACAGGGCAACATGGACATCATTGAATCTTGGGATGCAAAATATGGCAAAGCATATTTGAGAGATGAGTTGGAAGAACTGAATGACAAATTGAAATCTCATCCACAAACAGCAATAGCAGGTTTTGTAACTGACCATGAACCGAACTTGAAACCTGAAATCCGAAAGAGAATGGATGAATTGGAATTGATTCACGAAACTGAAATTCACATAATGGAATTTGGCGAGTGGGTAAATTTTCAAATTAAAAAATATGAATTGAATCCTGATAAAGTCGGTGCAAGATGGATGATTGCAATTGCTGAATCCATTTGCCAGTTGAGAAGGGAAATTGCACCAATTGACGAACCAACAACTGAATGGGTTGAATCATTTATTGAAAGTATTAGCTAAACAAATTTTAGAATGTTACCAGTATTAATTGCTTTAGGTGTAGGTGCTTTACTTGTAAGTGCATTTTCAGACGATGAAGAAGCACCGAAGAAAAGGAAACGCAACACAAACGACAGAACCACTAAAAAGAAAATATTCATCAGCTTCGCTATTGAAGATAAGAAGTATCGGGACTTTCTTGTTTCACAAGCAAAGAATGAAAGAACTCCGTTTTCATTCGTTGATATGTCAGTGAAAGAACCTTGGACACAAAAGGTTTGGAAGGAAAAGTGCAGAGAAAAAATTCAGAAGTGTGACGGAATGATTGTGTTGCTTAGTAAAAACACTTGGCATTCGGAAGGTTCACGATGGGAGATTACTTGTGCGAAAGAAGAAAAAGTTCCAGTTGTAGGAATGCACATAAAAAAGAATGATAAAGGAGCAAAACCACCTGAGTTAAACGGCAAGAAAGTTATTGACTGGACTTGGGATAATCTTGATGAATCAATAAGCAAATTCTAATGGCAATATACAGTAGTGAATATTTGAAAGGTGTTGCATCACGGAAGCAACAATTATTTGAACAAAAACTTTTCAGTGTTAAGAATACACCTGTCAACACCCCATTTGACATTTTTCTTTCACATAGTTTCCTTGATAAAACAGATGTTCAAGGACTATATCAAGAACTCACGGATTTTGGTTTTACTGTTTATGTTGATTGGATTGTTGACCCACATCTTGATAGAACTAATGTTACTAAGGCATCAGCTAATTTGATTCAGGGTAGATTAAAATCCTCAAAAACACTTTTACTTGCAATTTCAACGAATGCAGCAATGTCAAAGTGGATGCCTTGGGAGCTTGGGTATGTTGATGGACATACAAATAAATGTGCAATAATTCCTGTTTCAAAAGAAGGGACACCACCAAAATCATTTAAGGGAACAGAGTATCTGTTACTTTATCCATTCATTAAAAAAGTGCCAACTGATACAAATGTTGATAAGCTTTGGGTAATTGAAAGCGAGTATAAATACTCAACTTTAGAAAGATGGGTAATTAATGGAATTATTGAAGAAAACCGAACTGTAAATATTTTTAACTCATGAGAAAAGCACTTATCGTTGGAATAAACAACTATCCGAAAGCACCACTTTGTGGATGTGTGAATGATGCTTCTGCATTCAGTGCAATTATTGAAACTAATGGAGACGGCTCACCAAATTTTGATGTCCGACTTGTTACAGATGTTCCGACAAAATCTGAATTGAAAGGACTAATCATTGAATTGTTTAGTGGTGATTGTGAAACTGCTCTACTATACTTTTCAGGACACGGTTTGTTAGATGATATTGGTGGATATATCGTAACCCCCGACTACAAACCGAATGATGAGGGAGTTTCAATGGACGAAATCTTAAATATTGCAAATGATTCAAAAGCACAAAACAGAGTAATCATTCTTGATTGTTGTCATTCAGGTGCTTTAGGTTCTCCAAAAAATTTAGGTGGAAAATCGGCACACATCGGTGAGGGAGTTTCAATTCTTACTGCAAGCCGCGATAGTGAAAGTGCCATTGAAATAAATGGACATGGAGTTTTTACAAATCTTTTGCTGGATGCTTTACAAGGTGGTGCGGCTGACCTTCGTGGACACATTACACCCGGAAGTGTTTACGCATACATTGACCAAGCACTTGGACCTTGGGACCAAAGACCTGTTTTCAAAACAAACATTACAAGATTTACTTCTTTGCGGACAGTTACTCCACAAGTTCCCATTGACATTTTGAGAAAGTTAGTTGACTATTTCCCGACACCACAAGACGAGTTTGCATTAGACCCTTCGTTTGAAGATACAAACGCACCAGTTGTTGAACACAAGATTGTTGAACCACATGCAAAAGCAGAAAATGTTGCAGTGTTCAAACATCTTCAAAAATTTCAAGGAGTTGGCTTAGTTGTTCCAGTCAACGAGCAATATATGTATTTCGCAGCAATGAATTCTAAATCTTGTAAGCTGACTGCATTGGGCTATCACTACTGGAGATTAGTAAAAGAGAAACGCATTTAATAAAACTTAAAAATAAATATCATGGCTAACAAAAGAGTATTCGTAGCATTTGCTATTGAAGATGAAACAACAAAAATTCTTTTTACAGGGCAAGCAAAAAATGCAAAAGTCCCTTATGAATTTGTAGATATGTCACTCAAAGAACCTTTTGACGAGAAATGGAAAACGAATTGCAGAAGTAGAATTAAGGGTTGCGATGGAGTTATCGCTTTAATTTCTAAGAACACAAAAAATGCAGAAGGTGAATTGTGGGAAATAAAATGTGCGAAAGAAGAAGGTATTCCTTTAATGGGAATTTACATTAAGGGAGCTACATCAGCAGACAAGCCAGCCAGTATGCTTGGAGTAACTTGTAAAGAATGGACTTGGGATAATGTGAAAGAGTTCATTGAATCATTATGAGACAACACAGCAGTCACACACATTTGCAAGCCGCTACAAGCCACCGCACAGACCAAAGCTTGCAAAAGAGTGTGCCCGCCCAACCCAAGACAGAATTTCAAAATATTTTTTCCAACGCTTCAAAAAAAATAAAACACCCTACACTCAAGCCCTAACAATGCAGACAGCAGACAAATACAAAAAGGACAACTGGACAACAGAAAAGAAGCACATGCCCATAACAGCGGTTTGGCGTAATGGCGGGTTCAGTGCTTCGTATGACAGTTTTGTGGTAGGTTCAAGTGTAGTTCTTCGATTGAACTTTTGTGCTAAAAATCCGCCACTACGCCAAGCCGCAAACCGTTATAAGCAAGCCTATTGACAACCGCACTCCGACAAAGGAGCAGACAAAAACTAACCTATAAACAACTGATTTGTGAAAAGAGAATGTGGTGCGGACACCAAGTTAATATCAAACTTTAATGACGGCTCAATTCGTGAACTTGCATTGTGAATACGAAAAGAAATTTGCCAACCTTCATTTAGAGTAACCAACAAAGTTGTTTTTGAATTTTCTTGATAGACAACTTCAATTAAACGACTTGGCAATTTCAGCTTAGGAACTTTTGCTTTCGGCTTTACATTTTCAAAAGGTAAATTCAATGTTCCGTGCAAATTGTATGCTTGTATCTCGACTTTGTTACTGCCTTTAATGACTTTATAAAAATCTTGGTTTCCAATTAAATATTCTATCAATTTTTCTGCTACGACACTTGGGTTTTCAGCATCAAGACGCAACAACTCTTTTTTAAACGCATCTAAAATCGGGACATAAACAGACGTATGATAATCATCTAATGTATCCCATTTTTGAGTTGCTTTACTTGCTGTTCTTAGCTTCGCTAAGTTGTCAAATACTGGCTTGACTTCATTGAAATATTCTACTGAACAAGGAAAGCCCAACCACTTTCTACCAAAATCAATATCATTTGACAATCGAGAATGTTTAACGGCTCTGTGATTATTTTTAGCAGAAATTCCTATCTCCCATTTCTGCAATGACCTAATCGCTAAAACATCACGAACATCGCCAGTTTGACCCTCTTTATCAGACACGATTTCAAGTTGTAAAATATCTTTATCACTTATTCCATTTGATAACCGTGGCTCAATATCAAGTAAAAAATTGACAGCAAAACTTGCGACCAAACTGTAATGACTTCTATCCTTTTCGCTAAAACTTAAAAAACATTTCAATGCAGTTTTGTAAGGGTCATTTTCAACAACCGAAACGGTTGTAACGGCTTTCAGCCGTTCTAAAAACTCTTTCAATAACGCATATTCAAAGGCTTTCCCATTTATCGTTTGACTTGCAACGTTTGCCATTATACTGTAATACTGTTTACTATTTCATTCATTTTTTCACGGACAAGATTTCCATTAAGAGCATTTGCAAAACCATTAACAGCAATCTTTTTAGACGGCTTAATACTTTTTAAGTCGTCAAGAATTTTTCGACCTAAAACTTCAGCCATCTTAACTGGGACAGCATTACCAATCATTTTATATCCAGCTACTACACTATCATAATGAAAAACAAAATTATCTGGAAAGGTTTGTATTCTTGCACATTCACGAACACTTAACCTTCTATATAAACTTTCTTTTCCCTTTACAAACTCTCGAATATTTTGCTCAATAAATTTCATTTTTGGTGCTTGTGGGTGTAACGGAGCGTGGCGACCACCTGCTTGAATTGTAAAAGAAACTTCATCCCAAGACCTAACTCTATTTCTAGACATAAAAATAGACGAGAAACCACCAATCATATATTCGTGATTTACGACTTTACATTTATTTCCATTGGTATAATTACCTTCCTTTGCCGGCAAGACATTATCTTTCAAATCGTTGATGACTTTATCAAGTGTTACTTTATTTTCAAGTGTTGTAGGTTTTGGAAACTTGAATTTTATTCCCAAGTCATTTCTATAGCCAATAAAGAAAACACGTTTTCTATCTTGTGGGACACCATAATCCGAAACATTCAGTAACTCAAACGACAAATCATAACCAATGTCAGTAAACATTTGCTTTATGTTCGACAACGCTTCTTTGTGTGCGGGTAACAACATTCCTGACACATTTTCAGCCAAGAAAAATTTCGGTTTTTTATCCGCAAGTATTCGCATAAACTCATAAAACAACTGCCCCCTTTTATCAGCTATTCCACGTTTTGAACCTGCTTCTGACCAACTTTGACAAGGCGGACCTCCAATTATACCATCGCAATCAGGAACTTCACTTGACGGAATATCAACAATACTTCTTCTATCTAAGACAGTTTTTTTGTGGTTTTTTTCAAATGTTTCCCAAATTTCTTTATCGTATTCGTTTGCCCAAACGACATCAAAGCCAGCGTTTTCAAAGCCTAAATCAAGACCACCAGCACCTGCAAAAAATGAGACTATTTTCATTTACAATAAACTTAAAGTTATGAGGACAAATTTACTTTATTTTGGCTAACTTTCGACCAGTAAAAATGGATAATTATCAATGGACAACAGAAAAAAGGCCAGCTTATAACAGCGGTTTGGCAAAAGTGGCGGTTTCGGTCTCCACAGACAGTTTTGTGGTTAATCAAACATTGGTTCTCCGCATCAACATTTGTGGTGAAAATCGCCACCTTCGCCAAGCCGCAAACCGTTGGACAAAATTTGCTCCGCAACGGCAATTCGCCCGCTTACAGCGTTCTTCAAATTGCCTAATTTTGTCCAACGGTTCAGCGTTACCGCATGCATTTTGCAAACTGTACAGTGTCGCAAACTTCGTCCAACTACGTGTTTGCAAAATGCCTTTGGTTTGCTCCCATGCCTTTTTCAAACAAGTTTGAAAGGCACTTCGCAAACACGCTGAACCGTTAGCAGGCATGCTTTTAAACCTATTGTGAATAATGTAGTCAAATAGATAATATAAATATCTTTAATATGAAAAGAGTTGTTTTTTACTTATCAGTTGTGCTTATTGCTAATTCAATTAAAGCTCAAACAACTAATCACGGTATTGATGTCAACTGGTATCAGACCCCAAAAGCAGCAGCGACTATAACTGGTGCTATTTCGTCAATGAATAGCGTTGGAGGTAGTGTAGCTAATGCAATGGTCGTTAAATCAAATGGAACGGTAGTTATATTTTATAGACAAGGCGGACAAAATAAATGGACACAGTCTGTAGACGGTGGCAATACATGGACAAGTCCGGGAACGCTTTATGCACCTGCTGCAAACGGACTAACAACAATATCTGCTGACATTGACCAAAGCGACAATATCTATATCACATGGAAATCGGGAGACTTTTCCTTAGGATTTGCAAAATATAATGGCGTTTCTTGGGTGACAACCAACACAATTAATACAACAACTCAGACAGCAGCCGATACTGTTCAATTCTCTCAAATAACATTAGACAGAAAAAACAGAATTCACCTGATGTGGCAGCAAGGAAATCATCAGAACTATAGTTCTGGAATTAAATCAACTTGCTGGTATGCTCGTTCAACTGACAATGGTAATAATTTTAACATTGCTCAAATTTCTGACAATTCATTAGCTAATTATCATGCAGCGTTTCCTGTTGCCGATTTTGGAGGAACAAGCAGTGACACTCTTATGATTGCATGGCGAGAAAATGTGAATGGTTGTGGAAGTTCAATGCCGTCAATGTGCTCATCAAATGGCTGGAATTGGGATGTAAAAGCTCGAATTACATACGATGGTGGGGCTACATGGAATCCTGTTTTTATTCTCGAAGGAAGTGGCATAAATAATTCTGACGATGATCAATGGGATCCTAATTTAATTGTTGATAAAAATGGGATCATTCATGCTTTTTACCACGTTTATCATAACATTACGTTGCCTGACTATAATGCTAATATTATTTATAAATATTCATTAAATGGCGGCAATACGTGGAGTATGCCTATTCAAATTTCAACGACAAATGTTAGAAGCCATTTAATCAAAACAGCCTATGACTTTTCTAATAATTATGTTTGGTGTATTTGGAAAGATGAAATGGATTTTGGGAACATTACAAACAACCCACAAGCAGACCTTAAAGCAGTTTACATTCAAAATACAGGAACTCCATTTATTGGTTCTCAAGAATTTATTACTGACCACGGTAGCTCCGAAGTTGCGTTCCATAATTTCAAAGTTGGAGATGATGGGATTATGCGTGCTACCTATAACATATCAAAAATACAAGGGAAAGGCGACACAATACTTTACACTCAAAGGAGTGAATTGACTCTTGGAATAGAGAATAACGAAATAGCTGACAGATTTATAGTTTATCCTAACCCAACGACAGATCAAATAAATATTGTACTCAATGGAAATAGGATAAATGAGAAATTTGTAATAAAAATATATAATGCACAAGGAAAATTAATTGAAGAACGAAAGAATAATTCAACTCCAATTCAGCTAAATACATCAGGTGTTTATTTTGTAGAAATAAGTAACGGTAAAAGTAGGCTACTTCATAAAGTAATTCGACAATAGCACGACCTGCTAACACGGGTTTTGCGTCAGGCGGGGTGACGTGTGAACTTGGAGCATTGTGCTTCTATTCAAATGCAGTGCTGGTTGACAGTTTTGTGCTCCGAAACCCGCCCGAACGCAAAGCCGAAAACCGTTCCGCAAGAAGAGCAACCTGAAAAAGTTAAAAATGCTATCTTTGACTTTTTGATGGAAAAGTAAAACCACAGCTAACAAGGTATTGCCAAAAGCGGGGCTGACGAGCTTCGATTGAACATTTGTGCAAGGTTCAACATTCGTTCTTCGATTGAACTTTTGTGCTAAAAATCCCCGCCTTCGGCAATACCCAAACCGTTATAGGGCATTTTAATAGACGACACAACGACAAGAAACAACATGGAATATATTTCGACATCAGCACTTGCAAACGAACTTGACATCAAATCAGCCGACTTATTTGACAAGTTAAAAACACTTGGTTGGATTGAGAGAAAAAATGACAAGTGGGTCTTAACTGACTTAGGTAAACAAAAAGGTGGACAAACACGAAACAATCCAAAGTTTGGAGAATTTGTTGTTTGGCCTGAAAATATCTCCTTTGACGACAATGGACAGAAACAGAAGGCGAAACTTATCAATGCTACTGCAATTGGAAAGCATTTTGACATTTCATCGCAAAGACTAAACCTTATACTTTCAGAACTTGGACTGATTGAGAAAGACCTTGCTGCTGGTTGGGAAATAACAAAACTTGGTAAGAGTATCGGAGGCAGGCAATTTGAACACGAAACCTCCGGTGCAAATTATGTTTTATGGCCTGAGAGTATTTTGCAATACAAAAGACTTTTAGAAGTATTTAAAGAAAACGCCACAGACCAACCCCAGACACAAACTGCGACAATTTCATCAACTCAGACCGAAACGCCAGTTGCCAATATTAACAAGGACAATTTTCGAGAAAAATTTGAAGCCAAACATCGAACCATAGACGGACATTATGTGAGAAGCAAAGCAGAAATGCTAATTGACAATTGGCTTTATCAATACGGACTTGTTCATGCATACGAACGAAAATTACCTATTGACGAGGATGTGTATTGTGATTTTTATATTCCTTCAGGCAACGGAAGACCTCAAGCTGTTTACATAGAGTTTTGGGGACTTGAAAACGATACGAAATACACCGAACGAAAAAACAAGAAAATAGAAATTTATAAGCGTGAAGGTCTTTCATTAATTGAGTTGACTGATGCTGACTTACAAAACATTGACGATATACTTGCAAAAAAACTTAGACAATTTAAAGTTCCAATCGGATAGAAAAACGCCCTATAACACGGGTTTTGCGTCAGGCGGGCTGACATGCAAACTTGGAGCTTAGTGCATCTAATGAACTTTAGTAATAAATTGAATCTTTGTGCTCCGAAACCCGCCCGAACGCAAAGCCCGAAAACGTTGGACAAAATTTGCTCCGCAACGGCAATTCGCCCGCTTACAGCGTTCTTCAAATTGCCTAATTTTGTCCAACGGTTCAGCGTTACCGCATGCATTTTGCAAACTCTGCTGTGTCGCAAACTTCGTCCAACTACGTGTTTGCAAAATGCCTTTGGTTTGCTCCCATGCCTTTTTCAAACAAGTTTGAAAGGCACTTCGCAAACACGCTGAACCGTTAGCGGTAATCCCCCTACTATAAAAACAGTTGAGTTTTTGAGCTAACGAAGGTATCTTCGCAGTAAAAAATCCTTGTAAAAGCCGGTTTAAGCAGTGGTGTTAATAGCCCGATGGCAATCAAGGTTTGGTTGCA
>Ga0209063_1001347_pt1 | contig 12835 bp, 14 predicted proteins | sample KloWWTmeKNB19Kit_FD_187177 | JGI IMG/M metagenome (GOLD analysis project Ga0209063, IMG submission 187177) | Active sludge microbial communities from Klosterneuburg, Austria, studying microevolution and ecology of nitrifiers - Klosterneuburg... | ecosystem: Engineered > WWTP > Aerobic digester >...
CGACCCGCGTGCCACGATCATCAAAAAGGCTTGCGACGAGGTACTGAAGAAACTCGGCGTGAAGGATCCTGTGTTGGAGATCGCCAAGCAACTGGAAGAGATCGCCTTGAAGGACCAATACTTCGTGGAGCGCAAGCTGTACCCGAACGTGGATTTCTACAGCGGGATCATCTACCGTGCCATCGGCATACCAACGCGCATGTTCACCGTCATGTTCGCCTTGGGCCGCTTGCCCGGCTGGATCGCCCAGTGGAAGGAAATGGTGGAGAACAAAGACCCTATCGGTCGCCCACGCCAGATCTACACCGGAGCTACCAAGCGCGATTTCGTTGCGCTGAAGGATCGGAAGTAATTAGTAGTATTGGGTACAGAGTACCGGGTACGTGATACCAGTTACCCCGTAATCTTTACCCAATACGCTGTCTAATAAAATCTCGTCCACTTACCTTCGCCACGAACCCATTGCCCATACACATGAAAAAGATGATCGGCCTTGCCCTTTGGTTGGTAGCCTTACTTGTTCCGTTCCGTTACGCTATTCTGGATTCCACGGACCTTGTGCAACCAGATGGTACGGTAGAGAATATGAAGGGTCTGTTGAGCTTTGTTGCCGTCGTTGTATTGTTCTTTGTGGGATATGCCTTGGTCGATTCCTCCAAGAAGCAGGCGACCGGGGAGGCGCACGGCCATTGATAGAACGAACTCGTTTTCGATGGCACACGTTCTCATTCCCACGGACCTCAGCGAGAACGCTAGAAAAGCCGCGATCTATGCAGTGGAATTGTATGGAACGGAGGGCAACACCTTCACCTTGTTGAACTGCTATGCCATGCCCCATGGCACAAGGTCCACGATGGTGGATTTTTCAGAGCGCTTGGGTCAGGATGCGTTGGAAGACCTCACTGAGTTCGAGCGGGAATTGCGTGAAGCGCTTCCTGGACGCTCACCAATAATGGGCCTTGCGACCGAGCACGGGAACTTGACCGAGGTACTAAAGCGTTACGAAGAACTCCCTACACGACCGGACCTGATCGTAATGGGCACACAGGGCGCTACAGGCTTGAAGCGGATCCTTGTCGGAAGCAATGCGGCCTCTGTGATCCTGCGCGTGCGCACACCTGTGCTTGCTGTGCCTGCACAAGCAGTTTACAAGGTACCGGAACACATCATACTGCTGGATGATGGCCGGACATTGGACAAACCGGATCTGCAACAGCTGCTTAATATCCTGGAACATTCCGGTGCGGACCTGATGGTTGTTCACGTGGAACGCTCCGGCCAACCAGTGCCTCCGCTTGTGGACTCTGCGGCTCTGAAGGAACTCTTGGGTTCCGTACCAAGAACACACCACTCCATTAAGGAAAGCAACCTGATCGTTGAGCTGAACGAGTTGGCGGACAAACACAATGCGGACATCATTGCTGTACCCCATCGACATCGTAGCCAATTCGAGCGCTATTTCCACCGCAGTATGAGCAGTCGGTTGGCGATGAACACACGCATACCCATGTTGGTGTTGCAGCTCGGGGATAATTGAAGAACATGCGCGGTGGATTACCACTATTCCGATTCCGGGGCATCAAGGTCCTGGTACACTGGTCCTTCCTATTGCTGCCGGCCTACATTGCCTTCACAGGTCTCCAAGGCGGATCCAGCTGGGGTATGATCGGCACCGATGTGGGCTTGGTATTGATCGTGTTCCTCTGCGTTGTACTGCATGAATTCGGCCATGCGTTAACAGCGCAACGGTTCGGGGTAGGTACGCGGGACATCACCTTGTTGCCGATCGGTGGCGTGGCCAGTTTGGAACGCATGCCGGAAGATCCCAAGCAGGAATTCTGGATCACGATAGCAGGTCCTTTGGTGAATTTGGTCATCGCTGGCTTGGCCTTGTTGGTCATGGCCATCAGTGGCATGGCCTTGTTGTTCACCGATGCCATGGGGTCGATCACCTCCTGGTCGGGTGTGCTCATCTTCATTTTCACGGCCAATTTGGGCTTGTTCCTGTTCAACCTTGTACCGGCCTTTCCCATGGATGGCGGTCGGATCCTCCGTTCGTTGTTGAGCATGTGGATCCCGCGCGAAAAAGCCACGCGCATTGCTACGACCGTTGGTCGTGTGTTGGCCGTCGGCTTTGTTGTTTATGGCCTTTTACAAGGTGAACCGTTCCTCGCCATCATTGGTATTTTCATCTTCATGGCTGCCGGTGCCGAAAGGAAACAGGTGATCATGCGCGATCGTGTAAAGGCCTTGCTTGTAAGCGAAGTTATGATCACACCTATCCTTCAACTGCCCGCCGACACCTCATTACAAGAGGCATGGAACGCGCTCACATTTGGCGAACACAAAGCGCTTGTCGCAAAGGATGCAAGCGGGTACCTCGGCATTGTCCTGCGCGAAGACATGCAAACTGCCCTTACCAATGGGTTGGCAGGAACGATCCGTGCTTTGGTACGCCCTGCTATCCGCGTGCATACCACCGATGCCGCACTACCGCTTTACCAGCAAATGGTGAACGAAGGCTCATTGGCTTACGCCGCGATGGATGGCGACCAGCTGGTCGGAGTAGTCCTTCGCAGTGCGTTGGTGGGAACGTTCAACGCGGAAGCCGGGAGCAAAGCCAGCTGATCGTTGATAGGACAACGACCTACTGACCTTAGATATCCTTGGGCTCTTTCGGCTTCACCAAGGTGAACACGCGGGAGATATTGAACCCGTAGTGGATCTGTCCCTTTTCCCAACGGTTGGTCGTCTCGGTAATAAAGGCACGCTCGAACAGACCTGTGCTGTTGGTGAAATGCAATTGGAACACGTGACCGCCGGTTTCAATGTCGAATCCTACTGAAAGAGAATTGGTAAAGCCCAAGTCGGGGTTTCCCGCAAGTTCCTGCGCTGTGAATTCGCGCAATTGGCCTGGCAACACATAGAAGTACTCCGCATTGATGGTCACTCGTTTGCTCAGTTTCATCCGACCCGAAATGCCCACGTTGTAAACATCGTTCTTCTCATTGATGGTCTGTATCAAGTTGCGATGTACGAGCCCTGGGGTCAATTGAATTGTGAACCGTTCCGAGATCTTGCGGCCAAGGACCAGCTGGAAGGAATAGGATAAACGATGGGTGAAGTAATCCTGCTGTTCGGGACTGTACCAGGGTAGGTCTTGCGTTTGCAATGTTGTTATGGAACTACTCGCCGCCAGCGCCATGGTGATCGGCATACCGCAACCATCGTCGCATTGCCGTAGGATCTTGTACTTGGCAAAGCCGTCCACGGTCTTCTGGAAACTGCTTCGGCCGATACCCACCATCAATCGATCGGTAATGCCGTAATCAAAACCTATGCGGATGCTGGCTTGGTCCAATCCGAAGAAATTACCGATCCCTTGATCAACGGTACCGAAACGGTGGCCGATCTTGAAGTCAAGGACCCCCTTGGCCGTATTCTCCAAGCTGTGCCCGTTGATCACTCGAGTGGTCTTGAAGCTCGCCGTTGTGTACGATGGACCGGCATCCTCTTCTCCAAGCAGATCAAGAAGGTCGTCTTGAGCTGCAAGTGGTGAAGCACCTAGCAGGAACAGCAGAAATAGGGACCTGATCATGGGGAAGTGAAGGAGCCGTTCGTACAAGGCGAATGTCATAGAGGGTCCAAGCTGAGGTCCACGGTCACTTTGATCGTCTCAGCAATATTCTTCCGGACTACTCCGGGAATAGCGATGTTGTGATCTTCAGGCTTGACGATGAATTCGCTCGAGGCCTTAACAACTCCCGAAGGCCCTACCACCACTGAACCGGGAATGGAAACGTTCTTGGTCACACCATGGATCGTCAGATCACCGGAAACGGTTACCACGTAGGTTCCCGCCGTCTTTACTTCATCGGCCGTGATCCCGGTCATCTTCCCTTTGAAGTTGGCCTTCGGATGCGTGTTGCTTTCCATGTAGTTCTCATTGAAATGCTCCTGCATCAACGCTTTCTCGAATTCGAACGCCTTGATGAGCACGGCGAATTCGATCGCTCCGGTGGAAGCATCCCAAACGCTGGTGACCTTGCGGTTGTGTGCTTCAATGTCCTCAACGGGCGTGGAAGAGTAGAAAGTGATGTGGCCATTGCGGGTTGCAAAGCGTTCTTGTGCTGAAAGGGCAAGTGGGGTCATGGCCACCAGAAGGCCCAATATCTTGATCGTTTTCATGGTCATTGGTCTATTGAGGTTATTGTTCAGTTTGAAACTACGGGAACACAGCGCACCAGCACCACATCCAAAAGCAGGCCGGAGCAGAATCCATTCACCTTTACGGCGGCTCCTGTGCGCCAAGTTGGATCAAGGTCTTCATTGGCGAATTCGCATACGACCCCGGCTAACGGGTCACCTGTTTCCAGCACCACGTTCGTGTGTCCACCATCCACCGGTTCGATCGATCGTATGGCGCCGCTTACTTGGATCACTTGCTCTGCGGTACCCACAAAGCGGGCATTGGCAGCCTCTTCATCCGAGCTGAACGCTAGAAAGAGAGCTTGTGCGGTAACCACTTCCTTGATCGGCATTTCGTCCGCGGTGGTTTTCCCACGGTTGTACTCGCTCCAGCCGAAGGCAGCACCGATCACCACAGCTCCAACGATGATCGCTATCAGTATCTTCTTGTTCATGGCATCAATTATTCGGTGCACCGGCATCCAGCCAGGTCTGGATCGTCAAGCGGTCACATTCGGGCAAAGGACCTGTGGGTGGCATGCTCTTATCCACGACCGCAAATTGTCTCAAGTTCCCATTGCTGGCTATGTTCAGCACCTCAGCAGCTTGCGTCAAATTCGGTGACTGGGAACCGGTTACATGGCAGCCAGGGATCGCACAGCGCGTTTGGACCAATGGGAAGACGGTTGCATTGAATGTCACATTGCTTGTGTCACAGAAGTTATTGGGGTACAACTCCTCCTCGTTGTCGTAATAGCATCCATGCAGCGCGAGCACACTTATCGCAGCGACCAGAAAGAGCACATTGCGGTATCCCATAGGTCAGTTGTTCGGCGCTCCGGAATCGATCCAGATCAGGAATTGTTGAATACGACAGTCGGGTAACATGGCACCCGTGGGCGGCATTGCGGGAGCACCGGGTACGTGCTGGATGGCATCGGCTAAACGTCCGTCGGCCGCTACCGAGTTCAAAACGCTCCAAGAGCCGAAGTTCAAACCACCTTGCGGAGTGCCGCCGCCATGGCAACCAGCACAACGCTGCGCAACCAAGGGTGCTATGGTGCCGGAATAGGTCACGTTCAGGGTATCACAGGCCGTTTCGGCGCAACTGTTGTTCTGCGCACCTTGCTGCAGCCAACGCTCGATCAGGTCCAACTGCCCTTGGGTCAGTGGGTTTTGCGGTGGTCGGGGCATACGGTCGTCCGGATCGCTATCGTTGATATCTTCCCAGAAGTCACTGCCGAAGGGGTCGTTCATATCAATGATATCGCTGTTCATCAGCGTGGAATAGCTGGTGATCTGTCTACCGCCGTTGTCATCCGTGGGCAAGTTATGACACCCCGGAACAGCGCAATTGGAAATAAGAATGGGTAGGACCTGCTGCTCGAAATAGACCAAATTCGGGTCACAAGGGTTTATCGGGTCATCCCCTCCTCCATTTCCCCCGTTGCCCCCTCCATCCACTACGGGCGCGAACAAGGGCTCGTGCTTGCAGCCGATGAACGCGACCACAAGGCACAACGCCACCAATAAGGTCGTTGTGCGCCTTTTGGGCATGCCCCGGAGAACCATGGATGTGTTGGATTTCATGCGAATATTGGTCATCTGCTGTCAAATCTACCGCCATTGTATCCTGCATTGCGAACCCATACTGACGAAGCCGGAAGAAGACCGGACGAAGCGGACAACCTTATTGACTCTCTCCGGGATCACCTTCGTTCTAGCTCGCTGAGAGTCTTGCAACCGATCGCATGATCAAGCCGGGCAATTGGAGTGCATCCAACTGGTTGTGGTAACGTGGAGTCCGATTGAGTTCGACGATCCGAGCGAACAGATCGCCAGGTTCTGTCTTCATCAAGGTCAAAAGGTCTTGTCGGTCGATCAGTCCCAAGGGGTCCATTTGTTTAGGTTCAGTAGTTCAAAATTCGGCTGAGAAATTCGGCCCACACTTTCGGAGAGGACGGAACGGGAAACCTGGACGATGAACTGGGAAAGGATCACTCACCAGCAAGCCATCGCTTGAACTGCGCGGATCGTTCGCTGCTTACCACTGCATCCTCGCCATAGGGCGGATCGAGAACCACCTTAACGCGGCTCTTGCTGTACGCGAGCAATTCCTTGATGCTCTTCAGCTCCACGATCAGCTGGCGATTAAGGCGAATGAAGCGTGCCGGGTCCAACTGGCGTTCCAGCTTATCGAGGCTATCATCCAAGGGCAGGTCGCGCCCTTCCTTGGTGCGCAAGAAGGTGTTCTTCTGCAACGAATGGATGTAGGCGATCTGATCCGGTTCGATCACTTTGAAATGATCGCCATACCGGATCAGGAAACGTTTGATGGGCACGAACGGTGGTTCTGTTGCGCTTCGGATCGCGAGGGGTGCATGGTCCCGCACCACACCTACTTTCTTCACACGTGCCAATGCCTCTATGAGTTCCGCTTTCTTTAAGGGCTTGAGCAAATAGTCCAATGCATTTACGCGGAAGGCCTTTATCGCATACTCATCGAACGCCGTAATAAAGATCACCGGGAAATCGACCTCCACTTGTTGGAAGATGGCAAAGCTTTCCCCATCCGCGAGTTGCACATCGAACAAGGCCAGGTCCGGTGCAGGGTTGTTCTTGATCCATTCCACGGCCTGACGGATCGTAGGAACATCGGCGACCACCTGGGTCGTCGGATCGATCTCCACCAGCATCTTACGCAACCGTGTTACAGCTGCGGCTTCATCCTCGATGATCAGTACGTTCATAGTGCGGAGATCAAAGGTATGCGCACCACAAAAAGACCCTCCGTTCGATCCACCACCACGGCCCGCTTCGTCAGTGCTGCGTAGCGTTTAATGATACTCTCCAATCCGAACTCGGTGGAACGCGGTGGAGTAGCTCGTGGTCGGATCGGATTCATCACGACAAGTGATCCATCCTCTACGGAAAGGGAGACCACCAGCGGAGTATGGATCAAGCCTACGTTGTGCTTCAGCGCATTCTCCACCAACAGTTGCAAGGTCAATGGAACCATGCGGTATTTCCTGTACTCCTCGGGAACCCGGACCGAGAGTTCTATCGCGGCACCAAAGCGGCGTTGCTCCAAACCAAAATAGGTGCGCAACAACTCCAGCTCCTCAGCAACCGTGATCAATTCCTTGTCGCGTACCAACAGAATGTTGCGGAAGAAGGTGCTCAGTTCATCCACGTGGGTCACGGCCTTCTCAGTATCGGTCTCGATCAGCGTCACCAATGTATTGAAGCTGTTGAACAGGAAGTGCGGGTCCACTTGGCTTCGCAGTGCATCCAACTGGAAACGCACCTTTTCTTGTTCCATTCGGTCCTTGTAACGGATACGTCGATCGCGGGCGCGAAGAATGATGAACAGTAATAAGGTTCCCCCGATAACTGCTGAAACGTTGAACAATGGGGTTCGCCACCATGGTGGATCGACTTGGATCTCCATGATCTGCCAAAGGTCTTCACGCTCAGGTTCACCAACGAAAGCACGGATCCGGAACTGGTGTTTGCCCGGCGCCAGATCGGATAGGGCGATGGCCCGGTCACGTGTTCGCTGCACGGCCCCGGCACCCACCTGATACTCGAAACGCACGGCACCAGGATCCACATAATGCAGACCCGCGAACCGAATGACCACATCGTTCCGATCAAAGGAAGTGTGAAGGACGGGTTCAACGGGCTTGGACTGTCCGGAAATGAGAACCTCTGTTATGACCAATGGAACGTGTGGATCGAAGTGGTGCACTTCCGGATCGATCCGCACCAACCCGCGATCGCTTCCGAACCAAAGAGCGCCATCGGTTCCGGACGAGATCACGTTCAACTGCGCTTGGACACCTTGCAGGCCGAAGGTCGATGACTGCTCGGTCCACACATTTGAAATGGGGTCGAAGGCAACAGTTCCTGAACTACCGAAAATGATCACACGTCCACCAGCTACGCCCAAAGCGAAGAGATCTCCTGTGAAGGGTGATCGATCCTTGCCGTAGCATGCCCTGGGTCCATCAACTCTGCAGAGTCCCGTTCCTGGCCCAGCAGCCCATACTGCATCGCCGGTGCGCGCTAGAGAATAGTACGTAGGTGGTCCATCCTCGTTAAAGGTGTCTACTTGGTGATCCCATTTCAACACGCCTTGACCATCGGTTGCGATATACGCGGAGGTATCACTCAAGGGAAGCACGTCGAACGTGAATCCAGCAGTACCGGGCAGGAGCTGGAACTTGTGTCCATTCCAGATCGAAACGCCCTGCAATGTGGCGAACCACACGGTCCCTTTGGATGCGCGAACCCCAAGCACATTATTATTGCTCAATCCATCGGTTTCGGTGAACCAGCGCACGTTGCCTTTCGGGTCTATGGCCGCCACGCCGCTTCCGAAGGTGGCCACCCAGATGGTCCCGTTGAGAACGGCCAAGGAAACGATCGGCGTTCGAGGGTCCACGTTCAACGGAACATGTGTGGTTCGCATAGCTCCAGAGAACCGGGCCGAATGATAGAACAGTCCTTCAGGTGTTGCGAACCACAGTTGATCCTTATCATCGGTACAGAGGGCCGAAATGGAGCGCATATCGATCCCTTCATGCTCCGGAACGAACAGGATCGCAGGGTCCGCGCGATGGATCCGTTCGGAACCGTCACACCACCACACAGACCCTTCCTGATCCACAAAAAGGCTGGTGGAATTTGGGCGTTCATCATCGGCAATTGGCTGACGATAGCGGGTATCGCGCTGTGCACCATCATAAAGCAACACGCCATGCCCGGTTGTTCCGGCCCAAATGGCATTGCCTTGGCAGGCAACGCTCACCACTTGTCCGTAATTCCAATCCGGATCCAACGTTGACGTGCTATCCGAACCGGGGCGCCAGGTGAAAACACCACGTCTATCGGTTCCCGCTACGACCCTACCGTTTTCAGCCACAGCAACAGCGAGCACGAGGTTGTCCGGTGCTCCCCGCACTTCATCGAACACCTCCACGACCTCGCCATCTGCACAAATAGCGAGGCCTTGATCGGTGCCGATAACGATCCGTCCATCTGGTGAAAGAGCCATGGCGTTCACATGATCGTCCGGTAGACCTTCACGAGTCGTTATGCGTGTTACCGATCCACCACGGATGCTCCAGACCCCGGCGCCATATGTGGCTAGCAGGATCGTTCCATCGCTCGTGCCCAATATGGCACGGATCGGTGCAGCAGCAAGGTCAGGGTCAACCAGCAAGGTGTCACACTCGGTCGCCGAACATCGGAGGAGAATGCCCCCTTCCAACGCCACCAATACAGAACGACCGACCGGAAAAAGCGCGGTCACTCCACCTGTCTCCGAATGGAGCACCACATCCACGGATCCACCGTCCGTTCGATATAACCCGATATCGGATCCGGTCCATAACAAACCCACACTGTCCTGTACGATGCATGTGATCGCTGGTCGTTGTTGACCTGGCCGGATCTCCAATGAGCGCAGGAATGGGAACTGTGCGTTGGAAGAAAAGAACAATGTGCATGCTAAGACTGCGATCCAAGCGCGGGTCATGGCTTACTTGGTCCAGGTTCGAAAAGCAGATCCACCTTGACCTCGATCACCGCCGCGATCTTTTGCTGGACCACCCGCGGAACACGAATGCCATGATCGTCCAAGGCCACATCGAATGTGGTCGTTATGCGGATACCATTCTCAGCCACCACCACTTTACATGGAATAATACGCTCTTGTTCCACCCCGTGGATGGAGAGCTTCCCTTTGGCACGTATCTCTTGGCTACCCGGAACTTTCAAGTCCACCGATTCGATGATGCGCCCAACAAAGGTTGCATTCGGAAATACCTTGGTGGCCATGTAGTTCTCGTTGAAATGCTCCCGCTGTAGGGGGCCGTTGAACCCCTGAAATTCGGCAACAGGGATCTGCACAGCGAACGAACGCGTCTCCAATTCGATGATCCCTGAACTTCGTGTGTTCTCCGCAACAATTCGCTCCAAGGGAGCATCACTTACAAATGAAACGAGTGACTTACTGACACGCCACCGCTCTTGGGCTGATGTGCCAAGGGAAAGCAGAAGAAGGGCAAAGAGAAAGGGAACACGCATCCGGGACCATCAACGAAGGTCGTGCCGAAAATACAGGACTCTGCGACTTCTTCAGGTTCCAACACCTTTCCTAGGAGAGAACTGCCCGCTAGGTATCGCTTCGCGTCGCGGTTCCTTTTTAGCCGATCAAGGTTTGGAGCGAGCTCCGATCGGATAGGCGCTCGGGATTGCGCGAGGCGCGCTATCCCGTTTGGGGGGATGCTTCAACGCCTTGGTTCGCTGCGCGTCCCGGTTCCTTTTTAGCCGATCAAGGTTTGGAGCGAGCTCCACCTTGTTCGGCTAAAAAGGAACGCCGCTTCGCGGCGGCGTTGGCGGAGAGGGAGGGATTCGAACCCCCGGTACCCTTGCGAGTACATCTGTTTTCGAGACAGACCCATTCGACCACTCTGGCACCTCTCCGAAAGGGGCGGCAAAGATAGCCGTTCGCAAGTAGCGTGGGATAGCGAGATTTGCGTTCACATTCCCCTTCGCACCATGCCAACAGAAGCACAAACACTGGCCCACATGATGGACAGGACACGTGAGTACACTTTGATGTACCTGAACAAGTTGAAGGACCAAGATCCGTACAAGTGGTTCGAGTGCGATGGCAAGTCGTTGAATACGATGTATTGGTTGGTGGCACACATGGCAGCTACCCAGAACGGGTTGCTGCTTTTCGCCACCGGCGGTCCTGGTGAACGATTCTCTTGGGCAAAGCACTTTATGCCGGGCGCACCGCTTCAAACAGCGGATCAACTTCCACCCTTTGCCGATATCCTCGCTACGTTCAATGCCGTGCATACAAAGGCCATCGCCCACCTCTCCACACTATCCGAAGAAGCCTTGAACAGCCCCAACCCCACGTCCTTCACCGTCTTCGGCCCTACCCTACGTGATGTGATCACGCACGCCATTCGACATGAAGGTTCGCATATTGGCCATCTAGGTTGGCTATGCAAACTGTACGGGATCAAGACGATGTAGACACCACTGGTCACAGTTCCAAGATCCATTCTTGCCCCGTTGATCTGGCCGGATCTGGCGTCTTTTTCGGGTAGCCTTCGGGCGGAAGATCTTCCGCCCCTGCGGCGTACCCGACCTTGTTCCCACTAATGCAAATTATGCCACATCAACCAAAACGTGAGGATGCCGCCAAAATAACCCAAGGCGGCAGGGAACGCGATCTTGCGGAAGTACCAGAGGAAATCGATCCCCAAGATGCCCATTGTTGCCACACCCGCTGCGGAACCGATGATCAAGATGCTTCCACCGGTCCCCGCGCAGTAGGCCAAAAGCTCCCAGAACGGATGGTCCACGTGGAACTGGGTCATCGGGTACATGCCCATGGACGCCGCTACGAGCGGAACGTTGTCCACGATGGAACTAAGCAACCCGATCACTGTATTGATGGCATACATGTTACCGAGCTTGTCATCGAGGAGGTGGGCCATGTCGGTGAGGTGACCTGCAACTTGCAACCCGGAAACAGCGGTAAGGATACCTAGGAAGAAAAGTACGCTGGGTACATCAACCCGACGCAACACGGAGGTTACCATGAGATGGCCTTTGTCCGTTTCGATCGAGTTCTTGTGCATGAGTTCGGTCACGATCCAGAGGATCCCCAAACCGAGCAGGATGCCCATGTAAGGAGGCAAATGCGTGTAGGTCTTGAACAATGGAACACCAAGCAATGCGGTAAGGCCCAGAATGAAGACGAGCTTCTGCTGGCCGGGGGTAACGGCTTGGTGGTTCTTGTTCTCATCTACTTCCGCCTCTGGGCGCTGGATCGTGCCTTTGAATGTGAAGGTGAACCAGATCAGTGGTAGTATCAGACAGACCAAACTGGGAAGGATCAACTTGGCAACGATGTTCATGGCGGTTACTTGACCTCCTATCCAGAGCATGATCGTGGTGACGTCCCCGATCGGGCTCCATGCCCCACCGGCATTAGCGGCGATAATGACCATGCCAGCGAAGGTCCAGAGGTCGTTCTTGTCCTTGATGATCTTGCGCAGGAGCGCGCTCATGACGATCGCTGTGGTCATGTTGTCAAGCGCCGCACTTAAAAAGAAGGTGATGATCGCGAGCATCCACATCAAGGAAACTTTGTTCGTGCCCGTGATCCGGTCCGTGATCACACGGAAGCCTTCATGGGCATCGATCAGCTCCACCACGGTCATGGCGCCCAACAAGAAGAAGAGGATACTTGAAATATCACCCAAGTGCTCCAACAGTAAATGCACGATACCCTCTGGTTCAGAATGCTCACCGGCTGTCAACAAACCTTCTCGCCCCAACATGAGCATGACCCAGATCAGCACACCGGTAACCAAGGCGGATGCGGCCTTGTTGATGTGCAAGGGATGTTCCAAGGCGATGGCCAAATAGCCAAGCACGAAAACGACAGCGATCAAAATGTACATGGTCTGGGATTGTGGGCGCAAATGTCCACGCCTTTTGGTCAACCTTCCACGAGTTCCATAAGAATAGTTTTCAACCGTTCACACCTCATCCAATAAGAGAACGTCTTCCAGGTAATTGGCCGAGGCAAAAGAACGCGTTGCATTCAACC
>Ga0209063_1001349_pt1 | contig 12833 bp, 10 predicted proteins | sample KloWWTmeKNB19Kit_FD_187177 | JGI IMG/M metagenome (GOLD analysis project Ga0209063, IMG submission 187177) | Active sludge microbial communities from Klosterneuburg, Austria, studying microevolution and ecology of nitrifiers - Klosterneuburg... | ecosystem: Engineered > WWTP > Aerobic digester >...
CGCCCGAGATCGCATCCGAACCGTACACCGCCGAGGCGCTGCCGGTGAGGATCTCGATGCGATCGATCATGCCGATCGGGATGCTCGAGATGTCGGTGAAATTGCTGCGCCCCTTGAACGGCATCGGGAAATCGGCGATGCGCCGGCCGTTGACGAGAACCAGCGTGTGGTTGGGACCCAGCCCGCGCAGATCGACCTGTTGCGCGCCGGGCGAGAAATCCGCGCCGCTCGACGATTGCTGGCTCTGCGTCTCGCCGCCGTTCTGGGTGATGGAGCGCAACACGTCGGGGATGCTGCCGAATCCGCCTGCCTTGATCTCCTCGGCCGTGACCACGGTGATCGGTGCGGGTCCCTCGACCTGGGCGCGCGGAATGCGCGAACCGGTCACCGTGACGACATCCAGAGTCGTGCCGGAATCGGCCGACTCCGTGGTGGATTGGGCGAAGACCGAACCGCTGGCGAGGGCAAGCGATCCATACAGGGCAAGACGGATGGGCAACAGCAGGGAGCTTCTGCGCATGGGAGTTCTCATTGGGTGAACGCAACGATCGGCGGGGAATCATTGCGGAGGAAAGCCGGAACCAGCCTTGCAGGCTTTTTTTGGCAGTCCCTCCGCACGCCCATTGTGGGCTTGATCCGGGCAACTGGGAAGACGACGAAAGTCCTGTCCGATCCAATTGAGCGGCGACCCGCGGCATGTCAAGATCGCGAGCTTTCGCCACCGATGCAAGGCATGCTATCCGCATTGAACTCCCGCCTGTCCCCGCTGCTTGCAGGCCTGATCGTTGCCGCCTCCTGCACTCTCGGCGCAAGCGCGTTTGCCGATCAAGGCACGCATGCGGGCTTCCGCCATCATTCGATTGGCGACACCCACGCCGAGACACGCGGACGGCCGAGCTTCGGCCTCATGCTGATGGGCGGCGGCGACTGGATGGATGACGCCTTCCACTGGTTCGTGCAGCGTGCCGCCGGCGGCCACATCGTGATCCTGCGGGCCTCCGGCGACGTTGATCTGCAGAATCGCCTGTACCACGACATTGGCGGCGTCAGCTCGGTCGAGACCTTTGTCTTCAGCCAACGCGAGGCGGCGGATGATGCCTTCGTAATCAAGGCAATCGAGCACGCCGATGGCATCTTCATTGCCGGCGGCGACCAGTCCAATTACATACGCTTCTGGAAGGGCACGCGATTGAATGCGGCACTCGATCGCCATGTGCGCGCCGGCAAACCGCTGGGTGGAACCAGTGCCGGGCTCGCCATTCTCGGCGCGGCCAGCTACGGCGCACTGGATGGCGGCAGCATCACCTCCACGGCAGCCCTCGCCGAACCACTCGGCGCAGCGGTCACCCTGGATCACGACTTTCTGCACCTGCGCTTTCTCGATCGCATCATCACCGACAGCCACTTCGGCAAGCGCGAGCGCCTTGGACGGCTGATCGCCTTCCTGGCCAAGGCGCAATCCACGCAGTTGCTCGACCGGCCAATCGGCATGGGCGTCGACGAGAACACCGCGCTGTGCATCGACGGCAAGGGCAATGCCACGGTGTTCAGCGGCAGCGGCGGCTACGCCTGGATGGTGCAGCCATCCACTGCGCCAGGCGTCGTCGCCGCCGGCACTCCGTTGAGCTGGGCCGGCATCCGCATCACCGGCATCGGCACGGACAGCCACGTGAACCTGCGCACATTCGAGGTGCAACATCCGGCATTCCAACGCACGGCCGATGTCGAGCGTGGCATCCTGAGCATCCACGAGGCTGCCGATTCTTCGACAGCCACCGCACCCCGACGAGAAAACCCATGAACCGACTGAACCCGCTTTGTGCCGCTGTCCTGCTCGCCACCAGTTGCGCCGTGACCGCCGCGGAAACCCGACCCGTGCTGGTCATTCATGGCGGTGCCGGTGTCGTCCGCAGCGACATGACCGCAACCATCGAAGCCGATGTGCGCGCCGCCCTGCTCAAGGCCGTCAACGCCGGCTACGCCGCGCTCAAATCCGGCAAACCTGCGCTTGATGCCGTCACCGCCGCGATCACCGTGCTGGAGGATGACCCGAACTTCAACGCCGGCAAGGGCGCGGTGTTCACCCACGACGGACACAACGAACTCGATTCGGCGATCATGGATGGCAGCACGCTCAAGGCCGGCGCCATCGCCGGCGTGCGCACCGTGCGCAACCCGATCCTGCTGGCGCGCAGCGTGATGGAGAAATCGCCACACGTGATGATGGCCGGACGCGGTGCCGAGGACTTCGCCAAGGCGAATGGCATCACTTTGGTCGAGCCGGCTTACTTCCGCACCGAGAGGCGCTGGCAACAATTGCAGAAGGCGCTCGCCGAGGAAAAGGCCGGCGTTGCCCATGCCGACCCCGAAACCGCGAAACATTTCGGCACCGTCGGCGCCGTCGCCCTGGACAGGAGCGGCCATCTCGCGGCCGGCACGTCGACCGGCGGCATGACCAACAAGCGCTTCGGGCGCATTGGCGACTCGCCGGTGATCGGTGCCGGCACCTATGCCGATGCCAACTGCGCCGTGTCCGGCACCGGCTGGGGCGAGTTCTATCTGCGCACCGTTGCCGCGCATTCGATCTGCATGCGCGTCGGCCTGCTCAAGCAACCGCTCGCCGAAGCCGCCGCACAGGTCATCAACAAGGACATCCCCAAACTAGGCGGCGACGGCGGTGCCATCGCCCTCGCCGCCGATGGCAGCATGGCGATGCCCTTCAACACCGATGGAATGTTCCGCGCCTGGGTTGGCGCGGACGGTGTCGCGCATGTGGCGATCTATGCGGATGAAGGGGATTTGGCGGATTAGGTTTTGGATTTGAGAGGTTTCATCGCTGCAGCACGGACAGGCGTTCCTCGACTTTGCCTTCGACCTTTCGCCGCCTTGCGGCGCGGCTTCTCGATTTTTTCACTTGCCTTACGGCGAACTGGCCGCCTCTTTACGCCGCTTCGCGGCGCGGCATCCTGCTTTTTTGGCTGACACCCGGCGAACTGGTTGCTTTTCTACGCCGCTTCGCGGAGCGGCATCCCTGCCGATGTTTCATTTGCCTCCCGGCGACGTAATGTCGGTTTTGCGAGGAGCACGCGCCTGCGGCGCACGGCATCCCTGCCGGGTATTCACTCGCCTCCCGGCGAGCGAGTCACTTCTCTTTGAGTGGCCAAAGAGAAGTAACCAAGAGAAAGGCCACCCCGATGCAGCGGTCTCCGGGCTCCTGCCCTGCGACTGCGCGAAGCGGCTCCGGGGGTTGGCTGACAGTCCATCCCTTGACTGGCAGCCAACTGGCTCGCATCCCTGCGAGCCACCCTGCGGGCCTTTCCTGCGCCACTTCGCCGCTGCATAGGGGCCCCACTCACTGCGCATCCTGCGCAGCAAAGAAAAAGCAAAGACAAAGCAAAGCCGTAGCAACGGCGTAACAAGACACGACAACAACAAGCAAACGCTAGCGAAGAAAAAGCCGATTCCGACAACAATCGACGTCTTCCACTCTTTCCTTCCCCCGAAAGGCGGGGGAAGGTGCCCGGCAGGGCGGATGAGGGCGCTTTGGCTTTGGCTTTGGCTTTGGCTTTGGCTTTGGCTTTGGCTTTGGCTTTGCTGTTCGCTCTGGCGCGCACGATGCGCGCTCAAGGGGGCCCCTCGATCACGGCGAGGTTGCGGAGGAAATGTCCGAAGGATGGCCCACACGATGTGGGCCAGTTCGACGCCAGTCCACGGAGGGACTGTCGGCGAACCCCGCAGCAGCCTCGCGTACCCGGAGCACAGGGACTGTGCGTAGGGCGGGAGCGCGGGGTGGCCTTCTCTTTGGTTACTTTCTCTTGGCCACCCAAGAGAAAGTGACTCGCTCGCCGGGAGGCGAGTGAAAAACGGCAGGGATGCCGCGCCGCAAAGCGGCGTAAAGAAGCCGCCAGTTCGCCGGAGGCGGGTAAAAAAAATAATGCGGCGCAACGAACGAGCGTAAGAATCAAACCAGCCAAAGCCACCAGAGTCCAACCCCGGCGCGGGCACCGTTGAACACAAGAAGATATGCGAGTTCACGAACGCGCTCCGCTCAATTCTCCAGCCAGCGAACCCGAATCCATCGTGCCCGATGAATCCTCATCGGCCTGAACCCCGCGCGCCTTGCGGGCGCCTCGCTCGACGTAATACGCATCAGGCTTGCGATCGACCAGCTCATAGACGATCGGGATCACGACCAGGGTCAGCAAGGTCGACACGGCGAGCCCGCCGATCACCGTGATCGCCATTGGCGAGCGCACCTCGGAGCCCTCGCCGAGACCGATGGCCAGCGGCAGAAAGCCCAGCAAGGTCGCCAGGGTGGTCATCGCGATCGGGCGCAGGCGTGATTCGGCGGCGAGGATGATCGCCTCGCGCTTGGCATGGCCTTCTTCGCGCAACTGGTTGACGCGGTCGATCAGCACGATCGCGTTCTTGACGACGATGCCGGCGAGCATGATCAGGCCGATGAAGACGACCACTGAAATCGGCGTGCCGGTGAGCTTCAGCGCGAGCACGGCACCGACGAGGGCGAGCGGGATCGAGAACATGATGACGAAGGGATGCACCAGCGATTCGAACTGCGAGGCCATGACCAGGTAGACAAGGAAGATGGCCAGTCCAAAAGCAAACAGCATCGAGCGCGTCGAGGCGTTCATTTCCTCGCCCTGGCCGCCGATATGCACCGACACGCCAGCGGCCAGCGGTGTCTTCTTGATGATCGAGTTGACCTCGGCGACGGCGCTGCCGAGATCGCCGTGGCGCAGGTTGGCCGAGATGATGGCGACGCGTTCCTGGTCGACGCGATGGATTTCGCTGGGTCCTTCGCTGGCACTGATGTCGGCGACCGCCGACAGGCGGATCGGGCGATCGGATCCCGGATTGACGATCAGGTTGCGGATGTCATCGACGCTGGCACGATCCGCTTCACGCACCCGCGCCAGCACATCGATCTTGCGATCGCGGAAGTTGTAGCGCGTGGCGACATCGCCGCGAACCTTGCTGACCACTGCATCGGAAATCTGCCGCGTGGTCAGTCCGAGCGCCGCCGCGCGATCCTGGTCGAAATGGATCTGCACTTCCGGATAGCCATCTTCGACGGTGGACTTGATATCGGCGAAGCGATCCGAATTGCCAAGCAACTGGCCGAGTTTCTTGCCGGCTGTGGTCAGCGCAGCGAGATCGTATCCACGGAGCTCGATTTCCAGCGGCGTCGAAAAACTGAACAATGCCGGGCGCGCAAACTTGACCTGGATATCGGGACGCGCCGCCAGGGTGGCGCGCAGCGCGTTCATCGCCGCGGCTTCTTCGCGATCGCCGGAACCCGGTTTCAAGGTGACCAGCAGGCGCGCAATGTTTTCACCCGATTCGGTTGGCGTCGCATCAAGCCGCGTGCCGGTTCCGGCAACGCCATAGATCGAGGCGATGTTCGGATCACGCGCATGCTGCAGTTCAATGTGCGCGACCAGGGCATCGGTATCGGCCAGCGGCGTACCGGGCGGCAACTTGATCGTCGTCTCGAAACGACCCTGGGCCAGGCTTGGAATCAGATCCATGCCAAGACTCGGGATCACCGCGATGCTGATGGCGAAGGCGAGCGCCGCCGTGCCGAGCACCGTCCACGGCCGATCCATCGCCCCCGGCAGCATGCGGTGGTAGACACGGGCCGAGCGGTCGTAGGCACCGACGACGCGCTTTCCGGTCCAGCGCAGCAGCGCACCGACGGTGCGATCAAAGGCCATGGCGCCCCAGTGGAACAAGGCAAAAATCGTGCGCGGCATGATCTGGAAAAGCAGCTCGCCGATGAAGCGGAAGATGCGCACGAAGAAGCGTCCAATCCTGTTCTGCGGCAAGGGTCGCGGCTGCCGTTGCGGCTCGTCGCGGAAGGCCAGCGGCGAGCGTCCGTGCAGCGAGGCCATCATCGGGATCAGGGTCATCGCCACGACCAGCGAAATCAGCATGGCGAAAGTGATGGTCAGTGACTGGTCACGGAACAACTGGCCAGCCACGCCTTCGACGAAGACCAGCGGCAGGAATACCGCCACCGTGGTCAGGGTCGAGGCAGTCACCGCCATGCTCACTTCACTGGCACCCTTGACCGTCGCGTCGATCACCGACAGGCCCTGCTCGCGCAGGCGCGCGATGTTTTCCAGGACGACGATCGAATCGTCAACGACCATGCCGGTGGCCAGGGCGAGTCCGCCCAGCGACATGACGTTGAGGCTGAGGTCGGCCTGGCCCATGAAGAAGAAGGTCGCGATCAGGGAGATCGGCAGCGACAGCGAGATGATGAAGGTGCTGCGCGCATGGCCGAGGAAGAAGAAGATCATCAACACGGCCAAAGTGCCGCCGATCAAGGCGTCATTGCGCACGTCATCGAGCGAGTGCTGGATGAACACCGATTGATCGTCGATCGTGGTCAGGCTCGCGCCGGGCGGCAAGGATTTCTTCAGTTGTTCCAGTTTCTGGTTGACCGCCTTGGCCACCGCGACCGTGTTGCCATCGCCCTCCTTGTACACGGCAAGCTCGATCGCCTCGTGTCCATTGATGCGCACGATGCCTTCGCGCTCCTTGTAATCCTGGCGCACATCGGACACATCCTTCAGGCGGATCGGCACGCCGTTCTCGACCTTGAGCAGCATGTCGCGCATCTGATCGAGATTGGCAAACTGGTTGATCGTGCGCACGAGGAAGCGCTGGCTGCCCTCTTCGATGCGTCCGGCGGAGACGTTCACGTTCTCGTTGCGCAGGCGCGCGGCAACGTCGTTGACGGTGAGGTTGAGCTGGGCCAGTTTCTGCTGGTCCAGGGCCACGCTGACCTGGTCCTCGAGGCCGCCGCCGACCTTGACCGCAGCGACGCCGGCGACCGGTTCGAGGCGCTTCTTCAATTCGTCGTCGGCAAAACGGCGCAACTGCTTCAGTTCGGCCTCGTTGAAACCGGCATCCGCGGCGGAACCGCTGAGGCCGAGGCGGATGATCGGATCGGTCGATGGATTGAAGCGCAGCAGGATCGGCTTCTTCGCTTCCAGCGGCAGGCTCAGGATATCGAGCTTGTCACGGGTCTCGAGGCTGGCCTGCTCCATGTTCGTGCCCCAGGTGAACTCGAGGATCACGTCGGACTGCCCGGTGCGCGAGACGGAATGGATCCTGCGCACGTTCTTGACCACGCCGAGCGCTTCTTCGACCGGCTGGCTGATCAGGTTCTCGATCTCGATCGGCGCGGCACCTTCGTATTCGGTGCGCACGGTCAGGGTCGGATAGGAAAGATCCGGCAGCAGATTGACCTTGAGGCCAGAAAGCGCAATCAGGCCAAACAGGACCAGGGTCAGCGTGGTCATGCCGATGGTGACGCGCCGGCGCGTGGCGAAATTGACGATATTCACTGCACGCCCTCCAGCACCTGCACGGCGGTACCGTCGCGCACTGCCGAGCGGCCGAGGGTGATGACGCGATCACCTTCGGCAAGTCCTTCGAGCACCTCGACATGATTGGCATCGCCGTAGCCGACCTTGACCACACGGCGCTTGGCAACCCAGGCTGGAATCGCTGGCACATCCTTGCCCGGCTCGGCGTTCTTGTCGGTCGCGGCGACCTTCTCGGACGGGGCATTGGCGGCCTTGGCCTTGGCCGTGTCCGCTTCGGCAGCTGCAGCGGCGGCACCGGATTGCACGACAAACACGGCGGTTTCGCCATCCTCCTCGATCAGTGCCGCGCGCGGGATGGTCGGCACGTCTTCATGCTGCGCGTAGGTGACCTCGAGGCGGCCGAACATGCCCGACTTGAGGCGGCGGCTGTCATCACGGAATTCGCAGGTCACGCGGAACGTGCCGGTCGCCGCATCGACCACCGGGCTGATGCGCTGGATGTGCCCCTCGAAGGCTTGATCGGCGATGGAATCGACGCGCAGGCGCACGACCTGGTCGGCATGCAAGGTGTTGAGTTCGCGCTCGGGCACGTTGAGCACGGCAAGCAGCGGATCGAAATTGTCGATCTGGAACAAGGCCTGGTTGACCTGGATGAAGTTGCCGACCTTGACCATGCGCCGCGAGATGACGCCACTGATCGGTGCGGTGATGTTGGTGTAGGACAGTTCCAGCCTGGCCAGTTCCCAGGTCGCGCGCTGGGTTTCCAGGTCGTAGCGGATCTTGTCGTTCTGCTCGACGCTGAGCAGCTTGCGCTCGAACATTTCCTTCGAGCGCCGGTAGTCGTTCTCCAGCTTGCGCAACGAGGCCTCGGCCTTGGCCAGGTTGAGCCGCGGATTCTCGTCGTCGAGCTGCGCCAGCACCTGGCCGGCCTTGACCTGATCGCCCTCCTCGACCAGCAGCTTGAGCAGGACGCCGCTGATCTTCGCCGCAACCTGCGCCTCGCTTTCCGGTTCCAGCGTCGCCGTACCGGAATAACTGGCACTGATCGAGCGCCGCTGCACGGGCACCACCTCGACCGGCACCGATGCATCGGTCGTCGCCTCCTCGGCCTTGGCATCGCCGCTGGGCTTGCCGCAGGAAGCCAGCACGGGCAAAAGCAAGGCAAGTGCGAGGCCCGTCGCCAGCGTGCGTGGGGAGAATCTGTCGGGAAAATAAGGCATTACACGACCCCAGAATGACATGGTGTTATAGTAGACCATAACACTATATGTGAGCAAGCACGAAACCGACCGCATGTGGACAGCCTTGGATACATCGGTGGCGAAAACGGTTTACGTGGAACGAAGCGGGCTGCAGCGCGACGAACACCTTGGCATTTCCTGCATGCCTCGTTCGCGGATCGTTGAACATGACTGCGGACACCGCTTGTCGTCGAGGAGAATATGCGGCTGCGCAGCGCCTGTCCTGAGCCAGTAGTCACAAGCCGGATGCGCAAGGGAAAACCCCAGGCACTGACCTTCGCGACTCAAATCGCTATACTCCTGTGCTTGCTGCAATCCCCCTTCCAACCAGCCGGATCCGGAACCTTCGAGATGACCCGAGCGCTGCTGCTAGTCCTTGCCCTGTTTTCAACCACGACCGTTCTTGCCCAGGATGCCAAGGGCGACCCTGCCGAAGGACGCCTCAAGGCCTATACCTGCACTGGCTGCCACGGCATCACCGGCTGGAAAAATGCCTACCCGAACTACCACGTGCCGCGCATTGGCGGGCAGAACTACGATTACCTCGTGGCCGCACTGACCGAGTACAAGAATGGCGGACGCAAGCACCCGACCATGCGCGCCCAGGGCGAAAGCATGAGCGATGCGGACATTGCCGACATCGCTGCCTTCCTTTCCAACCTCAAAAGCGCGGAGTGAGCCAAGTGATGATGATCAACAAGACCTTGGCCCGACTTGCCCTGCTCGGCACCGTCTCGATCGCAACCTCGGCATTTGCCGCGCCGCCAGTCAATCTGGAAGCCGCCAAGGTGCTCGCCCAGACCTGCCAGGCCTGTCACGGTGCCGACGGCAATTCAACGGCGGCAATCTATCCGCGCCTGGCCGGCCAATATGCCGACTACCTGGCCCGCGCCCTGCAGGAATACCGTGCAGGCGAGCGCAACAATCCGATCATGGCGGTCTATGCCGAGAATCTCTCCGACCAGGACATCAGCAACCTGTCGGCTTATTTCTCGGCCATGCCGGGACAACTGGTGGACCTGCATGGGCGCATGGAAGGCCAGTAGCCGCGCCGCTTCGACGCCATCCAGAACGATCCAGGAATCCCGGCGCAGGCCGGGATTCTGCCTTTCCAGCCGGCCTTTCTAGCCGACCTTGCGGTCGTAGTAAGGCTTGCTGCCACTCTTGTGGTCGGTGACATCACGCACGCCGGTCACTTCGGGAATCTTCTCGCGCAGGGTCTTCTCGATTCCGTTCCTGAGGGTGACCTCGGACATCCCGCAACCGTGGCAGCCGCCACCGAACTGCAAGACCACGATACCCTCGGCGGTGATCTCGCGCAGGCTGACGTGGCCCCCGTGCGAAGCCAGTTTCGGATTGACCTCGGCATCGATCAGGTAGCGCACGCGCTCGACCACGCTGGCATCGGCTGCGGGAGCCACGCCGCGCAATCCGGGAGCCTTGATCGAAAGCTGGCCGCCGGTTGCATCACGGTTGAAGTCGATGTTGGCACCATCGAGTGCCGTCGTGCTGTCAGCCTCGACAAACAGGGAAAATCCCTGGCATTCGATCTCCCATTCGTCGCCACGCAGATCACGCGGTTCGCAGAACTCGAGGTGGCAGTCGCCCTGCGGGGTTCCCGCCGCGATCGCCCGCAAGCGGATACCGAGCCCCGGCAGATCCTGCGCTGCAATCAGGCCGCGAAAATAGTCAGCGGCCGATTCACTGATTTCAATCATCCCGGTCATACCTCGGTTGAATCAGGACTATTCTAGTCCTTGTTCATCGTGATTGCACCGTGGCGCCTGCGCCAGCCGCTTATACTTGGCTTTTTGCTGAAGGATCCGGACATGACGCTTGACGAACTGGCCCGCAGCCGCTGCCGCCCGCGCAAGGGCGCGCAGGATGCACTGGCCGCTGCCGACATCCAGCAGCACCTGCACCTGTTGCCCGGCTGGCAGCTGGCATCGTCGCGGCAAGGCATCGAGAAGGAGTTCCGTTTCGACGACTTCCACCGCACCATGGCCTTCATCAATGCGGTTGCCTGGATTGCCCACGCCGCGGATCATCATCCGGACATGCGGATCGGCTACTCGAGTTGCCATCTGCATTTTTCGACGCACGATGTCGGCGGCTTGTCCCTCAACGACTTCATCTGCGCCGCCAGGGTCGAAGCGCTGCTTGGCCGCGATTGAGGAAGACGCACGCATGCCCGTGTTGCTGCGAAGGGTTTTCGCCTGGCTGCTTTGCGTCGTCTGCGCGCTGGCCGCGTTGCCGTGCCTGGACTTCCTCGCCCGCCATCAATTGCGCCAGCATCTGGTTGCCTCGGCCAGTGCCACGCTTGGCGCACTGACCCATGCCGACTCTCCCCACCAATGGTCGGCGCGGACGGCCGACGATCTCATCGCCGGACGCGCCTTCGGAACCACGGATGCGCAATTCGTCGAGGACGGTTTCCAGTTGCGCTCGCGCGGCAATGAGATACAGGTCGGCCTGGTACTTGCTGCGGCCATGGATCTTGCGCGCTTTCCGCTGCTCGACATCGACCTGCGCAGCGACAGCCCGGCCGCGCTGGGCTTGATCGTCGCCGAATCGCTCGAAGCGCCGACCTGCATGAGTGCGACGACGCCCGTGGCACGTGGCGAATCGCTGTTGACGATCAACCTGCGCAGCATCGAATGGCAGTGCCAGGGCAGCGCGAGCGCGCCACCCCGGCGTGCGGCCATGCTCCGCCTGCACCTTGAATTGCCGGCAGACGCGAGCGTGACCTTGCGCCACGTGCGTGCGCGCACGCAAACGCATCTGGATGCGCCTGCCCTGCCCAACCTGGCCTTGCCCTTGCTGCCAGAGCCGCGCGATGGCGTGGAGTTCGATCGCATGCTTTCGCGCATTGCGGAAAATGCCGGGCAGATGACCTGGCCCATCCTGCAGCTGCCACTCGATGCGCGGGTCGAGCAGAGCCTGTGGGCGCGCGACCGGGTCCGCGACGCCATTGCCGATGCCGTGGTCGTGCCCGCCGGGGATTTCCAGGCCGTGGTCGAGGGGGCGCAAGCCTGGCGCGCGCCAGATCCGCGGGCAGCGACGCCCGCTGCCACTTGGCTCTGGCTCGGCGGATACATCGCCCTCCTCCTCGCCTTGCGCCTCAAGCCGCCCCTCGACCAACGCCTGCGCGCGGCACTTGAACTGCTGGCGGCCACCGTGGTGCCGCTGATCGTGGTGATTGGCGGCTTCATTGGCGACAACATCAGCCCGCTGGTGCTCGGCGCGAGCATCGCCACCATCGTTTTCGCCCTGAGCCTGCTGATTGGCGATGCGCCGGCGGAACCGAGCGCGCGCACGATGAAGCGGGGCTGGTGGGTGGCCCTGGCCACCGTGATCCTGGCCGTTGCCCTGATCCTCGAACTCGCCCACGGCCAGCTCCCGCAACAGCTGCCAGGTCTGGCGCAGATGGCCCGCTACCTGGCCTGGGCGGCCGTGCAGCAATTCCTAATCTGCGTCATCGTCGCCGAGCGCATCGAGCGCATCACGGCATCATCCAGAATCGCCTTGCTCGGTGCGGCGCTGATCTTCGCCCTGCTGCACACGCCGAACGGCATGCTCATGCAACTCGGCTTTGTTGCCGGCCTGGTCTGGATCTGGAACTGGCAACGCCATCGCGCCCTGCTCGCGAACATTGTCGCGCATGCCTGCAGCGGCCTGTTGCTGGCGGATTCCTTGCCGCCGCAATGGCTGCATTCGGCGGAAGTCAGCGCACGCTACTTCCTTTGAGCGCAGGCATCAACGTTGCCGTTCGAGCGCGTTGACCACGCTGCGCAACTCCTCGGGCATCGCTGCGGTGAAGCTGTAGCTGCGCTCGCCAATCTCGAACTCGAAGCGCATCGCATGCAGGAACAGGCGCTTCAGGCCCAGCTCGCGCATGCGCTGGTTGAACGCGCGCTCGCCGTACTTCTCGTCACCGGCCACGGCATGGCCGATGTGCGCCGCGTGCACGCGGATCTGGTGCGTGCGCCCGGTTTCAATGGCAATCTCGCACAGCGCGGCGTCGGCAAACTGCTGCTGACGGATCAGATGCGAAACGGAAGGCTTGCCCGCCGCATCCACGCGCACCATGCGCTCGCCGCCCTGCAGGATCGATTTGCGCAGCGGTTCATTGATGGTGATGCGCGCCTGCGCCAGGCGTCCTTGCAGCAGCGCCATGTAGCGCTTGGTCGCCCTGCCTTCGCGGATCTCCGCCTGCAGCGCGGTCAAGGCCGAG
>Ga0209063_1001354_pt1 | contig 12810 bp, 17 predicted proteins | sample KloWWTmeKNB19Kit_FD_187177 | JGI IMG/M metagenome (GOLD analysis project Ga0209063, IMG submission 187177) | Active sludge microbial communities from Klosterneuburg, Austria, studying microevolution and ecology of nitrifiers - Klosterneuburg... | ecosystem: Engineered > WWTP > Aerobic digester >...
ATGCATCCCAATAGGCTGTAATGTCACGAACCGCAAGCGCACGTCCTGTTTCGTCCTCGAACTTTTCCCGGACAGCGGAAATAAGCGAACCTATCAATGCATCCTCATCGGATGAATCAACACGAAGTTGCGCTTTTGCTTCTGCCAGCGTCAGAGGTTCAATAAGAACGTCGCTTGCGATTGTGAACTTAGGCCACATGGGGGCTGTGTTTGTGTTTACGATGGGTGGATGCCAATACCGACGGTAAATGCCGAAGGTTGACGAATGCCAACATCCCAGTAGGAATTGATAACCATTTCAACCAAGGCTTCTTTGGCTTTGGTGTATGGATTAATCATCAAGTCCACGCCGCCCCATTGGCCGATCATCGCCTGACGCCAGTCGCCATAAAAGCCGTAGTACGTGCCGCCGCTGGAAGGCACAAGCGTCGAAGTTCGGGCCGTGTAGCCGTTTACCTCGTTTTCGCCGTTGTTGCGGCCTTGCGCCAGGTAGATGCCGTTGGATGACGTGCGCTCCTTCGTTTTGAGTGCGCCCATGACGCGGGTATGGAAAAGATAACCAAGCGTTCCGGCGTTGGCGTTGTCGCTTGCGACTTCGGTTTCCATCTGCACCAACTTTGCCCAGTCGGCAGCGGCTTGGAAAGTAACGGTGTTTACGCCGGACGTTCCGATAAGGCCGGAAGGCTCAGAACCTCCAGCGCCATTCAGAAACGCGATGTCGAGGGCATTGCTTACGGCCTGCGTAAGTTCCGCACGGGTCATGTTTTCAATGGCCACGTTTTGCGCCTGAATGATGAGCTGACGGGAAACGTCCGTGTATGCAGTAAGGCGATTTGGCGACATTTGCACACGGTCGAGCTGTGGCGTGGTTTCGTCGGCTGTGGTGTTTTCGGTTTTCCACGTTGCGGTTGCTCCGGTGGATACGCGTGGGAAGTCCTGATTGCCGACAAGGCCGGGCAGCATGGTAACGCCCATACGCGCAACGACGGGGAACGGATCAAGCAGCGGAATAAGGCCGTTTACATCGGTTTGCACCGTGAAGCCGCCGTCTGCCGGGGTTGTTACGTTCATGTCGCGCATAATCCACGAAGGAATTTGCAGGTTGCCGCCCATGTTGCTGATGTTGGCTGCGCGGGCTTCACTTTTGGCTTCCTTCGCCATTTCTTCGTAAAGACCGGAAAGGCGATTGTCGTTTACGATTTGGCCGATTGCCTCAAGGAGTCGAAACTCTTTGCGGGCGTCGGCTTTGTTGTCGCCGCGTTTGGTGATGATGCCGGGAGCCGCAATGGGTGACTTTTGGCTGTTGGCACGGGCTTCGGCTTCGTCGGCGTCTACCTTTGCTTGCAGGGCACGGATCTCGTTTTCGAGGGAAACAGCGCGGGCCTGCACTGCTGCCAGTGCTGCCGGGTCGGTTTCTTCCTTCCACGTTTGATTTTCCACCTTTTCGCCAAAGCTTCGTACTTCGGCCAACGCCGTGGCTCGCTGCTCCTGTTTGCTTTTCAGCAATTCCTGAGTAGTCATGTTTTATGTGTGTTTTGCCAGAAAGTTGTTTATTTCCTTCCGACGTTGGTTAAGTAATTCTTGTTTGATAACCTTTTCATCGAATGAACGAGCCGCTGCCGTGGTATCCGGGTTTGCCGGGTAGGTAACGGGGGATACGTCGTACATTCGTTTTACTTTTTTGATGGAGCGCACGGATTTACTGCCGCCGCTGTTGCGTGTCCATGTTTCGGTTTCGGAATCTTCGTAATCCAGTCCGAATGCCCATGAACTTTGGTTAATGTCGCCGCGCTCAATGCTTACCATAAGATCCCGCGCTGCCTGGGTGTCCGGCATGTCGACCTCGTAAATGAGGCCAATGTCATCCAATTTCATCCGAAGCGTTCCGGCTGTGGTACGCCCCAAAACAAAAGACGGGTCGTGATTGAAAAGCGCCCGTACGTCGTTCATGTCGGTTTCATCCAAAGCGCCCTTTACGACTTCTTCCTCAAACCAGCCCATGTCGTAGCGTTGCCCGAATTTCAGAGCATAGCCGCGTAATGTCTTTTTGCCTTCATCATCGGCCCGCATTTCAACGGTGCCGGTAAAGGCGCGTATTTCTTTGCTCATGGCGTTTCTGTTTGTGGTTCATCGGCTGTGTCGCTGTCGGGGTCGCCATTGTCCGGCGCTTCCTGTGCAGCGTATTTGCCAGCAAGGATTTGTTCGAGCGTATCCATTGGGGCCATGTTCTGTTGAATAAACAGCTTGTCGCCGCCTTCGATCTTGTTAAGGTTCTTTTGGCCGCGCACCTCGTTTGGCGTCATCCATCCATTTTGAATAGCGGATGCGTAGAACGTCGCTTGCGCCTGCATGTCACCCATTTGCATGGTAGACAGGTCAAAAGCGAAAAAGCGCCTACGGTTCTTTACCTCGGACGTGGTGAAAAGTTTTGTGGTAAATTCTTCCTGTATTTGGAGTGACCACGGCTGCAAACAGTGGATAACAAAATCCTGGTTCTGTTGCTCCATGTTGGAAAATGTGGATTTATCCAGTTGGGAAAGAAGGTGCAGCGGGACTTTAAAAATTTGGCTGACATCTACCGTTGTTAGGTTTCGGAAGTCAAGTACGGCGGCCTGTTGCGGGTTGTTTTGAATAGGCACAAAACTCGCGCCTCCGTCAAGTATCAGGCTTTCGCCCGCGTTGTTGCTGCCCGAATAGTTGTCACGGATTTGTTGCCGTAACATGTTGTATTGCTTTTCAGACAACACATTAGGGAAGGTATACGCGCCGCCCACGCTTGCTCCCTTCGCCATGTAGCTGTTGCTGTATTGTTGCGCTCCAATGGCGACGGCAATGCTGTCACGGTGAACAAGCGATACTTTACGCCCCATTTCGCCGGTCACGGTCACGCCTTTGATGTGAATCATGTCCGTTGCGGGCAGGTAGTAATTTACCGACATATCGTACATGACGCCGGACACCCAATAGAACAACTCCCCCGTATTAGAGTAAACCATTTGCACGATCTCCGGCGGTATGATCTCCAGCATCAAAGGCCGGGCATTGTCATCGCGGTAAATACGCGCAAAGCCATTACCTAAACATGCGTTTCGGGTAATGGTCTGAATAAAAACGTGGGTGTTGTAGTGGGGGTGCGGTCTGCCGTTGAAAAGCTGGGCAACCGGGCTTGTATAATCCGGGAATACGTCGCCGTCGCTGTCACGGCTGAAAACGCCGCGTCCTAAAGAGGCTATGCCGTCGGCAATGTAGCTGATTGCGGCCCATGCGGGCGGCAAAGCAAAAACGCTTTCGTCCGTTACGCGGATATTTGGGTTGGCTGATGGGATACCAAAGTACCTTACCAGTTCCGGGTCGGACAATGAAAGGCCGCGTTGCTCTGTGGCAGGCGGCGTGTCTTTGTTCAGAAATGATAAGATTCCAGTCCAACGCATGTACAAAAGTGGTACAAACGCGGGGCCGGAACGTCATACTACTGCGATACGGTTCGCATATATTTTTCCCGGTACATGATTGGGTAATCTGTGCAAATGTGAGTAGCCTGCGAAGTATCCCAATCGGGCGCAAGTTCGGGAAGGCAGGCGACGATGGCCGGGGCGCTTAACATATCGTCTGTAATGGGCGTTCCGGGGTAAAGCCAATACGCGCCGCTTGTTGTTTCCACAAACGGCTCATTATCGTGCATAAAGTAGTTGGAAAAAATTGGGTTTAGTAAAAACTCAAATCCATACATGGCCCACAATAAGCCGTCGGTATTTTTCCAGTGCAGCCAAAGTTTATGATTAGGGCGAAGTATCCACATTGGGTCTATTTTTGTATTAGGCTCGTCATGGCCTAAAAACATATTACCGTCAATATGCCACGCATCTAACTCAACGTCAAAACCCAAAGCAAAGCACTTTTCTGCCTGTTCAATAGTATTTTCCCTTGCCGGGTCGGGGCCGTTTAGGTTTCCACGGTGTGCAATGATTTTCATGGTTTCAATTTGGTTAAAACAGCGATGCCCCAATCATCGGGGCAATATTTTTCCACCTTCCACTTTTTCGGGTTCGCGTATTGTACGGCGTTCTTTGGTCCGGGGTGCAGGTTAACGTCATGCAGAACAACAACGCCGCCAACGGGGATGAGGTCGGTGTATGCAAACTCCTGTATTACCGTGTTGATACTGTGCCATCCATCGATCATCAACAGGTCGATGTGTTTGATGCCGTGTTTTTTCATTGCGGAAACGCACGTCTTTACGTCGGTGCTGTCGGCTTTCAGCGTGTATGCGTTCGGGGCGTATTGGCTTACAAATGAACGGTCGGCAATGTCAATGCCAAAATAGATGCAGGCGTCTGACATGTAGTTTAAAAATACCGCAGTTGACGTATTCGCATACTTGCTCGATTCTAAACGCGCAACACCTATTTCCACAATACTTTTCGGGTCGATTGATAGCATAGCCTCGTGTAGCGCCATAGCATTGCAAGCCGAAAACTCCCGCCCATCCCATTTTCCAGGCAGCGGGAAACGTTCGGGGCTGTCCGTATCATCGTAAGGCGTTCCGGTTCGGAAGTCCTGCGTAAAGTTTTCCCGGATGATTTGATCTATTGCTTTCCCCATGTGTCGAGTGCTTTGAAGTATTCCGGGCCAAATTGGCCGTCTATTGATTGCCGCATTGCTTTTGTGCCTGCGGTGGTGCCGTCCGGGTGCCCGTGTATTGCGCCGCCCACATTTGCCATGTAATTACTGCCAACCTTTGCCGTTACCATATCGGTAAGTCCGGGATGGAAACCGCATGACAAGGCAGGCATGACGCCGTACTGCTGCAGTACTTCGATGCTGTCCAGCGTTTCATCTTCCGGCCATTTGTAATACCCGCCGATCATGCCAGCGTGGGCGAAGTCAATACCGGAAAGTGCAGCCAATTTGCACATAACGGGCCAAGTGATGTGGTAGTCGTGGTTTTTGTTGGTAAGTATCTTGTCGCCGGACTTTTGGAAATGCACAAACAAGTCGCTGCCGTTGTCCCTGATCGCTTTGTACGCGCCCAATCCGCACCAAAAGTTAACATGTACGGCATTGCCGCCCATGCGCTCAACGTCGGCTACGCGGTCTAACAAAACATGCGGGTCGCTGTGGATGGATACGGCATAGATAACGCCTTTACCGTCAAGGTAGCGCATGATTCGCGGTACACGGTCACGGATGCGACAAAAAGCCGGGTTGCTTAGGATTTCGTCCTCTTTGATGAAGTTTACGCCGCCGTCTACCAATTCCTTTACCATATCCAAAAGCACGTCCGGGCCTACGCCTGTTTTGGGTTTGATGATGCCGCCTAAAAGGGGCTTGTCTTTTACGCCCGTAAATTGCCGGATGCCTTTAATGCCCCAACGCGGGCCTTTGAAGTGCCGTGTAACGGACGACGGGAAGTCAATGTAAACGACGTGACATTTTTCGATGATGTCAATGTCCAGCTGCCCGCCCATGATGTTGACAAGCAAATGAGCGATGCCATCCGTTGCCCAATCAATATTTACAACCGGGAAAGCGATTAATACCAGCCCCTCGGATTTGTGCTTTAGTTCGGCCTCATCATGCAGAACAATGCAGGAGTGTTTTTCAAACAAATCATCCGTTTCCCATACGCTGCGCACGTTCGGGTTGCCGACGCTTTGACCAATGGCTATTTGCCATGCTGCGTCGCGTAGGGTTGTTTTGCTTTTGAGGTGGTACCACACTTTGAAGTAGTCATTGTGCGGTACGTCGGGTCGAAAGATGTTCATGCGTTCTTTTTTATAAGTTCGTAATCGTCGGAGTTTTCGCCCTTTGGAACCATATAAAGCAAGACCTTAATTGGGTTGTCTGCTGATTCATCAGCAAACACATCGGTATTTGTTGGCCCTGTTGATGTCAATTCAAAAGAAACACTACGGTGTATTGTTTTACTTTCAGGATAGCGGTCGCCATATCCATAGCTCGTAAATGTTTCAGAGCTAATAGATATTGAATCTATAATTAAAAATTCTCCTATCTTTTTCATACCTCATATTTATCGCCCGGTACGGACGGGGTTTTAACTACAACCAACTCGCAGTCGGTGATGAATGTTGGCTTAATAGCTTCGCCCGGCTCCACGGTAATGATGTCGCCAGGCCTTACAAGTTTGTCGTTCATCATCATTTGGCCGCGAACAAGCAGCGTAATTTCGGCAGCGATTTTGTGAACGTGCCGGGGCCATTGTTCGCCCTTTTTGTGGGCTTTGTAACAGACTTCAAAATCTTTGGTCTGCAATGCGCACGGGTCAAAGTTGCCGATAAACCAGCCGCCGGTCATGTTTTTTAGTTTATGTCTTTGCATAAAGCGCCTCATATTTTTGCAAGTCCTCTGGGGTGCCGATCGGGAAATGCAGGTTAAAGAAAAACGGCATGACTTTTAAGCCTTCCGCTATCAGGTAGTTAACTGACGGGGCAATGTAAAATTCGCCGTTCACACGGTCATCGGCTGCTATCATTTTTTCGGCAGCCCGGACAAAATCAGATCCGCGCCGGAACCAGTGCAAGCCGTTGGTTGCAATGTTGCTTATAACTTCCTTCTCCCGGACTTCGATTATTTGGCCGTCATCGTTCACGCGAACGTAGCTGTTTTTCGGTGAGGTCGAAAGGAAGCAGCCAAGTACGACGTCGGCTTTGTGGATGTCGCAAAATTCCGCAAAATCTAAAACCCACTGATCCTTTATCACTTGATCGCAGTTGACAATGATAAGCGGTTCGCTGCTAACAATAAGCGGCTTTGCGATTAATGCCGTACATGCTGGCCCTTCCGTAGTTATGCCGACAAGGCAGTTTGTTACATTACCCTCTCCAAGCGCGCTTTCAACACTATACTGAAGGCTCGATACGGTGATTATTTTAAACCACCAATCGCCACAATCTTGCAATGCAAAACAGTCGGTGGCGGCGCGTATCATCGGCTCACCCAAAACATCAATCATCGGCTTAGGCTCTGTATATCCGGCATCCCTAAAACGCTTACCTTCGCCTGCCATTGGTATCAATACGTTTGTTTTCATGGTCGTAAAATTGCTTGTGTTGGGTTAACGCGTACGATTTCGATACCGTTTTGCTCCAAGTGGTGTTTCAGGTATCCTTCCGGGTGGAACATGACGCCCTGGTTAAAATACCGTTCGTGGTACAGGTAAATGGAGAAGTAGACGCGCATGGATTCGTAACAACCGTAGGCAAACTGATCGTTTATGCCTTCGCGGAAGTCGTTACCATGCGGAATATAAACTTTGCCCGGCTCGTTTTCGAGGTGAACCCGCCCGGAAAATTGAATGTCGGGACGGTTGCGCACATAGCAGTCGTATGTGTTCGGAACAAGACAGAATGAAACGAAAAGATTGTGCCACATATTCAGAACGTTGCACGGCTCTGTTTCCGGGGCTTTGTTGGCGTAGTATGGGTGGGGTGTGGGTAGTGTTGGGTAGAAGTTGTACGGGATTTGTTTTTGAAACACACTTCCCATGCGGTCGGGATGCAGGAAAGTAATTTTTTCATGCGTAAAATAATACTCCGTAAAGTCTACGCCCTCCAAAAGGTTCGCCCACTGATTCGCCCGGCACTTTTCAGCCGTCCGAAGGTATCCCGTGTTGATGATGGCGGTTTTCATTGCATTATAATTGTTTTCGGATCAAGATTTTGGGTTTCATATCCGCACGACACGCAAAGGTATTTGTATTGGTTTTGCCCTAACCCGAAATTGCCTTTGCCTTTTGTAGAGTGGTAGCATTTAAAGCGGTCAACCTTTCCGCATTGTGGACATTTGTGCTTTTGCATAGAAAGTCCGTTTATTTTCCACTTTTTCATTGCTCATACGGATTATAGTAAACAGGTATTGTTCCGTTTTGGTAGCCCGCTTTCAGTCGGTTGTATTCCGGCATATCTTCGCCGCTAACCTTATGTTTCCATTCCTGAAACGGCGTGTCTCCGGGGTCGATATGGTCAATGCGGATGTGGGGCAGGAAACAGTTTTTGAAGCCAGCTACACGGCAGCGAACGGCGGCAAGTGAATCATCAAACCCGTACAGGCGAGGCTGAAATAAAAACCCGATTTTGTCAAGCAGTGCAGGGCTGTACATTTGGCAGGTTCCCATTACGTGGCCTACCTCCTCAACGACAATCCAGCTTTCGCCCGGTTCGTGTGGCAGCATCCTAAGTTCTGATTTAAACTGATCGTTGCGCCACGGGTTTTCCATGAGGTCTTTTCGTTTCAGCCCAATGATACCAATTTGCGGGTCGCGCTGTATGGCCTCCTCTAAACGGTCGCACCATCCCGCGTCGTGGATTAGCGCATCATCGTCCATTTTCACAACGCACTCGCCGGGCTGTCGCAATTTCCAAGCCATATTTATGGCTCCGGCGGTGCCTAAGTTGGTATCGTTGTGGATAACTGTCATAAATTCTTTGCCCGTGTTATAAAGATTGCTCCTTAGAAGCGCCCTATCAAGTTCATAAAGCATCTCATCGCATGATGCATTATTTACCACAACAAGCCGATGTTTAGACCAATCTGTTTTTTCAAACAAATTGTAAATCGTTCGGCGGGCAATTTCGGTTTTGTTATTTTCTTCCGTCGCGTAAACTGCCATTGAAATTAATGCCATGCGTTTTATTTTTTCAGGTTAAATATTTGGAGCCCGTACTTCAGATAGCATCCATGAATCACTGATGGGTGTGTGTTTTCGTTTGCTGTTAACAAGATTTGCTTTTCTTTCTCAAATTTGTACTTGTCGTATTCCTCACAATAACCATATCCCTCGCCAATACTGTCAGCTTCGGCAATTATCTTTGTGATTTGATAAAGTAATTCCATTTCTTCTGGTGAAAGGCTTTCAAGATTTTCCATGTTTTTATTTTTTAATGTCGAAGTCATCAACAACGTGACAAATGACCATTCGGTTATGTTTGCCCATGCGGTGTAGCCAATGCGCCCGGCGAAAGACGTGGTAATTTTTGAAGCGCCGCAGACCGTACATCTTGAAGAATTCGCGTTCGGTAAGTTCAAATGCTTTTACCGATCCGCATTTTGTCCCCAGGTGTTCGCCGTAGCGTTCGAAGTATTCCGATGGTTTCAGCATTTTTTTTGTTGCTCTTTAATGTGTTTCCGTAATCGCGCTGCGTACTCACGTTGGCACATCTTTTTGGCGGCTTCGATTGTTCCTGCCGGAAGCGATGACCAAAGAAACATTGTGCCGTTGTGTAAAAAGCATGACTGATTAACGGCGGCAAAATATTGCCCAAAGATGCAGTTAGCCAAAGCGCCGTCGTTATGCGCCGCCCATATTAGTTTTTTTGGTATCATTGTACAAACAGATTTTCCCGGCCTGCAAGTTTAATCAGCCATGATGCCCGAATATTTGCCGCCGTTGTGATGTCGTAATTCAGTCGAATATCGGCACATGACTTTGCCCATAGATCGCAAGCGGCATCGTAAGGCAGAATCTTGCCCGTTGCGTTTTCCCATTGCGGCTGTCCGGCAAAGTTGGTCAGGCATACGCCGCCGGAAATTGCCGCATCCATCATGGAAATATTGCTTTTCGCCCGGTTGAAGTCGTGATCAATAAGCGGCTTCCAAATGTAATTCCAGCGGTCAAACTTCAACTGTTGTAAGTACATCGAAGTGTTGTCAATGACGGGGTAGCGTATGACGGTGCAACTGGTTCTGCCTTTTGTCGCTATTGGGTCATAACTCATTATCGGGCCGCCGTCGTGCTCATGTATAGGGTTGGCATAATCAAAGAACGGGGGCAGGAAACCAATAAACCCGAACTGGTTAGCGTAGTCCTGTATTTCATCAAACATTTGCATTCCAGCGCCCCAAAGGTCGTGCATCTGTATTGAATTGCCGCGCCACATTACCCGCTTTGCGTCGGGCGCTGGTTCTACGGGCAAAAGTGCTGTATCAATAGCGTTCGGAATATGTACGCCTTTTCCGTACTTTTTCAGCAGAAAATCGGTAGAATACCACAACAAATCAGCAATTTTCATGTGATTTTCCAGGATTTTACGGCGCTTTTTCAGGTCAGGAAACAAGGGGTGTTCGCGCGGAACGTCCAAAAGATCGTCATCCATGTCCAAAATAAACGGGATGCCCTTCGTTTGCTTCGCTTCTTTTATCCACTCGAAGGTTTCCATCTTATGCGGACGGGTCATAAACACCACATCAGCCGCCGAAATATCGGCATAATCCAAGTCCTTCGACTTGAAATCGAATTGAAAAACGCCGGGAAACAGGCGGTTAATCGTTTCGAATGGTTTAAAAACGCGCCAATAGCCAACGGGGGTAAGCTGTCGGGCTTCGATGCAAAGGACTTTAATCATGCTATATTTTTAACAGCCCGTCACGCTCCCAGTAGTGCGTCGGGTTTGGGTTTACGGTTTTGGTAATGTATCCAAGCGTTGACATTATTTGCGCAACCGCGCCGTCGATCTTGTTTGCAGACTTCGCTTTATTCGGTTTTATGTTTTCCTGGCTGTCCATGTCAAGTACAATGTTCCGGTACATCCATGCTGTTATCGGGTTATTGTCAATGTCAACCGCGCCGGAAAGGATGTCTTTTTCAATGCGCTTTGTCGGCTCGGACATGAAAGAGTAGTAAGGCTGACAAACCAACATATCAAACCCGTCGGCAGTAAGTTCGGCGGCGGTTTCCCATGCGTTCCATTTGTCGTATGTGATGTTGATAACCTGTGACGTTTCGTTGATTTCTCGGATCATGTTTTTCATGTAGCCGTAGTCTACAATGTTTCCCGGCGTTGCGATGATGTGACCATTGCGCAACCATTCGTAGTAGGGGCCGTCGTGCTTCTTTTTTTCAATGGTCGCTTCGGGCATGAAGTAAAACGTTTTGTGCGTCGGCTTCCCATCAGGCTTAATACAAAGCACATCAAGCGCCGTAAAGTCTTTTGTGGCGGCAAGGTCGAAGGCAAGGTAAACAGGCAGCCCAGCAAACTCGGATAAGTCAACGGGCCGCATACAAGCCTTTACGTTTTCCTCCGGTATCCAAACCGTAGGGGCATCCAGCCAGCAGTTGAAGTTTTTAGTCAGAACGCCAACACGGGTGTACCCGCCTTTGTTTCGCGCCGCCCGTACCCTGTCAAGGATAAATGATTCAGTAGGTGTGCTTCCTAAGTTCGGATTGCTCTTTTTGGCCAGCCTTAAAATCTGCTTAGCCTCATCTGAATTGTCCGGGTCGAGCGAAAGTATGCCGTCAGCGTCCTCTGTGTCATGCCCGAAAATCATGGCGAACAAACTATCCTGTTTTACGTCGCCGCGCAATACAGCTAAGGCGTTCGGGCGTTCGACTTTGTAGCACGGGCCGTCTTTGTCAAAGCCCGCCGTTGTGATGGTGAAAAGTAGGGGGCAATCCTGCGCACCCATACCGGACAACATAACCTCTCTCACGCTGTCATCCGGGTGGGCGTGGTATTCATCAATGACCGCGCAAACCGGGTTTTTGCCGTCAAGTGTTTTTGCTTCGGCGCTTACTTTTTGGATGAAACAGCCGGATTTATGGGTTACGCTGTTAGCTAAAATCCTGATCTCCTTGTGCGCTTTCGGACTGTCGGTTCGCAGTCGTTCGGCAAAACCTTTGACCGCCCGGAAAACTTCGTCGGCTTGCTCCCTGGTTGTTGCTGCCGTAAACACGCCGCCGCCTACGTTGCCCTCCATGCAGGCCACGTACAATTCAACGAACGCGGCAAACAGGGATTTGCCCCACTTGCGACTGACTTCTAAATAGACTTCAGTAAACCGCCGCTTGTGATCTTCCTTGCGCCGCCAACCAAAAAGAACGGCGGTAATAAATGCCTGGTTCGGTTGAAGGTTGAATTTTTTGTCGGCTACGTTCTTGCCGCCGGATGGGTGTCGCAATATGGAAAGGAAACCGATTGCCCGCGCTGCCTGTGCTTCATCGAAATAGTACGGGAAATCCGGCCCGCGTTTTAGGTCGGATAAATGGCGGTCAATGGTAAGGCGGGTTACTTCGCTTACCAGTTCGGAGCCGTTAAGAACGGCGTCGATGTAGGCTTGGTGTGTCAAAGGGCAGGAGGAAGTCCCGTTATGGTTGATATGATTTTTCTACCGTTACAAACAGTGCATTTATTTGTACAACTACTTGTTGTAAAACCCGCAATAGTAACTCCTGCGCCGCCGCATATTGGGCAAATTTGCCATGCATTAAACTGTTTTGTTGCGGGGGGTGGCGGGCCTTTAGGTGGCCTGTTTTGATCGCTCTTAAAATTTGACTGCATATCAGTTTAAATTTTCCAATGGGTCAACATCATCTTTGGGCTTTTCGACTTTCATCCGCATGCGGGCCGATGGGCTTAATCCAAGTTCGACAAACAGGTGCCGCATTTGGTTAATGGCGTCGTTCCATGTGATGCAGTGCGGGTTGCGGATTGGCTTACCGTTGAAGTCAATTACTGTGCCCTCTTTTTGAATAAGCCGATATTCGTTCGTTTCGGTTACGGAAGCGCAAACGTAAATCCGCATGACCTCCAAATCGGAGGCGGTTAAGAGTCCGGCGGTGTGCAAATGGTTGCAAAGCCAGTTCCACTTTTCGCGGTGTTGTTCGTCGAACTCCGGCGGGGCGTCGGGGTAGATGTCGAGGATGGGAAGCGACACACGGGCGGCATGACGGGACTTGTCAAAGGTGCCGTCGGCTATGTGTTTTGCGGTGTCTTTTCCGGGTCGTCCTTTTGCCATGACGTATTTTATTTTTAGACGGGTCTAAAAAGACCATTTTTGCGAAAGTGTAAGAAAGAT
>Ga0209063_1001356_pt1 | contig 12803 bp, 10 predicted proteins | sample KloWWTmeKNB19Kit_FD_187177 | JGI IMG/M metagenome (GOLD analysis project Ga0209063, IMG submission 187177) | Active sludge microbial communities from Klosterneuburg, Austria, studying microevolution and ecology of nitrifiers - Klosterneuburg... | ecosystem: Engineered > WWTP > Aerobic digester >...
AAATAAACCGGAGTAATTATCTCACTATTTGTGATTTTAGTAAGTCATCCAGGCAAAAGAGATTATATATTATAGATATTGCAAACAATAAACTTGTCACTCATACGTATGTAGCACATGGAAAAAATTCGGGTGGGGAATATGCCACCCAGTTTTCCAACAAACCGGAATCATTACAAAGCAGTTTAGGTTTCTATATTACCTCGCAAACTTATATTGGTGAACATGGTCTTTCATTGCGCATTAATGGTGTGGATCCTGGCTATAATGATAAAGCTCTTGAACGCAGTATTGTAATTCATGGTGCCGCCTATGTAGATGGTGCAAGAGCAAAGGCGGGAATGTATATGGGCCGCAGTTGGGGTTGCCCGGCTGTTCCGCAAAAAGAATCGGCAAGTATTATTACAACAATAAAAAACGGTACCTGTATTTTCATTTATCACCCGTCACGAAATTACCTGCAACACTCAAAAATATTAAACGGCTGATTGGACACATAACAAGGATGGATGATAACAAAAAGCCCGCCGTACCCTATGGTTGGGCTTTTTTGTTTTTTCTGGTCACGGTTGACATACAGGTTACACAGCTAATACAATTTGTATTATAGTTTTGCAATACTTTGCTGGATGACGATAAAACCCATCCATGTCATCACCGCTACTACCAACCAGCCGATAATTTGTAAGAACAACGGATGCCGGTAATCTTTCATCAATGAAGATTTAGTAGCGGCCAGCAGGATCACCGCCAATGCTACCGGAAGTATTAAACCGTTTACAGCACCAGCCAGTATTAAAAGTTTAACTGGATTACCAACACCAACGAAAATGATAGTGGACAAAATAATGAAACAGCTGATCACTATCTTTTCATTATTCTTTATCGCCGGTACTAATGTTTTCCAGAAAGAAACAGACGTAAAAGACGCACCAACCACCGAAGTGATTGCTGCACTCCAGATGACAACACCAAAAAATTTATAGCCTAACTCTCCCGCAGCAGCCTGGAAAACAGAGGCGGCAGGATTAGCAGCGGATAATTTTATTCCCTGCGATACAATGCCCAGCGCCGCAAAGAACAACATAAACCGCATGATAGAAGTGATGAGGATTCCACTAACCGAGCTACGGGTTACCTGCGGAAGATTTTGTTTGCCTTTTATACCTGCATCTAATAAACGATGTGCTCCCGCAAAAGAGATATAACCACCCACCGTGCCACCCACCAGGGTAACAATCTTCATTACATCAATTGTTTCCGGCCAGATGGTTCTGTATAATGCTTCACCAACAGGCGGGTGGGATGAAAAAGCGATGTAAACAGTCAGGCCGATCATGATAAGTCCCAACCATTTTGCAAAATTGTCAATCAGCTTCCCGGCTTCTTTATACCAGAATATGCCCAGTGCGATCAAACAACTGATAACGGCCCCTGTTTTTGCATCGATCCCCGTTAAAACATTTAAACCCAAACCACAGCCGGCGATATTTCCGATATTAAAAATTAATCCTCCAAAAGCAATTAATGCTGCAAGAAAAAAACCCATTCCCGGAAATAATTTATTGGCAATATCCTGTGCCCGGTGTTCGCTGACGGTTATTATTCTCCAGATATTGAGTTGTGCCCCGATGTCCAGTAAAATAGAAATAAGAATGACAAATCCAAAGCTGGTCAGCAACTGCTCCGTGAATAATGATGTTTGTGTTAGGAAACCGGGACCGATAGCAGAAGTAGCCATCAGGAATGCAGCACCGAGTATAGCGGAGTTTCGTTTCATGCCCCCAACCCCCTAAAGGGGGCTTTTAGTCGTTTATAATTTTTAAAGCCTGATTGCATTATGAATTGCTTTTGCGAAATCAACCGCCTGTTTACCATCACCATGAATGCAAATCGTTTCTGCTACGATGGGAATTTTTTTCCCGGATATAGTTGTTACTGTGCCTTCGTTAATCATTTGTACTACCTGCTGAACAACTTTCTCGGTGTCATCAATTATTGCATTGGATTGTGAACGGGGAGTTAGCGAACCATCGTCCTGGTAACTGCGGTCGGCAAATACTTCATTGGCAGTTTTTAACCCAAGAGCTTTTGCTTCGCTGACAGAATAGCTTCCACTTAGACCCACCACTATTAATGAAGCATCAAAATCTTTCACGGCTCTTGCAATAGTCTTTGCCAGCAGGCTATCTTTTGCTGACATATTATATAATGCACCATGTGGTTTTACATGCAACAGTTTTGTATCAAACCCCGCAACGGTTTCGTTCAGAATAAAAAGTTGCTGCGAGATAAGGTCATATATTTCTTCCTGCTCCAGTTTCATTTCCGTCCGGCCAAAATTTTCCCGGTCAAAAAAGGACGGGTGTGCCCCGATAGCAACCTTATACTTCAGACATAATTCCACCGTCTGCTGCATGGTGGCTGCATCACCTGCATGATAACCGCAAGCAATATTGGCTGAGTGGATGAATGGCATAATCAATTCATCATTGCCGACACCTTCTCCCATATCGCAGTTAATGATGGTGCTCATTAAAATATTGTTCTAATCTGAAAGTACAAGCATTTTGCAATTGCAGCAAATGTTGCTGCTGCTTTATTAATAACTGCTCTGCCGTTGCTAGGTCAGTCATACGAAAATGAATCTTATCTCCTGCTTTCATTTGTGCCAGCTTTGTATGATGGGCTGTAATAACATGAGCCACTCTTGGATAGCCTCCGGTGGTCTGGTGATCGGCCATCAGCACTATCAGTCCGCCATCGGGTAATAACTGAATGGTGCCAAAACTTACAGCCGAAGAAACCACTTCATCATTTATCATGCTATGTAATGGAATATTATTTAACCGGTACCCCATTCTGTCTGATTGCTGTGTGATCACAAAAGAAGTCATCGTAAAATTTTCTTTCGACTCATTGGTCAGCCGTTCCCATTCGTTACCCGGTAGCATCAATATTTCATCATTCCCGTTAATCCCTGGTTGAGCAGCAGTAAGATATTTTGTATCCGCCTGCCAGGATAAAACTTTAAAATCATCCAATGAAGCGGAAGAAAAAAATGGCTGATTAATTAATAGTTCATCATCCTTATGGAGGTTTCTTCCATTAAACCCTCCGGCTTTTGCTTTCAGATGGGTGCTGTAACTATTTAACCAGGGTTTGATAGCAATTCCACCCTTTACAGTAAGGTATGCCCTTGCACCACTTACCGGCTTATGAAATTGCAGCAGATCATTCTTTCTCACAATAATGCAATGAAGATTCGGCACCGGTTCTCCATTGATACTCGCAGAAAAATCAGCACCTCCCAATGCAATGAGTGCCGGTTGAGTGAACATAAAAACAGAAGCAGGAAAATGTAATTCAATAAGAGCTTCGCCGGGTTTATTTCCCACCAACATATTCGTTACCTGCATGGCATATTTATCCATAGCCCCTGTAGGATTAATACCTAACAGCTGATGGCCATAACGACCCATATCCTGGATAGTATCCAATATGCCCGCCTTGATAACTTTCAAACTCATTTTTACCGCATAGACGGAGAGGTGCAGAGATTCATCAGCCTATCGACTCCGTAATTTTTATTTTTTCAAATTCACTTTTATTGATTGGGTAAAACTGTACTAAATCCCCAACCCTTAGTAATGTTGGAGCTAAACTCGCTGCGTTAAATAGTTTCAATGGTGTTCTTCCTATAATTTGCCAGCCGCCTGGGGATGCTAATGGATAAATACCGGTTTGTTTTCCGGCAATACCAACACTTCCGGCTGCTACATTAACCGGTTGGGATTTACGTGGAGTTGCAATTTTCTCATCTACCTCTCCCATATAAGCAAAGCCGGGGAGGAAGCCAAGCATATATACGTTGTAGCTTTTAGCCGTGTGAAAACTTATCACTTCTTCTACAGAAATATTTTTCACTGCTGCTAATTGCTGAATATCGCTTGCAAATTCTGTGTCATAACAAACAGGGATTTTTATTATCCTTTCTTCACCATCCTTTTGCAAGATGGGCTGCTTCAACCTTTCTTCCAACAGTTGTTGCATGGTTTCAAAGGCAGTTAGGCCTGGATTCAATTTTCGAATAGCTGCTACATCATAATAAACAGTCAGGGAGCTATAGGCGGGAACCGCTTCAATCATTCCTGGCAGCGGAGTCTGTTGTAATTGGTTAAATCTTGCAATGACTTCTTTATTAATATCGATATCTATATAATTACCAAAGTCAACAGTGATGGCAGCATCGCCCAATGAAAAAATGTTGTATGAAAAGCCTGTGTAATTCATGCTAAGACCATTTGAAGATAGCAACTTAACTTTACCGGCTGATGGCAAGATTAAACCGGAGAGACAGTTTCAATTTATTATCCAAGCTTACACCCCGCCGTGCATGGAATGGGATAAAGGTCCTGAGCAGTTATTATATCAGTAAATGGACCAAAAGACCTGTTCAATGGGGTTATCCTGTTTCGATTTCTTTTGAGCCAACCACATCCTGTAATCTTAGATGCCCTGAATGTCCGAGTGGATTACGAGCATTTACACGGCCAACAGGGATGTTACAAAGAGATTTTTTCAGTGAAACCATTGACCAGTTATCAAAAGATCTCCTGTACCTCGTTTTTTATTTCCAGGGAGAGCCCTACCTGAATCCCGGATTTTTGGATATGGTGGACTATGCATCGAAGAAAAGAATTTATACGGCCACTTCTACCAATGCTCATTACCTGACTGATGAAAATGCCAGACGAACTATAGAAAGCGGATTAGATCGTTTGATTATTTCTATTGACGGAACTACACAGGATGTTTATCAGCAGTACCGTGTGGGCGGTCAGCTTGATAAAGTAATAGAAGGAGCAAAAAATATTGTAAAGTGGAAAAAGGAACTGAAAAGTAAAACACCATTTATTGTTTTCCAGTTCCTGGTAGTAAAACCTAATGAACACCAGATAGAGGAAGTAAAGCAATTAGCCAAAGAAGTGGGTGTGGATGATGTATGGTTTAAAACGGCGCAGATATATGATTATGAAACAGATCCCAATAATTTAATCCCCACCATTGATAAATATAGCCGCTATCGCAAAACAGCGAACGGGCATGAGTTTAAGGGTAAATTAGCCAATCATTGCTGGCGTCTCTGGCATGACCCGGTGATAACCTGGGATGGATTAGTGGCCCCCTGCTGTTTTGATAAGGATGCACAACACCAGTTGGGTGATTTAAAGAAAAAAACGTTCAAAGAAATCTGGAAGAACGGGGAATACACTAAATTTCGAAAACAGATTTTACAAGGGCGCAAAAATATAGATATATGTGCCAATTGCTCGGAAGGAACAAAAGTCTGGAGCAAGGATTAGTTACTCACCGCTTTCCTCTCCTGAAATGGAAAGAAAAACTGAACTGCTATGCAAATACCATCCTCAATATCTACCCGCCTGCAGTACCAGCATAAATCATTAATGGATATCATTGATGGCTTATCGGATGAACAAATAAGGCGGCAAGTAATTACGGGTAAATGGTCCATATTTGAAAATATCGTTCACCTGCAAACCTACCAGCACACATTTGTGAGCCGTGTAAAAGATATATTGAGGGAGAACAATCCTGTTTTTCCCCGATACACCGCTGAAGGAGACCCGGAATTTCTTGAAAATTGTAGCAAGTCCACAAGAGAAATTATGCAGGATATGATTACACTAAGAAAAGAAATGGCGGCAGAAATCACCTCCTTTCCCCCGACTGACCTGGTTAAAAAAGGTACCCATCCGGCATTTGGGGAAATGACATTGTTAGAATGGCTGAACTTCTTTTTGTTGCATGAAGCACATCACTTGTTTGCCATATTCAAACTGGCAGCAACCTTAAAAATTGCTAAACCCGGCGGAGAATACAGCGAATAAAAAAGGAGGCCGTCAAAACCATCGCTTTTCTTCTTCTCCCTATCGACGCTACACTACCATTTTTTCATTTCATCAAAAATGGAAGTGTAGAAAGAAGTAAAGCCTTCAATAAAATGGCGGAAAGATTCGGATAAAAGTTTCATGGTTCGGTGGAATTATAAGGTTTGTACTACAAATCAATTCATTTTCCTGAAATATTACAATACCACAAAGAGGTGATTTTTGGCTGTATAGCTGCGTGGTCAATGTTAATAATTTATAAAGCTGTTGCTGGTTAGCAACAGGAATGATGTAAGGTCCGGTGAACCTGATTTTTATCTGCCTGAAATTTGTGGTTCTAATGAATAGCGGCCACTTTTTCTAAAATTAATTTGACCAGTTCCTCTTTATTACCTGCTTCTACTTGATGTTCCTGCCGTGTGGTGGATGATTTGATGACGAGTTTTAGTATGATCTTATTTCCTGTCCGCAAGTAGCGACCATTAAGTTTATACGCATCAGGATATTCCCTGACATCCCAAAATACCAGCTTAGAATCACCCTTTGATGAAGCCGCATCTTCCATAGCATCATCCACTATTATACTTAATCCTAAAACATCTTCCGGTTCTACTTCATCCTGGAAATTGGAACGTATGAATACGGGTTTAACAGGAGACAATTTTACCGCTGCCACATCTTCAGAAGTCATTTCTCCAATATCAAAACTCTGGGCACCGTAAGGGCTAAAAACCTGCGGCTTTTGAATGCCGCCAATACCTTCGGCCAAAAATGGAACCCTGTCACGGGCATACTGAAATAGCAAACCAATATCAATAAACCGGTTATTACGTAATGCTGCACCCCTTATGGATTCTATAATACTATAAGTTAGTACACCCTGACCATACCGGCTGGCCTCATAGCTTACCGCATCCGCAGCACAACCTGTAATGATGTGCATACCTGCCCTGTCTTTCATTCTATCCAAAGCTTTAAGGGTACCCGATGAAATATCCCTTTTCGCCATCATATTATCAATTGCTTTACCAGATGCACATGCATCAATCATCAGCACCTGTTTCAGTGCAGGAATTTTTTTGATCAGTTCCACTAATTCTGCGCCAGAAATAGTTGCAGTTTTGCGAATAGCCGGATCATTGTACGCTTCCACACTGGCAGAGTATGCTTCTTTAGTAAGATAATAGAAATCTCCATTGGCGCCGCCCCAATTAATTCCATGTCCCGATAAATAAACAACCAGTACATCTGTTGATTTTGCACGGCGGGCAATACTATCAAAAATGCTGATAATATTTTTCCGGGTGGGTTGCAAGGAGGATTGGTTAGATTCGGTAGTCAGCAGCCAGCTCGTAGTTTTTGATGTTCCAAACAATCGTTTTGCACCTAACGAAAGTGTTTGTTCCATGTTTATAGCATCTTTCGATGGATATTTTAAATCTATACCTGTATTGGTATAATCACTAACGCCTACTGCTAGTATATATAGAGATGGACGTTCTGCCGGAGTTGCAGAAGCATCTGAACGATAGCCAACCTTAAATCCTTTACTTACCAGGTATCCTTCTTTGTTGTAAACTTTCACGGTTACTTCATTCATGGTATCCGAAAGCAGGTAAGGATGATTCTTCAAATTGTAATTTACCTGATAAGTAAGAGCATCCGGATTAGCAGATCCGCCGCGGGCATCTGATACAACTTCTTTTCCGTTGATATAAATGACTGTACGGCCAATTCCGCCACCCCGGTTGGATAAGTCAACATTTAATTTTCCCGTTGTTTTATCCAGCTTAAGATTGACAGCAGGGTATAATTTCACTTCGCCCAGCTGTTGTACATCCCGCAAGGGCTCATTGCTATAGCCTAAAATCTTTCGCAATAGTCCTGGCTCATAATATCTTTCTTTCAATTGTTCCAGGTCAATCACTTCCAATCCGGCAGTATAATGTAAAATTGTCTTGATTCCTTTGGGAGTTCCATCAAACAATCCCGAAGGGGTTACTACAACATAATCATTCCCCATTTCTTCCATAGACACCAGCGTTGCCAGTTCTTTTTTTTCAGCAAGGTCCCATATTTTTATTTGAGAATCGGAACTACCGCTGAAAAGCAAACGGCTATCAGCGCTGAATACTACGGAGGTAACTTCGGCATAATGACCCTCGAATTCTTTTACCAGTTTACCGGTTGCTGCTTCCCAAACTTTCAATTCTGTCTTTCCCCAATCTCCGCCACCACCGGCAATATATTTTCCATCATTACTAACAGCAAGATCTAGCAAATTCCATAAGCTGCCTTCCAATTCTTCTGTGGGTCGACCATCAGCGAGAGAGAATTTTTTCAGCCCTTTTATATAGTATTGTCCACCGGGTACAAACTCGACATCCGCTTTTCCTGCTTTTAAATTGGTGAAGATAATTTTTTGATCAGGCCATCTTATCAGTACATCATCATATATATATCCCTCGTTATCATCCGAATCAACAACTTCTACCGTAAGAAGCAGGTATTTCCCATCCCTGGAAAACTTTGCCACCTGCAGTGAACTATTTTCGTAACGGGAGTTGTTCTTTAAAAACTCGCTGAAGTTGATAATATTAACACCCGGAAGGGTTTCTTTAGAGGGGCTGTTGGTTAATATCGTTTTCCCGTCGGGGCTGAAGCAGGTAATTATGCCGTTACCAGAAGTATCTTTAAAATAATCCGATTTCATTTTTTCAAGATCATATGCACCCATGTATATTCCTGGACCGTCAGTTATGAGGTATTTACCCGCAGTATCCGATTGCATATCTGTAATCTTACCATAGTAACCGCTGAAAAATGTAACCCTTTCCGACTTATCTAAGTTCCATTTTTCAAGTTTGGAACTACCCGAACTTTCATCATACCCTGCAGCGTATAGATTATTACCATCGTTCGATAAAAGCAGTTTACTGACCGGAAGATTATAACCGGAAAAAGTTTTTAAACTATTGCCGGTGCCTGCATCCCATAACCTTAGTGACCGGTCGAAACTGCCACCACTGATAAGTAGTTTACCATCCGTGCTGCAATCCAGGCTATACACACGGTCTTTATGGCCTTTCAGGGTAGTAACTGGCTTGCCTGTTGCTACCTCCCATTTAATAATTGTATTATCAAAACTGCCACTAAAGAAATATTTTCCATCCTTAGAAAAAACCAGTGCATCAACATTTTCAGAATGTTTTTCGGATTCAAACTTTAGTTTCCGTGAAGACAAATCCCAGCATTGTACTTTTTTATTAATAGCAGTCACCATCCATTTACCATCAGGACTGACATCCATACCTTCAATCCGATCATTTGCTTTGCGGGTATCAAAAGAGTCAACTATTTTGCCACTATTTATATCCCAGAGCAATAGTTCATTGTCTGAAATACCTCCACCGGCACTTACCATAAAATTTGTTCCCGGAACGAGACGCACACTACGGATATTTTCTTTTGCACCGCTGAATATTTTTAATTGTTTACCCGTATTTCTATCCCAGATACGGATAGTTGAATCAAAGCCTCCACTGATGATCTGGCTCCCGTTTTTATTAAAGATTGCCGACCAGACATATTCACTGTGACCTTTAAATTCCCTGATCAGTTTACCAGTTACCACATCCCACAGTTTCAATTCGCCAAATTCATAAGACCCGCCACCTGTTAAAAGATATTTGCCATCAGGACTGAAACAAATAGAAGTAACATATCCCTGGTGACCTTTAACGGTTCTTATCTCCCGGCCACTTTCCACTTCCCAGAGTTTATAGGTAAAATCGGCGCTTCCGCTGGCAGCATATTTACCATCAGGGCTAAAGGCAACGCAATAAACAATTTTGGAATGCCCTAATTGCACTTTCAATTCAGCCTTTTGTGCTGTACTGGTTTGCACTATTATCAACAGAAAAAAAATGCTGATACCAACGCTATTACGCAGGTGCAAATTCATATTGAAATATACTAAATAAAATTCTGTTGCCTTTAACAGATAAAATTTGGTAATTCAATGTTGCAACATTAATTTTGTTGTTCAAACATTAATTACTTAAAATATACTATTATGACAGATTTAAGAACACAGGTTGACCAACTCAACCAAATGATCCTTGAAGGAAAAATTCTTGATGCTTTTGAAAAATTTTATGCAGACGATGTAGTAATGCAGGATAACAATTACCCGGTAAGAGTGGGTAAAGAGGTGAACCGCCAGTATGAAGAAGCTTTTGTAAATGGCCTTACGGAATTCCGTGGTGCGAAGGTGGTTAACACTCTTATCAGCGATGGTCTTGCGGTAGTAGAGTGGTGGTTTGACTATACACACAAAGATTATGGTGTACGTAATTACACACAGCTTTCTGTTCAGCGCTGGAACGGAGGTAAAATTGTTGAGGAAAAATTCTATTATAATAATTAATACTCTCTGTTTAAGCGAACTTGAAAAAGTTTTGGGTTAACATAAGGACTTAACCCAAAACTTTCTATTTTTATCAAACAACTTTTCTGATATGGGCATAGACCAGGATATAAAACAGGCAAAATTCAGGAACCCCCACCAGAAAGCGGCTATCAACCTTATCTACACGGTAGGTTGGATGAGGGACAAAACAAAATGTGTTTTTGAAGCAGAAGATATTACAGCACAACAGTTCAATATACTACGCATCTTAAGGGGCAGTTTCCCGGAACCCCTTTCTACTTTACAGATAAGAGAAAGAATGCTGGAAAAAATGAGTGATACAAGTCGTATTGTTGACAGGCTCATTGCAAAAGGATTAGTAAAAAAAATTACCTGCAAAAATGATCGCCGCCTCGTAGATGTCATTATTACTGATAAAGGTAAAAAGCTATTAGAGCGGTTAGATATCCGCCAGGATGAAATAGATAGAGTTTTGGGTAACCTTTCAGAAAAAGATGCTAATATTCTCAGCGACCTGCTGGATAAGATTCGGGATGGGGTTGAATAATGTATTTTTGCCGGATTCATAATAGCGAACCCTGATTGTTCATCCGAATCTGAAAACATGATACGATCCACCTTTTTATTTTCATTAATCACTGTACTATCCGTTCAATTTTTAAATGCCCAGCCCAAATATGAATTCAGGGGGGTATGGATAGCCACCGTTAATAATATTGACTGGCCGGCTGGTGGTGTTACTGATCCTGGCCAACAAAAAGCTGATTATATCCGCTTGCTGGATATGTATGAAAAAAATGGGATGAATGCTATGATAGTCCAGGTACGTCCTGCTGCTGATGCATTTTATCCCTCCCAGTATGAACCATGGAGTCAATGGCTGACAGGTGTACAAGGTAAACCACCATCCCCGTATTACGATCCCCTGCAGTTTATGATTGAAGAAACACACAAACGGGGTATGGAATTTCATGCCTGGCTAAATCCCTACCGGGCTGTTCATAATATCGGCAGTTCCTCTGTTGCTGAAAATCACATCACCCGCATACACCCGGAATGGTTTGTTACCTACGGTGATAAAAAATATTTTGATCCCGGAAATAAAGAAGCACAAAATTTTGTGGTAAATGTAGTTCGTGATATTGTGAAGCGGTATGATGTAGATGCGATACATATGGACGATTACTTCTATCCTTACCGGATTCCGGGAAAAGAATTTCCTGATGAAGCCAGTTACAAAAAATCCGGTAGCCTTCTCAATAAGGATGATTGGAGAAGAAGCAATACAGACTCTATTATAAAAGCTTTAAGTCTTGTCATCAAGCAGGAAAAAAAGTTGTGTCGTTTTGGTATATCACCATTCAGTGTATGGCGTAATAATGATAAAGACTCAGTAAGGGGCAGCGATAGCCGTAGCGGACAAACCAATTATGACGACCTCTATGCCGATATATTGTTGTGGCTGCAAAAAGGCTGGATTGATTACGTAACCCCACAGTTATATTTCACCATTGGTCATCCAAAAGTTGATTATGCTAAAATGCTGGATTGGTGGAGCCGTAACAGCTATGGCCGCCATGTATATATTGGCCATGGAGTTTATAAAGCCGGCACCAAAGAAGCAGGATGGGATAATCCAAATGAAATTCCCAACCAGATAAAACTATTGCGCCGCAATCCGAATGTACAAGGCAGTATTTATTTTAGCAGTGTAAGCTTTCAACGAAATCCGAATGGATGGAATGACAGTCTTCAAAATAATTATTATAAGTATCCTGCCTTGCTTCCTCCCATGCGATGGATAGATAATGAGAAGCCCTGGCCACCGATAGTAGAAAAGGAAATTGATGATGATTCTATAATACAATTAAAGGTGAAACCTGACCCTAGAAACCATATACCTATAAAGTATTATGTGGTATATCAGTATGCTGCCGATTCACACAGTGAAACGTTTGGCAATGTTCCTCAATATATTTCCAGGCTGATAACTACTCCTGATGGGTTTAAATTAAAAGAGCCGCTTTCGTCTAAACATTTTTCCTATCGCTATGTCATTACTGCTGTCGGGAAAAATAACAATGAAAGTGATTTAAGTGAGATTGCAATACTGGTACAACCGAACGGTAAGTGGAATTTTTATACCCCCCGCCCCTAAAGGGGAGTATAAAAAACCTTTATTTAACTTTACAGCTGTGTTATACATGTTTTGACATAACACCTGGTCAAGTAATTAAGCTAACCAATAAACTTCTTCGAATATGCCCGGCTTTGAACTCTGGAGTGATAAAGAAAGAAAAGAAGTAAATGATGTACTGGAGACCGGTATCCTGATGCGATATGGTTTTGACGGACCAAGAAAAGGTATATGGAAAGCCAAAGAGCTGGAGGCTGCCGTTTGCCAGACCTTTGGGAGTAAATATGCGCAGCTTACGTCCAGTGGCACAGCTGCCTTAACC
>Ga0209063_1001357_pt1 | contig 12792 bp, 10 predicted proteins | sample KloWWTmeKNB19Kit_FD_187177 | JGI IMG/M metagenome (GOLD analysis project Ga0209063, IMG submission 187177) | Active sludge microbial communities from Klosterneuburg, Austria, studying microevolution and ecology of nitrifiers - Klosterneuburg... | ecosystem: Engineered > WWTP > Aerobic digester >...
AGTGAACGTATAAGTTATTTGCAATTTTATTGGAAATAGTAATTTCTTTCGAATTGACTTCAACAAGCAACGTATCATCAAAACTTTCTTTTTCTTTTACTACAAAAGTTGAACCCAAAGCAATTTTTTGTTTGTCTAAATATTTCAAAAAATCCGAAGACGAATCTTTTACACCAATACATCGATACTCTTTGTGTAATTCAACTTCTGAAAGCAATAATTTATTGACTTTTTTCATCACACCATTCGCATCAGGAATTGGATCACCATGCGGATCAAACGCTGGAAAATCCAAGAATTCATCCAGTTTATTAATCAAAGTTTCGGATTTTATGTGTTCCAATTCTTCGGCAATATCGTGAACTTCATCCCAAGCAAAACCCAATTTTTCTACCAAAAAAACTTCCCATAAACGATGTTTTCTCACAATCATTTTTGCCGAACGAAAACCATTTTCAGTCAATGTAACACCTTGGTATTTTTGATAGGAAACCAAATCTTTTTCCGAAAGTTTCTTCAACATATCCGTAACCGAAGATGCTTTGGTATCTAGCATTCCGGCAATTGCGTTGGTATTCACGCCTTTTGGTGAAACTAACGATAAATGATAAATCACTTTTAAATAATTTTCTTCTGAAATTGTCATGAAAACGAATTGTTTACAGCAAATAAAAGAAATTTATTTCTACTTATAAAAATAAATTTTTAGTTTTGTCTAAATTTTTATTTTGATAAATGAAAAATATTTGGATATTTCTATTGGTTTTACCCTTTCTTGGATTTTCCCAGCAAAACGATACAATCCCTAAAAAAAAGGAAAACCAATTAGAAGAAGTTGTTATTTCGGGAACTTTGAAAGCCGTAAAACGATTGGAAAATCCAGTTCCAGTTGAAATCATTACTGCTACTTTTTTAAAACAAAATCCAACTTCCAATGTATTTGATGCCTTGCAAAACGTAAACGGTTTGCGTCCACAAAACAACTGCAATGTTTGCAATACTGGCGACATTAGAATTAACGGACTTGATGGTCCATATACGATGGTAACCATTGACGGAATGCCTATCGTTAGTGCGTTGGGAAGCGTTTATGGTTTGTCTGGAATTCCAAATTCGATGATTGAAAAAATTGAAGTCGTAAAAGGTGCAGCATCTACTTTATACGGTAGCGAAGCCGTTGGCGGATTGATTAATATTATTACTAAAAGACCAAAAGCTGTTCCGCAATTTACTGCCGATATTTTCTCCACTTCTTGGCTAGAAAGCAACATCGACATTGGTTATAGAACTTCTTTAGGTAGAAAAGCAGATGTGTTAATTGGTGTAAATTATTTCAATTACAACCATCCAATTGACGAAAATAACGACAATTTTACGGATGTTGCTTTGCAAAACCGCGTGTCTGTTTTTAGCAAATGGAATTTCAACCGAAAATCAGAAAAAGAATTCAGCATTGTTTCACGCTATTTATATGAAGATCGTTGGGGTGGCGAAATGCAATGGAATAAAAGTTTTCGTGGCGGAAGCGAAATCTATGCCGAAAGCATTTACACTTCACGTTGGGAACTTTTAGGAAGATATCAATTGCCAACGGCTGAAAAAATGTTTCTTCAATTTTCACTAATTGCGCACGACCAAAATTCTGTTTATGGAAATTCGCTTTTTCTTGCCAATCAAAAAATTGCATTCGGACAATACCTTTGGGATAAAAACCTAAAAAATCATTCGTTGCTTTTTGGCGCGGCTTTTCGATATCAATATTATGACGATAATACGCCAGCAACCAATACGAGTAATTCGTCTGAAATTTATAGCTTATTTGCTCAAGATGAAATTCAATTTTCTGAAAAATCGAGTATTTTGTTGGGTTCACGATACGATTATAATTCGGCTCACGGTTCAATTTTTACACCAAGATTAGCTATAAAATGGAAACCAACAACTAATGATATTTTGCGATTAAACTTTGGAACAGGTTTTAGAATTGTAAATTTATTTACCGAAGATCATCAATCATTATCGGGTTCGCGAGAAGTTATTTTGACCGAAAATTTAAAACCTGAAACATCCTATAATCTGAATTTGAATTACTTAAAAAAATATGTTTTGAATAATTCTGGCGTAATCAATCTAGAATTTTCGGCTTGGCATACGTATTTTACCAACAAGATTTTTGCCGATTATGATGTCAATCCTAATCAAATTGTTTACGATAATTTGAACGGTTATTCCAAAATTTTAGGACTTAGTACAAATGTAGATTGGATTACACCTTTTGGCTTAAAAGCAACCGTTGGTGCCAGTTTTTTTGATGCCAAAACGAAACAAGACAACCGAAAATTTACGCCGCTTTTCACCGAAAAATATACAGTAAATTGGGCAATTAACTATGAAATTCCCAAGTGGTTTTTATCGTTTGATTACACCGGAAATCTTACCGGAAGTATGCGATTACCTTTGCTGGGCGAACTCGATCCAAGACGTGAATATTCCTTACCATTTAGCATTCAGAATATTCAAATCACTTATAAAAAAATTCACGATTTAGAAATTTATTCGGGTGTAAAAAATCTTTTTAATTGGACACCCAATCGTGGAAATCCTTTTATAATTGCACGTTCCAATGATCCATTTGATGAAAATGTTCAGTATGACAGCAACGGAAATGTAATTCCAACGGCTGATAATCCTTATGGTTTGACATTTGATCCAACATATGCTTATGGACCAAATCAAGGCATTCGGTTTTTTCTGGGATTGCGATATCATATTGATTAACATTTGTTTGATTTCAAATTCCTTTAGATTGCTTATTTTTGAACCATGCAACACTATCATTACATATTTACAGGTTCAGGATTAGCAGCATTGATGACGGTTTATGAAATGATTTTATCAGAGAAATTCAATGATAAAACCGTTTTACTAATTGATGAAAATCCTAAAAAAGTTAATGATAGAACTTGGTGTTTTTGGGACGAAAAACAATCTTTTGATGAAATCGTATCCAAAAAATGGGATGTTGCACTTTTTGCCGATGCAACCTTTCAACGAGATTTAAAATTGCGTCCGTATCAATACAAAATGGTTCGTGGATTGGATTTTTATAATTTAGTTTTTGAATTAATTTCAAAGCAAAAAAATATTCATTTTTTAAACGAAAAAGTGATTGACTTTGAAGAACTTGGCAATCATTGCGTTGTAAAAACCGAAAATAAAAATTTTACTTGCAATCAAATTTTCAATTCCATTTATAATCCAGAAATTGTAAAAAATCAAACGAAATATCCGTTGTTGCAACAGCATTTTATCGGTTGGTTTATACAATCCGACGAAAAAGTTTTCAATCCAAATAAGGCAACTTTTATGGATTTTTCGATAAATCAGAACGGAAATACACGATTTATGTATGTGCTGCCAACTTCCGAAACCGAAGCTTTACTGGAATACACATTATTTTCGGCAGATTTACTTTCAAAAGCTGAGTATGAAAATGAAATTCAAAATTACATTCAGAAATTAGGAATTACCAAATACAAAATCATCGAAAAAGAACAAGGAAATATTCCGATGACGTGTTATGAATTTTGGAAAAACAATTCTAAAAACATCATTAACATTGGTTCTGCTGGTGGATGGACAAAAGCGAGTACAGGTTATACTTTTAAAAATACGACCAAAAAATCTAAGGAATTAGTCAACTTTCTTTCATCGGAAACTGACTTTAGAAAATTTCATAAAAAAGACAAATTTTGGTTCTACGACTTATTGTTTATCGATGTTTTATTTCGAAGAAATGACTTAGGTTCAACCGTATTTTCGGCGTTATTTAAAAAAGGAAATCCAATCTTAATTTTCAAATTTCTAGACGAAGAAACTACGTTTTGGGAAGATTTGCAAGTGATTTGGAAATGCCCGAAAGGATTGTTTGTTAAAGCAGCGTTAATGCGAATTTTCAGATAAACAACTTTTATATCTTTATCGAAATTTAATACTGATGAAGAATCTAATTCTGCTTTTTACATTATTTTCAGCTGCTCTTTCTTTTAGTCAAGAAGAAAAAAACAAAGAACAAGAAAAAATCGTTGAAGAATTTTTAACCAATTGTGCCGAAAAATACAATTATACTATTCAAATGGCTGAATGGCAAGAATGTCTTGATAATGGTTTGAAAAAAGACAGTACAATTGCCTATTTGTGGCAACAAAAAGCAATGCCGTATTTTAAAGCTAGAAAATATGAAATTGCAATGCCGTTTCTAGACAAAGCGGTAAAATTTAATCCAAAAAGATGGCAATCATATCGCGGATTTATGAAATGTATTTTTACAAAATCATACAAAGATGCCATTGCCGATTTTGAAGATTGCAAGAAGAAATTTGGCAACAGTTATGTCATGGATCATTCCTATGATTTTTATATTGCGATTTCCTATTTACAGCTTAACGAATTTGAAAAAGCAGAAAATTTATTGCAAAACTATGTAACCGAAATGCTTGAAAAACGCAATGGATTAGAACATCACACGGCGTACTTTTATCTCGGAATTACAAAATATGAACTAAAGAAATACGAAGAAGCAATTGCCATCTATGACAAAGCTTTGAAAATCTATCCTAATTTTTCTGATGTAAAATATCATAAAGCAATTTGCTTACTACTTACTGGAAAAAATGATGATGCAAAAGAAATGCTATCTCAAGCAAAAGAAGATTTTAAAAAAGGGTATAAATTAAATGAAGACAATGTGTTTTATGAAACTTATCCATATCAATTGCAAGGTTATTTTTTAGGTTTATAACTAACTATTTAATCTATCAAACCATAACAAATCTTTATGATTTGGTTTCTAATAACAAGCAAAAAACTTTGTAACTTTGCACTAGATTTTTTAAATCTAAAATTTAATATCAAATATTTAATATCAAAAGATATGTATCCAGAAGAAATGGTAAAACCAATGAGAGCAGAACTTTCTGACGCTGGTTTTCAAGATTTATATAATGCAGAAGAAGTAAAAAACGCGATTAAAGCAGAAGGAACAACACTTGTAGTTGTAAATTCGGTTTGTGGTTGCGCTGCAAGAAACGCTCGTCCAGGAGCAAAAATGAGTTTGGACGGAGCAAAAAAACCAGATCATTTAGTAACGGTTTTTGCAGGAGTTGACAAAGAAGCGGTTGATGCTGCAAGAGAAGAAATGTTTCCTTTTCCTCCATCATCTCCAAGTATGGCTTTATTCAAAAACGGTGAATTGGTTCACATGTTAGAACGTCACCACATTGAAGGTCGACCAGCAGAAATGATTGCTGAGAATTTAAAAGACGCTTACGAAGAATTCTGTTAAAAAGTAAAATCCTTTCAATCGAAAGGATTTTTTTATTTCTAAACGCAACCTTTTTGAAGTTTTTCTATCTAATAATAAAATTGCTTTGAAATTGTTTGACCTAAACCAAAAACCGATGAAAACCCTTTTTAAAACATTTATTCTTTTAATTGCATTTTTATCTTTTAATTGCTCTGGTTCTGATGATAATTCGGCGTTGAGTGATGATGTGATTACACAACCAATTCTTGATGCAAAAAAAGTTGAAATAATCAATTATATAAACACTTTTGATTGTTCAGGAAGTTGTAATTATATTGCTTTTGGCAGTAAACCTTGTGGTGGACCAAAAGAATATTTGCTTTTTCCAAGCTCTGTAAATCTTACTCAATTGCAACAAATGGTTACAGAATACAACGAAATGGATCATCAATACAATATTCAAACGAATGCTATTTCTGATTGCGCTGTTGAGTTACCACCAAATTCAGTTGAATGTGTAAACGGAGATTGTGTTGTTATAAATTAAAGGTTAAATTTGCTATGAAGAAGAAATCCCTTTCCGTTGAAAAACGGTTAGGGTTTTTTTATTTTCAAACCACAAAGTACACAAAGAAAGCATAAAGAACACTATTATTTTAGTAGTATTTTATTCTTTGCGAACTTTGCGAAAAAAACTTTGCGCCTTTGCGGTAAAACCTTAAATTTGCACCCGAATTCTTCCATTTAGAGTTCAAAATATATTTCTCACTTAACGTTTATAGCATGCAACTGTACAACACCTTAAGCGCAGAAGAAAGAGCACAATTAATTGATGAAGCCGGACAACAACGTCTTACATTATCTTTCTATGCGTATGCCAAAATTGAAAACCCAAAACAATTTCGCGACGATTTATTTATCCAATGGAACAAACTCGATGCACTTGGTCGAACGTATGTAGCCAAAGAAGGAATTAATGCTCAAATGAGTGTTCCAGCAGAAAACTTTGAAGCTTTTAGAGAAACTTTAGTAGCTTATGATTTTATGAAAAACATTCGTCTGAATGTAGCTGTAGAACACGACGATCATTCGTTTTTGAAACTCACCGTAAAAGTTCGAGATAAAATTGTCGCCGATGGTTTAAACGATGAAACTTTTGATGTAACCAACATTGGAGTTCATTTAAAAGCGAAGGAATTCAATCAAATTTTAGAAGATCCAAATACAATTGTTGTAGATTTTAGAAACCATTACGAAAGTGAAATTGGTCATTTTAAAGGTGCGATTACTCCAGATGTGGAAACTTTTAGAGAAAGTTTGCCAATCATCAACGAACAATTAAAAGATTTTAAAGAAGATAAAAATCTCGTGATGTATTGCACTGGTGGAATTCGTTGCGAGAAAGCTTCGGCATATTTTAAACATCAAGGTTTTAAAAATGTGTTCCAATTGGAAGGCGGAATTATCAATTATGCCAAACAAATTCAGGAAGAAAATCTCGAAAGTAAATTCATCGGAAAGAACTTTGTTTTTGACCACAGACTTGGCGAAAGAATTACCGACGATATCGTTTCGCAATGTCATCAATGCGGAAAACCGTGCGACAATCACACGAATTGTTTGAACGATGGTTGTCACTTATTATTCATTCAATGTGACGATTGCAAAGCCGCTATGGAAAATTGTTGTTCTACCGAATGTTTAGAAATTACGCATTTACCGTTAGCCGAACAAGTAAAATTACGTCGTGGAAAACAAGTTGGAAATAAAGTTTTCAGAAAAGGAAAATCAGAGAATTTGAAATTCAAACATTCGGGCGAACTTTCGGATATTGCTTTAGCAAAAACAAAAAATACTACAGACATTCGTCAAAAAATAAAAGTAAAAAAATCACTTCTTGGCAAAGCCGAACATTATTATGTAAAAGCGCAAGTTGCTCTTTTTATAGTTGAAAAAAACGAAGTGCAACTTGGCGACAAAATTTTAATTTCTGGACCAACAACCGGAAATCAGGAATTAGTTTTAGAAAAAATGTTGGTAAACGGAAGCGAAAGTTCATCTGCAAAAGTTGGTGATAGAATCACTTTCGAAGTTCCGTTTAGAGTTCGATTATCGGATAAATTGTATAAATTAGATGCCTAATCAAGTTTTAAATGGATATTTACAAAATACTAAAGTTCAATAACGCCATAAAAAATCACCGAGTTAAGTTTCTCGGTCTTTGGTTGCTTTCGGTTTTGAACAAACGGTATTTGGCTATTCAACTTGATCCTGTTTTAGCGTGTAATCTTCGTTGTAAAATGTGTTATTTTACAGATGATGACTATGTTAGGAAAAACATGAAAGGCATTTTTAAAGAAGAAAATATCGAAGAAATTGCCAATGCTATTTTTAAAAATGCTTTGAAATTACAAATAGGTTGCGGTGCTGAACCAACGCTTTTTAAACACAACACAAAGCTAATTGAAGTTGCCAAAAAACATCACGTTCCTTATATCAGCATGATTACCAACGGCAATTTACTTGAAAAAGAAGATGTAGAAAGTTTTTCCAATGCAGGTTTAGACGAATTCATTTTGTCGATGCACGGCGTTACCAAAGAAACCTATGAAGACTTGATGGATAAAGGAATTTACGAAAAGTTTCATGAAATTTTAAAATTCATTTCCGATGAAAAAAAGGCGAATCCAAAACTTCGTTTACGCATCAATTATACGTTTAATCAAGATAATTTTCACGAATTAAAAGATTTTTTCAAGGTTTATGATGAGTATGCAATCGACATTATTCAACTGCGACCAATTGATAAAATTGGAGAAACAACCTATAACGAATTTAGCTTAAAGAAAATTGAAAGCGATTATTTTGAAGTTTCTAATTTTCTTAAAAACGAAACCCAAAAAAGAAAAATAACGCTGCTTTATCCGCAATCGATTTATAGAAACGAAACTGAATCGCAGAAAGTAAAAACACAAAACGACAGTTCTTATCTTATTCCTTACACCTATTGTTATGTTTCGCCAAAATACTTTTGGAAAGATGATTTCGATTGGAAAAACGAAACATTTTCAACTTGGAAAAAACGAAATAATTGGAATTTTACATTGCTGAAAAACGTGTTTAAATCCCGAAAAAAACTCAATGAAACCAATCGAAATATGCTAAATTATTCAGTAGAAATAAATTAAATAGATACCAAAACGCCAATTTAAAAGTTGGCGTTTTTATTTTTACAGATTAAAAAAGAAAGAAAATCAATATAAATAATATGCGTTCAAAACCATTTTTTGAAGTTTAAAAAATACTATCTTTACACTTTTAACGTTATCTATGATAAGTAGTCTCGGTTATAAATCGAGATGACCAATATATATTCAAATTATGGCATGTACAAGTTGTTCAACGTCTGATGGCAGTTCGCCTAAAGGATGCAAAAATAATGGGACTTGCGGCACCGATAGCTGCAACAAATTAACGGTTTTCGATTGGCTTTCTAACATGAGTCCTTCAAATGGTGAAACACCTTTTGACTGCGTTGAAGTTCGATTTAAAAACGGACGAAAAGAATTTTATCGCAATACCGAAAAAATTACTTTAAGCATAAGTGACATCGTTGCTACCGAAGCTTCGCCAGGACACGATATTGGAATTGTAACTTTAACTGGCGAATTGGTAAAAATTCAAATGAAGAAAAAAGGAGTAAATCCGACTTCAGCTGAAATTCAGAAAATCTACCGAAAAGCATCTCAAAAAGACATCGATATTTGGAGTGATTCTCGCGACAAAGAAGAACCAATGAAAGTAAAAGCACGTGAAATTGCTATTGCTCTAAAACTTCAAATGAAAATTTCTGACATCGAGTTTCAAGGCGATGGGTCAAAAGCAATTTTTTATTACACCGCAGAAGATCGAGTTGATTTTAGACAATTAATCAAAGAATTTGCTCAAGTTTTCAAAACAAGAATCGAGATGAAACAAGTTGGTTTTCGTCAAGAAGCAGCTCGACTTGGAGGAATTGGTTCTTGCGGAAGAGAATTGTGTTGTTCAACTTGGTTAACCGATTTTAGAAGTGTAAATACTTCCGCCGCACGATACCAACAGTTGTCTTTAAATCCTCAAAAATTGGCTGGTCAATGTGGAAAATTGAAATGTTGTTTGAACTACGAATTAGATACTTATCTAGATGCACTAAAAGGATTTCCTGATTTTGAAACCAAATTATACACAGAAAAAGGTGATGCAATTTGTCAAAAACAAGATATTTTCAAAGGATTAATGTGGTTTGCTTATACCGATAATTTTGCCAATTGGCATGTATTGAAAATTGATCAAGTCAAAGAAATTGTTGAACAAAACAAACAAAAAATTAGAGTTTCTGCGCTAGAAGATTTTGCAATTGAAATAGTTGTAGAACCAGAAGCAAACTTTAATAACGCAATGGGACAAGAAAGTTTAACCCGTTTTGATCAACCAAGAAAAAAGAAAAATAACAATAACAAAAAAAGAAAACCAAATACGAGTCCAAACTCAAATCCTAATCAGAGCGCAAGCCAAACTCAAAATCCTAACCAGAATCCAAATCAGAATAGACAAAATAAAAAGCCAATAATTATTAATAAAAATGAACAAAAAAAATAGTTTAGCACTTATTTTAGTATGCTTTTTTTTATTTTCATGTGACGAAAAAAGAGTCTTTGACGAATATAAATCCGTTGGAAAATTTTGGCACAAAGACAGTATAGTTTCTTTTGATTTGCCACAATTAGATGCCAAAAAAAGTTATGATTTGTATGTCAACGTTAGAGATAATGATGCTTATCCATTTAGCAATCTTTTCCTAATTGTTTCATTAGAACAGCCAAACAAAAAAGTAAAAGTTGATACACTTGAATATCTAATGGCAAATCCTGATGGCACACTTCTTGGTGAAGGTTTTGCTGACATCAAAGAGAATAAATTGGTTTATAAACAAAACGAAAAATTTGATCAAAAAGGAATTTATAAAATCACTATCAAACAAGCTGTAAGACAAACTGGAAAAATAACAGGAGTTCAAAAGTTAGAAGGAATTTCAGATGTTGGATTTAGAATTGAATCAAAAGAATAATTAGTTATGGCTCAAAAAAATAATACCACAATCGTAAAAGATATCAACTACTACAAAAAGAAATTTTGGAAATTATTCTTTTATAGCTCTGGTGCGGCAGTACTTTTTTTCTTGCTAGCATCTTGGGGATTTTTTGGTAAAATGCCTTCTTTTGAAGACTTAGAAAATCCAGAATCTAACTTAGCAACCGAAATCATCTCTTCTGATGGAGTTACAATCGGGAAGTTTTACAACGAAAACAGAACGCCAATCAAGTTTGAAGATCTTCCGCCACATTTGGTTAAAGCATTAGTTGCAACCGAAGATGAACGTTTCTACGAACATTCAGGAATAGATGCTCGAAGAACTTTTGGAGCAGCTTTAAAATTAGGTGCTGACGGTGGCGCAAGTACAATTTCTCAGCAATTAGCCAAACAATTATTCCACGGCGAAGGTTCAAGTTTTAAACTTTTTAGAATAATTCAAAAAGTAAAAGAGTGGATTATTGCCATCAAACTTGAAAGACAATATACTAAAAATGAAATCATTGCAATGTATTTCAACGTATATGATTTCAATAACTATGCTATTGGAATTCGTTCCGCGTCAAAAACCTATTTTTCCAAAGAACCGAAAGATTTAACCATTGACGAAGCAGCCATTTTAGTTGGAATGTTTAAAAATTCTTCACTTTACAATCCAGTTAGAAATCCGCAAGGAGTGAAGAATAGGAGGAACGTAGTTCTTTCTCAGATGTTAAAATCTAAAATTATCACCGATTCACAAAAAGAAAACCTAAGTAATTTACCAATAAAACTTGATTTCAAACTTCAAACGCACAAAGAAGGAATCGCAACCTATTTTCGTGAATATCTACGAGAGTACATGAAAAAATGGGTAAAAGAAAATAAAAAACCAAACGGCGAAGACTATGATATCTATACCGATGGTTTAAAAATTTACACGACTATAGATTCTAAAATGCAAGAACACGCCGAAGAAGCCGTTCAAGCACACATGAAAAATCTTCAACAAGAATTTTTTCTCCAACAAAAAGACAACAAAAACGCACCATTCATCAACATTACTGATGCCGAAACAAATCGCATCATTACCAATGCTATGAAAAATTCCGAGCGTTGGCGAATTATGAAAGAATTAGACAAATCCGAAGAAGAAATCATTGCTTCTTTTGACGTAAAAACTAAAATGAAAATCTTTTCTTGGAAAGGCGAAATCGATACGCTAATGACTCCAAAGGATTCTATTCGTTATTATAAACATTTTCTTCAAGCAGGTTTAATGTCGCTTGAACCACAAACTGGTCATATCAAAGCTTGGGTTGGCGGAATTGATTATAAATTTTTCCAATACGATCACGTTGGTCAAGGCGCAAGACAAGTAGGTTCAACATTCAAACCATTTGTTTACGCTACAGCAATCGAACAATTAGGAATGTCGCCGTGTGATTCCATCATCGATAGTCCGTTCATGATTCACAAAGGAAGACATCACGTTACTGCCGATTGGGAACCAAAAAATTCTGACCGTCAATATCGCGGAATGGTTACCCTAAAACGCGCTTTAGCACTATCCATAAACACAGTTTCTGCTAAACTAATTGACAAAACTGGTCCAGAAGCAGTAGTGAATTTAACCAAAAAATTAGGAGTTAACTCAGAAATCCCAGTACAACCATCAATTGCGCTTGGAGCAGTAGAAATAACTGTAGAAGACATGGTTGCTGCTTACAGCACATTTGCCAATCAAGGTGTTTATGTAAAACCACAATTTATTTCAAGAATAGAAGATAAAAATGGCGTGGTTTTATACGAACCAGTTCCCGATTCTCGCGACGTATTAAATAAAGATATCGCTTATGCAGTAGTAAAACTTCTTGAAGGTGTAACCGAAAGTGGTTCAGGTGTAAGACTTCGAACAGAAGGTGGCGGAAGCGGCGATAATAGATGGACAGGATATCCATATGGATTTACAAATCCAATTGCAGGAAAAACAGGAACATCTCAAAATCAATCCGATGGTTGGTTTATTGGAATGGTACCAAATCTTGTAACAGGTGTTTGGGTTGGCTGCGAAGACCGTTCTGCTCGATTTAAAAGCATAACCTATGGACAAGGCGCAACAGCAGCATTACCTGTTTGGGGATATTTTATGAAAAAATGCTACGAAGACAAAGATTTATTAGTTTCAAAAGATCCATTCGAAAGACCATCTGATTTATCTATAAAAGTTGATTGTTGGGAAGCCAGAAAAGTAATAGATACCACAATAGTTGCTCCAGATGAAGAATTACAAAACGAAGAAGAATTTGGATTATAATTTTTTTAGGAGCTGATTCCTGCTGTCCGCTATATCTTTTTTGTTTTTTTGTCACCCTGAG
>Ga0209063_1001359_pt1 | contig 12775 bp, 11 predicted proteins | sample KloWWTmeKNB19Kit_FD_187177 | JGI IMG/M metagenome (GOLD analysis project Ga0209063, IMG submission 187177) | Active sludge microbial communities from Klosterneuburg, Austria, studying microevolution and ecology of nitrifiers - Klosterneuburg... | ecosystem: Engineered > WWTP > Aerobic digester >...
CTGTGGGGTCGGTCCTTGTGGGGAGCAACGTATTCATGACAGCCGCCAGACGTGTGCGGAAACGCTTGGGGGGTGGAATGCGGCAAGTGGGCATCTTGGCTGCGGCATGCCACTATGCCTTGGACCACCATGTGGACCGGCTTGTTGAAGACCACGCTCGTGCGGCCCAAATTGGTTCGACCTTGGCTGAGCTTCCTTATGTTGCAGAAGTAATACCTGTTGAAACGAACATTGTCATATTCACCTTGGCCGGAGACCTTAAGGCAGCGCCATTTCTTGAGCAACTGAAGACTGCTGGTGTGTTGGCCGCCGCCTTCGGGCCGAACATGGTGCGCATGGTCCTTCATTTGGATGTGAACGACACCGATGTTGAGAAGACCATTGATGCACTGCAAGCTTACCGTTAGCAGAATTGAATGATCGATCCCAAGAAAACGATCCAGTCATTCGGCACCCGGCCGGGCGCACAGCCCCTTTGCCCGACCGTCCAACATGCGAGATCAGGAACCTCAGTTGACGTAGTTATTTCCTGTAACATGATCGCCTTATGAAGCCATCGGATGGTCAAGGTCGTATCATGTTCGTCAGCATTGTGCTGGTGCTGCTTCTCGGCTTCGTATTCGTATTCTGGTCCTTCAAGTATTTGAACGAGCGCAGTTACGATCAGTCGGACTTGGCCCTTCAACGCACACAACAGATGTTGCAGTTGCGGCTGGACGGCTTCTTCCATGAGGTGGAAGAGGACCTCCGGGAAGAGGCTGCAGCAGCGGCTGCACCCGATAGCCAATTGGTGGCGGACCGCTGGTTACCGTTGCTGCACACGCACTGGCCCATAACGGCGATCAAGCTGGCGGACGAGGGTGGGAACGAGACCGCTTTGTTGCGGAGTGATAGTACGTACCGGTTGATGCGTACGATCAACGGATCGAAAGATACCCTGCCGACCATGATGCGGTTGTCCGGAAAGCGAGGCTCACCATGGATCGGTCCTTGGTACGGGGAAGAAGACTATGATCCGCGGCAACGCGTATGGTTCGGCAAGGCGATGGAGGATGCACGCAACGCACCAAGTTGGACCGTTCGGACCTCGGAAGACGGTCAAACACCTCTCTTACAAGTATCTTACCTTATTCGCGGCGATACGATCGGTGAGCCGCTCCGTGTTATGAGCTTCACGGTCGACATTTCCCGATCTTCTTGGATCGACACGCACTCCACTTCGCTTTTGCGGGCCGGTATTGTGCTATTGGACAATGAAGGAAGGTCACTTGGGCAATTGACCGCTCGTACAAATGATGCCTTGGTGAGCGCGGCGGATACCGCGGTGATCAATTGGCAGCAGCACAAGTCCGGCAAGGCATTCAAGGTGAGGTCGAACGGTAAGGAGTATGACTGTATTGTGGTCGCTTATCCGTTGAACGGACAACAACTCTTCACCGGTCTTGTGTCCGATCTGGAACCGGCGGATCTCTGGCTCATGCCTGAGAATTTGGGTCTTTTGGTCATATTGATGCTCCTGTCGGTCCTTTCCTTGTTGTTGATCTGGGCCTGGCTGCGTAAGCGAAAAGCCGATGATAACATCCGGATGCAGAAGCAACGCAACCGATCGCAGGAGCTGAAACTTGCCAAGGCCATCGGGGAACGCGAAGTGCTTAATCGGGAGGTACACCACCGGGTGAAGAACAACCTACAGGTGGTGAGCAGCTTGCTCAATTTGCAAGCGGGGCGGTTGGACGATGGTGTAGTGAAGAACGAGTTCCTACGGGGTAAACGCCGGATCGACACGATCGCGCTTGTACACCACAAACTATATGGCCTAACGGATCTGCGTAACGTTGATCTTTTCCGTTTCTTCAACGACCTTATCGCTTCCTTGGCCCACATGCACGTCCCACAGAGCCGGGGCGTGAGCACCGAGGTGGAAACGAACGGCACCCACGCCGATCAGGATACCGCGATCGAACTGGGGATTATCCTGTGTGAACTTGTGGCCAACACGTTCCAGCACGCATTCCCCTATGCGACCGGTGGTCATGTGGAGATCCGTGTGGTCCAGGTGGAAGGCGCCCTCTACCGGTTGACCGTGCAGGACAACGGAAAAGGACTGTCGGAAGATGGCGCGCACGGAACGGGGAAGCTGGGTCTGGAGATCGTGGAGGCGTTGGCCGAACAATTGGATGGCTCTTTCCACGTGCGCACCAACGGCGGCGTGCAGTTCGAAGTACTCTTCCGCATGCAACATGAATTGACCAAAGACATGGGCGCAGAAGAGGACCTTGGACCGACCGAACAATAGCCGGGAAACCACCTGCTACCGGATCCACTCCAACTCCACTCTTCGCTCTATGGCATTGCGACCGGTGCTCTTGCTCTCGCCATAGAAATTCACCATCAATCGATCGCCAATGATCCCGCGTTGGAGCAAATACGCACGCACGGCCTTTGCGCGGATCTCGCTCAATCGCAAATTTCCTGCAGGATCGCCGCTCCGATCACTGTAACCGGTGATCAACACCTTTTGCTCCGGTGCCCGCGCGAGTTGCTCGAAAACCTCGTTCAGGAGCACTTGCGAGTTGGGGTCCAACTGAACGGAATTCCAAGCGAACTGCACCGTGATGTTACGGCCCACCAGATCACTGAGGTTGGCACTCGGGTTATCACTTCCCTTGTCCAAATTGCCCTTCACATCACGGACTTCCAGTTCCATTCCGGATAGCCGGTCTTCGATATCATCCATTCGATCACGGATCACCCACAATTCCCGCCGCTGGTCCATGCGATCAATGCGATCGTTGATGTTGTCCAATTCAACCTTCAACCAACGGTCTCGTTTTCTCACCTTCTGGGGTGCCACCACTGGTTGATCGGGCTCGGTGGTTGCCGGCCTTTCCGCAATGGACTGCATGATGCGCTGCGCAAGAACGGGGTCGATCGCACCGCCTTCGGAATCGGCAAGTTGAAGGTCCAAGGCACAGAGGTAGTTGTCCTCATCGAACACCGTTCCGCAGGTGGAGTTGATCTGCACCGTGGTGCCCGGGTTCAAGGAAGCGGGACCCAGAACTGCAACCTCAGCAAGCGGAAGCAGATCCGCTCGCAGTTGTCGCTCCAGCTCTTCTCGTTGACTACGCACGTAATAATAGATCGCCAAATACTTGTCCTGTTCTTCGCCGGCCACAACACCGTTCCGCGCTTGGCTCCAGTCAATATGGGTCAACCGCGACAGCTGCAGACGTGTTGGCTCACTAAGCCCATTGAAGGCATTTGGCGCTCCCAGTTCACGTGCAGCAGCCAGCACCATGGCATCGATGTCCGTGGTCAATTGCTCGGCCGGCAGATCAGAGACCACACCCATGTTGGTGAACCGCACGCGTGCATCGAGATAGGCCCCGATAGCCGCTTCCATCAATTGATCAAGCTTCAAGTGCAATTCCCCATCGGGGGCGGCTGTGCGTGTCAACTGGAAGGTTGGTGTACCGGCATTCACATTCCGCCACGTCGCATTGAACACGGGTTCAGGTATGGCGGGATCATCTGCTGTCCCACGCACGATCACATTGCCTTCGGAGCTGGAGCCATTGAGCGTAAGTCCCGTTTGACCCGCACAAAGCAGCCCATGCGATAGGCCCAACAGGACCGGTAAAAGATCGAGAAAAGTGAGGCGCCTTGCCATTTCGACCGTGAAACTACCGGGTTGGCGCGAGGTATTCCAGTTCTGACCCCAAGAAAATTTCAACGATCACGATCACTGGAAGGCTCATGGCCTCATTACCAGTGCCGCAAGTTGCCTTCGTTCGCGCACCCAACGCCAAGCCTCATCGCGCCGTGCGAAGACCCTGAACGGGAAAGCCGGTCGTTCCAGGATCTTGAATATTTCGGCTTGCGCCCGGCCCTCGGGATCTATAGCGAGCAGACCAACAGGGTGTCCCTGCGCACCGCACACTCGGCGCAGGAGCATACGCGCATCTTCTGCTACGTTCGCACCTCTGGCATGTTCGATCAGCACCGGTGAATTCCCTGATCGATCCAAGGCGGCCACCAAACGAATGAATTCCTTCATATCGTAGATGCGCACTTGGGCCCCCATGCCCAAAACCAAATGCAGGACACCATCTTCACGCCACAACTCGAACGGTTGGTCGAAAACAGGCCGATCATTCATGGCCCAAACTTCCCCAAATAACTGACGCAAATGACCTTCCGTATGGCGACAATATCAACACTTCGAATGTTGGATCGCAATTCACTTCAGGACCTCCGGAATGGCTTGGCCAACGGTGGCATCGGGCAAAGCACAACCGATCAACATAGCGATCGTAGGGGCTATATCCGTGATCTCGACGCGCTTCACCATCTCTCCTTTTGCGATCCCTTTTCCGAAGAAGATCAGCGGCACATGCGTATCGTACATCCACGTTCCGCCGTGGTCCGTGCCGCTGGCCGGGCTGGCTGGGTAAGCGGCAATGTGGCCCGGCAGGTTCACGAAATAGAGGTCGCTCCCACGGTCCGGGTGGTGACCATTGGCAACAAGCCAACGCGGACCTGAACTACTGGGCGCATGTTCCAGGTCGTATGCCGTGTACACATCATACATGCCCGGAACGGTGCGCGCGGCATCGGCGGCAATGGCTTGAACGGCTTGGATAGTAAGACCCTTGCTTCGGACCAACTCACGGTCCAAGAACAACTTCTCGTCATCCACGGCAAGCACCCAAGTCCCTTCGCCAAACACCTTCCGTAGCGCTGTTCCGACCTTCTCCTCCACAGCCTTCAGATCCATGTAACCAGCGCTGGCACCGAGCGAAGCTCGATAGGCTGGCACATCAGGTGCACCATGATCAGCGGTCAGGAAGAGCGTGTAATTTCCCGTTCCAACGCCTTCGTCCAAACCCTTCAAAAGCCGGGCGATCTCCAGATCGAGCCTCAAGTACATATCCTCCAATTCCAAAGCGAGGGGACCCATGCGGTGACCCAGTTTGTCGGTGGCGGAATAACTGATCGTAAGCATGTCGGTAATGGCATCGGCACCAAGCCCTTCCGCCTTGATCGCCTGCAATGCAAGGTCGGTAAGGATGTTGTTCGCCCCAGGCGTGTTGATGAATGCCGTCGTGGCGCGCTTTCCTTTGGCCAAGCTATCCAAGTCAACGGGCAACACCGGCGCAGCTGCATCGGGCAGAGGCGATTCGTAACTGTTGTTGTCCGGTAGCGGAGAATGATACCGATCCAAAGGCAACAACAGGTCCCAGATGCCGCTCATGTAGGTGGCTGCACCATTCTGCTGGTTGAATGTCTTGATCCAAACGGGAAGTTCATCCATGTACCAGTTGCTGGAAACGAAACCGTTCCGCATGTCTTGGAACCAGTAGGCTGCATCGGCTGTTCGACCCATAGGCAGGATCGCACCTCGATCCTTCAGGGAAATACCAATGGTGATCGCTTTGCCACTGGAAGCACGTTCCAATTCATCGGCCAGCGTAGTCGCCTGCATGGGGCGCGGTGATACGCCCATTGACCTTTCATCAACCCCTAGAAGGATCGCGCTCGTGTCTTCTACACAATAACCGATACGCTTCAACCGACGATCGTACGGATCATTGGCAACGATCCCGTGGTAAGCAGGCAAACTTCCTGTAAAGATCGAGGCATGTCCGGGACCCGTGTCCGTATTGGAATAGGGATACTGCGCATCGCGGCAGAACGCACCTTCATTCACCAGCCGCTTGAAACCACCTTCGCCGAAATTGTCCCAGAAACGGTAGATGAAGTCCACGCGCATTTGGTCCACCACCACACCAACCACCAGCTTGGGAGGCGCTTGCCACGTGGGTTGTTGGGCGTACGCAAAAAGCGGAAGACAGACCGTAATTCCGACAAGGCGAGCAGCACGTTGGATCATGATGAGCGGGCTATGACGAAAAAGATCAGCAAACAGGCCACCACACTGATCAGTGCATTGGCAATGGCTTGGGTGAAGAGACCTTCGCGCAGCAGAAGGAAATTCTCATAGCTGAAGGTACTAAAGGTGCTGAAGCCTCCGCAGAAACCTACAGCGATGAACGCCTTCATGGCATCGCGCCCTTCAAAAGCATTGTTCATCCGCAGGATCACCCATGCCAAGATCGCAGTGGCGAAAACGTTGGAGACCAAGGTGGCCCACGGAAAAGCACTCCGAAGATCCAAGGCAAGGAATACGCGTGACATGCCGAAGCGCAGTACACTGCCCAAGCCACCACCGAGGAATACCGCGAGCCAAAGGTTCATCCCAAACGTTGTATGCGCATCATCACACCAGTGTGTAAAAGTGCAAAACTCCAACCGATCAGTGCGCCATACAGTGCACCGACCAATACATCGCCCGGATAATGCATTCCGAGGTAGATCCTGCTGTACCCGATCACCACGGCCCAACCGATGAGCACGGGTGCCAGTCCGCGCAACGAACCATGCAACACACCGATCATGAAAACCGCGATCGCGAAGTGGTTGCTGGCGTGTGAAGAAACAAAGCCGAAGGAACCACCACGGAGGATCTCTCCCTTGTCATCGGTCAGCAAATGGATGCTTCCGTTAAGCGCTTCCACATGGCTCGGACGCAGGCGTTGCACCGTATTTTTGAAGAGCACTACGGAGCCCGAGTCAGAACAAAGCACCATCAAAGCGATCACCGGAACGGACCATGCCAGGCCGTTCCAACCGAAGCGTTGCTTGAGCAGAAAGAGCAACAAGAGATAGACTGGGATCCACGTCAGCGGTTCACTCACTTGCGACATCACTGCATCGGAGAACGAGGAATGCAAGCCATTGATCGCCAGGAAGAGCGACCGATCCCATGCGTCCAAATGCTCCAAGAGGGACATTACGCGTGCAGTTTCCGCCAGAGCAGGTCCTTCAACTCATCCAGGCCGAAACCTGCTACACTGCTGATCATTACGTGCTCCAGTTCCTTTGGCAGCTCCTTCTCCAGTTCGGCCATCATGCCTTTGTCCAACATATCGCATTTGGTGACCGCCAACACACGGTCCTTGTGCAACAGTTCCGGCGAATACTGATCCAATTCGTTCAACAGCACCTTGTACTCTGCAGTGATGTTCGGGCTATCCGCCGGCACCATGAAGAGCAGGACACTGTTCCGTTCAATGTGCCTTAAGAAGCGAAGTCCAAGACCTTTCCCTTCGTGCGCGCCTTCAATGATCCCGGGGATATCGGCCATCACGAAGCTCTTGTGTTCGTGATAGGAAACGATACCGAGATTCGGGACAAGTGTCGTGAACGCATAATCCGCGATCTTGGGTTTCGCGGCGGATACCACGCTGAGCAAGGTGCTCTTCCCGGCATTCGGGAAACCGACCAAGCCCACATCGGCGAGGACTTTCAGCTCCATCAACACCCACTTCTCCATGCCCGGTTCGCCGGGCTGCGCAAAGCGTGGGGTTTGGTGCGTTGCCGTTTTGAAATGCTGGTTGCCCTGTCCGCCACGGCCACCAGGTAATAAGATGTGCTCCTCCCCTTCTTTGGTCACCTCGCACATCACTTCACCGGTCTCAGCATCCTTTATCACGGTGCCCAATGGCAGTTCGATCACTTGGTCCTTACCACTTGCGCCGCTGCTTTGGTTGCTGTAGCCCACCTTGCCTTCCTCAGCGATCACATGTTTGGTGTAGCGCAGGTGAAGCAAAGTCCACAGCTGCCCATTTCCCCGAACGATGATGTTGCCACCACGCCCGCCATCGCCGCCATCAGGGCCACCTTTGGGCATGTACTTCTCCCGCCTAAGGTGGCTACTGCCTTTGCCCCCCTTACCGGAGCGGCATTCGATGCGGATATGGTCAATGAAGTTCATTGGGGCGCAAAGGTCGCGATTGGCTGCGATGTATGGTTCTTACCTTCCGCGAAGGTTGCTGGGCAACGATCCGGCAACACATGATGTCTTACTTTCATCCTACCATTGATCGTCAAACTCCAAATACCATGAAAATATTCTCCTTTCTTCCTATCGCGGCGTTGTTCGTTCTAATGAATGTCCCCAATGTCGCGAGTGCCCAAGTACTGATCCCAGATACAAATATGCGAGGGGCGCTGAATTACGCTATTACAGGTATCGTGAATGTTAATGGTATTATGGATACGCTACATCCAGGAATTGCAGGTCTGGACGTTTTCATGGCCCCTAATATCGCGCTCGAATCCTTAGACCTTACGGGAATCGAGTATTTGGATTCTCTTAATGACCTGATAATAACCTTGGGATCCATGGCCTCTGGATTCGAATTGACGTGGACAACATGGCCTCCAAATTTGAAGACCCTATTCCTCGATGCAGCATGCACCTCGATCACTCTTCCGCAGTTACCCGAGAAATTGACCGCGTTGAACTTCAGCAACTCAGGTTGTCCTTCAGGCACTCCGACTTTTTCCATTACCAACATTCCAGATACGGTTGAAAATTTGCGTTTATCTGGGGACTTGATCGTAGAATGGGCAGGAACTGGTTACATCAATGAGATCGATATCGAGTTGTCGGAAAACTCTACCAGCTTTGTTATCCCGCCGATCCAGGCTGGAAGCATTTACTTGAACGCTAATACTAGCGATGGCGTTGTTGACTTGTCTGCCGTGGATTGCCCGAGCGTTCTTTATTCGAATGGTGTTGCTGGAACCGACATGACTTGGCCTCTGAACATGATGGATCTCTCTGTTACTTATGTTTCTTATGGATCTCTCGGCACAATGCCTCCCACGCTGCAAAGCCTTATGATCGAGTCATCAATGGTCTGTGTCCCATTTTTACCGGATGGAGTGAACTACCTTCATCTTGGCACTTATATCGGGTGTATTCCGAATTGGCCTGCATCATTATTGTCTTGTTTTGCGCATGGGGGGAGTCAAACACAAGAAACAGTAACGTACTGCTCAGTGTTGAACAGCGAATGCCCCGGCATTTATCCCGGAATTACTGGCCACGTGTTCATGGACACCGATGCAGACGGCCAATATGATGGTGATGAACCGGCGCTGCCACAGGTGATGATCAACATACAACCCGGAGGCCAAACAATTGGCAGCAACCACGATGGTTATTGGGAGGGAGGTGTGCAACCGGGAAATTACACGATTATCCCATCATCTAACTATCCCTACATCCAATCAATTTCTCCAACACAACACACCGCCGATGTTCCGAACCTAGGCGATAGCGACACGGGCAATGACTTCGCTGTAACGCTGATCCCCGACATCCAAGATCTGCGCGTAACGCTCTACGCCGACCCTGCACGTCCAGGTTTCGACAATCGGCTCCACTTGTCTTGCCAGAACTATGGCACCGTTGCTGTGGATGCTGAGTTGACATTGAACTTCGATGGAGATCAGACCTGGGTCGGTAGTTCGGTTACGCCAACCACCACCGCTGGCAATACGGCAACGTGGAACTTGGGTAGCATGGCCATCGGAACTACCACGCACTTCACCGTGGACGTCAACACAGCGGCTTCCGTGGCACTTGGAACAGATATCTCCCACACGCTGACAGCTGACCCGGCTGCAACGGACGAAACTCCCTTGGACAATATCAGCACCTTCACCGCTACTGTCGTTGGCAGCTACGATCCCAACGACAAATCCGCTTCACCAAACATGCTCGCACCCGCCCAAGTGCAAGCCGGTGAAACCCCGATAGAATACACCATCCGCTTCCAGAATACCGGCACCTACTCGGCCGAACGCGTAGTGATCTTGGACACGCTTTCCGAAGACCTGCAATGGGAGAGCATGCGCTTCATCGCGAGCAGTCACCCGAACCATTGGTACGTTACGGATGGGGTGCTACACGTGATCCACAACGACATCCTGTTGCCTGATAGCACGAGTGATGAACCCGGTAGCCATGGTTTCATTAAATTCAGCATGCTGCCCGCAACGGATCTGCAGGATGGTGCCACGATCAGCAACATCGCGCACATCGTATTCGATTTCAACCAGCCGATCATCACGCCACCCGCCGTGTTCTCCGTGGATGTTGAAGCTGGAGTGCTGCCACATGTAACCGAACAAATGCATGTTTACCCAAACCCGGCAACGGATCTATTGCGTGTTGAATTTCCTACAGGAACATTCCAAAACACAACCTACGTGGTTCGCGATGTGCTTGGGCAAGAAGTTATCGGAGGTCGCTTGAACGGTAGCAAGCAAGTGATGATCTCCGATCTGGAGGACGGATCATACACGATCGAGTTGGTCGGCAAGGAAACGCGAAGTGTTGCGCGATTCGTGAAGCAGTGATCGTTGAAGGGTTAGCTAGTGGTTTCTAGCTACTAGCTATTTGTTCCACATAGAACAAATAGCTAGCAGCCAGCAGCAAAAGGCCAGTAGACAAAAGCCTGTTCAACCCAACGCCTTCACCAAACGCGCGGTGATCTCCGCTCTGGTACCAACACCTTCCACAGCTTTGAACTTTCCTTGTGCGCTGTAATAGTCCTTCAAGGGTGCAGTCTTCTGCGCGTACTCCTTGATCCGGTTGCGGATGATCGCTTCATCCCTGTCATCCGTGCGGGAACCTTCGGAACCACGGTGCAAAAGCCGTGTTACGAGCTCGCCTTCGGGCACTTCCAGAGAAAGCATGGCCACTATGGGTTCATCCTTGCCGTCGAGCATTTCGTCCAATGCCTCGGCCTGTGCCTTTGTGCGTGGGAAGCCATCGAAAATGAAGCCCTTCGCATCCAAGTGTGCTTCGATCTTGTTGCGGATCATCGCCACAACGATACTATCCGCCACCAGGTCACCGCGATCCATCAATTCCTTCGCCTCATTTCCCAATGGACTTTCAGCCTTGATCTCGGCACGAAGAAGGTCACCGGTGCTCAGGTGGATGAGCTCGAATTTCTCTTGCAGGAATTGGCTTTGTGTACCCTTACCAGCGCCCGGTGGGCCGAAGAGCACGATGTTCAATTTGGTCATGTATCGTTTTTGATGATGCGGAGGATCCCCGGAAGGTTCCGGCCCAATCCGTCGTGGTCCAAACCTGAACCGACAACAAAATCGTTCGGGATACGCACCGCTACGTGATCAATGGGAATGTTCTGTTTGTAAGCTTCCGGTTTGAACAGCAAGGTACAAATTGAGATGCTCGCTGGATGGTGGTCCTTAAGTGCATCCATGATATAGCGCACCGTGGTCCCGGTATCCACGATATCCTCCAGCACCACTACATGGCGGTCGGTCAATCGTTCGTTCAAGCCGATCAGGTCCGTAACGCGGCCCGTGCTGTTGGTACCGTGGTAGCTGGCCACCTTCACGAAGGTGATCTCGCATTCGATCTCCAACCGCTTGATCAATTCCGCAGCGAAGAAGAAGGCACCGTTGAGCACCCCGATGAACAAGGGGCGTTTGTCGGCATACTTCACTTCCAATTCCCCGGCGACCCTGCTGATCGCAGCGCTCAATTCCTCTTCTGGAATAAAGGGTTCGAATTCGAGGTCGTGCAAACGGATGCGGCTCATGCGGAAAGAGGTACGAACCGCTATGGTTCGGGGCGCGAAGGTAACGATCGTTGGCGGGTCAGTTTTCCTTTATGGGAAACGTTGTGCAACGGCCCAAAGCACTACTTTCGGTGCGATGCGCCCGACCCTTTTCGCCGTTGCTCTTGCACACGTATTTGCTTTTCCTTCTCCCACTGCGCATGCGGGCGGCGAACACGAACCTACCGGTGCCCGGTTCGCCGGTATGGGCAACAGCGGCCTGACCATGAGCGACCTGTGGTCCATGCGCATGAATCCCGCAGGACTGGCAGGATTGGACAGGGCAATGGTCGGTGCATTCTATCAGAGCCACTACCTCACCAAGGAACTATCCCAACAAGGATTGGCGGCTGCAATACCCTTGGGCAAAGGCACATTGGGCATCACCGGTGATCGATTCGGATACTCGTTGTACAATGAATCGAAGGTAAGCGCGGCCTATGCCATGCGGTTCGGGGAAGGACTGCGCATCGGTGTGCAGTTCGATTACATCAGTGTTCGCTTGGGCGAGAACTATGGCAGTGCGAATGTGCTTACCGGTGAGTTGGGCATCCAAGCGAAATTGACCGAAGGCCTGTGGTTGGGCGCGCATGTGTACAACCCGTTCCGCGCAAAATTGGGCGGGCCTTACGATGACCGCGTGCCCACCTTGGTACGTGCGGGCTTCGGTTACACCTTCAGTCCGAAATTGCTCATGACCCTGGAAGCGGAGAAGGACATCGACCGCAAAGAACGGTTCCGCTTCGGCGCTGAATACCATCCGAACAAAGTGCTCTATCTCCGGACTGGGATCAGCACCGGCGCGGTGCAAGGTCATTTCGGTGCGGGTATAGTGCTGGACCGCTTACGGATCGACCTGGCCGTGAGCATACGATCACAGTTGGGTACCACCCCCATCATCGGCATCAACTACGCCTTCAAATGAGGCGTGTATTGGCGGGAGCGATTATCTTGTGTGTCGGTGGAATGGCCGAGGCACAGGTGGACGAGATACCACGCGATGTGATCGAACAACGAATTGAAGCTGCAAGTGACCAACTCGGTGATGACAGCAGTGTGGACCTCACAAGCCTGTTCGATAAGCTTTCGGACCACCTAAAGGACCCGATCGACCTGAACCATACCGACGCGCAGGAACTGAACGGCCTGATCCTGTTGAGCGATGTGCAAGTGAGCGCGATCCTTGAACACATCCGGAGAGAAGGCAAGCTCTTGAGCCTTTACGAACTGCAAACGATCAATGGTCTTGATGCAGCGACGATCGA
>Ga0209063_1001360_pt1 | contig 12768 bp, 8 predicted proteins | sample KloWWTmeKNB19Kit_FD_187177 | JGI IMG/M metagenome (GOLD analysis project Ga0209063, IMG submission 187177) | Active sludge microbial communities from Klosterneuburg, Austria, studying microevolution and ecology of nitrifiers - Klosterneuburg... | ecosystem: Engineered > WWTP > Aerobic digester >...
GGAATTGGCGGCAGGAACGCATCCCTTGCAACACGGAAAGCGCACCCTCCACTGTGGGGTCCACACCCTCGGCAAGCAGTGCTCTTCCTTGTTGTAAACGGGGTATGGGCACGGCGTCCATGTCCGTGTTGCAGGCCATCCGCCAGTTGCCAACGGCGAAGTATGGATCGGTCCCCACGATCACCGTGTCGCTCTGTACGATCGCATAGGTGCCGTTCACATCGGCCAGGAACACCATGCTATGGTGGAGGAACGCAAGGTCGTAGTCCTTCAGAAAAGCCACCGCCTCGGGTACCGTGGCACATCGTTCCATGAGGCGACCGCCCAGATCCGTGAAAAACAAATGCTGCTTTCCGGGCTCCGATACGGCATCCTTCGGCTGGATGCTCAGACCATCAAAGACCAGTCCGGCCTCGTTCATGCCGATCTGGTCCGTCCAGTCCTGGAAAGGGTGCCCGGTCCGTGTGCTGAAGTACACGGCGCCGTATTGGCCTTGCGCACTAGGGACGAAGCGCACCTGGCCTTGGGTACACCACGAATCCTCATTGTTCCCGATGAAGGTCCGCCCGTTGTTGTGCATCACGAAGGCGGTGCATGCCAACAGCGGCAGGGGAAGGAGGAGTAAGGAGGCGAGGAGGATGCGTATGTGCATGGTGGGGTAATGCGGCCCGGGTACAAGGGTAACGCCGCCAGCTTGTTCGGTGGCCACGACAATGCCCTCAACATTAGGCGGCGCATGATTTAGAGCACCAGTGCCAAAATGATCCGATCGGCTGTGTGAAGCCACACGGTCGAACGCGATCGGCAGCGATGTCCATTGCGTCGTTCGTTGCACGGACCCCATCAATAGGATCGGGACTACATTCGCTCCATGCTGCGCAAGGCTTTGTTGGGTGTGTTCATGCTGGTGAAGATCCTGGCGTCCTACCTGCTGTTGGATCCATCGTTCGATCGGCATCGCGATGAATTCCTGCACTTGGACCAGGGGCATCACCTCGCTTGGGGTTACGCATCGGTCCCACCGTTCACGTCCTGGGTTTCATGGCTTATCCATGCACTTGGTAGCGATCCGTTCTGGGTGCAATTCTTCCCGGCCCTGTTCGGGGCGCTCACGATCGCTGTGGTGTGGTGGCTCGTGCGATCTGTGGGAGGTGGGCTGTTCGCGCAAGCCTTGAGCGCCACGGCGCTGATCTGCTCTGGTCTCTTGCGCCTGGACATCCTGTTCCAGCCCAACTCCATGGATGTGCTGGCATGGACCACGGTGCTCACTTTGTTGGTGCAATGGGTTCGCACAGAGCGACCGCACTGGCTCTTCTACGCTGCCGTGGTGTTCGCCGTTGGCCTGCTGAACAAATACAACATCGCCTTCCTGGGTATGGGCGCGTTGGCCGGGTTGATGCTCACCCCGCAGCGCAAGCTTCTGCTCGGAAGGAACACGTTGTGGGCAGCGGCACTCGCGTTGGTCCTCGTGTCCCCGAACTTGTTCTGGCAGTGGCGAAACGATTGGCCAGTGGTGGCGCACATGGAGGAGCTGGGCACTTCACAGCTGGTGAACAACGACCGGATCGCGTTCCTACTGGAACAACCCAAGATGTTCTTCGCGGAATTGCTTGTTCTGCTCGCAGCGTTGGTCGCCTTGATATTCCACAAGCCGTTCGCCCGATACCGGTTCCTCTTTCATACTTGGGTCATTGTGTTGATGCTCTTCACCCTGGCCCAGGCGAAGCCCTATTATGCGTTCGGCCTTTACCCGGTGCTGCTTGGGATCGGGTCGATCCGTTTGGAGAGTTGGCTGAAGAAGGGATGGTGGCGTTGGCTGCGACCGCTGTTGGTGGTCGGCATCGTGGTCAGCTTCGTGCCATTGATATCATACATCTTCCCAAGCAGATCGGCCGAGGTGATCGCAGCCGATCAGGATCGCGTTGCGTTCATGGGCAAGTCCACTTGGGAGGATGGTAAGGAGCACGATCTGCCGCAGGACTTTGCTGATATGCGGGGTTGGCGGGAATTGGCAGACAAGGTGCTGCGCCTACACGGCCGGTTGAAGGCGGACGGTCCGGTGCTGGTCTTCTGCAGTAACTACGGTGAAGCGGGCGCCATCAATTTCTACGCATCCGTTATCGAGCCTCGCGCGGTCACCTTCAATGCGGACTATGCCCATTGGATGCAATGGGAACCAGCCTACCGGAGCATGATCTTCGTGCAGGAAGCCCAGGACACGGACTTCCGGCAATGGCCAGAGGCAATGGCATTCGAAATGGTCGTTCTGGTGGATAGCATCGTAGACCCATTCGCACGCGAACGTGGCACGCGGATCTACGGCTGCTCACTACCGAAGCGACCGATCCGAGAGACCGTGCTCAATGGACCGTGGCGCTAGTCGATCCTGAGCGTGGCCGGTCCTATCGCCTGCTTGGTCCGATATTCAGGATCCACGCCTCTCCGGTACCTTCGCACCCACGCCTTTGCACCAGCCTGGGCCCACACTGAATGTCCTTCGTACAATCTCCGCCCTACGTCCCCAAGCACAAGATCCGCATCGTCACCGCGGCTTCGCTCTTCGATGGCCACGATGCCGCCATCAACATTCCCGCTTAGGCGGGATCTCGCTCCTTCGTCGCTCAACATGCTTGGCGTTTCGAACTCGCCGCTTCATCAGATCCCTTCCCGGTAACTTCGCTTCCATGTCTACAGCCTTTGTTCAAGCCACGCCTTACGTCCCCAAGAATAAGATCCGCGTAGTCACTGCGGCATCCCTCTTTGATGGTCATGATGCGGCAATAAACATCATGAGAAGGATCATCCAAGCCACCGGCGCTGAGGTGATCCACTTGGGCCACGACCGCAGCGTGGAGGACGTGGTGAACACCGCGATCCAGGAGGATGCGCACGCCATCGCGATGACGAGCTACCAAGGCGGGCATACCGAGTACTTCAAGTACATGTACGACCTGCTCAAAGAGCGCGGGCATGACCCGTCCCGCCCCGGCGGGATCAAGATCTTCGGAGGAGGAGGAGGGACGATCCTGCCCGAAGAGATCAAGGAACTGCACGAATACGGCATCACGCGCTTGTATCACCCGGACGATGGCCGTTCGATGGGTTTGCAGGGGATGATCAACGACATGTTGGAGAAGGCCGACTTCGACCTGAGCGCCAAAGTGAATGGTGAGGCGAAGGAACTGTCGCCGAAGAACTGGACCGGGATCGCGCGCTTGATCAGTGCCGCAGAGAACCATCCGGAGGTCTATGCCAAGTTGAGCGACGACATCCACAAGAAGGCGAAGGCGAACAAGGCTCCGGTGCTCGGCATCACGGGAACCGGTGGTTCGGGAAAGAGCAGCATGGTGGATGAATTGATCCGCCGCTTCCTGCTTGATCAGCCCGACAAGACCATCGGCGTGATCAGCGTGGACCCGAGCAAGCGCAAGACCGGCGGCGCGCTGCTGGGCGATCGCATCCGCATGAACAGCATCCGTGGCGAACGCGTGTATATGCGCAGCCTCGCCACGCGCCAGAGCAACCTCGCATTGAGCAAGCATGTGCAGGAAGCGGTGGATGTGCTGAAAGCCGCGGGCTTCGACCTGATCGTACTGGAGACCAGCGGCATCGGCCAGAGCGATACGGAGATCCTCGACCACAGCGACGTTTCGCTCTACATCATGACGCCCGAGTTCGGCGCGGCCACGCAATTGGAGAAGATCGACATGCTCGACTTCGCCGACGTGGTGGCGATCAACAAGTTCGACAAACGCGGCGCGCAAGATGCCGTGCGCGACGTGAAGAAGCAGTACAAGCGCAATCACCAGCTGTGGGATGCCGACGATGACAAGTTGCCTGTAGTTGGAACGATCGCCAGCCAATTCAACGATCCAGGAACCAACAACCTATACGTGCGGCTGATGGAGACCATCAAGTCGAAGACGGGCGTTGACTTCCACAGCACCTTCCACGCGCACGACGAGATGAGCGAGAAGGTGTGGATCATCCCGCCCGCGAAGAGCAGGTACTTGAGCGAGATCAGTGAGAACAACCGGAGGTATGACGATCAAGTCCGGAAACAAGCTTCCATTGCCGATCAGTTGTACGGACTTTATTCCGCTGTCTTGACTTTCGATGGTCCGGACTTGCTCATTTCTAATTCGCTGATTGCTGATTCGCCTAGCACCAACCTCGGTGCAGAGGCTGATCAGCAATCAGCGATCAGCAATCTCATCAAGAAATTTGAAGAGATAAGGAAGGACCTGGATCCACACTTGTGGTCAATGCTGCAAGGATGGAGCGAAGAGGAAAGGAGGTACTCGGACGAATTCTATGTGTATTCGGTTCGCGGCAAGGAGATCAAGGTCCCCAACCACACCGAGAGCCTCAGTCACCTGAAGATCCCGAAAGTTGCACTACCGAAGTTCCGCAGCTGGGGCGACAAGGTGCGCTGGGCCATGCAGGAGAACACGCCCGGCTTCTTCCCTTACACCGCGGGCATCTATCCCTTCAAACGCCAAGGCGAGGACCCCGCGCGGATGTTCGCCGGCGAAGGTGGACCGGAGCGTACCAACAAGCGTTTCCACTACGTGAGCCAGGGCCTTCCTGCCAAGCGTCTCAGCACCGCGTTCGATAGCGTCACGCTCTACGGCCACGATCCCGGTCGTCGCCCGGACATCTATGGGAAAGTCGGTAACAGCGGCGTGAGCATCTGCTGCCTCGACGATGCCAAGAAACTCTACAGCGGCTTCGACCTGACAGCGCCGACCACCAGCGTGAGCATGACCATCAACGGTCCCGCACCGATGTTGTTGGGCTTCTTCATGAACGCAGCGATCGATCAGAACTGCGAGAAGTACATCCGCGAACACGGATTGGAAGCGGAGGTCGAGAGGAAGATCGCGGAACGCTGGGAGAAGGATGCAAAGGCGAATGGCGAATGGTCAATGGCGAATGGAGGGAGCGGCTCTTCCCATTCACCAACTCCCATTCACCATTCACCTACCCGCCCTCAATACAACGCCGAGGTCCCGGAAGGCAACGACGGTCTAGGCCTCCTCCTCCTCGGCATAACCGGTGACCAAGTATTACCTCCGGACATCTACGCCAAGATCAAGGCCGACACGCTCGCGCAGGTCCGCGGCACCGTGCAGGCCGACATCCTCAAGGAGGACCAGGCGCAGAACACCTGCATCTTCAGCACCGAGTTCGCGCTGCGCTTGATGGGCGACGTGCAGCAGTACTTCATCGAAGAGAAGGTCCGCAACTTTTACAGCGTCAGCATCAGCGGCTATCACATCGCGGAGGCCGGAGCGAATCCGATCTCGCAACTCGCCTTCACACTGGCCAACGGCTTCACCTATGTGGAGTACTACCTCAGCCGGGGCATGGACATCAACGCCTTCGCGCCGAACCTGAGCTTCTTCTTCAGCAACGGCATGGACCCCGAGTACGCCGTGATGGGCCGCGTGGCGCGCCGCCTCTGGGCCAAGGCGCTCAAGCACCGCTACGGTGCCGACGAGCGCAGCCAGATGCTGAAGTACCACATCCAGACCAGCGGCCGAAGCCTCCACGCGCAGGAGATCGATTTCAATGATATCCGCACCACGTTGCAGGCGCTCTACGCCATCTACGACAACTGCAACTCGCTCCACACCAACGCCTACGACGAGGCCATCACCACCCCCACCGAGGAAAGTGTGCGCCGCGCCATGGCCATCCAGCTCATCATCAACAAGGAGCTCGGCCTGGCCAAGAACGAGAACCCGCTGCAAGGCTCCTTCATCATCGAAGAGCTCACCGACCTGGTGGAAGAGGCCGTGCTCACCGAGTTCGACCGCATCACCGAACGCGGCGGCGTGCTTGGCGCCATGGAGACCATGTACCAGCGCTCAAGGATCCAGGAAGAGAGCTTGTACTATGAGACACTCAAGCACACGGGAGAGTATCCGATCATCGGGGTGAACACGTTCCTATCGAGCAAAGGATCTCCCACCGTTCTTCCGAAGGAGGTGATCCGCGCAACGGAAGAAGAGAAGGAGGCGCAGATCAAGACGGTGGAGAATGTGCAGAAGGCTTACGAGGCTGAAGGAAAAGCTGCACTGCGGAAACTGCAAGAGGCAGCCATCAAGAACGAGAACATGTTCACGGTATTGATGGAGGCGACGAAGTATTGCAGCCTCGGACAACTGACTGCCGCCATGTTCGAGGTGGGGGGGCAGTACCGGAGGAATATGTGAATGTGTGCCATGGTCGATGATGAGATAACTCTTGATGGTCTGCGTAGTTCTGACCGAACCATTCAAGCTCGTGTGGTCAATGCACTGTATCTGCAGGTGCGAGCACCCTTAATGCACTATGTCAAATCCAACGGGGGGAGTGCAGAAGAGGCGAGGGAAACAATTCAGGATGCCATCGTGACCGTCTACCAAATGGTCAGCAAGCCAGACTTCGTCCTAAGGGCAGGAGTCAAGCTAAGCACACTCGCGAACGTCATCGGGCGGAATCTATGGCTCAAACAACTTAACCGGTACAAGAAAAGGTATGCTGATAATGCACTGTCCATAGAGGAACATGCCGAGGAGGAATCCACTCCTATGAATCTCATGATTGAGGTTGAAGAGAACAAGCTAGTAGCAGAACAAGGCGCGCGCGCGTGGGCAGCTTTCGAGCAATTAGGACCCGACTGTCAATTTCTTCTACGATTGACAATGAACGGGCGGAGCGATGAAGAGATAATGACCGAGTTAGGGATGACCAATGTAGGATCGGTGAAGGTCAAGCGACATCGCTGCCAGCAGAAGTTGGCAGAATTGCATCGAAAGTTGACCATGGCTACAGACAATGCAGGTGCATGACCGATGAAGACTGGAAACTGCACGAGGATAGCGAACGAGCAGCGCGCTATGTGTTGAAGAACTTGACCGATGATGAGATTGCCCGTTTCGAAGCAGAATTAGCCCGCTCGGAGACTCTGAGGCAGTTAGTTGAGGTTCATGAGCTGACGATACGTGCTATACGCGCAGAGGATTTGGCCAAGTTCATAGGTCTTGTACTCGGAGTTCAGGGTGTTAGAGAAGTCACAGCCCCGAGTATTGAGAAGGGCATCGAAAAGCCATTCCTGATTAGGGATCGATCTGGCGTTGAACGGATTGCCCCTTCTGATATCATGTACTGCCGAGGAGCAGGCCGGTGTACTGAGATTTATGTTCGGGCAGATCAAGAAGCGACTCGGTCGCGCAAGAGAGTCAGCTCCAAAGTTCTTCGACAAGTTCTTGAGGAGTTACCTCAAAATGGGTACATACGGGCGCATAAGCAAACGATCGTCAATATCAGCTATGTCAAGAAGTACGTGCAGCGGAGCCCGCATGCAAGAGCATCTGCACGGGTGCTGATGTTTGATGGCTGCTGGCTAGAGGTGAGTAGACGAAATACAGGCTTGGTTCTGACCGCCTACGAGCAGTAACAGATTCGCACGTTGCGACTCTCAACAGAGATCTTCGGCGTGAGTCGATAGAAGGCTACTTGTACCGCTCGTTACGCAAGTGCGACCGGTTGTTACGTCTTCTGGAAGGGGCTGTGATAGCGTGGATAGGTTGGCGGTGCCAATCGAGAAACACCTCACAACCTAACAACACCAGCCGATGAAGACCTTACTCATCACCGCAGTTCTGTTCAGCACGTTGACTGCCTTTGGCCAGCGCGGACCCGATGATCGACCTCGGCCAGAGCCTCGCCCATGTCCGGATGATCGCCCTCACCCGCGTCCATGTCCTGACGACCGACCGGGGGAACCGAGACCCTGTCCGAATCCCAAGCCCTGGGCAGGGGACGCCCAGTTGATTGCAATGCTCGACACTCACGTCGGCACCATCAAATCGGATCGCGCGGAGTGGGATTGTCCCTGCTGCCACGAGTGCTGGGTGAAGTGCTCACGGTGTGAGGGATATCGCCACCCTGCACATCCTTGCTATGGCGAGAAAGGAATCAACATCCTAGGCGGATCACGTGGTTGTTGCGAATGGGAGCATCCCAAGAGCCGTGATCTCTGCCACTGTGGAAGCCAGGGTATGCGCGATGGTAAACGCTGTGTCGAGCCACCGGGTCGTGAACAGCGGTTCGGCGGGACCAACGGGTATCGCTGGTAGCACACCTCAGCAACATTCAACCAACAGGACATTCCCTCCTCCTCTTTCAAAGCGAGGGAACCAACAAACACCCAGTACAATGAAACGGACAGTTCTTACAACGATGGTGCTCGCTTTGAGCGTAGCCAGCTTCGCCCAAGCCTCGGGCAATGACAACAGCGGGTCAAAAGGGTTGCGCGATGCGGCCGACCGGATTGGCGTCCAGCACGACCGCCACTCATTCGGTGACGCCGACCGAGGCAAGACCACGGTTGACCGCGTAACCCGTGACATCGGGGGCGGCTTCAATGCAGGTGGGTTCCGATCGAGCACGTCGGACTCGCATGTTGGCGGCGACAAGTCGCGCGGTGGCCAGACCTACGGAGGAACCATTGGCTACCGCTGGTAAATGGAATAGTCAGCTCGGCCCGATGGAATATCGGGCCGAGTTGATTACCCTTGCAGAACGAACGACGTACTGACCTATTCACCCCCGAGGACATGAAACCAAACCCACCCAGCAGAGCCGTCGGTCTTCTCCTAACCTACGCACTAACTCTCAACGGAAGCGGCCAGGCATACTTTCCTCGGTCGTCGAAGGATGCCTACTTCTTTCACATGGGTGATCATCCTAACCAGGGCACCCCGAATTGGGGTGACAACGGTTGGGCACCGAACGGGGTTGGGAACGATGGGACAAATTGGTTCTTCTGCGCTGTGGGCCGTGACATCTACGGCATCACGGACAACTTCGACTACAACATCTTCAAGATCCCAAAGAGCATCGACATTGACCATGACCTCGACGGATACAGCGCGGTCGACAAGTTTAACCTTCAGACTTCGAGTGCCGACACCACTTTTAAGCGATACGGTCACGCGGGGGACTTGGATGTATGCGTGTGCCCGTTGAACGGTCAGAAGTACGTCCTCGTGCCCCTGACTAGCAAGTTCCAGCCCCATTCCGGACATCCCATCATCGGCTTCTTCAAGGCGAGCAACTTGCAACTGGTGAACTATGCCTATTTGGATACGGATGAACAGACCAACGTAGGATGGTGTGCTGTCGACCCCTCTTCAGACCTGCTGTACTCATCCAAGAATGAGGCTAGCCATCTGATCTCTTACAACATCGATTGGGCGAGCATTCTCTATCAGCCCAATGAGCATGATGGCCTTCAAGTTGAAGATGACGAGATCGGACTTCGAACCGAGTGGAATACCCCACTCACGTTGCCAAACATGCAGGGCGGAGAGTTCACGGAAAATGGTCGTTATCTCTATCTCAGCTCAGGGATTATTACATGCGACAACCATCATTGGAACTACCAAGATGGCATCCATGTGATTGATGCCTTCACTGGCCGACGCATCCAAAGATCCACAAACACCCAACGAGCACCGTATGAGCACTTCTGTTTTGATTTCACATTTCACAACGTCGACGCTTCGCCACTTGGTTGCTGGGGCGAGGAGCCGGAAGGGCTGACCATTTGGGATCTTAATGGTGAAGGCGCGCCGCATGTGCAAGGATCGCTGCATGTAATCATTGACGACCATAATTTCTGGACCACCAATACCACGACGATGCGGCACTACGACCGGTTTCACGGCCCCGCCGACCTGACCGTGTTCGGCTCGCAAGAATCTGGCGAGCCAGCGTCGAATCCTGACATTGTAGATTTCCTTACCAGGGGCACACCTATCCCGTTCACACCAATGCAGATCTATCGCGGCTGCTCTTACGTTTTCCACGACGCCCCGGAAGTCTTTCCTTCTGGAAGGACACGTGTAGTTTTCACGGTCACCGATTTCGAGAGCTTTGAGATCAGGGACACAGCATATGTCAAGGTCATCAATGAACATGACGAATGCACTACGGCTCTGGAGGTGGCCGCATGCGATAGAATGGTTACGAACAACCTCTGCGCGGGCAATTCGTCCAACGCGCCACCATTTCTTCCATATATAGGTCCAGTAGAGGACGTCTGGTTAGAAATAAACCCACCTTCCGACTTCTCGATAGAGACCTATCAGGTGCAAGGCGGTCTGACCAATACGGTCATGATGCTGTACTCCGGAACATGCGGGAACCTTACGGAACTAGCATATGATGACAGCAGCGGTGTTGGAGACCATGCGAAGATCGAGTTGCATGACTACTCTGGTCCTTTGCCATTGTATGTGCGAGTGACGGACTACGGCGGAAATGACTACGGGGAGTTCGGCCTCTACTTGAGAAAGACCAAGCCCGAGAACGACCTGTTCTCAGCTACCACGTACATCGCCGGTGATGGTGCTCATGTATTGCAGAACCCTACCCTGCCCGGTGACGTCAACGGTGACGGAAAGACCGACCTCATCTTCGTGGGGCAGGGCTGGGGAGGCAACACGAACCTGAACGTTCGGGTGAAGATGTCTAACGGAGACGGGACCTTTGATGAGTACAGCCAGGTTCTGGGCGACGGTTCAGGTGTTATGACCTACCCGACGCTAACAGGAGATGTCAATGGCGACGGAAAGACCGACCTCATCTTCGTGGGGCAGGACTGGGGAGGCAACACGAACCTGAACGTTCGGGTGAAGATGTCTAACGGTGACGGGACCTTTGATGAGTACAGCCAGGTTCTGGGTGACGGTTCAGGTGTTATGACCTACCCGACGCTAACAGGAGATGTCAATGGCGACGGAAAGACCGACCTCATCTTCGTGGGGCAGGACTGGGGAGGCAACACAAACCTGAACGTTCGGGTGAAGATGTCTAACGGAGACGGGACCTTTGATGAGTACAGCCAGGTTCTGGGCGACGGTTCAGGTGTTATGACCTACCCGACGCTAACAGGAGATGTCAATGGCGACGGAAAGACCGACCTCATCTTCGTGGGGCAGGACTGGGGAGGCAACACGAACCTGAACGTTCGGGTGAAGATGTCTAACGGTGACGGGACCTTTGATGAGTACAGCCAGGTTCTGGGCGACGGTTCAGGTGTTATGACCTACCCCACGCTCACAGGGGATGTCAACGGCGACGGAAAGACGGACCTGATCTTCGTCGGTGAAGATTGGTCAGGCTGCGGGCTGAATATCCGCGTGAAGTATTCGAACGGTGATGGCACATGGTGCGCGGGTTTCGAGGCACTGGGTGATGGGTCCGGTGTGCTCGCTAATCCGACACTGAGGGGAGACCTCAATGCTGACGGTAGGACTGACTTGGTGTTCCTGGGAATGAACTGGAGTGGTCAAGGTCTGAACATTAGAACGAAGTTCGCGTTGCCCTTCGATTGCAACCAACAGTTTCAAGATGGCATGCCATGGTTGGATAGTGACTACGTCTTATTCCCAAATCCAACCCTGAACAGCATCGCTGTTGGGACGCGATCCGCAACAACACTCTCAGTTCAGATCTATGACCAGATGGGCAATCTCTTACTCGTTCGAGACGGACTTAATGGTGGTGAGCCGTTTGACGTAAGTGACCTGAGTCCTGGTGTCTACATTTTGTGGATACTGGATGGTCAAACTCAGACCAAGGAGGCTCGAACGTTTGTCAAAGTGAACGAGTAGTGCTTGACTTTGAGCACCGGGACTTCGCATTGCGTGAGCGGGCGAAGCGGCAGCCCGGCGCAGGCAGGGCGTTGCGGATGCGAGCAACGAGGAGGCACGACGAAGGAGTGCCCCCGGAGTGCCGCAATCGCTGGCCCTGACAAGTCCGGCTAAAGCGCAGCACGCGACCCCGAGGCTTTTGCGAGGGGGCACGCCCAACCCTTCGACAAGCTCAGGGCGGGCAATAACGCCAGGCGCAGAACACCTGCATCTTCAGCACCGAGTTCGCGCTGCGCTTGATGGGCGACGTACAGCAGTACTTCATTGAAGAGAAGGTCCGCAACTTTTACAGCGTCAGCATCAGCGGCTACCACATCGCGGAGGCTGGTGCCAACCCCATCAGCCAGCTCGCCTTCACCCTGGCCAACGGCTTCACCTACGTGGAGTACTACCTCAGCCGGGGCATGGACATCAACGCCTTCGCGCCCAACCTGAGCTTCTTCTTCAGCAACGGCATGGATCCCGAGTACGCCGTGATGGGCCGTGTGGCGCGCCGCCTCTGGGCCAAGGCGCTCAAGCACCGCTACGGTGCCGACGAGCGCAGCCAAATGCTCAAGTACCACATCCAGACCAGCGGCCGCAGCCTCCACGCGCAGGAGATCGACTTCAACGACATCCGCACCACGCTGCAGGCTCTCTACGCCATCTATGACAACTGCAACAGCCTGCACACCAACGCCTACGACGAAGCCATCACCACGCCCACCGAGGAAAGCGTGCGCCGCGCCATGGCCATCCAGCTCATCATCAACAAGGAGCTCGGCCTGGCCAAGAACGAGAATCCGCTACAGGGCTCCTTCATCATCGAAGAGCTCACCGACCTGGTGGAAGAGGCCGTGCTCACCGAGTTCGACCGCATCACCGAACGCGGCGGCGTGCTCGGCGCCATGGAGACGATGTACCAGCGCAGCCGCATCCAAGAGGAAAGCCTCTACTACGAAACGCTGAAGCACACCGGCGAATACCCCATCATCGGCGTGAACACCTTCCTCAGCTCGAAGGGCTCACCGACGGTATTGCCGAAGGAAGTGATCCGCGCGACGGAGGAGGAGAAGGA
>Ga0209063_1001361_pt1 | contig 12767 bp, 10 predicted proteins | sample KloWWTmeKNB19Kit_FD_187177 | JGI IMG/M metagenome (GOLD analysis project Ga0209063, IMG submission 187177) | Active sludge microbial communities from Klosterneuburg, Austria, studying microevolution and ecology of nitrifiers - Klosterneuburg... | ecosystem: Engineered > WWTP > Aerobic digester >...
ATGAGCCGAACATGAGCCGGTAATCGCTCGATGACCTCTACAGTGCTTGGCTCAGTCGAACCATCATCGACGACGATGATCTCGACCTCCGGATCATTCGGAATGCTTGCGATCGCCTCTTCCAGAAAGGCGCCGAGGTTGTAACATGTAACGACAACACTGTAGCGCGGGCTGACCGTACTCATGCTGCAACGGACATTAGATGATGTACTCCGATCGCTTCGCATGAAGCTTCACCCTCTTTTCTAGATATCCTGGCCAAGGCTTCAGGGAGGTATGCCCAGAAGCTGTAACAGGTAACGATGATGGAGAACTGTAGGGTCATAAAGGATGCGTGATCCGCAAATATGAGCTAAATAACTTTTGCAAGAGCAGCCTTCCGATCAACAAGCTCTTACTGTTATGCAGAATACCGCAAGTGATGAAGTGCAGCGTTTCCTTGTGCGCCTGTTCCTTTACTAACTCGGGGAAGCCATTTTCGTGTGCCGTTTCCATCAAAATAGCCCTCTTGTTCATTGCTTTCCATGGAACCTAGTTCATCCCCATCGATCGTTGTACCCCGCCGCTCACAACATGGAGCATTGCACATTTCAGCGATCATAAATTCGAGCGTAACTGCAAAAGGCGCTACTGTAGCTGTTAGTGGCCAACACCCCGAAATACGGAAACACATCTGTTTGATCACTGCTTTTTCCCCTTCTTGGAATGGAAAAGGATCATTATCCACCATTATCATTTGTCCATGGTATTCAACTAATCTCCAACCCCGCTGCCACGTATAGGGGAACGATGGGTATGTTCTCGTGTTCCATCGCACTTCTATTCCCGTGACCCTCATATTCATTCATTGATTTTTCATAGACTTGACAAAATTTTGCCCAGCTGAGCAATTAGCGGCTATAAACATGCAAAGCACCGTGTCCGTGCATGTTGACAAACTGTTGAAGCAATAAATGCCTTTCATGATCGGAGCGATCCATCCAATTCTGCAATTTAGTTGAGATATGCTCTTCAACTCTTTGGATTTCGCGATCTTCCTACCTATCGTTTTCTTGTTGTATTGGTTCGTAGCGAACCGCTCTATTCGGCTCCAGAATGCATTGATCGTAGTTGCTAGCTACGTATTCTATGGATGGTGGGACTGGAGGTTCCTGTCACTGGTGCTATTCAGTACATTGGTCGACTTTTTGTTGGGGCTGAGAATGAATGTAGAGCCTAATGATTTACGCAGAAAGGGACTATTATGGACAAGTATTATTGTAAACCTTGGGTTTCTTGGGTTTTTCAAATACTACAATTTCTTTCTTGAAAATTTTGTTGACGCGTTTTCGCTTTTCGGTGTGAAAGTGAATGGCTCTTCCCTGAACATATTGCTACCTGTTGGGATCAGTTTTTACACCTTTCAAACACTCAGTTACACCATCGATGTTTACATGCGGAAATTAGAGCCGACAAAGGACTTTATTGCATTTTCTGCGTTCGTCAGTTTCTTCCCTCAACTGGTGGCAGGGCCCATAGAGCGAGCAACCCAATTACTACCGCAATTTTACAGCAAGCGAACATTCGATCAAGAAAGAGCGATCAACGGTCTGCGCCAAATACTTTGGGGGCTATTCAAGAAGGTGGTCATCGCGGATAATTGTGCTGAGTACGCAGACTTGATCTTCAATAATTCGGCGGACTATTCTGGAAGCACCTTGGTGCTTGGAGCTATCTTATTTGCATTCCAGATCTATGGAGATTTTTCAGGCTACTCAGATATAGCCATTGGAACATCACGTCTATTCGGATTCGAGCTGATGAAAAACTTTGATTTTCCTTATTTTTCAAGGGACATGGCGGAATTTTGGAGGCGCTGGCATATTTCGCTTTCTACTTGGTTCCGGGATTATTTATATGTGCCGCTGGGCGGGAGCAGAGGGGGCATGAGAATGCGGATCCAGAATACATTTATTATTTTCATTGTTAGCGGCTTTTGGCATGGCGCAAGTTGGAACTTCATCGCCTGGGGTTTCTTGAATGCCTTATACTTTGTACCGCTTCTTGTAAGTGGGGCGAACCGTAAGAATTTGGACATAGTGGCCAAGGGTAAAATGCTTCCAAGCATCAAAGAAGTTCTACAGGTGTTCATGACATTTGCACTCACGGTTTTCGCGTGGATATTTTTCAGGGCTTCAGATATGGACCATGCGTTCAGCTATATATCCGGCATTTTATCTACGTCATTGTTTACTGTTTCACACATTGTACCGGGCACATTGTTCCTCCTTATTTCCGTTTTCGTACTTATAGAATGGATCGGTAGAGAAGGGGCCTATGCTATCGAGTCTATCGGCTCAAATTGGAGCCGACCTGTGCGGTATACTGCCTATTATGGACTGATCATTAGTATATTCTGGTTTGGTGGTGAAGAACAACAATTCATTTATTTCCAATTTTGAGTTCATGAAGTTCTTTATGCTCCGCACAGCTTTATTCGTATTGCCATTCATGGCTATACATGGGCTTAATATTTTTGCATATGACCAGAACGAGGGCGACTTGGCACGAGTAAGCTATCTGTACAAAAATGCCTGCCCAAAAAGTATAGTGGCCGCACCCTATAAATTGAACGAAGCGTTTACATTGGCATCTTCATTGGAAGTCAATGAGCATGCGGGATTTGATGTAATGACCATTGGGGACTCCTTCTCGGAACAGGACAGCTTGGGTTACAAGAATTTCATGGCTCACCAAGGCGTCTCTGTCCTACATATGGACGGGTACCTTACCAACGAGAACCCGGTGCAAATGCTTGTCGAACTAATCAATGGCGGTTTTTTCGACCACATTCAGGTTGGAACCGTGGTGTTGGAATCCGTGGAAAGGCTGTTCGTGCAGCGATGCGAAAACATTGACTTCAGCAGGGCCATGGCCATGGATTCGCTGTTTAGCATGATGACCGTTAGTAGGAAAGTAAGACCTAAGCAACATGTGCGCTTCTTCTCGGATGCCATGATAAAAATACCATGGACGAACCTAGAGTACCTATACCTTGATAAGCCGAGGTATACCGAAGTTTATAAAGTTTCTATTACCAGTGATGGTCTGTTTACGAATGGCCCCAGAGACCTCTTGTTCGCTGAGATTGACGTAAGGGATATGGCGATCAAAAATGATTCTTCCAAAATTGTTGAATGCAACAAGAATTTGGAAATAATACGTCAGATGCTGTCAAAAAGAAAAATGAAACTCGTCGTTATGGTCTGCCCGGATAAGTACGACCTCTACTACCCATATATCGTTGAAAAAGGAGAGTTGGGAGAGCCACGGTTTTTCAGCTATTTCAATTCATTACCCAAGACGTATACGTATTTGAATGTGTTTGATTCGCTGTCCGTCAAATTGCCATTTGTAAAGGACGTTTATTACTACGATGATACACATTGGTCGCCAGCTACAGCTAAATGGGTAGGGGGCGAATTGGTTAAAATGGTCAAGAGTAATTGATGTAGCGTGTGGGGCTGGTCCAGGATAATGACTTCCCGAGCATTTATCCTTTGATCAAAGATCTCCAACTATGCTCAAGGTATTGAAGCCGCTACTATTTCAATTCCGATCCCTGTGTGGGACAAGAAATGAGGAATCACTGTAAGTGCTATTATCTTCCTTCTCCACCAATGCTTGAAGCACGTTGATATGGTATTTGGTGAGCACATTGGACTTCAATAGCCCGTAGAGCTGAAAAATCGGCAAGGTTCTATATTACGTTGCGCATGAACGAGCCGAAAACAAGGGAAAGCTACAGGGTCATAAAGGCTCTGTGAACCGCAAATATGTAATGAATAACTTTTGCATGACCGAATTACCCGGGTAGCGGGTTTCTGCCAATTTCTTCAGAGCTTGTTTCCGCTTGCTCTCGACGATCTCTTTTTGTACTGGTGTCAAATATGGTCCGATCACAGAATAGAACCTAAGGTAGCTCTTTTGCTGTTGCATAAGGGACAGTGTTGACCAAGCCCCAGTTGCGGTTATACGGTAGACCGACATGAACTCAGGTAGGCACTTGAACTTCCCTTGGCCACTCAAATAAAGGTAAAGGCCTTTGTCAAGGAAAGGTAGTTTCCAGAACCAGGTCGGTAACGGTTCATTGCTTCTACGATAAACCACGCTGGCCGTTGCAATAAAATTGGAGGTCCGAAGAAGATCATCATAGCGGACGTTATTATGGTCCACGTCATCCGGGATCGCATGTTCCTCGAGTCCGGACGGTTTCAGTAACATGGCTCTATGAAAACACATACTATGATCTGGGTGTGCTTCAAGAAAATCCACTTGCTTCTGAAGTTTCAAGGGATCCGTCCAGTAATCGTCGCCTTCGCATATAGCAACGTACTTACCTTTTGTTTCCTTCAACAAACCCATCAGGTTCGCCCTTCCGGTCGGCTTACCCATGATCCGGACCATATCCTTCCGCGACCAGAGAAAAAGCCGGATCCGTTCCGGGTATTCCACAGCAAACCGTTGACAGATCTCTCGAGTTCCGTCCGAACTTTCGTCCTCACCAAGAAGGATCTCAACCTGGAACGAAGTATTTTGAGTGAGCACGCTACGAAGACATTGCTCAATGTAACCCACATGTTGGTAGGTGGGCATTACCACACTGACCATGGGATTTTTCTTCCCTTCGAACCTATCGTTCATTCACTTTTCCTCAAAACCAGGAAAATGGAATCTGAATAGGCGATGTTCTCCTTATGTTGAGCAAGAGATTGCATCCCCAGTACGTGTTCTTTGGTCAAGAAACCGGTCGATAGTAATTTATTCAATTGGAAATCGGCCAGGATCTTAAATACGATCCCGGATGCTTCAGCAACGTGGAATCCCGCAGCCGTCACTTCCTCGATCAATGTCTCAAGTGTGTAAGTACGTCGATGACCATGTTTATGATCATTCTCGGTCAAGTCACTAAGCGATGCGACCAAACCCATTTCCAATGCCAGTCTTCGGGAGAGGGCCATTCTATTTGGAACGGTTACGAAGAGAAGACTATCCTCATGCATCATACCATGAATGTTGTGCAGAATGGAACCGGTATCAAAGACGTGTTCGAGGATATAATTACACGATACATAATCATACGTACGTCCGGTACTCTTGTGATCATAATCTTCGAAAAGCGCCAAATGAAATCCAATGTTCGAGGCATGCTCTTCCCCTTTCAATCGTTCGATGAACGTTGAAGACCCATCGACCACATCCAACTTGTTCAAGTGCTTTGCCAATAGTCCCGTTTCGAAACCATTTGCACATCCGAATTGCAAGCCGCTGCCGGAAGTGTTCGGCATGCGACCGATCATTCGCTGCACAATGATATCCTTCTTGATCTCGCTGTACGGTGAGCTGTCGGTATAGTCCTGTACAAGGCTATTTAAAAAATCGCGTTCTTTTTCAGCATTGAATGATTGGGACATAGGTCGATCGGTTGAAATAATTCTGTCAAAATTCAGTAAAGCCTACTTGATCGAACGACAGAGCCATATCGGACGCTGGTAGAACTCGCTCCACAGATACTCTCCATAGCGATCACTGAGCCACTTGTTCAACGCTTTGGTCTCTTCCGGAATATCCTTGAGCTTGAATCGTTCAATGACCACCGGTGCTTCCGCTCCGTCACGTTTTGCTAAGCCAATACCCTGGATCTCCCAACCTGCGCTATTGAGCATTTCCACAGTGAATTGCACTTTGCCAGCTTGATCCTCTTTCCCAATAATCGGAAGTTCTTTATTGCCGCCCCAATTGTATCCCATTTGGAATACCATTCGATCAGCTGTTGCCTTGAAACGTTTCAGGTAATCCTGGGCATAGGCCATAAACGCACCACGATCAGGCACATCATCCTTATCATAATCATGCCCAGCGTGATGCAGGATATTCAAATGCAACGCCACATCAAAGTGACCGAATGCATTTGCATGCCGAAGATCCACCGGCTGCTCCGTAACATGGAATGGGGCGTATCCACCAACCTCCGCCAACAACTTGATGATGTGGGCATGAGTGGGATTGAGTTCGCAAGCGGTAACCTCGCTTTCTGGAATATCCGCAGCAAGCGATAGTGAAAAGTATCCTGTGTTAGCACCAAAATCGATCACGGTTTTCGTAGGAACCTCATTCACGTAGCCCTTGATCAGCGGATAACGTGGACGATCTCCGCGCCAAACTTCATTTACTTCGAATTGGATCCCCAGGCGCTCTGCCAACACATCGGGTAGCGTTTGATATTGTGCATGCTTGCTGGTCTCGGCATACAATTGCTCTAATGATTGCTTGGCTTCTTTCAATGCATCCATTCTCTAATTCTGTACGACCAAATTGGTCATGAACGCCAAAGGTCGGAAAGAAAACAGGACCAAGAGCCTTTACGTGCATAAACATCACTTAACAAGCCTCTCATGGTAGCACCAAGTACCCTTAGAACTGGAACGTGTGGGTCAAGTCCCTTACCGCTTCGAATGGCCTGGATGATCCCTCCGGACCAACAGTAACTTGCCTTTCTGAATGGTCCGAGAGCGATCGATTGAGAACCGTGATCTTCGAGAAAGGTCTCCATCAGGCCCATGTTCGCATCCAGCGTAAGTTGGTATGGTCCCCAACACCTTGGATTCGCTTCGATTGCGACCACTCTTCCATCCGACTTACGCCTGATCTCCAGCATAATAAAACCTGTATAACCTGCTTTGATAAGAATCTTTTCGACCCGTCCAATGGTACCTGGTTCGGGATAAGGACGGGCCTGCGCAACAACTATGGATTTTCCAAGACCCTGCTGTAGAATATTGCGCTGTGCACCACTTGCCACCACGCCATTTGCGCCAAAATAATAAAGCAAATACCAACTTTCACCCAGTACGAATTCTTCAAGGTAATAATCCTTGGTGTCCATCTCATTCAAGAACAGTGCGCGATCTTCTTCCGTATGTACCAGGTATGGATATAGAATACTGCCGGAATTCGTAAGATTGGACTTGGGCTTTGCAACATAAGGAAGCTTCGTTCTCGCGGCGTCGTTCTCATCCAGGATCAGAGGTAATCCTACACCGTTTCTTTCACAGAACTTTCGGAATGTGGATTTGTCGGATAGCTCCCGGTACAAACCTTCGCTGCACGTTGCTACTGAAATGCCATGTACCGCCAATTCGGAACGCATTCCGAACAGCTTCAGATTCAAATACTCAGAAGTGGGACATAATACCCAACGTTCATTGCCCGTTCGTGAACGTGCTTCTTCAACTGCCGCCAGTAAGCCACGTAATTCAAGTTTACCCTTTGTTCTATAACTAAGATATCTGTCAGCATACATACTCTGATCAAGTAGGTCATTCGCTTCTCTACCGATCAAGGCAAATGGTGCCCCACAATTTGCGAATCCTCTACACAATGCCAACACGGCCCGATCGTTGGAGCCAGAAAACAGAATGTAGCCTGGTCCGGCGAATGAACCGGATAACATTAGTTCAGAATACTATTATTGACTTGCTGAGAACGATCCATTTCAGAAATATGACGACCAACTGATCTCATTGATAATTCACAGTTATACAAGTGAATTCCTCAAAGAGGTCATCACGCGTTCAATACCGCTTTCGTCAAGTCCCGCATACAATGGTAGGCACAACACCCTAGTCGCGATCTGTTCCGAAACCGGGGTGGACGTTCTTTCCACATATGGCAATTGGTTCAACGAAGGGTAAAAATATCGCCGTGTATGAACATCCATTTCTGCCATACCCTTCATGGCTTTCATCAACCTACTCTCATCTGCAAAGAGTATAGGATAATACGAATAGTTGTATTTCGTATTCTCTGGGATCACGGGACGACACAGATCAAGACCAGAGATCTGTTCATCATAAGATCCTGAGATCCTCTTGCGATCGCGAATGACAACTTCGATGTGCGGAAGAACGGCCATTCCCATGGCGGCGTGCATTTCGCTCATCTTCCCGTTGATCCCAAGTTCATAATGTTCATCACCAATATGACCGAAGCTGCGCTGCAACCGCATTTTCTTTTCATGCGCTTCAGAATGAAGTACAACAGCGCCACCTTCTACCGTGTGAAAAAGTTTCGTGGCATGAAAGCTCAAGGTGCATGCATCCCCATAGGATGTAAGGCTTTTTCCCTTGTATAAGGTTCCAAAGGCATGAGCTCCATCGTAGATCACTTTCAATCCATATCGCAGAGCAATGGCTTCTATCGCCTCAACATCGCACGGAATACCGTAAACGTGTGTGGCCAATATCGCGGTGGTGTCCTTATCGATCAATTCTTCGATGCACGCTGGGTCAATGCAACAGGTATTCGGATCGATATCAGCAAAAACAGGTATGCAGCCTTCCCATAGAATTGAACTTACCGTAGCAACATAACTGAAAGGAGTTGTGATCACCTTTCCTTTGATCCCGAATGTGCGTATTGCAAGTTGGAGAGCAATGGTGCCGTTCGAGGTAAGTAACAGATGATCAGCACCCAATCTTAACCGCAAGGCTTCTTCAAGCTTTTTATGGATCGGACCATTGTTTGTCAGAACATGTGAATCAAGTGCTTGGCGAACCCATTGTAGGTACTCTTCCTGTGGTGGCAGGAACGTCCGGGTGACCATAATGGGTTCATACATTAAAAGAGAAATACAGACCTGGGTTGATATTCAAAAATGAAATTGACTCATTATTCATTCGACCATTGGAACCGTGGTTTAATGAAGCCCGGTTCGCGACCCATCCATTGACCGATCGCCCGCTCACCTTCTTGTATTTGAAGGGAAACAAAATTAGGTTCAACTACTACCGTGGTTTTTTCGTCTTCTAATATATGCAATGTGAGGAAGTAAGTTCCAATATTAAGAAACCCTTCCGGTAAGGTACAGATCAAATGATTTTGGCCGGGCCTCAGGCCGACACCACTCTTCGAATGGCCGAATACGAACAGGACAACCCCATGATCGTCAACCAGCTTGAAATTGACCCTGCGCCGCTCCGCATTCCGCTTCATTTTGAACTTGAAATGTAGCTCTATGGATTGGTATTCATCCAAGATGTCTTCGTGTGAACCACCGACCGGCTTGAAACTTATCTCTTCCAGTTGGTAATCTTCGTTATCATATTCCGATCCGAAATGACGCCAGTTTTTCACCTCTGCATCGCCCTGCAGATAGTGATTGATCGTATCCGTTGTGTCACCCTTGTATGTCACCATACCATGATCCAATAGTATGGACCGCGTACAAAGGCTTTTGACCGCAGACAGGTTATGGCTTACGAAGATCACTGTTCGACCTTCACTTGTACTTACCTCCTGCATCTTTCCCAAGCATTTCTTCTGAAATGCTGAATCACCGACCGCTAGTACCTCATCCAGGATCAAGATGTCGGGCTCCAAATGCGCAGCAACGGCAAACCCAAGACGCACTTTCATGCCGCTGCTATAGCGCTTAATCGGTGTGTCAATGTGATGTTCAATGCCGCTGAACTCAATGATCTCATCCAACCGTGCAGTGATCTCGGCACGTCGCATGCCCATGATGGAGCCGTTGAGGTAAATGTTCTCTATTCCGGTCAGTTCCGGATGGAAGCCCGTGCCAACTTCAAGCAAGCTGGACACCTTTCCCGTCATCTTTATCGTTCCCTTGGTCGGTAATGTGATCCTGGAAAGCAACTTAAGCAATGTGCTTTTTCCGGCACCGTTGTGACCGATCACTCCAAGTATCTCCCCTTTCTTCACATCGAACGATACACCGCGCAATGACCAGAAATCCATGCCTTGCCGTTGCATGTCCTTCTCTTGAGCGATCGAAAGGCGTGGATCCGTCCTACCGGTGATACGTGCATAGAGCGCTTTCACTTCATCGGCGATCAAGCCGCTACCGATCGTACCCAACCGATAGCGCTTGTGGACGTCTTCTACACTTATGGCCAGCTCGCTCATCTTATACTACATCAACGTATGTACGTTCCACGCGACGGAACATGGCCAAACCGATAAGGATCACGCCAACCATCCAACCGAACGAATAAAGCAACGTGGACCATTCCACGTTCGTGCCGAGCAATACAGCTCTAAAGCCTTCAATGACCGGTGTCATTGGGTTGAACTCAAGGACCATTCTCAGATTCGAGCCAGGCTCTACCCGGTCCAACGGAAAGATCACAGGGCTCATATACATTAGTAGTTGGACGCCGAAACCAACTAAAAAACCAAGGTCCCGGAATCTAGTAGTCATCGCCGACACCATCACACCGAGACCAAATCCCAATCCGACCAAGACGAGTAATAATACAGGTAGCATCAAGATGGCTAGATCCATAGTCCATGCGTAGCCACCGAACAATCGGTAACCCAAAGCAATGATAAAGAACAACGCTATTTGGATCAAACTGCTTACTGCAGTTGAGAGCGTAGTTGCCAAGGGCGCGATCAGTCGCGGAAAATAGACCTTGGTCATCAAATTCGCATTCGTCACCAAGGTGGTTGAGGTCTTATTCAACACATTCGCGAAAAAGATCCAAGGCACAACTGCTGCCATATAGAACAACGTGGGCGGAATTCCTTCTGCTGCCATTCGGCCCATCATACCGAAAACAAATGCGAACATAAGCGATGTGAGCAAGGGCTGGACCAACTGCCATAAAGGCCCAAGTACTGTCTGCTTGTACACCGCTAAGAGGTCTCTTCGCACCAATAAAAATAGCAGATCCCGGTACTGCCAGATCTCCTTGAAGTCTATGTTCCACCAAGGCTGGTCAGGGCTTACCACTACGTCCCAATGCTGGCCATGATCATATTTGACATTCACTTTGGTCATAGCGTTCACGCTTTGCTATCCTTGCCGTCTTCGGCACCTTTGTTCTTCTTTCCGTAGCCATATCCATAGCCATACCCATACGCATACCGATAGCCGTAGCCGTAGTTGGTATTATAGTAGTACTTGCTCTTCTTCATCCGCACACCGTTCAGGATGAAACCACTATTCTTTCCGCCACTGGTGGTCAACACTTCCATGGCATTGTTGACGTGGTCCTTGTTCGCGAAGCGTGTATTCAGCACGAACAAGGTAGCATCCATGTAGCGCATCATCAGGATCGCATCGGTAATGAGACCTACAGGTGGCGTATCCACCAATATATAGTCGTAAATGTCTTTAGCTTCGGTGAATAGCTTTTCAAGTTCATTGCTCAATACAAGCTCCGATGCATTCGGTGGCGTAGGTCCAGCAAGCAGCACATCAAAATTCTCGAACTGGGTAGGCATAACGCCATCCTTCCAGGGTAATTTACCAATGAGCACGTTGCTTAAGCCCGCTTGGCTGGTCATACCCAAGCTGAATCCTACTTTGGGTTTATGCAGATCAAGTTCAAGTAGCAATACCTTCTTTCCTGCTTTGGCTAGGATGGCACTCAAATTCACGGAACAGAAGGTCTTGCCTTCATTCGGTCGGTAACTGGTAACCATTACCACTTTTCCTTTGCCATTTTCCACCGGTACGTATTCCAAATTGGTCCGAACCGTTCTGAATGATTCCGTAATTGCTGCTTTGGGATCGCTATCCACCACCACATAGCTTTCCTCTGCTTTCTCACTGGCAATGATCTCACCGTAGATCGGCAGCGGGGTCAGCTCTTTCAATTGTTCCGCATTCTCGATCCGGTTGTAGAACATGATGCGGATGAATACGACGATCAGGGCAACGAGAACACCACCGAGCATGAAGGTGTAAAAGATCCGGATCTTATCCGGCCGTACGACACCCAGTGACCTGGATGCTTCGATCACCTTCGTTCCCGGTACAATACCTGCACGTGCGATGATGGTACTTGCTCTTTTCTCCAATAAGAACAAGTACATTTTCTCATTGACCTGCAAACGCCGTTCGATATTCAACACATCCCGTTGGCTCTTGGGCAATGCCCGTATCATCCCCTCGTAATCATTCGATTGTTGTTGAACATCAGCGATCCTGGAGCGGATGGCGGCACGGGAATTGTCCAAGTAGGTCAACAGATTCAACCGGTTCAACTGCATGGTGGAATCCAAGAGTTGAATTGCTGCGTTGGAACCCGTTGCGCTATACATCTTCTCATTCCGTTCCATCTGCATGGCATACAACTCACTCAATGATTGTCTCAGGAATTCATCGTTCGAAATGAACACCGCAGGAGGTAGGAGGCGTTCATCCTTGCTATTGAGAATATAATCCTCCAACGCATCCATGGCGCCGATCTCCAGTTCCCATTTACGGCGCTGCTGATCATATTCCACCATTTCCGTGAAATATAAACTTTCCTCCCGCCCAAGGTTCAATATCTGCTTACTCTCCTTGTAGGTCTGCAATTCGTCCTCATGCCGTTCGAGGATCGCGCTGACTTCATTCAATTGTTTATCGATGTACCGCACTGTATTTTCGTTGATCTCCACCTCGCTTTTCAAGGTATAGTCTATGTATACTTTAGAGAGCGTATCCAAGAACTGCTTCGCCCGTACATCAACCTCATCTTCAACAGCAATTTGCAGGATCGTGGTAAAGTCGTGATTCACGACCATCATCCGACTGATGAACTTAGCGACCACCTGGGATCTATCGTACCGGATGAATTGATAATCGGTCTGGGAATAGGTGGATAGGGTACCATCCAAGAGGTAGGGGGATTTCTGCACGGTGAGAATGAAGTCCGTAGTACGCTCTTCTTTGTCGAATTCGAATTCCTTGTTCACAATAACACCATCCCGAT